>Ga0123355_10003510_pt1 | contig 22507 bp, 17 predicted proteins | sample TergutEmb28metaG_3_FD_89872 | JGI IMG/M metagenome (GOLD analysis project Ga0123355, IMG submission 89872) | Embiratermes neotenicus P1 segment gut microbial communities from Petit-Saut dam, French Guiana - Emb289 P1 | ecosystem: Host-associated > Arthropoda: Insects > Digestive system > Gut ... | reverse complement strand
TTTCGCGTATGTAACTTCGTTGATATTTCAATGTGGCGCTTCGCACCAGTGGCTCACGCCACTCGTTCGCCTTACGGCGAACCATCTCATATTAGGGCGATGAGACCCGTTCTAGCGAAAAATCCGAGACATATTGCTTGATGGAGGCGGATGGTATGCGTAGTGTGATTAGCAACTTTTTACCTTTCCCGCAGAGATATCGAAGCGTCCGTTCAGTACGGCGAGAACCATCAAGTGCGGACTGTTTTTTCGTAACAGTCCGATGTTTCCATGCCTTCTCGACCTGCGCGAATGCGGTTTTGCAATTTGTTAGCCGATTATCCGAAGTTAACATTTGCTTACATAATAGGTGGAAATGTTAAGTTGTGTTAACTCATGATTTTTGCACAATTATTTGCATATTAATTCAAAATATTAAACAGCGAAAGCTCATTATTATTAACGAATTCACAGCTTGACAAGTGCGAAATGCATGAAAAATGACGCTTCGTGACAATCAAAATGACACAATGCACAAAAATATATTAAATATTTGTAAATAAATACAATTGACAAAAATGAGTTTGTAGTGAATAATTAAATGCAATTGCGTTAGCAAAAAGTAACAAATAGCTAACACGATGTTAACTAGGAAGGTAAGTGTATACCATGATATTGGAGTGCTTTTTACGAGAGAGGTGAGAACAACAAAAAGAGGGAACTCCAACTCCGGCATATGTGTGAAATTGCACAAGTCGCGCTGTCTATCAAAAGAAGAAAAATAGTCATTTTAATAAATAAAAGGAGTATCTTTATGGTGAAGAAAAAACATTTTTCGAGAGTTATAAGCATTATGCTTACAGTTGCAATGATTTTGCCGCTGTTTGTATTCGGGGCACCTGTGGAAGCTGCGGACAGTTGGCCGTTTCCTGGTGATGGTGCAGTCGCAGAAAACCAACCTTGGGTACACGGTCACAGGGTTGTTGACCTTATAGACTGGGAGCCGGGAGTCGATCCATTCGCATCATATCTCAGAGCGGAAGTGCCGCTCCAAACACGCATCGGGCCGTACAGCGCCACACAAGCCATTCCTGAATTAGAGTTCGGTCCACAATTATATTGGATGGCAAGTGACTACGGCAACTCTTTTCAAAGTGGCACGACCCACAATAATGTGTTCAGTGAGCAAATCTTAACACACTGGCAATACGTAGATATGTGGACACCATGGCATGGAGCAATGCAGCGTGACACTCCCAGATGGATGTGGAACGAAATGGAAAACGGCAGTTGGACCAGAGGTCGTATGTTCGATTTCGGAACTATCGCCATCCCCAATGCAGCCTACACGAATGCAGCTCGCAGAAACGGCGCATTATCATTGGCGAAAATCTATTTTGACGACAATAACCGTGTCGGACAGCCCGCTTGTGAAATGGTTTTCCTCAGAGATGAGGATGGAAGATATGTCATAGGCGATATGATGATTGAACTGGCACATTTCTACGGCTTTGACGGCTGGTTCTTCAATTACGAAGCAAATCTTCACACTACCTCGCAGCGCACTCAAGCAGAAACTGTCACGGAACTAAAGAAGCTCATGCAGCAAATCACTGATGCCGGATTGCACACTAACATTTACAGCACAATGCGACTCAACGGAACCTTTAGTGGTTGGCATAGTACTGTAGACACTGATGTTTGGTCTTTCCTCGTTGACCCGACAATGGACCCGGCAGGCACATCAGATGATCCTGCGGTTCTCGAAAGACCATCAGTTAACTCCATCTTTGTAAACTACGACTGGTCATCTGCTTCACGTAGCCTAAATCACACAAACGCATATGTTAATAGAAGACTGAATGCAATGGGCATAACTGACGAGGCGGAACTTCGCCAATGGAGATATGACCACTTATTCTATGGTGTTGAAGTAAACAAGGGCGAAATGAGCAGCAGCCCGAACTCGGTCGGTGACGACGTTGGTGGTCATAACTCTGTATGGAATTTCATCAGAAATGACCGCAGGGGCACAAGCGCGGGTGCTGATGCAGCAAATGCCAGCGTTTATATTGATGCTTTCAATGAAAATCCGACACTTGCAAGAAGAATGCAAGGTAGTGTTGTATTGTTCACACCCGAGGAATTTACCCACCGCAGACTCGGTGATTGGGGCAGAGGTCAGCTTCATCAAATGGATGATTACCAATGGATAATTGATCAGCGTGACCGCATGTATTTCTCCGGCAATCTTGGTGACCCGACAAGAACCAGAGACATTCCCGAGGATTTTGAAAGACCTGAAATCGGATTGCCCAGGTTCTATCACAGAAATACCGGAATGCAAATGCTTCCAAACGGACAACCTATGCCGGCAACCCATGCTAATGCCAGAGATACCAGAGGCTGGTTTGGCGTAGCTGACTTTATAACAGAGCGTTCCGTTATTCACGGCACCAATTTCTTCTCCAACTTTAATACCGGGCGCGGTTTGGAATACCGCATTGGCGGAGTAGTATCCAATGATGAAAGCTGGAGCAATATGAATCTTCAAGACATCATGCCTTCATGGCAATGGTGGGTTGAAACCGCCGGTGACTGGGAAGACAGGCTTCAGGTAGAGTGGGATTACGGTCCGCAGTTTGTAAAGCGTGACTTTAGAACCGCAAATTACTCGAATGCCACGCTTCCTGCCGGATTTGACTCCATAGCTCCCGGCACTTCAGGCGACATTATTCCTTCAAGATTTAATCAAATCGGTGCATATATCGGCGGCAACTCTGTAGCTTTGTTTGGCGATTTAAAAGCAACCAATGAGTGGAATATGTTTAAAACCGAGCTTAATGTTAATGCAAACTCAGTAGCTGAAGTCACATTCAACAAAACATCCGATGATAATTCCGCAATGAGCTTAAGACTCACATTCAATGGTGGCGGATACGCTTTGCTCCCCGTTTACAGCGGTGGTGCAACGGATGGCTGGGTAACTGAGGAAATCAGCCTGGCAGCCCATACAGGTAGAACAATTGCTGCTATCAGTTTAGTGTTCACAGGCGAAGCAGAGGATTTCCAAATGAACATTGGCAGACTCGTCATTACTGATGGCATAGATCCGATCCCCGCACCATCCAATGTAAGCTTCGACGCCGTATTTAACACAAGAGAAATTAAACTTACATGGGATCTTGACCCATTTGAAATCGTAAACAGATATCACATCTATGCAGTATATGGCGAAGATGAAGTATTCGTTGGAGGAATTTACGGAAGCCAATTCTACATCAAGTCCGTCGAAGAAAACTTGACAGCTATTCGCATCAGAGGTGTTGGCGCTGACGGAACAGAAGGTCCGGCAACAACTTTGAATTTCAGCTTCGGTGACAATGTTAGCAATATCGTAATAGCAGAAGCAGCAAGACAGGAAATCAGAAGTCAGCATGCTACCGATCGTTGGGGCGCACTTGTACAAACCCGCAACGAAGGTCGGATTGAAGCAAGATGGACAGCACCCGCAAATAATGTTAATTTTGATGGTTATGAGCTTGTTGCAACTATCATGAATGTTGGCTACAGCAACACAACGCATCACAGTACCACAGTTCCTGCGACAGCGACATCGGCAGTTGTCGAAGTAAGAGGTGAGGACGGAAGGCTCCTCAACAATGGAGAACGCTATATTCTTAGAATTTACACAACATTAAACGGTGTCAGACAAGGCTACCCAATTGCTATTTCTGGGTATCTCAGAGACAATGTCAGCGACGATTACGATGGTGTTTTGAGATTTTCCCGAACTGCGAACCAGGTACGTATCGGCAATCCCACATCTAGAGACTGGTGGCGCATAGAAGTGAGTTTCAACGGTAGTCCCTTGACTCTATGGCACAGACACACCCTGAATACTTCTGCCAACGGCTGGCCTACAGGCTGGAGGGGTGTAGTGGGATTAAGTTCTTTGCTCACCATTCCATCGAGAACTGAAGGTACCCTTTCCATTACATTGGTAGATTATTCTCATAATCGGTCAACAGTGCATTTCGATATGTCAATACTGAGAGGCACAGACACAGACACAAGACTTGAAGATATTTTCCCTGATCCTGCAGTACATAGTGCAATAAAAGCTCAAGTTGGCGATGACGTCAGGACACTTGGTGATTTGCACGATGTGGCTATGAGCATAACAGAGCTTGATCTGAGCAATCGCGGAGTCACTGACTTGACGGGTCTAAACAGACTTGTAGCTTTGGAATCTCTCAACTTGTCCGGCAATGCTGGTCTCACAAGACTCCATGCTGAGATGTTCCCTACTTCACTTAAGGAACTTAATATCTCAGGTCTGACAAACTTGGAAATCTTAGATGTCAGCAACAGAGATCTTGAGAGGATAGATCATGATTTCGCTGAAGTACCGGAATTGATGATTCTTAACATAAGCGGAAACAAGCTTGACTTACGTGCTGGCACACCTGCGCGTACTTTGGTAAATGCTGCCTACAGAGCGCACGCAATAAATCCCGGTCCGACACTGGTTTGGGATACTGAAACGACTAACCTTGCACTGGGGCGTGCTGCTGTTCCAGGTAGTACGATGTCTAGCGTTGTTATAGCAACACTATTCAACGGAAACCGTGATAACGGGGCGAATATAATCTCTGGAGTGCAAAATGATACCAGACCGTTTGTCACAATAGACTTGGGTGCACCGTCGCCGTTGAGCGGATACGGGTTGTGGCATAATACTTCTATCGGTGCGTCTCCGGTTAACAGATGGGCACTTGAAGGTTCGCTGAACAATGAAACGTGGTTCCCGCTTGGTGCACCGATTACTGATGGTGCCGAGGACGGACCTTCCGGTTACCGCCTTATGGATTTTGCCGAAGAACAAACTGCTCGCTTTGTCCGCTTCACTGTCAATCCGCAACCCAATCCTGATGATATTACAAACACGGCTTTTTTAAGACAGTTGGAGATCTACGGGTTGAGTACTATCATGTATGAACATCTCATCTCCTATGACAATCAGCGATTTGATGCACCACCGACAGCATCTAACGTAACGAATCCGGCTCACCTGAATACTCTTCTGCAAAGTGATGATGTAGTATTGCAAACTCGCGGCAACTTAGGCATATTTGCGCAGCATAGTCCGCTTATTGTACCGGCAGGCAGGACATTGTATATCGAAACCACACTAAATATACAGCGGGATGCCGAACTCATCATTAGAGGTACTGTAGTAGTACTTGATGGCGGAAGAATCAATAACCAGGGTAGCCCTAATGGAGGTGGTACAATTACCATCGCAGAAGGCGGAACGTTGGTGAACAATGGTCATGTAGAAAACGTATCAAATTCTGCTGTATTCAACTACGGTACAATAACTAACAACGGGAGGTTTGAAGTACGGGCCGGAACAATGTTCATCGACGACGGATACGTTGATGGAGATACTCCACTTAGAATCCACCGTGATGCTATTTTAGAAAGACCTTATGAGCCGGAAAATCCCGAGACTGAGCCTGAAGATCCGGGGACTGAACCTGAAGATCCGGACAACGACTCGGAAGAACTTTCGGATGAAGATGAAGAGTAAAACTTTAGAAACTATGTAGCAATAAGCCCCCTTTGCAGAACTAAGCTGCTGAGGGGGCACTGCTATACTGATACTAAACACCCGGCGAAATTCAACAAACAAGACGTACTTTTGTTAAAATTATACAACTAATTTTGGATAAACTAACAGTTGATTGAGTGAAGATTTCATGTTATCATAGTAAACAACAGTTACTAACCAACCGGAGTGATTAGGAGAACATTATGATTATTGCAGCATATATTGCAGAAGAAAAGTTTTGTGGACTACGTTCTGGAGATGAGAGAAAGCTTACACATATCAACTTTGCATTTGCAGTTGTTGTCGATGGTAAGGGTAGTGTAAGTCATTGGAAAAATTCTGATGCAGTACGTAAGTTTATTAAAGAAAAAGGTGAAATAAAAGCATTGCTTTCAGTCGGCGGTTGGGCGGCAGGAGGTTTCTCTCCCGCAGTAGCTACAGCAGAAAAGCGAGAAGTATTTGCTCAATCTCTCGTAGATATCGTAAATGATTTTGGTTTTGACGGCATCGACATGGATTGGGAATATCCATGTGATGATGTTGCAGGCATCGAGGCCTCACCGGAGGACAAGCCAAATTATACTGCACTTATTCAACTTCTAAGAGATAAACTTGGGAATAATAAGCTGGTGACCATGGCTGCCGGAGGCAATCAAAGTTGCGCTGATAATTTAGAAATACCAAAATTAGTAGAATTAATGGATTTCATTAACATAATGACCTATGATCTGTGTCCTTGGGATTATGTAAGCTATCATCCGAGCTTATATCCCTCTGATATTACAAAAAACAACGATGGAAGCTCTATCATGGAGATATACGAAAAAGCAGGAGTGCCAAGGAATAAGTTAGTTATAGGTGCGGCATTTTATGGGCGTGTTTATAAAGATGTAGATGGATTAAATGCTCCGGCTACAGTACCCGGATTTACAGAGGGTTACGAGAACTCTATAGAATTAGCTGATGCTGCGGGTGGGTATAGTTACGATGAAAAAGCTGAAGCAGCATATGCTTACGATAAAGAAAATAGAACCTTCATAACTTTTGAAAATCCGCGCACACTAAAAGCAAAAATGGATTATGTAAAATCAACAGATCTCGCAGGCATAATGTTTTGGGAATACTACCATGACGGTGCTGACAGTATATTATTAAATAGTTTAAAAAATTCTTAGGTAAGGAACTGTCCAACTTATTGTTTGACAGCTCCTAATCACAAAATATTTTTTAAAATGATACAAAAAAAGTATAAATTTATGTGTACTTTATGTCGATAAAAGGAAAAGGAACGTCCAAGACTATGAAAGCTGATAGTTCAACAGTACGAGTGATTAATCAAAGATCAATATTGAAAACTATATATGAAAACGATGGAATTTCCAAAGCAGATTTGGCTACAAAACTAAGATTATCAAAACCATCAGTATCAAGAAATGTTTACGAATTAATTGAAATTGGCATTGTTAAAGAACAAGGTGAGGGAGAATCCACAAAGAGTGGCGGTAGAAAACCAACAAGACTTTGTTTCAACAAAGATTATCAATATATTGTGTCAGTTGATATTTCGATGAAGTACCCAATCTGTGCTGTTGGAGATTTGAAGGGCAACTTGCTAAAGTTATCAAAAGTTAATATTAGCAGATCTGCACAGGCAGAGCAAAAGCGACAAACCATATATGAAGAGCTTAACAAGTTGCTAGTTGAATTATCAATACCTTCCGAAAAATTGGGACTAATTGTCATATCACAACCGGGTCAAATCGGAGCAGATAATGAAGTAATCTATATTGATTCACTCCACCATCCATGGACTGAAATTGGATTAAAAGAGCATTTACAAGAAAGCTTCAACACTCCGGTTCTGCGGAGAAATGAAGTTCAGATGGCTGCTCTGGGCGAAATGACAATGGGAGATGCAAAACAGTACTACTCTTTGATTTATGTGGCATGTGGCATCGGACTTGGTTCAAGCATAATTTATAAAGGTGAATTATTTCAAGGAGAAAATTATGGTGCTGGTGAGCTAGGAGCATTTTTGATGACTGATGGTAGACGACTGGGACAAGTAGTTTCTATGGATGGTCTACTGGAGCATATTTCCGGTATTTGCAATAAAGTAATGGATTTTGAAGAGGTTGTCGAGAAATCCCTCGCAGACGACGCTTTGGTAAACAAAGGTCTCAAAGATATTGGTCATATATTGGGACAACGTATATACAATTGTTGCATTATGATGGGTATCCCAACAGTGATTTTTGGTGGGGACTATTTAAAGCTAGGTCCGGCGTTTATTGAAGGCATTGAAGAAACAATGAATCAATCATTTTTTCCAACGAAACTCACAATTCAAAAAAGTAGTCTGCATGAAGCAGCAGGCATTTATGGTACGTTTGTTATAGCAAAGGATACGATTTTAAACAACATGATTGTTTAATTGAGTTTAGTTAAACAGGAGCATTACTAATGAAAACTTTTTATACAAAACACAGAAAGACTCTTGCAATAACACTGATGATGTTGCCTGGTGCAATATGGTTACTATTACTACGCTATCTGCCGATGGGCGGTGCAGTTATAGCTTTTCAAAATTATCGCCCTTATCCTAATAATCCCACATTTCTCAACAATATTCTAAATAGCGATTTTGTTGGATTTAATAACTTTAGGTTTATTTTCGCATCAGACAGGGCATGGATAATGATACGCAACACTTTAGCGTACAATGCAGTATTTATAGTGCTGACTACAGTTCTTGCTATCGCTATTGCAATTGGTCTTAGTGAATTGAGACGCAAGTTTTTTGCAAAACTATATCAAACCCTTATGTTTTATCCGTTCTTTATAAGTTGGGTAGTGGCGGGATACTTTGTTTTTGCTTTCTTAGATCCCACATTTGGATTGCTTTCACATGTTAGAAATTGGTACTTTGATCCAACAGGCTGGCCGGTGATTTTGACATCAGCTAATTTATGGAAAAATTTAGGATTTAACGCAGTTATATATCTTGCTGCAATTACGAGTATAGATCATGGTTTATATGAGGCTGCCGCAATAGATGGTGCGTCCAAATGGAAGCAGGTTTGGTCAATAACAATACCAAGCATTAAGCCTATGATTATCATTTTATTCATACTTGCGGTGGGTCGTATATTCAATGCAGATATCGGATTGTTCTGGAATATTCCGCAAAACATGGGACCACTGCAAAGCGTGACAGAAGTTATGGACACATATGTACTTAGAATTATGAATGCAAATATTCCGGGTGCTACGGGTATGGCTACAGCGGCAGGTTTGTTCCAGCAGGTGGTAGGATTTGTCTGCATAATGTTTGCTAACGGAATTGTCCGCAGGCTAGATAGAGAAAGTTCACTATTTTAGGAATACCACACACAGATATGAGAAAACATCATGTAGGGGACGGCATCCTTGACGTCCCGTAGCTTACGAAAGAAATTGCCAAGCGAAACGAGAGGAACACAACAATGACTACAAAGAGTAAATTTAGAGGCAATAACATAGGTCGCTTAGGTGAGGCAGGTATTCACATACTCGTTGGCGGTTTTGCATTACTGTGCATCATACCTTTTATCTTTATAATAATCATCGCTTTTTCCAGTGCTGAGAGCCTGCGAACAGTCGGATATACATTCTTTCCAACAGAGTGGACTACAGCATCATTTCGAGCAGCATTTGACATGGGAGATCAACTATGGCGTAGTTTTTTCAACAGTGTTATTGTCACTGTAGTTGGAACATTCTTCTCTGTACTAATAACGTTGCTGTACGCGTATGGATTATCACGACCGGACTACCCACTACGTAAGCCCTTTGCATTTTTCTTATTCTTCACAATGGTATTCGGTGGCGGATTGGTCCCTACAGTAGTCGTAATTCGCAACGTGTTGGGATTAAGCAATAGCTTAAGTGCACTAATTATTCCTGCATTAATTATTCCATTTCACGTCATTATAATGCGTACATTTTTAAAAGGTTCTGTTCCTGAAGCGTTAATAGAATCTGCAAGATTAGATGGAGCGGGAGAGTTTCGCACATTATTTTCAATCGTGGTTCCAATTTCAAAGCCGGGTATTGCAACAGTATCATTACTTACAGCAATTAACTACTGGAATGACTGGTTCTTATCACTACTGTTTATACGCGACAGAGAGTTGTTTCCATTACAATACCTCTTAATGGAGATGCAGCAAAATATTGAGTTTTTAAGGCGAAACTTGGCGCTGGTCGGTGCTGCAAATGTTAACTTTGCAGATCTTCCCGGAGAGGGCTTACGTATGGCATTGGCTGTAATAATTGTCATACCTATTGCGTTTGCATACCCTTTCTTCCAACGGTACATAATATCAGGCTTAACAATTGGTGCAGTAAAAGAGTAGAAAAAGTAGAAATACTTTTCAAATAAATCAAACGAAAATTTAGGAGGAAACCATTTAAATGAAAAAGCTAATGAGAAAAGAAAAAGGTGTTAGCGGAAAGTTATTGTTACTATTGCTTGTAATGATGGTAACTGTGATGTTCATAGTAGCGTGTGATGACGCAGAAACACCGACAACAGACACACCAGGAACCACAGACACAACGGATGTTGCGGACACAACAGACACAGATGAACCTACAGAACCCACAGAGCCGACCGAAATAACAGATGCCACAGAAGTAACGATTTGGTTCATGGGAGCCTCTGTTGAAGATGATGCAGCTGTGATTGAAGCGGCAAATGCACGTTTGGCAGAACTGGGCGCTGGTGTCACAATTAACCCAATTTGGACAGGTGGATGGGCCATGGGTGATCCTGCACAAGTTGCATTGGATACCGGAGATAATTCAATTGATATTTTCTGGACAGGATCATGGGGTCTTAACTTCTGGACGAATGCTAGTGTAGGCAACTTCATTCGCCTAGACAACCCGGACAATGACTTGCTAGCACGTTATGGTCAGGACATGTATGCAGCAGTACCAGAAGCTCTTTGGGATGCATTTACTACTGACGGTCCACTAGGATTCGGCATCTATGGCATACCTGGATACAAAGACTATGCACAAATGTATGCGTGGGATGTCAATAATACAAGACTAGAAGAACTTGGATTTGATTTTGATGAATTGTTTGATGAAAATGGCATAAATTATGCAGTATTCTTTGATCCACAATTTGAAGCAGCTATGGTTGCTGCAAAGGAAATGTACGGAGACACATTCTTCCCGCTCCTTATCGAGCCAGAAACATTTGTTCGCGCGGCATCTAACGCAGACCTTGACTTGACAGGTCTCAGTGCGTTCCATTTCAGCTTTGACCCATCTAATCCTGCAAATCCTGTCGATCCAACCATTGGGCTTAACCTAGAAAATGAAGACTTCTTGGCTGTAATTGATAGATTGCATCACTTCTGGAATCAAGGCTTTATTGATCCGCGCCTGGCAATTCCGGGTGAATCGAGCACAGTTCTTGTAGAAACAGCTATCGCAGGAGAATACCTATTTTCACAGGTTGTATATGCGTATGGACACACTGCGGCTGCATCTGACCTAAGAGGCATAGATGCACGCTTCCCACCAATGAGTAGACCACTTGTGTCTTCGGTTTCTGCAGCAGGTTCAGGTTTTGCGATATCTGTTTATTCACAAAATCAAGAAGCAGCCATGAGATTTATGAATGCATGGTATACTGATAACCAATTAGCAGTCATTCTTTCTGAAGGTGTCGAGGGTATCCATTGGAATGCAGATGCAGATGGTTTGATTGTATTAGACCACGATGCAAGAGCTGGTTATGCACCATGGAGATTCGGAATGGGCAACATTTTTGTACTAACTCCAAGAGATACAGATGGTGTTGGATACTTTGACCGCTTCCAGGCATATAATGCAGCAGGTACAGGTACATCTTTACTAGGATTTACTTTTGATAGTGAGCCTGTAGGTTTGGAAATAGCTTCACTACAAGGTGTTGTTGATCAGTTCCACCAAAGTTTGACGGTAGGTGCAATCGATCCAGCAACAGCTGTTGAAGAATATCTGTCTGCACTACGAGCAAACGGTATTGATGTAGTGTTAGCAGAACTAAATGCACAACTGCAAGCATTTTACGCTGCGAGATAATCAAAAAAAACAATTGACCCATAGGGTTGCGGTATGTTATAATTCAACCGTAGGCAAAAGGTTAATAACATCTATATTAGCACGAAAACACCGAGATGACCGTCTCGGTGTTTTCTGTTAGGCTAGTTGTCGTTGCTATTTCCGTCTAGCCATTTACAGATATAGTAGGCGACTATACCTGCCATAACGGAAACACAAAAGGTTAATAATTTTTCTATATTAGCACCTCCTCTCCGTTGCATTTTTACTGGAGTGGAGCAGCGACAACACTAATATTATTTCACGCCATAAGACAGTTGTCAATAAACGTTTCAAGCTTCAAAATGTTGGAAATTCACACTTTATACAAAAGATATTTCACGTCAGAAAGTTGCGAAAATGAAGATATTGTGGTAATATGAGCGAGTTCATACCATCAAGGTATGGTGCCGAAATATTAAGGGAGGTGAGCAGGTGACAACAAACCCGTTAAAATTGGGGAACTTGCGACTTGCAGTTCTTATTGATGCAGAAAATGTGCCACGCAATTGCATGAAACGCGTAATGGAAGAAATAGCAATATATGGAACACCCACAATAAAACGAATATATGGCGACTGGACGAGTCCCGTTGTATCCGGCTGGAAATCATCACTATTAGAAAACGCCATCACGCCAATACAGCAATACAGTTACACATCGGGTAAAAATTCAAGCGATTCAGCTATGATAATAGATGCGATGGATATTCTGTACGCAGGTAAGACAGATGGATTTGTACTTGTTTCCAGTGACAGTGATTTCACAAGGCTTGCTATCCGTTTACGTGAAGCCGGACAGCGAGTAATTGGCATTGGAGAGCGAAAAACACCGAGTGCATTTATTGCGGCGTGTGATAAATTTACGTATATTGAAGTTATTTTTGAGAGATTTGCAGAAGCACAATCGGATGATCATGGACATGGTCTTGAGATTGAAACCCATAGTGGGCAGCAACTACAACATTTGCACCGCAATAAACCACAGTCAGCACCGAAGCAAAATGGTGAAAAAGTACCCAAATCAGTAATCAAGCTTATTGCAGATTCAATAGCTGATTTGGCTGATGATAGCAACTCGGTATTTATGGGAGAACTCGGAAATCTAATACTCAAAAAGCAACCGGATTTTGACCATAGAAACTATGGCTTTAAGAGTCTATCGGCAATGATTAAATCTATTGAACGTTTTGAAACTGATTTTAGACAAACAACAGACCCGAATATAAAGCATGTATTTGTGAGAGATAAAGAGAGTTGAGGGTAGATTGAGAAGACGAAGAACCGGATGTTTTGGAACATTCATCATAATATTATTAATCATAGCCATACCAGTTGGTGTGATACTCTACGATAGCAATAATCGCCTGGTCACAGATGAGTTCGAATTATTTTATGACAATTTGCCAATTGGATTTGACGGTTATCGCATCGCTTTACTCGCTGATTTACACGGTGCAGAGCATGGTGCAAATAATGAGCGACTTGTAGAAAGAGTAAGAGAAGCGAGACCGGATATAATTGCCATTGCAGGGGATTTGATTGATGATTATCAACCCGGCAATCCAGTTGAGCAGCAGATTGAAATATCACGAACATTAGTTACTCAGCTTGTTCAGATTGCACCTGTATACTATGTAACAGGTAATCATGAATGGGCGACCGGAATGATTCAAGATATATTTGCAATGCTTGAAGAGAGTGGTGTTACCGTATTACGCAACCAGTACAGGACATTATCGATGGGTGGCGATACAATTATTCTGGCAGGTGTAGATGACCCTAACGGACCTGCAGATATGACAACCCCAAGGGAGCTTGTTGAACGAATCCATGCAAGTGAAAACCCTGATTTTATCGTTATGCTTTCACACAGAAACAACAACCTGAGGCTCTATAGCGATCTTGACGTTGACTTAGTTCTAAGCGGACATGCACATGGCGGCATGTACGTTTACCGTTCACAGATGGTCTTGTTGGACCACAAGGTGAGCTGTTTCCGACATATACAAGTGGTGTGTACTCAAGGGGCAGTACCAATATGGTAGTTTCTCGCGGACTGGGTAACCATTTCGGATGGACACGCTTTTTAAACAATCCCCATGTTGTTATTGTAGAATTAAGAGCGAGATAAAATTAGGGTATAGGGGTTAGGGTATAGGGGTTAGTAATGAAGCTTCCGAGCCGTAATCCTTATACTAAACATAAATGTAGGTAATTATGATACAATTTGATGATTATAAACAAAAAATAATGGCTCTGCGAGGGACCCTTGATACGCTTGAGCAGGCATTAAAGCTTGATGAGGCGACTACAGAAGTTCAAGTGCTTGAGGATGAAAGCGCGCGTGATGGTTTCTGGAATGATTTGGAAAACTCACAGAAAGTATTGCAAAAAATTAAGCAACTCAAAAACAAAATCTCCGGTTACGAAAAGCTTGACGGAGCATGGAATGATTTGATTGCACTTTGCCAAATGGGTGCAGAAGAGAGTGACGAAAGCTTGCTTCCGGAGCTTGAAGAAGAGTTCATGCAGTTTACCCAGGCCCTTGAAACTGCAAGGCTGGAAACCCTCTTATCCGGAGAATATGATGACAGCTCTGCAATCGTGTCATTTCACGCCGGGGCAGGGGGTACAGAGGCGCAGGATTGGGCACAGATGCTCTATCGTATGTATACACGTTGGGCAGAACGTCATGGTATGAAGTACAAGGTGTTGGACTGGCTTGACGGGGAAGAAGCAGGCATGAAGTCAGCATCGATTCAGATTGATGGTGAAAATGCTTATGGTTATTTGAAAAGCGAGAACGGCGTTCATAGGCTTGTGCGAATATCGCCATTTGATTCATCAGGACGTCGTCATACCTCATTTGCTGCAATTGAAGTAGCACCGCTAATTTCTGATGATGTTGAGATAGAAATTAAAAGCGAGGATTTGCGTATTGACACATATCGTGCGTCCGGAGCGGGCGGGCAGCATGTAAACAAAACAGAGAGTGCTGTGCGGATAACGCATCTTCCGACAGGGCTTGTTGTCGCATGTCAAATGGAACGCAGTCAGCATCAAAATCGTGAAGTCGCAATGAGAATGTTGCGTTCAAAGTTAATTGAAATAAAAGAACGTCAACACTTAGATAAGATTGACGATATAAAGGGCGAGCAGATGAAAATCGAATGGGGAAGTCAAATTCGCTCATATGTTTTTATGCCATATACTCTCGTAAAAGATAATCGGACGGGATACGAAAACGGCAACATAGGTGCTGTGATGGATGGCGATTTAGATGGATTTATTGAAGCTTATCTTAGTATGGGGTAAGGATAGGAATTGCAATGTCAGTGCGAAAAATGATTATTGATACAGATTGCGGGAGCGATGATGCTGTGGCAATTGCGATGGCGGTAAAAGAGTCTGCGGTTGAGGTTTTGATGATTTCAACAGTGGTTGGCAACACATCAATGAGTCAAGGGACGATAAATACGCTAACAACCCTTGGGTATGCAAATTCATATCACCCACCGGTGTACAAAGGATGTAAGCGACCTCTTATGCAAAAGCCGTTCTATGCCTACGAAACTCATGGTGATGATGGAATGGGTGATATTGGTCTTATGCCACCAAGAGGAGCTACTGCAGCTGATGGGCATGGTGTAATTAAGATGCTCGAAATACTCATGGCTCATGAGCCAAATACGATTGAAATTGTTTGTCTTGGTCCACTCACAAATATTGCGGTGGCAATATCACTGTCACTAGAAGTCGTACATCGAGCAAAGAGCATAACAATAATGGGTTCTGCAGGATTTGGAATTGGAAATGTTTCGCCTGTTGCAGAGTTCAATATTCGACATGATGCCGAAGCTGCAAAAATTGTTCTTGATTCCGGTCTGCCTGTTACATTCGTAGGTTGGGATGCCTGTTTAGGTGATGCTATTTTTGACGAAGATGACATTCAACGCCTGCGTGCAATCAAGCCACTAGGTGAGTTTATGATAGACTGTAACAAGTCGCTAATAGAATTCAATGAAGACAGATTTGATCGTTCTATACTTGATTTTGCAGACCCCGTGGCGATGGCAGTGGCTTTGTGGCCAGAGGTTGTTACTCAGTGTGACAAATACCCGTGCGAAGTAGATGTGTCAAATGGTCCAGGCTATGGTGCGTTAGTGATTGATCGAAACAATGAGTTTGGCGGAGAGCCAAATGCGTACATATGTACTCAGGTAGACGCAAAGCTATATAAGGAAAAGCTGTTTCACGTTGCGAGTCTGTAAGCTATAGAAGGAAAATCCGCGACTACCGCTTGATTACGGCTAACATGGGACTTGTAAACCCCCTACCTGCCCGTAACTCTAACCCGCAAAAAAAGCTTGACTTTCGTGATAATACACTGTATTATTACTGAGCAATAGTAAGCAGAACGGTAGCCCCGTCCTCACCCGACCGCCTTAGGAGCGCGTTGTGGTCAAGAGCCTGAAGTGATTTCGGGTGGCACAAAGCTTTGATTTCGATTGAATATTCAAGTGATTAGTGTTTATGAGACGGGTACAATTGTATCCGTCTTTTATTTTGCAAGAAGAAGTTCGATTTTATAAGTTTGCAATGGAGGTGTTTTCTAATAAGCAACGTAAATTATCAGATTAATGAGGATATAACTGATGCCGAGGTTCGTCTTATAGACGAAGATGGAACTCAACTTGGGATTATGTCATCAGAAGATGCAATGAAAATTGCAGTCGAAAAAGAGGTTGACCTTGTAAAAATCGCAGGCAATTCAAAGCCGCCTGTCTGTAAAATCATGGATTACGGTAAGTACCGTTATGAACAGTCAAAGCGTGAAAAAGAATTGCGCAAACATCAACATATTGTTGAGGTAAAAGAAATTCGCATGTCGCCAAGTATCGGTGATAATGATTTCAAAACAAAATTGACCAATGGTATGAAGTTTCTCAGAGAGGGTGACCGTCTAAAGGTTACTGTTCGATTCAGAGGTAGAGAAATGGCGCATACTAATATCGGAGAAAAATTGCTTTTGAGATTTGCCGAAGAGTGCTCTGAGATAGGGAATGTTGATAAGAATCCAAAGCTTGACGGAAGACATATGTCATTGTTTCTAACGCCTAAGCAAGCAAAACAATAGTGTACGAGTATTAGTACACCAAACTTATAAAATAAAAAACAGCGTTACCCAAGACGCATTGTTTTGGGGCAATGTTGTGCGCATATAAAATAACAAAGGGAGAAGTAACTATGCCGAAAATTAAAACACATAGTGGGGCAAAGAAAAGATTCAGCCTTACAAAATCTGGGAAGGTTAAACGCGCTCGTGCGTACAAAAACCACATTCTCAATCACAAGACAACAAAGCGTAAGAGAAATCTACGCAAGGGTGCATACGCCGATGTCACAAACGAAGCCGCAATCAAACAAATGATTCCGTACAAATAGGGGAGGGTAAGCAACATGGCCAGAATTAAAGGTGCAGTAACAACACGTAAAAGAAGAAAAAAGATTTTAAAATTAGCAAAAGGCTATTGGGGCGCGAAGTCTAAACATTACAAAATGGCAAATCAAGCGGTTATGAAGTCGCTTACCTATGCGTACGTTGGTCGTAAGCAGAAGAAAAGAGATTTTCGCAGACTTTGGATTATGAGAATAAACGCAGCTTGTAAGTTAAATGGAATGAACTATTCACGCTTCATGCATGGTTTGAAAAAATCAGGTATTGATTTAAACCGTAAAATGCTGTCAGAAATAGCTATACATGAGCCGGAAGTATTCACACAACTTTGTGATACATCCAAGAAAGCACTTGCATAAATAAGATCATATATAAAAAGGAGCCAATGTGGCTCCTTTTTTGAAGGGTGATGCGTCTCACAGTAATTCATAAATTTGACGTGCCGCATGGCGACAAAAAAACAAGTAATAGCATAATATTGAAGTGACGCAGACCACTAAAGTGGATATACTTTTCCGGGTTCTATTTCGCCGTATTTGTGATGCAATAGCTCAGACACAGTTACGAGCTGCACTTCAGCTTTTATAAGTTCGGGAATCAACACATCCATTGCATCAGCTGTTGATTCATATAAGTCGTGACAAAGAACGATATCACCACTTTTAATATTATCCATAATATGCGAAAGAACAAGCTGTGCATCCTTGTGTTCCCAATCTCTTGGATCGACTGACCAGTTGACAATCGCCAGCTCTAGTTTTTTTGCAGCCTTTAATACCTTTTTGTTCATGTACCCATAGGGTGGGCGAAACATCGGTGAGATACTGCCGGTAACTGCTTCGATTGCATTAATCGTATCGGTTACCTGCTGCATGATTTCCACAACTGTTAGCGCAGTAAAATCCGGATGATCCCAGGCATGACAAATTATTTCGCACTCCATTTGGTGTGCGCGAAATACTTTGTTTTTATGATCTGCGATTCTACTGCCTGTGACAAAAAAAGAGACACGACCACCATGTTGTTGAAGAGTATTTAAAATACGAGATGTGTATTCGCTTGGCCCATCATCAAACGTTAGAGCAACGACAGGCTTACCAGGGTCAATTCTATCGGTTTGCATTATATGTCTATTCCTTTCGCTATATCTAAAATCACAAAGCGATCAAAAATGAATGGACATTTCGTGCATTAATTTGCGGTTTCCCGAAGGGAGAGCAAATTGGCACATTATTAAGTTTGAATTTATTCAAACTTTTGTCTATTCCTTTCGCTGTATCTAAAATCACAAAACGACCATGAAAATAGAACGGACATTTCGTGCATCAGGTCGTGATTCAATGCATGGAAACAATCCCATGATAAAAATAATACGGTCTTGCCATAGAGTATACAGTATGATAGCATAAGAGTGCAAGTGTTTTATAGAAAGTAGGTGGACAGTGAAACTCTTTTTTTGTGTATTGATGTGCAAAATATTATATATTCTTGGAAAAATGCTTGGTAAAGGAAGCAGTTTGCCTGGGAAAATCATATTGCGTATGTTCCCTGATGTGCTCGAGCAGCTGAAATTGCCGAAAACTATAATTGCTGTAACAGGTTCCAATGGAAAAACAACGACCGCGGAGCTTATAGCACGTGCACTAAGTGCCAATGGAATGAAAGTGGGCTGGAATTATGAAGGTTCTAATCAGACTGAGGGTGTGGCGACGCTTTTGCTACGCATTTCTTCGTTCTCAGGGAATGTAAAATATGACGCAATAGTTATGGAATGTGATGAGCGTTATGCGAAAAAAATATTTGAAAAAGTACGCCCTTCTGCCTTGCTTGTGACGAATCTTTGTCGTGACCAGCTAACACGAAATGGTCATCCTGAGTTTATTGAGGATTGCTTACGCGCAGCTGTTGATGTAGTAAATGATGATATCAAACTGGTTTTAAATGCCGATGATCCGTACGTTTCTGCATTGGCAACACGGTCAGTAATAGATAGAAATGGTGTTGTGTGGTTTGGAATCAGCTCTGATAGCGCAGTTTCGCCGAATAAAGGCATGTATGATGATGGTGCATTTTGTCCACTATGTAAAGAGCGAATGACTTATGCATATCACATTGCGGGGCATTACGGCAGTTATAAATGCACATCCTGTTACCTCAAACGAAATAGCCCAAAAGTCGAAGGGACAGTGCATGAAAACGGTTATCTTGAGTTTAATAACGGATTAAAAATGAAAATGGCACTACCAAGTGTTACCGGTGCATATAATTTCTGTGCAGCCGTCGCGATTGCAGAAGTTGCTGGAGTTAGTGCATCTGATGCTGTAAATGTGCTAAATGAGTATAAGCTCACAGGAGGGCGTACTGTTGCATTGAATGTGGGAATTAATAGAGACGGTCTTTTATTGGTATCGAAGCATGAAAATTCATTTGCATATGACAGGTCGTTATCATGGATTGTAGAGCAAAAAAGAATCTGCTCTGTGATTGTGGTTGTAGATTCAATTAGTCGTAAGTACTATACAAGTGAAACATCTTGGCTCTGGGATATTGATTTTGGTTTATTGGTTGATGATGATGATGATATAATTAACATCGTGCTTGCAGGAACATATGCTAATGAGCTTGCTATGCGGTTTGCGATGACTGATATAGATCAATCTAAGATAAGCTATGTTGCGGACTTGAAGAATTTACGGGAGCATATTAAGAAAAACACAATGGGTAAATTTTATGTGCTAACTTGTTTTGCAGACAAGGCGAAAGTGGTTAAGGCGTTAGAGGCTTGATATCAGGTCTCGTAATTCTGCGGGTCGTCGCAGAATCTAGTAAGTACATATTTCTTGGATTCTGCGACTTCGCGCAGAATTACGAGGTAGTGTGAAGTAATCAATGAAAAAGAGTGCAACGAGAGTGAGCAATGCCTTTCGCACCTTTGTGTCGAAAGGCTAGGCAAAAGTATATTAAAAAGCCAATGACGACAGGGAGTTATTTGAATGAAAAAGATTAAATTATTACACCTATATCACGACTTGATGAACCTCTATGGAGACTGGGCGAATGTCGCAATTTTGGAACATTCGCTCACTGTGGGAGGCTGCGATGTTTTGGTTGATAAGAAGAGCGTTGGCGATGATATTAACTTTGATTCTTATGATTTCATCTATATTGGGAGCGGTACTGAACGAAGCCAATTGGCGTGCGTGCGAGATTTAAAGCAGTATAGGAAGCAGCTAATTGGATGCATTGAAGCTGAAGTTCCGGTTTTAGCTACAGGCAACTCACATGAACTGTTTGGGAAAGCTATAACGGACTCTAATGGAGCGAAACATGAAATGCTTGGACTGCTGGATTTTGAAACCGTGCAATTAAACACCCGCGTCACAGGTGATTGCGTATGCAAAGTCTCGTTTTTGACAGATAAACTAATCGGATTTATAAACCGCGCAGGAGGCAGTCAAAATGGTGATGTGGAGCGTCCGTTTCTTATTGAACCAAAAGAAGGAGCCAGCTTTAAAGCGAGCGGTGAGGGAATCAGATATAAAAACCTACTGGGGACATATTTAACCGGACCACTGCTTGTACGCAATCCACCACTTTTGAGGTATTTTGCAAATTTGATTACAGATGAGTCAAAAGATATAAAAAAATATGAAAATGATGCACTTCTTATCTATCAAGAAAAGGCATATATTTCAGCGGTTGAGATGTTGTAATTGGTGGGTTTTGTCATTTTGATATAATTATTTTTAACTTAGTGGAACAAAATTGTCATCTTTTCGTCTAAATAATTGAGCTATGTTAACGATAAGTTAAATAGTGAGAAAAATAAGGAGGAAAAAAATAATGAAAAAAATCGTTTTATTGTTGCTAACAGTAAGTTTTATCTTGGTAGCAGTAGTTGGGTGTGCAGGTCCTGATGTGACCGTAGGTGGAGCAGGTGCAGGCGGAGCGGAAGAACCCGATGCAGTATATGAGCCTGAAGAAGAGGTTATAGATGTATATGAGCCGGATGTAGGTTCTGAAGAAACATTCGATGACGTGCATATTGTACTACCAGGCGAAGGTGAAGAAGGACAGTATAATGAAGTCAGAGCGGAGTATTTATTCATAACCGGTGAAATCACATTTATCAACAATGAAGGCGATGCCACCAGTCTAACCATAGAAACTCCAGAAGGTGCTACGGCGATCCTAAATTTGGATGTAGAGACTGTGTTTCCATTTTCTGATGAGTTTGATGTTGGTGATACAGTTACAGGTTGGTACCTCTCAATGGCTCCTATGATGGCAATTTACCCACCACAGTACAACATAGCAGTACTCTCAGCAGGTATGCCTGAAGGTTCAAACATTAAAGTTGATCGTTTTGAAGCATGGGAAAGTCATGAAGGTGATTATTTCATTTCTCAAGATGGTATGTTTGCATTTACCACTGATGAGAACACAGAAATTACTCTTGCTGACGGTCAAGAGTTTACAATCAACGAATGTGCAGGCAGACGCATTGTAGTTGTCTACGGCATGTCTACAAGAAGTATTCCAGAAATAGCAACAGCCAACAGACTCATTGTACTCTTTGAGTCAATAGTCCCTCTTGGCTGATAGGCTTATCACTAGGAGCTAGTTAGCTCTGGAAAAAAATATGAAAAGTCTCATTTTGAATAGAGACCTGTGACTTCACGCAAAAGGGAGACCGCCGTTTTATACGACGGTCTCCTTTTACAATGTTGCTCAGAATACTTCTCAGACGCTATACCTTTGTATCATCCAATCTCTATCACATCGACATTGTGGTGAACATTCAATGGAAAATCGCCTTCTATGCGATTGCCTATATACATGAATCAAGTTGGTGTTGACACTGACCTCAAGACTTTCCATCATTGACGATAGTTAACTCAGGGGCTCGGCAACACCTGGTTGAACAGCCAGTCCATTATGGTCTCGTTGGCGTAGGTCTGACCGTATGCGAAATCGTTATACGTTGTGCCGGACACAAGGTTTACTCTCATGCCTGCCAGGTACGGCTGGGATATCATGTTGTTGAGTACCATCACCCAAGACCAGTGTTGCTGATACCAATATTCAGGGTATCCCGGCTCTTCTATCGTGTTTAGCATCCATTGGTTCGGGAGCTCGGTGCCGCCGATATGAGTGAAGATGGAGAGACGTACTGCGTTGTTGCCGGCTGCACGCATACGACCGTAGCTTGGTCTTTGACCGTTGCAGGCATGACCCCTCACACCGTTATTACCTTGGATGTACCACACGGGTACATGGGACAGAAGGTTGGCGTTGGCCACCGACAGC
>Ga0123355_10003509_pt1 | contig 22512 bp, 22 predicted proteins | sample TergutEmb28metaG_3_FD_89872 | JGI IMG/M metagenome (GOLD analysis project Ga0123355, IMG submission 89872) | Embiratermes neotenicus P1 segment gut microbial communities from Petit-Saut dam, French Guiana - Emb289 P1 | ecosystem: Host-associated > Arthropoda: Insects > Digestive system > Gut ... | reverse complement strand
TTTTCTTGTGTGTTTTTATTGGTAGCGTCACAATCAGCGCCGGTGACACTCTTAGAATTTTGCTGTCATCGCTTGGTATTGGTGATACAGAAGGTATCAATCAAGGCACAGTCGCGATAATCCGTGAAATTCGGATGCCGCGCGCGCTTGCAGCGTCGCTGGTAGGGGCAATGCTAGCTTCTGCCGGAGCTGCCATGCAAGGCTTCACACAAAATCCTCTTGCCGATGGCAGCACCCTCGGGGTGGCGTCGGGCGGGACTCTCGGTGCAGTTCTTGTAATCGCATTCGGCGCAAGCACAGCGCTTTCATTACCCATAGTGAGCATCATTTTCGCCTTCGTTTTTCTCGTCATCGTTATGGCAGTCAGCTACGCCGCCGACAAAAATATGAGCGGCACGACTATTATTTTGTGCGGAGTAGTGCTGTCTATGTTCACGTCAGGACTTATCAGCTTGATTATCGCTTTGCGAGGTGATGCGCTTGAACGCATAATTTTTTGGACGATGGGTTCGTTCTCGGGACGCAATTACACGCAAGTGCTGATTTTGCTCGTGTTCGCTGCCGCCGGCATCGGAATCTTGCTACTACGACATCGCGAACTCGATATTCTAGCTCTCGGTGACGAATCCGCAGCAAACCTCGGAGTCCCGGTTCGCTGCACAAAACTCACCCTTATGGCAGCAACAGCCCTCCTCGTCGGACCGGCAGTTGCATTCACCGGAGCAATCGGATTTGTCGGGCTTGCCGTTCCCCACATCACACGCGTTATAAGTGGCTCGGAGCACAGAAAAATGCTGCCCATCAACATTTTCATCGGTGCCAGCTTCATGATGCTCGCTGACTTGTTTGCGCGAGCCATGCCTTTTCTTGGACCGCGCGAACTACCGGTCGGAGTCATTACGCAAATTGTCGGCGCAGTATTTTTTGTCGCTATCTTTGTATCCACACGACGGAAAAGAGGGACATAATGCTGTCAATCACTAATCTTACAGTAAAAGTGCGCGAAAAACTTCTGCTTGATGATGTCTCTCTCAATATAAGCGCAGGTGAATTTCTCGTTGTTAACGGACCCAACGGAGCGGGGAAGAGCACACTCTTGCGTGCCATTACATCGAATTTGTCGTATGATGGTACTATCGAGTTTGAAGGTTCCTCTCTTGCCAAAGTACCGCGCAAAAAAAGAGCATCATTAGTGGCGAAGCTCAATCAAATGCAGACAATTACACCTGGGTATACGGCATCTCAAGTCGTAAAATTCGGAATGTACAGCCGCACGGGTGGAATATTCGGAGCAAGACAGTCCCAAGTTGGCTCGACGGAACTTGAAGATGTTTTGAAGCAAACCAAGACTTTACACTTATCCGAAAGAGACGTAGCTACTTTGTCAGGTGGAGAGTTACAGCGTGTTTTCCTAGCACAAGCCCTGTTACAAGATCCGAAATTGCTGCTCCTTGACGAACCGACTAATAATTTGGATATCAATTTCCAACTTGAATTGCTGGAGTTTGTGACCGAATGGATTAATGCAAAAGAAGGAAGAGCAGTGATTGCTGTCATCCATGATGTTGCGTTGTGTCGAAAATTCGCTTCACGAGTATTGATTCTTCGTAAAGGCAGGATTTTTGCAGACGACTCACCATCGCAAGCTTTTTGCAGACGAAACTTGGAAGAAGTGTACAGCCCAGAAGTGGCTAATTATTTTGAAAAGTAGCAAAAAATCGAATAAATCACGTCGAAATCGGCTTTTTTCGATTTAAAGTTGTGAATTTTTCGGAAATTTGCTCAAATGTCTTGACGAATTCAACAAAATACAGTATAATGTAGTCGTCAGAATGTCCTCACGTGGCATTTTGACGACTTTTGTCAGCATGGAATACATATTACATATTATTATACTAATGGTCACCTCATTTAGTTTTACATAAGGATTTTGAATTATGTTGCGAAATAAAATTAAAATACGTATAGCTTGCGGTTTGCTTGCCACACTATCTGTGATAGCACCAATTATTGCAAATTCGGCACTCATCCTCGCAGTTGCACAAACAGAAACAGCCCCTACTGATACACAACCTTCATCGGAGTTTCCTCGTGCCGGAGCAGTTAATATCGGCTCGAGTTCGACACTTAACGTGAGAATTGGAGCAGGGACAAATTTTGCCCGTTTGCAGGACACTCGCGGAAATAATATTTTGCTGCGTGCTAATCATAGTGTGACACTTCTCGATCGAGTGCTTGATGCGAGCGGTGCAGGGTGGTTTAGAATCAGCTTTACTCTCGGCGGAAACAGCTACACAGGCTATGCTCATGGAGATTTCATCCGCACTATCAATAATAATCCGGGTAACACCGGCAATCCTGCCAATTTCGAAGAAATGATGGAGCAGCAAGGATTCCCGGAGGACTATCGTGTTTTGCTGCGCGAAGTTCATGAGCTTTTTCCTGAATGGCAATTTATTGCTCAACATACAGGATTAAATTGGGATTTGGTCATGCGCGAGCAGTATAGATTTTCTCGTAATTTGGTTCACCGTGAAATGCTATTTTTGCGCGGCAGATGGGTAAATACCCGCTCGTCATGGATGAGTCTTCAGCCCGGTGCGTTTAACTGGGCGACAAACAGTTGGGTCAGAGTCGAGCCGAATTGGCACCAAGTTTCACAAGAGTTACTCGCATTTTTCGTAGATCCTCGTAATTTTCTAAACCCGACAGATATGTTCCAGTTTGAGCTGCTTACTTTTGACGAACGTACCCATACCGTTGATGCTGTCGAAGCACTTTTGCGCGGTACTTTTATGTATCGCACACGCCTCTACGCTGGTCCGAATATGACGTATGGACAGGCGTTTGTGTCGATTGGTCGTGACCTAAACATCAGCCCGCTGCACCTTGCCAGTCGTGTGCGCCAGGAGCAGGGTACCACGCGAGGAGCAATCGTCAACGGCAGACACGCTCAACATCCCGGATTCTTCAACTATTTCAATATCGGAGCGACTGCTCCCAGCGGCACAAATGCCGACATCATTCGCAATGCGTTGCAGCGTGCGCGTAACAGCGGTTGGAGTGATTCGTATCTTTCTCTGCGTGGCGGAGCGGCATTCCTCAATAATTCATACATAAGCCGCGGTCAAAACACTCTATATTTGCAAAAGTTCAATGTCGCTTACGAGAGTGGACGAATGTTTTGGCATCAATTCATGACCAATGTTTCCGGTGCTTATTCCGAGGGCAGAAGTGTGCGAAATGCTCATGTGAATCGCGGCACAATGGATACAGCGTTTACTTTCCGCATTCCGATTTTCTACAATATGCCTGAATCTACAAGCATTCCCGAGGGCACGGGCAATCCAAACTTCAAACTCAATAATCTTGCTGTATCAGGCTTTCAACTAAGTCCGACATTTAATATGAGTCACGCGGACTATACATTGGTAGTGCCTTTTCACACAAATACGATAACTGTCACCGGTCAAGTGATAGCACCGACGTCACGTGCAGAGGGATTCGGCACGCACTCGTTGTCGAGGGGCAGTAATGAGATACAAATTGTTGTCACGGCACAGAATAATACTCAAAAGACTTATACTATCCTTGTATATCGAGAGGGTGATGGTTCGGTGGTCTGTCCATATGACCCCGAAGTAGTATTTGAACTCGGTGAAGGATTGCAAATATGTAGTGAACACTTGAATAATGACAACGGAATCAACAATCCTCACGAATTTTTATTCGGAATTGCGCCAAATACCACACGCAGTCAGCTACTTGAGCGCATAACTTTGGTGAATGGCTTGCTTGTCATCTACGACCGGAACGGAAACAGTCGCAACGATGGTCCAATTGGCACAGGTGACCGCGTAGCAATATATGACCTTGCCACCGAAAAGCTGCTTTATCAGTATGTGGTCGTTATTTTCGGTGATGTCAGCGGGCGAGGAGTGGTAGATATCATTGACTTTGCATTTGTTCGCAATCATGTTTTGGGTACAGCTTCGCTTGCTAACGAATTTCTACTTGCCGGAAGTTTACATCAACGCAATGGAGAAGTCACTATTATAGATTTTGCATTCATTCGTAATCATGTTTTGGGTACGGCTATACTTACAAACGATTTTTTTCTTGCTTAGAAGTTTGTAATGACTTAAGAGTGCCATTACCGCTCGGATAAAATCCGTATAGGAGAAAAATGAAAAAAATAAGTCTTCTTATTACTACAGCTGTTGCAGTAGCTATGCTTTTTTTGATTTTACCTACTCACAATGTTAATGCTAATGCAGTAAGTGTCAATATTACAGGACCTTCTACAGTTGTTAGCGGTCGTGAATTTTCTGTTACGCTTAGAATTAACGCCAATCTTTTGATTGCAGGCTATAACTTGGGAATTGTATATAATAGTAGTGCTTTTGAACATCTTGATCGTGATAGTGCTGGTCGCATAGCTATACTTTTTGCTCCGGGTGCTAACGAAAATTACCGCGAACGAACATACACGCTTAGATTTCGTGCTCTACAAACAGGCACTTTCAATTTTGAATTAGCTGGAGATTATTCTTTAATTTTAGATGATAGAACATTGTTCTCTCCTTCCGACAACCGCATCAATCGCTCAAACTACTCAATCAATGTCACCGCTGTTGGAAGCGACGACGCTACGCTGAGAAGCATCGTCGTTCCCGGACACTCGCTTTCACCTGCTTTTCGTCCGCAAACGCGTGATTATACGGTAAATGTGCCGTATAGTGTGACCTCGGTGACACTCACTGCGACCAATAATCAGTCGGCAGGACGACATAGTATTTCTAATATTCCCAATCCGCTTCCTGTGGGAACAACGACGGTTAGGATAACATCGACTGCGCCAAATGGAGTGACACTAACATACACAGTTCGCATAGTTCGTGCGGTTGCGAATGCGCCGCCTCCACCAAAAGCGGAAGTAGAAATTGACGGCGAAGTTCACAACATTCCACCCAACTTCGACGGCGTTGATATTCCCAATGGCTTTGAAGAGTGCAGCATGTATATCGGTGATGTCGAAGTACCCATCCTTGTTGGCTCCGGGTGGGGAAATCTTGTGATTATTAATACTGTGGATTCCGATGGAAACGAAAGATTTTTCATTGTCACGGAATACGACGACGAAAAGTTTTTCACACCATTTCAAATAATCGAATTGCCGAATACCGACTTGATTGTTCTGCCTATTGATACACTTGAGTTGCCAAGCGGATTTATCGTTTATGATACGCGTGAAATATTTGGACAGCTTGTCCAAGTTGCCAGACGCTTGGTCACTGCTGCACAATTGAATGGAAATGACGATTTTGTGATTTTCATCGCTGTAAATGATCGCGGAGAAACAGGTTGGTTTGGATATGATATAATAGATGGTACCATCCAGCGCTATACGCCGAATGGTACGAATGGTAACGGCTCGCCTCCCAACCCGCCAAATCCTAATTATCCGAGTGAATGCGACTATTGCGACTTCGAGTGGGAATTGATTATTTATGATCTCGAAAATCAAATTCGTATGCTTGAAGAGCAGATGCAGTTTAGCGACGAAATCCGCGTAATGATTATTGGCGGACTGGCGTTCTTCTGCCTTACTTTGATTGGATTGACGATTTATGCGTTCAGCCGCAAAAAGATTGAAATTTAATTTTTTGAATATAGAGAACACCGCTGTACTTTTGATACAGCGGTGTTCTTATTTTACGATGCTTCATTTTCTCGAAGGCGATATTCAACGGGTGAAGATTTTGCGACAAACTCAGGAGTAATGACCACTTTCTCAACATCGGCACGTGAGGGAAGGTCATACATCACATCCATCATCAAATCCTCCATGATTGCACGCAGCCCGCGCGCTCCCGTGTTCCGCTCAATGGCAAGGTCGGCGACCATTTCAAGCGCTTTGGGAGTAAACTCAAGGTCGGCGTGATCCATTGCCAGTAGTTTTTGATATTGCTTGAGTATCGCATTTTTAGGAACAGACAGGATGTTAATCAGCGCTTCACGATCCAAGCTGTCAAGCGAAACCATGACAGGCAAGCGCCCGACCAGTTCGGGAATTATGCCGTATTTCACAATATCAGTTGGGGTTGCTTTGCGCATAAGGTTGGCGCAGGCTTTTTCTTGCTTGCTCATTAACTCTGAGTTGAAGCCGATAGATTGCTTGCCCTCACGCTGCTCGATAACTTTATCCAGCGATTCAAAAGCACCGCCACAAATGAAGAGAATGTTTTCAGTATTGATTTGGATGAAGTCTTGATTCGGGTGTTTGCGTCCGCCTTGAGGAGGCACATTTGCAATGGTGCCTTCAAGGATTTTGAGCAACGCTTGCTGCACACCTTCGCCCGAAACATCTCGGGTGATCGAGCGATTTTCGCTCTTGCGTGAGATTTTATCCAACTCGTCGATATATATGATGCCACACTCTGCACGACTAATATCGTAATCGGCAGCCTGAATTAGCTTGAGCAGGATGTTTTCGACATCTTCGCCCACATAACCCGCCTCGGTCAGCGTTGTAGCATCGGCAATTGCAAACGGCACATTGAGTGTTTTCGCTAAGGTTTGTGCAATGAAAGTCTTGCCAACTCCCGTGGGACCAAGCAGCAGCACGTTGCTTTTGTGGATTTCCACATCGTCAAAAGCATCATCTGTAGACTTGGAACGAGACAAAATTCTTTTGTAGTGATTGTAAACTGCAACTGAAAGCGCGCGCTTTGCCGCAGTTTGCCCTACTACATATTCATCAAGCGAGCGATTTATCGAAGCCGGCTTTGGTAAAGTCTCAAGAGTCAATCCGGCATCGGACTTACTGGACCGACGCACTTCGCGTACGATGCTGCTGCAAGCGTTTACGCAATCGCTACAAATGGCAGCACTGTCTTGACCGGGGGATGGGATCAAAAACTCAAGTAATTCTTCGTCGCGTCCGCAAAAAGAGCAGCAACGGGATGATTCTTCGTTTGTATAAATATTCGACATGAATTGGTCCTTAAAATTAATTGATAGCTAAAAATACGGGAACTTTACATGTGAAAATCGCTTACGCGACACTTAAAGTTCCCACTATAATGACCAGCAATGGACAGCTTGCGTCGCCTCAAGAGACATTCCTTAAAAGTCTTAACGCGGAAGTGAATTCCGCTCACAGACTTTTTCGTCATTCCCGGCGACTCCAGTTTTGGCTGCTGCTATTTTGATTATGGTCTCTTGGCGATAACTTTATCCACCAAACCATAAATTTTCGCATCCTCAGCACTCATAAAATTGTCGCGCTCGGTATCAATGGCAATTTGCTCGACACTTTTGCCCGTGTTTTGCGCAAGTATCGTATTCAACTTATCGCGTGTCTTGAGAATATGCTCGGCGTGAATCTTGATGTCCGACGCCTGCCCGCGCGCGCCACCAAGTGGCTGATGAATCATGATTTCGCTATTGGGCAGGGCAATGCGCTTGCCCGGAGTGCCTGCCGACAGCAAAAATGCTCCCATACTGGCAGCCATGCCAATGCAAATTGTCTGCACGTCGCACTTGATATAATTCATCGTATCGTAAATAGCCATGCCGGCACTTACAGACCCCCCGGGACTGTTGATGTAAAACTTGACATCCCTGTCCGTATCTTCAGCTTCGAGGAAGAGCAACTGCGCAACAATCAGCGACGCCGTCACGTCATTCACTTGGTCTGACAGAAAGACAATGCGGTCGGTCAGCAGTCGAGAATATATGTCATACGCCCGCTCGCCGCGGTTGGTAGTTTCTATTACGGTTGGTACTAATGGCATTATTACACCTCTTCAGTAGTTGTTTTCTTCTTTGCAGGAGCTTTTTTGGCAGGTTTTTCGGCTTCGGGTGGAACGACTTTTGCACTGCCTTTGACCAGACTCACAGCTTTCTTGACCAGCAAATCCTTGCCGAGGCTGGACGGGTCAACCATTTTCTTAATTTCATCCACAGACATATTATATGTCTCACTAAGCTTGTTATATTCAGTCTCAACTTCATCGTCGGCAACTTCTAATTTCTCAAGCTCTACGATTTTCTCAAGAGCCAAACGCCCTTTGACTTGACGTTCTGCTTGAGGACGCATTTGCTCGCGCAAATCTTCCAGTTTCATACCTGTATACTTGAAATATGTCGGCAAATCCATCCCTTGCATTCTCAAGCGGCTCTCGGTGTCACGAACAAAGTTGTCAGTCTCAATTTCAATCATTTCTTCAGGAATATCAGCTTTGAGATTGTCGATGAGCTGATCCATCAGTTGCCCCTCGAATTCACTTTCAGCAGCAGCATCTGCTTTTTCGACCAGCTTTTTCTCAACGCTGTCATGGTACTCGGCAAAAGTGTCGTATGTGCTGACATCTTTAGCGAATTCATCATCCAAATCAGGCAATTGTGATTCTTTAAGCTCGTGCAAAGTTACAGAAAACACAGCTTCTTTGCCCGCAAGCTCTTCAGCATGATATTCGGTCGGGAATGTGACATTCACATCAAAGGTTTCGCCGACTTTATGCCCGGCAACTTGCTCCTCAAAACCGGGAATGAATGAACCTGAACCAAGAGCCAGCGGATACTTCTCGCCTTTTCCACCCTCGAAAGGTACTCCATCTACCGAGCCAAGATAATCAATCAGAGCTGTGTCGTCGAGCTTGGCAGCACGGTCTGATACTGTGACAACGCGAGCGTTGCGCTTGCGGACAGCTTCAATTTCTTCGTTTACCATTTCAGCGGACACAGTTGCGTCAGCTTTTGTTGCGCTCATTCCGAGATAATTCGCAATTTCTACTTCGGGCTTGATTGCAAGGTCGGCAGTAACAGTCACTACACCCTCGTCAGAAATTTCTTCGATATCGAAATTCGGACGTGCACCGACAGAGTCAAGCTCACTTTCTTTGAGAGCTGCTTCATATGCTGCAGGTAACAAATTGTTCAGCGCATCTTCAAAAAAAACACCTTTGCCGTACATTTTTTCAACGATAGAACGCGGAGCTTTTCCTTTGCGGAAACCGGGAACGGTGATTTTCACAGCCTGCTTTTTGAATATGGCAGTCACTTCGGCATTGAAAGTTTCAGCCGGAATCGTGAACGTGATTTTCGCGCGGCTGCCATCGATTTTTTCGGTTTTGATTAGTGTCATATTTATATTTCCTTATATTGATATGTAGTCTGAAAAGCAACTATAATTATATCAGTTTTTGCAGGCTCTGTCAAGTATCAAAATAGAATAATGCAGCAAATCAGCAGATTTTCAGTGGCGTAAAATCAAGAAAATCAGAAGATATCATGTGCATTTCAATGCCCTCAAACATGCTGACAGGCGGAATTTTGTAAATTCCGTGGATATGTCCATAGTAGCAACGTTGTACATCGAATTTGTGCATTACATCTACAAGCTCTCGAAAGACAAATCCGCCAAAAAAAGCAGGGAAGTGTAGGAACACAAGTAATTCACGCCCCTTAGCGATGGTTTGTCCCTCTCGCAGGCTCATTTCCAGTCGCGCTACTTCACGATTGACCAACTTTACATAATCATTGCCCTTGGGGCTCGCTCCCTCGCTGTACCAGCCGCGAGTGCCGCATACCACAAAATCTTCTACTGTATATGCATTGTTGTGAAGCAACTCGATAGTAGAGATGCTGTTTTGCTCAAAAAAGTCCGTGATTTTCTTCGCAGTCTGCCACCAGTAGTCGTGGTTACCCTTGCTGATAATCTTTTTCCCGGGGAGAGATTCCAGAAAAAGAAAATCCTCTCGTGCTTCCTCGAGCGTCATCGCCCAACTGATATCGCCTGCAATGACAACAGTGTCACTCTCGCTTACAATAGCGCACCATTTCTCTCGAATTTGCTCGGTGTGATTCTTCCAACGAGAGCCGAAAATATCCATGGGTTTGTGCTTGAAATGAGACAAGTGCGTATCGGCGATAGCATGTAGAGGCATATAGACTCCAAAAAGTTTTAAGTATAATATTTGTGCAAAAGTCTAAAAATAAGGAAAACTATCTTTGAAAGGCCAAAGACCATGGAACACCTTATTCATAACCATATGGAAGTCAAGAAAAATCATCGTAAAAAGGGTAACGGAATTGTTTGCGATGTTCGGAATTGTGTGCATCATGACGGCAGAAGCCATTGTAATGCGGAGCAAATCACTATTGGTCCGACGTACGCCACATCATGTACTGATACAGTGTGTGCGACATTCAAGCAAAAGCAGTTGTAATATTATGCGCAACCCCTTTTCAAAAGGGGTTGTTATTTTTGAAAAAGCGAGCAAAAAACTGTGATGCATTGTCAAAAAACAAGTCGTTCACGAAGGTTTCTGAATAATCTGAGCGAATCAGTTCGTTTGCAAGGTTGTAAAGCTCACCGGCGTGCCTTATGTCCTGTGGAGTCGTATCAATTCCATCAAAATCACATCCGAGGCACAGCTGCTTTTCGCCACCCAGCTCGCAGTAATGTTTGATGTGCCGGACAACGTCTTTTGCGGTACACGCAGAATTGTGAGTCAAATGCTGCGGAGCGAGAGAAATTCCAATAACTCCGCCGTTTGCAAAAATGCCTCGGGCGAGATCATCAGGCAAATTGCGCGAGTGATTACAGATTGTACGGGAGTTTGAGTGCGTGGCAATGATGGGTTTCCCCGCTACTTGTGCAAGCTCTAATACTTGAGCGGTCATTTTATCCGAAGCATGAGAGATGTCGACAAGTGCATCCAACTCCAAACAGCGACTCACGACATTTTTGCCGAAATCTGTCAAGCCCATCGCCGCATCATGCGCTCCGCCGATGCAACACTCGCCCTTCCAGACAAGAGTAAACAGCCGCACGCCGTAGTCATACAGCGCATTCAACCGCTCAATTTTATCGTCGAGCAAGCTCAACCCCTCAACAGCAAGGTATCGACGTTGAGGCAAAAACTCTTGCCTTGCCAAGTGGTCAGCTATCGAGAAAAAGTTAGTATATGCCTCGTCATGCGCTATTTTGGGGTTAGTCCATACCGCAAAAACCTGTGCATATTCGCTGAAAGACGAAGTGTTTTGCGCATTAACGTGAGTCAGCGCGTTACCGAATGGCAACTTGCGATGATATAGCTCAAACGGGGTGTCACAATGCAAATCAAAGTATCTCAAAGGGAGAATCCTCACTTTTTCGTATCGGTTATTGCATTAGGTATATGTTTCAATTGGTATGATGTAGACCCGTTTGATTCTGAAATGATAACTTCAACGACATCGATGCGGGGCTTTTTCGTTGATGGGTGCAATCGTAAGTATCCCTTGGCAGCACGGACGAGATGCTGCTGCTTTATTGCGGTCACTGCCGTGGCAGGTCGCCCGTACTTGAGTGAGGACAGACTTTTCACCTCTACGAACACGATATGAGTGTCGGTTTCGGCGACAATATCAATTTCATCGCGTCCGACATAGACATTGCGTCCAATGATTCGATAGCCTTGCCGGGTCAAGTATTCGCACACGGCTGTCTCGGCAAGTGCGCCCTTTGCACGAGTGTTCATGAGACTGTCTCCGACGAAATTTTGCGCAAAAAAGTTCTTCTATGTACTTGGCAAGCTCCGAGTTTTCGTAAAACTTCGACATGCTCTCGAGTTGCATAACCCTTATGCTTGGCAAAATTGTATTGTGGGTATCGTTCGTGCAGCTCCATGCAATGGCGGTCACGGCTCATTTTGGCTAATACCGATGCCGCCGCTATCGACGGAGACAGGCTATCGCCTTTCACAAGTGCCACACTATCCACATTAAATCCGCGCGATATATTGCCATCAACCAACACAAAATCTGCAGGTATTTTCAGAGACGAAACCGCTCGCTGCATCGCCAAAAGAGAAGCATTGAGTATGTTTATGTTATCAATCTCTTCAACCGAGGCTGAGGCAACAGCCCATGCCATTGCACGCTCGGTGATGATGTCGTATAACTCCTCTCGCCGAGACGGCGACAGCTTTTTCGAGTCATTCAACCCCGGAATTTCTAAATTATACGGCAGTATCACCGCAGCGGCGAACACGTCGCCTGCCAGACATCCTCGTCCGGCTTCATCTGTACCGCAAATAACGGTGTAGCCCTGCGTGCGATAGCGATTTTCTACATCCCAATTCATAGCATCTCCGGCGTTTCTATGGAGATTCTGCCGATTTTACCGCCGCGGAATTCGTCCACCAATATCACCGCCGTGCGCTCGAGGTCAACGACTCCTCCACGAAGCAGAAATCCGCGCTTGCGTCCTATCGCTTCGAGTAAATCATGGCTGTTGAGTTGCAAAATTGATGAGTCGAGCTTGTATCGCTCGCACAATAAGGCAGGATACATTGCTGTCAGTCGCTCGCACAAAACGGCAGCTATCTCAATTATGTCGAAAACTTGGTCAGAAATCGCTCCAGTTATGGCGAGGTGGTCACCAACTAAGCGATTATCAAACTTGGGCCACAATACCCCTGGCATGTCGAGCAAATCTATACCATGGTCACAAGTGACCCACTGTTTAGCTCGTGTCACGCCGGGACGATCTTCGGCTTTTGCTTTGCGCTCTCCGGCAAGCTTATTTATCAGTGTACTCTTGCCCACATTGGGCACGCCCAGCACCATGAGCTTGATTTTGCGTCCCGACATGCCCCGCTCAGAGTACGAGCGCAGCTTAAGCTCCAATAATTTGCGTATCGCAGGCACGAGAGTATGAAATCCCTCACCGCTGATGGTATCTATGGCAACACAACTGAGTCCGGCAGCGGTGTAGCTCTCTACCCAGCGCTTGCTCATTGCTTTGTCTGCAAGTCCGCCTTTGTTCATGACGGTGAGAATTGGTTTTTGTGAGCAGAGACGATAGATTTCCGGATTTTTCGAACTAAATGGTACACGTGCGTCCAACAATTCAAGTACGGCATCAACCGAACTGAGATTTTCAGAAATCTGCCGCCGAGTTTTGGTCATGTGACCGGGAAACCACTGTATTCCTTGTGTTTGCATTATTTTTTCCTGCGTCTGTAGTATAATTCAACGCGAGGCGTTGAAAAATCGAGGTTTTCGTAGGCGAATTCACTTCGCTGTAGAAAACCAACATAATTCTTTCCGGCTGAAAACTCGAGTTTTCAGTCGATTTATCTCAAAGTCCCAAAATTCCTAAACGGCAAAATTCGGAAAATTGCACGCCCGACAACATATCGATTGTCCACATAGCCAATGATACTGTTTCGGCTATCAGAAGAGTTATTTCGGTTGTCGCCTAAAACAAAAATGTGCCCATGAGGAATGATGGATTCGTAAACTCCGTTACGAAGTTCCAGTTCTCCTGAAGTCATGCGATGACCGAGAATACGGGGAGCTTCATTGATTAACCCGGTTTCATCTAGCAATTCGTCATTAACATATATATGCCAACTGGTAAAGTCAATCCGTATATTGTCGCCACCAATTGCAATCACGCGCTTGACAAGAGGGAGCTCAAGATTATTTGGAAGTTGGATAACCACAATGTCATTCCTGCGCGGCGTGTAGAAGAAGCCTGAAATTAGCAGCACATGATCTTCCTCCAATGTTGGCTCCATACTTGAACCTATAACGGGAGAATATCGCACAACTGAAGTCAATAAAATCATTACTACCGCCAAAGCAAATACTGCGACATCCATACCATCAATTATATAACGTGCAAGTTTTGGAGCAAAATCTTTTTTCGGAGCAATGTCGCTCTCGAATGTTTCCTCATCTTGGGTGTTGTCGAATTCTTGGAAATAGACTTCTTGTGCAAAATCATAGGGAGAAGTATAGTCGTCGACGGTATTTGAGTCCATAGAATCAGCACCGCCTAAGGCTTCAAGCTGTTGCTCGAATGTTAGCGTGACGTCATCTTCGGTTGTGAATTCAGGCTCAATGCGCTCGGTTTCCTTGATGGTATCAGATTCTGTTGGGGGGGTGATGTTTTGATTTATATCAAAAGGAAATTTATTTTCAGTCATGTCGTTATCCTTGTTTATGCTAATGTATGTAACCATTATATCAAAAGTGGGATAAAAGGTCAAGTGCCAAATTCTTTTAGCGAGGAAATTATGTCGAATAAACCATTAAAAAATACTACAGAAATCAAAAATTTACGTGATCTTGTCCGTAGCAATGCAGCTACTTTCGGTGATATGAATCTGTATACATACATCGAAAACAAAACAGAAAAAACCATATCGTATAGAGAGTTTGGTGAAAACATCAACCGACTCGGGACTGCGTTTTTCCAACTCGGACTAATGGGTAAGCACATCGCTGTTATCGGTGAGAGCCATCCGGCGTACATGACTACATATCACGCAGCCACTCATGGGGGCGGTGTTATCGTGCCCCTTGACAAAGAAATCACCGATGACGAAGTAGTCAACTTCCTCAATCTCAGCAAAGCTGATGCTGTTGTGTATACTCGCGGGCAAAATGATCGTATTGCACATTTTGCAGACCGTTGCCCTGAAGTGAAATATTTCATTCCTGTGGCAGCTGACGAAGAAACTGTTGTACATGACAAAATCAAGTCGTTTGACGAGCTGCTCAGCATGGGCAAAAAAGCACTTGAGCAAAATATTCGCGACTTTGTCGATTGTGCTATTGACAAAGACAAAATGTGTGCTATACTGTTTACATCCGGCACCACAGGAACAAGTAAAGGTGTAATGCTCAGTCAACATAACCTCGCTCGCAACACTCTTGCTGCGGCTGAGAGCATGGGTCATGTGCCATCAGGTACTAAGCTCATGTCTGTGCTGCCGATGCACCACACATACGAAACGACAACAGTTCATATGGCTGCTCACTACGTCGGTGGTAGCATTTTCTGCAACGAAGACCTCAAGTATGTTTCAAAGAATATCAACGCATGGAAGCCGGATTTGCTGGTTCTTGTTCCGCTTTTTGTTGAAACAATGCACAAAAAAGTATGGGAAGCAATTCGTGCCAAAGGCGTCGAGAAAAAAGTGCGCATGGCGATGAAAATCTCAAATGGCGCAAGCAAAATCGGTATCAATTTAAAGAAGAAGCTATTTGGTGAGATTACTGCTGCATTTGGTGGCAATCTAAAGGGAATCGTATGTGGCGCCGCTCCGCTTAATCCGCAACTCATTACAGACTTCCGTGCCTTTGGAATCAATATTCAAGAGGGATATGGCATCACCGAATGCTCGCCGCTTGTTGCTGTCAATACTTACGGCAAAGAACGCCTGCGTTCTGTTGGAAAAACAGTACGCTTCTGCCAAGTTAAAATTGATATCGACAATCCAGAGCTGGGTACTGGCGAGATTTTGGTCAAAGGCGACAATGTTATGCTCGGCTACTACAACAATGAGGAAGCCACATCCGAAGTTATGACTGACGATGGACATTTCCGTACAGGTGACATTGGCTACATGGACAAGGATGGTTATTTGTACATTACAGGTCGTAAAAAGAATGTCATTATCCTATCCAACGGCAAGAACATTTATCCCGAGGAGATTGAGGAGTATTTGGCACCGAGCGAACTCATCGCCGAATGTGCCGTCGTCGGACGCAAAATCAATGATGAAGTGATGATTACTGTTCTCATTTTCCCAGATGCTGAAAAGTTCGAAGGGCAAAGCGGCGAGGAAATTCACGCAAAACTTAAAGCTGAAGTAGATGCTATCAACGAAAATCTGCCATCATTCAAAAAAATTCGACACATAGAAGTGCGTGACAGCGAATTTGAGAAAACAACAACAAGAAAAATCAAGCGACACAAGCTTTAATGCTCTAATTTTGAAAGGATTCACCCCAAATGGACAATACTATCTTCGAGAACTTGAAAAGAATGTTAGTCGACAATCTCAAAGTAGAAGAAAGCGAAATTGTAGCTACTGCCGAGTTGACCAATGACTTGGGCATCAATTCGCTTGAACTCGCCGACCTCGTACTCATGTGTGAAGAAGAGTTCGACATTGAGATAAACGCAAGAGCAGCAAACAAACTCAAAACTGTCGGAGATGTTGTAAAATATCTCGAAACCCTTGCATGAATCCTAGCATAAAGGACAAAACACACATCATACAATGATACCTATCATCATAATATCGCTGGGAGTAGTGGCATTTTTTTTGTCGCTGCTCCTTGCGTCGACTTTAATAAAAATACGCAAACAAAAAAAGCTGTTGGAATCGAAATCTCGCGGAGTAGATTTTGTTTTTGAATTATTGCAAGCGCAATATGGATTTGGCAAAACCTTCATGCACATTCCTTTGCTCAAGAACACGGTAGAATATGACCAAAGCGAGTATGGAGCGGTAAAGCGCGACAGCGATATCGTGCTTGTCAGCAATGGTGGTTTATTGCTTATCACTGTCATTGGCGGCAGAGGCAAATACTACACGCCCAAGGCAGGACCGTGGAAGAAGGAGCAGACCAATTCTCGCGGCGACAGGTTATCGACGATGCTTAATAACCCCTTTGAGGCGACCGCTTTGCAAGTGAAAGCAGTTGAAAACCTTCTTGAAGGCGGAAATTTGAGCGGAGTGCCGATTTATCGTGCGGTGATTTTCACATCCGAACGTGCTATATTCACTGAACATTATGCTGAGATTTTAACTCCGTATACTTTGTTTGACTATGTCGATTCGCTTAACAAGCGGAAAGCATTAACTTCCGTTGATGTTAGGGTAATTAGTAATCTTATCAGCCAATTTGCAGAATACATGTATGAATATGACGAAGTAAGTCATGGTCAAGTTCAAAGTCGCCGATTGCGTGCCAGCAAAAAACTTAATTTAAAGATATCTGAGGAGGGCGAAGGTGGTAACTTCGATACTATTCATTGGAGTGATGGTGATAAGCTTGCAGAAGAGCAAAAAAGCGACTCGAGCGATACGATTGATTTGGATGAAATTACTCGCCACTGAAAAAATAATGACACTTGGCGAATTTCTCGAAAAAAGACCTTGACAAACGCACGAAAATGTGTTATAATGCGAGTTGTGTTGTAAATTATTGATTTATTTGATGAATGCTGACTCGGTACAGCGGATGTATACGTGCATGAAATAGGCAATTATCATAAGGAGTAAATAAAATGAGAGTGAAAATTACACTTGCTTGTGCTGAATGCAAGCAAAGAAACTACGAAACAAAAAAGAATAAGAAAAATGATCCGGACAGACTTGAGATGAACAAGTATTGCCGTTTCTGTCGTCGTCACACCCAACATAGGGAGACAAAATAAAATGGCAGCAGTAAAATCCGACAAAAATAAAAACACAGAAAAAGTCGGTTTCTTCAGAAAAATTGGTAAGTTCTTTTCAGACTGCCGCGCTGAAATGAAAAAAATAGTTTGGACAAGCCGAAAGAACACGATTAAGACTACAATCTTGGTTATTGTGGCTATTGTGATCGTCTCTGTTTTCACCGGTATTTTTGACTATATCTTTTCCAGCTTGATTGCTTTTTTGAATCGAATTATTTAGACTTTACCAAATTACACAGCGGGGGCAAATGTCCTCGCCTTTGGTCATGAAAACAAAATCGACGCATAGCGTTGAAAATTATAATCTGAGGTTTTCGTAGGCGGATTTATTCCGTCGCAGAAAACCAACATAAAGATTTCCGATTGAAAAACGAAGTTTTTCAATCGAGACAAAGGAGAGGGGAAGGATTATGTCAGATACAAGTTATCAAAACACAGTTCCGCAATGGTATGTAGCGCAAACATATTCAGGTTACGAAAACAAGGTTCGTGCTAATCTCGAAAAGGTTATCGAAAATCGTTCTCTTGAGCACTTGATTACCGATATAAAAATCCCCACAGAAGTCTCTGTTGAGCGGGACAAGGATGGAAAAGAAGTTGAAGTTGAGAGTAAGTTACTCCCTGCGTATGTGCTAGTTAAAATGATTATGACCGATGAGAGTTGGCACGCTGTACGTACCGTACGCGGAGTTACGGGATTCGTCGGACCTGCTTCGCGTCCAGTTCCACTTTCTGAGGAAGAAGTTGCACTCATGGGAGTAGAAGTGCGCGTGCTTACACTTGGTTATGTTGTGGGTGACAGCGTGAAAATTACAAAAGGTGCACTCAATGGATTTATTGGTGTCGTCAAAGAGATTTCAGAAGACAAAAAGAAAATCAAAGTGCTTGCATCCATGTTCGGACGTGAAACGCCTGTTGAGCTTGATTCCGATAGCGTTGTAGTGTTAGATTGATTTTGAAATTTTAGGGATGTGAACTTGCGAAAAAGTTCAGTTTTACCTTGAAATATATTAAGTGGGAGAACCTTAACAAAAGAGTTTGTCTGAACCACAGGAGGAAATTATGGCAAAAAAGATTGTCGGCTACGTAAAATTGCAGCTTCCTGCTGCTGTAGCAACACCAGGTCCGCCCGTCGGACCAGCACTCGGACCATACGGAGTAAGCGGTCCGAACTTCACTAAAGAGTTTAATGAGGTAACAAAAAATCAAAAAGGCTTGATTATTCCGGTTGTAATCACGATTTATGCGGATCGCTCGTTCACATTTATCACGAAAACACCGCCTGCGCCAGTTTTGATTAAAAAAGCGCTCAATTTGAACGCTGCTTCGGCTACTCCAAATAAAACAAAGGTTGGAATGCTGACTAAGGCACAAGTCAAGGAAATTGCCGAGACAAAAATGCCCGACCTCAACGCAGCCACCCTCGAAACCGCAATGAGCATGATTGCAGGCACTGCCCGCAGCATGGGCATTACGGTGGAAGAATAGGAGTAACATCATGCCAAAACACGGAAAAAAACATATAGATAGCTCAAAAACTATTGATAAACTCAAGCAGTACGACCCCGCCGAAGCTCTTGCTTTGGTTTGCTCTACTGCAAAAGCAAAATTCGACGAGACAATCGAAGTGCACATCCGTCTCGGAGTTGACTCTCGTCATGCTGACCAACAAGTCCGCGGAGCGGTTGTTCTTCCCAACGGAACAGGTCGTGACGTTCGCGTTCTTGTCATCACTAAAGGCGAAAAAGTTGCCGAAGCTACTGCTGCCGGTGCAGATTTTGTCGGTGCTGAAGAATATATCGAAAAAATTCAGAAAGAAAACTGGTTTGATTTTGATGTAATCATCGCCACTCCGGACATGATGGCTATGCTCGGTCGTATCGCAAAAATCATCGGTCCAAAAGGTTTGATGCCGAGTCCAAAAAGCGGAACAGTTACTCCTGATGTTGGTCGTGCAGTACGTGAAGCAAAAGCAGGGAAGATTGAATATCGTTTGGATAAAACAAATATTATTCACTGTCCAATCGGAAAAGCGTCATTTGGTCCCGAAAAGCTTGCAGAAAACTTCGATACATTGCTTAGCGCAGTTGTTAAAGCCAAACCCGCTGCCTCAAAGGGTCAATACATCAAGAGCTGTGTTCTTGCTGCCACGATGGGTCCCGGTATTCGTGTGAACAGCGCGAAAATCTCTTAATTGCGAATATTTCGGGAGACTTGTTTAAGTCTCCCGTTGTTTTTGGAGTATAGATAGCATGAAAACGAAAATTTATTTCTTATGCACATGGGTTGCAGTAATTGCGACGCTGATTTTATTTGAACATTTTTTGTCAGAGCAGCTTGGAATATGGGCGACATCACTGGCGCATGTAATAGCTCTGATTGTGGCGATCACAATGTTTGCTATGGCAAAAATCAAGAATAAAACTAAATTCACACTTGAATTGGTTCCTCGTCGTGAAACTATCGGCAGCTCTATTGTACTATCAGGAGGATTGCTCATAGCTATGTTCGTCCGCTTGCTAATGCAAAACCTTGTTGCATTGATCGGATTGGATTTTGTCTTAATTTCGCATCATACCGGAGATCAAATAACGTTTGTTGTATTGGCAATTTTATTGCCCACTATTTTTGCCGAGATACTTCATCGCGGTATTTTTTTACCACGAATTATACAATTGTTCACTAAAAGCAATGAGTCAATAAATGAACAAAAAACTCATATTTTGCTGATATCTGCTGCATTATTTGCCGTTACTGCACTGGATTTGGCAGGGATGTTCGGACTTTTTATCCTCGGACTATTCATTACATGGGTAGTTCTGCGCACCAATAGCATGCTTGTGCCGCTAATATTTCACATCATATATAATGCACTCGTGCGTGGGGAAGCACTACTTCTCGCTGCTGAAGAGCCATGGTTGATTGGTAACTTTGGTGCTGCAATGGACATTTGGCAAATTGTGGGGTTCGCGTTCATTGCACTCGGAGTGGCGACTCCATCTATTTATTTTGGAGCAAGGCTGCTGGATGAGCAAGAAAAGCGCAGTTCAAATAGCGAAATTTTTTCATTGGTTCTTGTAACATTAATATTGATGTTAATTGGCGTTTCGGTAACATTTTTCGCTCGCTAGGGAAAATCTGTCACATAATTTTGATACCTCCATATTATAATATGAGAATTTAATTCGTACTTTTAATGTGGAGGTATTTTTATGGGACAAGGATTTTTGACCGTTAAATCATGGATGGCGTATAGCGCATTGCCTGTGGCAGGTGCAACGGTGCTTGTAAAGGATAACAGCGGCAGAGTGCTGTACTCAATGCGCACAGATGCTGATGGAATTGCACCAACAGTCGCACTCTTTGCGCCTGCAAAAGAGTATAGCTTGGATGAGGCATATCGCGGACCGGTATACTCAACATATCAAGTCGAAGTGCGCGCCGACGGCTTAGTCACGGAAGTTATAAAAGGAGTTCAAATATTCGACACAATCGAATCAATTGAAGAAGTACACATGCACCCGATTATTCGCGGAGAAGAGGCACGCGTAGTCGCTGTTCGCGATCCATCAATTCACACGCCGACTGTGCATGAGTACGACATTCCGCCAAACCAGCTTCTGGAGCGTGAGCCGAGGAATCAGCAAGGACCGCCCCCCGGTTCAACACCTGCGCACCGAGTGATAATACCTGAGTTTATCACAGTACATCTTGGACGATACAATGTTGCAGCAAGAAATGTTCGTGTGCCTTTCCCTTGCTATATCAAAAATGTTGCGTCGAGTGAAATATTCCCGACTTGGCCCGAGGCATCACTTGAAGCCAACATTCGTGCTATCATCAATTTTGCGCTCAATCGCGTATATACTGGCTGGTATCGCATACGCGGTTTCAATTTTGATATCACGAGCTCGACGGCAACCGATATGGCATTTGTCGAGGGACGAAATATTTTTGATACAATTTCTCCGATAGTCGACAGATTGATGGGTGAGTATTTACGTCGACCACAACATCTTGAGCCGTTTTTTACCGAATTTTGTGACGGACGAATGGTGTCTTGTCCCGGAATGAGTCAGTGGGCAACTGTGAGTCTGGCAAATCAAGGGTTGACACCACTGCAAATACTGCATCGTTTCTATCCGAATGATTTGATGATTGATACTGCACCCGTGGCTCCCATTAGTGAGGCGTTTCCCGGCGTGAACTTGACTCTTGGAATGCAAAGTCGTGACATTGAACGTATGCAGCTCATGCTCAACAGAGTACGCCGTAACTTCCCACTTATACCCGTAATAGCTAATCCGAATGGCAATTACGGAGCAGATACTGCAGCAGCAGTACGTACTTTCCAACGGGTTTTCAACTTGCCACAAACGGGAGTAATAGACCGCGCTACATGGAATCGCATTACTTTCATTTTCGTTGCTGTTACAGATCTTGCCGAATTGACCAGCGAGGGTGACAGCCTTGTTGTCAACAACACGCCGCCCAACATCACCATACAACAAGGATCATCGGGTGGTTTGGTGACAAGGCTTCAGTTCATGCTAACTTACATTGGTGAGTTTTATCACGAAATTCCCGCACTGCGACAAGACGGGAGCTTTGGTCCTCTGACGGCAAATTCAGTGCGCGAGTTTCAGCGTAGATTCAGCTTGCCTGTCACGGGAGTAGTCGATCCTGATACTTGGGCGAGAATTTACGAAGTTTATTTTGCACTTCGTGGTACGGCAGTCGTTCCGCCTGCTCCTCCAACGCCGTTACCACCGCCAATCGAGGGACCGCATCCGCCGTTTCCGGGTACATTAATTCGTAACGGAAGCCGTGGCGACGATGTGCGGAGAATTCAGAGTTGTCTGAATTCGCTGAATAATGCCGCTCTGAATGTGGACGGAGTTTTTGGTCCAAGAACCGAAGCGGCAGTGAGAGATTTTCAGACCAGATTTGGATTGAATCCTGATGGAATCGTCGGTCCGAATACGTGGAATGCTATCTTCTCGCGATGTAATAATCCGCAGCCGCCGTTCCCTGGAACTCCTACACCTCCGCCACCTATTACACCACCCTCACCGCCAAACCCAAATCCGAGCATTCCATATCCCGGTCTGATTCTGCGAAATGGCATGCAAGGTCCCAGCGTGCGGCAAGTGCAAATCTGCCTTAATAACCTCATCGGAGCAGATTTAGCCACCGACGGTGTATTCAATAACGCCACCGAAGCTGCTGTACGTGAATTCCAACGCCGCATGGGG
>Ga0123355_10003508_pt1 | contig 22515 bp, 24 predicted proteins | sample TergutEmb28metaG_3_FD_89872 | JGI IMG/M metagenome (GOLD analysis project Ga0123355, IMG submission 89872) | Embiratermes neotenicus P1 segment gut microbial communities from Petit-Saut dam, French Guiana - Emb289 P1 | ecosystem: Host-associated > Arthropoda: Insects > Digestive system > Gut ... | reverse complement strand
ATTTTACTATTGCTCCTGTGTCCACGTTGATGTAAAACTCTATAATTGGCATACGTTCGCCATGTGTCCTAAACTCTAACTCCCACACCCATTGGCTACGCTCCCAACTCATGCCCGAATTAGTATGGTATGTGGCGTTTATACCACGAGCAGCCAGGTCTGCATAAGTTATCTCTATAGCTCTATCCAATGAGATTGTAGGGTTGGATGGTCTGTTTCCGCGCCCACTGTTATGATTTCCTCCGCTTTGTCCATGATTGTTATCGTGATTGTTGCCATGATTATTGCCATGTGATGGGGAGGTCGTTGGTGCAGTTTCTGAAGCTGCATACTCATCAAAAAAACCTGTAAGATTTGTTACCTCTCCACTCTTAGCACTTATCCTCACTACATATCGTGTATTGTCATGCCTTACCTCAACTTCAAAAGTCAATAAGCCTTCCTCGGTAAATGTGCTAACATCATGTGCCGTGCCATGTCCGACAAACTCTACGGCTATTTCCCTTGCTCGTTGGCTTGTGATTTGCTCCGTACCTTGCTGTTCCGAATAATCAAGAGGTGGTTGAAAAGCTGGATATTGCGGCTCTTGGTGTGGTGGTTGCTTTGATGGTGTTTGATTGCCAAAGGCCAAGACTGAGCCTGTAAAAACAATTGTTAATGCCAAAACTGCAAGAGCAGAAAATGCAACTTTCTTCACGCCGCCAGAAGCGTTCATAATAGCTTCCATTCGTTTTTTTATTCCGTTCTTGCCCCCGTAAAAACAAGTGGAAAGTGCTGTGCCGCCTGTTCTTTTACTGCCTATCATATCCATTACTATTTCTGCGTAAAATTGCTTGCTTTCGCCACCGACATCAGCGATAACAGCCTCATCACAGGATGCCTCGCAATCGGCTTGCATTGCAACGCTCATAAAGTAAACAGCAGGATTAAACCAATTAAGCGACACAGCGATTACAGATAGCAATTTTATGAATAAGTCACCACGCTTGTAGTGGATTAATTCATGGCGAAATATTAACTCCAACTCGTCAGCATCAAATGTCTTATCGGGTAACAGTATTATCGGTTTAAGAAATCCGACAATCATTGACGTAGAAACGAAGTCACATTTTTTTAGCCCGATTTCTTTTTTAGCAATTCCTTTTTCCATCTGTATAGCTTGTAGAATGGATAGGGTCTGCTTGTCTTTTACTACAACACCCCAACGCCTTATCAGTTTTTTGAAACCGATGTAACGCCATACATGGTAAGCTAAAATTGCAAGTGCCACAGCCGCCCATGCTATCACCAAAACGTGTATAGTGGAGAGCGTTTGCCACATGGATTGAGTAGTAGGCTCGTAAACAGCCATGCCTTGACCAATTTCGCCAATTAACGGCGGCTCGTTTGCGATATTTCCTACCTTGCTTGTTTGATTACCAACTTCCGCAGTAGGAACATACGGCACATCAAGCGTTATCAGCCCGTTGCCAAACATAGGCCTAAAAGGAATTATCAAACCAATGAGAATTACTACCCACGCCGCATAACGAAGTTTTGGAGAAAACGCTTTTGGCAGCAACACACCAAGGGTCAATATAGCAAGAATTATCAAACCCATGAATAACGATGTTGTTATAAATGAAAATATATGTTGTGCCATATCACCCCTCCTTTTCTTTAAGCCATTTTTTAAGCTCGGTCAGTTCATCTTCTGTTAAATCCTTTCCGTCATACATGGTTTTTACCAAGCTACCAATGGAGTTTCCCCGATACCGAAACATAAACTCGCCTGTTTCTAAATTCATGTATTCGGATTCAGATATGATAGGCGCGTAGTTTCGTTCCTTGCCTACACGTTTGCTTGATAAAAATCCTTTTTCAATCAGCCGCACAAGCATTGTTAAAACCGTTTGTGATTTCCAGTTCACGCTATCACCCAGCTCTTGAATTATCTTTGCTGTGGTTACAGGAGGCTCGTGTTGCCATATAATCCGCATCAATTCAAACTCTGTGTCGGGCAATCTCTTGAAGTTAGCCATAGTTTTGCTCCTTTCCGAAAGTCATTCTACTATTGTCTTGCATTATCGTTCTACAATAGTGTTGGATGGATGTCAAGGCTTTTTTGAAAATTTTTTTGTCACCTTAGCATAAAAAAATAACTGCCTCACACAAAGGCAGTTATTTTTTATGCAACACATACACAACACCACTAACCAAAACAACAACCCCCGTAGTAACAATCGGCACAACAAACCCCATAGTCTCCGGGTTGAAAATAGCAGAGAACGTCAACACAATGGGCAACAAAAAGAAACTAAGCCCCAGCAGCGAAGAAACCATATACTTCCCAAATGGCATACCCATCGCCCCGCAAAGCATACTAAATGGGTCGCCACCTATGGATATAACACGAGCAAAATAACATATCACGGTAAATGATTTCTTGCTATCTTCACACAGAAGGCGTGACAATTTTTTGTTTTTGCTTGTCAATCCCCGCACTTTCTCTTCTCCAAGGCGTTTGCCTATCGAATAGCCTATTGTAATAGAAACAACAAGGCAAAGATAGGTTATAACCACGCCCCACCAAGCAGGAAAAACCAACCCCGCCGCCGCATAAAGAATCTTCAAAGGCGGGAACATTATCACGGCCTTAGCCGAATAAATTAACGCAAAAGCCAAAATTGCCAGCGGCAATGACGATGGTACATATTCAACTATGCTCTCTATCGTGATGTTTTGTGCTTGTGGCAAAAATATCAGAATAATTATCGCAACTAAAAAAATAGCAATCCAAATTTTGTACTTATAAACTTGTTCAAAAAAATTCATTAAGTAGCCTCCTTGTGCTAGAATTATTCTATCATAATTCATGTGAAAGGATTTGATTTAAATGGAACAGAAAAAAATCTACATAGCAGATGACGAAACAAATATACGCCTGGGCATTAAAACTTTCCTAGAAAGCTCCGGCTACTTGGTAGAAGACTTTGAAACCGGCGACCTTCTGCTAGAAAAATTTAACGAAACCCCTGCCGACCTTGTTGTGTTAGATGTAATGATGCCGGGCACAAACGGTTTTGTAATATGCAAAAACCTACGCAAAATAAGCACGGTGCCAATAATAATGCTAACCGCCCGTGATAGCGACCTGGATTACGCAACAGGCCTAGACCTTGGCAGCGATGACTATTTAACAAAACCATTTAGCCCAATGGCACTAACCATGCGAATTAAAGCAATTTTTAGGCGCATAGAATTCGAGAGGAATAGCAATGAAGAATAAAACCGTAATCCGTAAACGCATACTTTGGGCATTTTCTTCGGTGTTGTTTTTGTCGTTTATGCTTACAGGTGTGTTGTTTAATATTGTAATCAGGTTGCGCTTGCCGGGTGAAGATTATTATGTAAACGAAATGGGCACAGGCCGTATTGGGATAATATTATTTGTGCTTGTGAGCATTATGCTTGTTATGGCTGTTATTGTTACCTTTTTCTTGGCAAAATCCATCACGCGTCCTATAAAAAAATTGGAGCAATTTGCTTTAAGCATTGGCAAGGGCGGCTTTGAAACCAATGAGTACGAATTCCGCGACGTAGAATTGGACAACCTTAACATCGCCCTAAACAAAGCCGTAAAGCAAATAAAAGCCCACGACTCCGAACAGAAAAACTTCTTCCAAAATGCATCGCATGAACTTAGGACGCCGCTTATGTCCATCAAGGTTTATGCAGAAGGCATTGTTTATGGCGTAATGGAGCCAAAAAAAGCGGGTGAAACAATCCTAAACGAAACGGACAGGCTGTCTGATTTAGTTACAGACTTGCTTTATATTGCAAAAATAGACAACGCCTCAACCATTTATACTACGGAAGAAATAGATTTAATCGGGCTTCTGAAAAATAGTGCGGCAAACCAGCAAGCCATTGCAGATAAAAATGGAATCAAGTTCGTATTTGATTTTGCAAGAGATGAAATCCGTTACAGCTGTGTGGCCGACCTTATCTCCCGTGCGGTGGATAATCTTATTTCTAACGCAATCCGCTACGCAAAAAGCGAAATTATACTGACTTGCCGCTATAAAGGCAGTTCGATTCAAATACTTGTATCTGACAATGGCGGCGGAATAGAGGCAGAAGCTCTGCCTCACGTTTTTGAGCGGTTTTATAAAGGCAAGGGCGGTAACACGGGCGTTGGTTTGTCTATAGTAAAATCCATTGCCAACCAGCACAACGGTTATGTAATGGCAGAAAACAGCGAAAATGGTGGGGCAGTTTTTACAATTACTTTGCCAGGATGCATGGGCGAGCAGGTTGCAACGCAACCGTCCAGCCCAGGAAGGTAGGTAACACATGGTAGCAAAATTTACTGAACATGAATTTGAAAAACTAAAACAGACGATACGCTTATACGAGTGGGCGCACCGGATTATGATGACAAAACTAGGCATAATCCACGAGTCACATAAGTATTTTGAAAGCACCAACCCAATAAGCAGTGTAACCGGACGCATGAAGACACCCGCAAGCATAGCGGGCAAATTGCATAACGATAATCTTGAACTAACAGCAGAAAACGCGCGCGCACATTTAAAAGACATTGCAGGCATAAGAATAATTTGCCCATACGCAAAAGATATTTTCTATATGGCGGATATGATACGCGAGATGCCGGATATAAAAATAGTTAACGAAAAAGACTTTGTAACAAACCCAAAACCCAGCGGTTACCGCAGTTATCATATTATTGCGGAAGTGGATGTATACCACAGCGGCAAAACAGAAACTCTGCCGGTGGAAATTCAAATACGCACAGAGGCCATGAACTTTTGGGCAACATTGGAGCACCAAGCAAAATACAAATACCAAAACGATATTCCCAAGCACCTAAGTGACGAGCTGGTTGTCTGTGCAACTAAAATTTCAGAACTTGATGATAGAATGTATTTGATTTACGAGCTTATTTCTATGATAAATGCATAAGGGGTTTTTATTATGTTGAAAGAATATGTTGAAAGCAGTAATTACATCGTCTTCTTTGGCGGGGCAGGGGTGTCTACAGAAAGTGGTATACCCGACTTCAGAAGTGTAGACGGCCTGTATAATCAAAAATGGAAATACCCACCGGAGGTAATGATTTCGCGCACATTTTTCGAGGAAAAAACAGCCGAGTTCTTTGAGTTTTACAAGGCAAAACTTCTGCATTTGGATGCGCAGCCAAACAGCGCGCATCTAGCTTTAGCCGCGCTGGAAAAAGCGGGCAAACTAAAAGCAGTCATAACGCAAAATATAGACGGCTTGCATCAAAAAGCCGGTAGCAAAAACGTAATAGAATTGCACGGTTCCGTGTACCGCAACTATTGCGTAAGCTGCAATACAGCATACGAAGTTGAAAAAATCACAGAAGCAAGTGACACGCCTTTATGCAACTGCGACGGAATAATCCGCCCAGATGTCGTGCTATACGAAGAAACCCTAGACGACAATATGATAACCAAAGCCATAAACCACATCCGCCGTGCAGATATGCTAATAATAGGCGGTACATCGCTTGGCGTATACCCGGCCGCCGGGTTAATTCAATATTTTGCCGGGGATAAGCTGGTGTTAATAAACAAAACAGCCACCCATATAGACAACGACGCAGATTTGGTTATAAGAGAAAATATAGGCGACGCACTTTTGTTTTTTTTGACATAAGCGATTTAAACAACAAAAAAATATCGAAAAACGATAAAAAATTATTGACATTACCTTTTGGTACTGTTATTATGCCTCCAAATTTATTTAGGAGGCTTTTTTATGCAAAAAAACAACTTTGTCCACGTACTTACAAAAATCCTGATAGACATCATGTTCTTCAGCGGTATTGCGGTTTTAATCGCTACACCTTTTGCCTTGCCAACCATTTTTGAATTTATAGGCATATCTTTGCAGCGGCGGTTGGAGTACACGATAATGCTGGTAGGCTCTGGACTATGCGCTTTGTACATTTTATGGCAGCTTAAACTCATGTTCAAAACGCTTATCACCGGTAATCCATTCATAACTAAAAACGTATCCTGCTTACGCAAATGTGCTGTTGCAAGCGGGATTATTGCACTTATTTTCTTGGTTCGCCTCTTTTTCGCATTCACCTTTGCCGGTGCAATAGTTGTCATTATGTTTACCATGCTAAGTCTCTTCTGCCTCACACTAAAAGATTTATTCAAGCAGGCTGTGGCATATAAAGAAGAAACAGATTGGACGGTGTAACCATGCCAATAATCGTAAACTTGGATGTAATGATGGCAAAGCGCAAAATCAAAGTAATGGACTTGGCAGAAAAAATTAATTTAACCCCTGCAAACCTTTCCATTCTAAAAACCGGCAAAGCAAAAGCCGTGCGTTTTTCCACCCTAGAAGAAATTTGTAAAGCCCTAAACTGCCAACCCGGCGACATTTTAGAGTATGTAGAGGAGGCGGAATAATGGATGAAGCTGTGCTAAAGCGCAATTTGCTTGCCTACCTTGCAGTAAGCCTCGTTAGTTATTTTGTCTTTGTATCCATTCCTGGTGCAGGAATAAGTGTGTCCATTTTTGTGCTTATTCAAGGGGTGGGTTTATGGTTTATGTTGCCCAAAAAGAAATATCTGCTGGCACTGTTGCCCATAGTAATCTTCTCTTTAAACTCGGCACTGTATCACAATACAATGTGGCGCTTTTCCAACTTTTTAGTTGCAGGCATTTGCTATAGCGTTATGGTGGTGTGGGCTACCCGTGGTATTTCTTTTAAAGACAAAAGCTCTGTTACATTCTTACGTGTTTTTGATGCTTTATTTGCAGCAATTCCGGCCTTTCAGTGGCCTTTTGTATGGGCGGGTGAAGCAAAAAAAGAAAGTATGCGAACACTCAGACGCATACTTGTAGGTGTAGTTTTCTCTGTGCCTGTGTTGGGGGTTATCGCATTACTCCTAAGCAGCGCAGACAGAATTTTTGCAGAGCTGATGGGCGAGTTTTGGGTCGGACTTATTAACATAATTAATTTTAGCACGGTTTGGCGTTTGATACTTTCGTGCGTTGTTGCGCTATTTCTGTTTGGCATTATGTATAACACGCTGGTGCCAAAAAAACCTATAAAAGAATTTACAACCAGCGAAACTAAAGGTGACACCTTGATATTAAACATTGTGCTAGCGTCTGTGCTTGTTATTTACACAGTGTTTGTGTTTATCCAGTTCCGCTATCTCTTTGCCGCACCGGATATGTTGCCATATGGCTTGAATTTTGCTACCTATGCAAGGCGCGGGTTCTTTGAGTTGCTATTCCTCTCCTTTCTTAACATTGGCTTTATTCTGCTCGCCGTTTGGCTTACAAAAGCTCAAGCTGGTGCGGGTGCCAATGTTACAAAAGGTTTTGCGTCGTATCTTTGCGTTGTAACGGTCGTTCTTTTGATTTCGTCCTTCTATCGCATGTGGTTGTACAGTGCAGAATTTGGTTTAACACGTTTGCGGCTGTTAGTGTTTGGTTTCCTTATATTTGAGGCAGTAGGGCTTGTTGTTACGCTGTTTTATATATGGAAACCGAAATTTAGCATAGTGATGGTGTACTGCTTGATAGCAATTACGTATTACATGTTTATAAACTTGACCCCAATAGACCGCATTGTAGCTCGCAACCAAGTAGACCGCTATTTTGCTGGGAACCAGACCGGTGTGTCGTATGTGTTAAGTCTGTCTGACGATGCGCTGCCGGAAGTGCGCAGGCTGTGGCTAAGCAGTAATGGCAGAACAGTTGCAGATGTACATCATCGTTTTGCTGGAAGAACGGCAGAAACGGGCTGGCGGCAGCGGCGGATATTAGATTAATATTTTTGTTCAATAGCCCACGGAAAAAGCGGAAAGAGCGGGATAAAAGCGGATAAGAGAAATGTAAATCTTTTAATCCGCCTTTATCCCGCTCTTTCCGCTTTTTCCGTGGGCTATAAGTCCTTTCTAAGACACATCTTAGAAAAGTTGCACAAACAGCGGTTTATGGCTATAATGGTAATAGTATCCCCAAGCTAAGAAATTGCGTTTGCAATTTCGCTGCAGCCTGTAGGAAAAAAAGCGGCGGAGCCGCTTTCTCATATAAAGGAGGTTAGCTGTATGAACAAACTTGTTATGGCAATCATACACGACGAAGATGCTTACCACATCATAGACCATTTGGGCACAAAGGGTTTTAGCGTTACAAAACTGGCTACCACTGGCGGGTTTTTGCGTTCCGGTAATACCACACTTATCTGCGGCACAACAGAAGAGCGCATCCCTGAGCTTATAGAAGTTATCGAGCAAAAATGCAAAAGCCGTAAGCAAATCACCTCTGTAAACGCAATGAGCGTAAACGCAAACGAAAGTTTTGCCCCATACCCTGTGGAAGTTACAGTTGGCGGTGCCACTATTTTTGTACTGGGTGTAGAAGAGTTTAAGCGGGTATAAAAGTGAGCCACGCTCAAATACTGGTTGGGGAATCGTCCAGGGTTCTTGAACTTGCCGAAAAACTTGCCAAAAGCGCAAATTGCCTAAGCCCGGCAAACCCGGAAATGCCATGCGGCAAGTGTATATCTTGCCGGGTTTTTGATGCAAAAAACCATCCAGATACTTTCTACGTTACAAGCACGGGCAAATCCAGCATCGGCGTAGACGATGTTAGAGAGCAAATAACCTTGCAAATGGCAACCAAGCCTTTTGCATATAAGTACAAGGCGTTTATTATAGACAAAGCAGAAACACTTACCCCAGCGGCGCAGAGTGCCTTGTTAAAAACAATCGAGGAGCCCCAGCCTTACGGGTTTTTTTTGTTCCTTGCACCAAATGAGCACAGCTTTTTGCCCACAATTTTATCCCGCTGTTATTTGCGCAAGTTAGGTGGGCAGGCAGAAAGCCGGGAAGAACCACTTAGTGTGGCAAGGGAGCTTGCGAATAGCATAGGCACTATGGATGCGTTAAACGCCATGCGGCAGTATCGCAAGGTGGAAGCGTTTAAAGAATCCAAAGAGGATTTGCAAAATTTCTTAGATGCGCTGTACCAAGCCTATGGAGAAAGAATTTCATCACAATCTACACCAAAACTTTTAGAGGACATTAGGGCAATATCAGATACAAAACAGGCACTTTCAAAAAATGCAAATACACAGCTTGCACTGGAAGTGCTACTGCTTAACCTCTCCGGACGAGCAAGAAAGGGGACATACTCAGATTGAAAATAGTTGGAATACGTTTTAAAGATGTCGGTAGGATATATTATTTTTCCGCCGGCGATATAAATGAAGAACGCCTAACCCAAGGCACAGCGGTAGTTGTAGAAACTTCGCGGGGGTTAGAGTACGGGCTAGTAACCATGGAGCAGAGCGATATTGCGATACAAAGCCTGCCCCAGCCTGTGCGCAAAGTGTTGCGCCTTGCTACCCCGGCAGATATAGCCAGGAATGAAAGCAATGCGGAAAAGGAAGCCGAAGCCAGAGAAATTTGCCTGGAAAAAATCAAAACCCACAACCTAGAAATGAACCTTGTGGATGTTGACCTTACTTTCGACCATAGCAAAATTGTATTTTTCTTCACAGCAGACGGCCGTGTAGACTTTAGAGAGCTGGTAAAAGACCTTGCGGCAACATTTAAAATGCGCATAGAGCTTAGGCAAATTGGCGTAAGAGACGAAGCAAAGATGCTAAACGGTATTGGCATTTGTGGTCGTACGTTGTGCTGTGCAACGTTTTTGGACGAGTTTCAGCCTGTTTCTATTAAATCCGCAAAAGACCAGGGGCTTAGCCTTAACCCAACAAAAATTTCCGGCGTATGTGGCAAGCTGATGTGCTGCCTAAAATATGAAGAAGAAACGTACGAACATTTAAACAAAAAAATGCCCGGAGTAGGGGACAGAGTAAGCACCCCCGACGGCGAAGGTACGGTGCTTAACGTTAACGTTTTGCGCCAAACAGCAAAAGTAGCAATAAGGGTTAAAAACCAAGATGACACCAAGGCAGAAACTTACAAAGCAGAAGATATTGTAGTTGTAGCGCGCGCCCATGCCTGCGAAGGCAATTGCAGTTGCGGCAAGTGCGGCAAGCATAGGTAAAGGAGAAATATATGGAATCGCAGAATATGATAAAAGATTTATGCCTAGCCTTCGGCCCCCCCGGGTTTGAAGACGATGTTATAGAAACAGCAAAAAAATATATCCCAAGCGGTTTTAACCACCGTCGGGATAGCGTACTTAATATGTATATCGAGCGGGAAAATAACCCCGCATTGCCAACAATTCTGCTAGACGCCCATTCAGACGAAATAGGGCTTATGGTGCATGCAATTAAAGATAACGGCACTATGGTATTTACCACCCTTGGCGGTTGGGTGCCCGCGTCTTTATACGCACAAAAAATGGTTGTTAAAAACCTAGACGGGGATTTAATTTCCGGTGTAATAGTGGCCACCATGCCGCATTTTGGCGGCGGGGCAGACACTCACCCAACAATCGAAAACATGACATTGGATATTGGCGCATCTTCCAAGCAGGAAGTTGTTGAAAAATACAAAATAAAGCCCGGCTGCCCAATTGTTCCCGCGTCCGACTTTGAACAGCGAGATGACCTGATGATAGCTAAAGCCTTCGACGACCGCCTAGGCTGTGCCGCCGTGCTTGACGTGCTGGAAAATGTAAAAGATTTAAACCTAAACGTAAATGTTGTCGGAACATTAACTTCCCAAGAGGAAGTTGGTTTAAGGGGCGCAAAAGTGGCAATAAATCAAGTGCACCCAACCGTGGCCATTTGTTTTGAAGGTACTCCAGCAGACGATACCTTAGTTGCGCCGCACATGGTGCAAACATCATTAGGTAAAGGCCCAATGCTTAGGCACATAGATGGCGGCATGATTACAAACCCTAGGTTCCTACGCTTTGCGCTGGATGTGGCAGACGCTAAAAACATAACCATTCAAGAATCCGTTCGTACAAAAGGCTCCACCAACGGTGCAAGTTTCCACCTTTCGCATGAGGGTATACCCACTATAGTTGTTGCTGTCCCTGTGCGTTATGCACATAGTCATCATTCTATGGCATCTTTGAATGACTATAAAAATGCAGTGCTGCTGGCAGTGGAAGTTGTTAAGGCATTAAATGCTGAAAATATAAATAATTTTTAATTGGAGTGTGTTACCGATGGACACAAAATTCTCAAGCACCATAGAAACGCTGGAGCCAACAAAGTTAAAGTTTACAATAACAATAAGCCCAGTGGCCTTCCGCGAAGGTTTGCAAACTGCTTATAACAAAAACAAACAACACTTTAACTTGCAAGGTTTCCGCAAGGGCAAAGCCCCACGCAAAATGATAGAGCAAATGTATGGCAAAGAAGTCTTCCATGAAGATGCGATGAACGAACTCTTGCCCGATGCATACGAATCCGCTTTAGATGAACATAACATAGAGCCCGTTTACCGCCCGGAAATTGAAATGGGCACCACCAGTGAACAAGATGGTGCTGTTTTGTATGCAACCGTGTACATTCGCCCAGAAGTAGAAGTGGACGGTTACTATGGCTTAACCTACCCAAAAACAGACATAGAGCCAACCGAAGACGAAATCATACGCGTAATGACAACAGAGCAAGAAAAAAATGCAGAGCAAGAAAGCGTAGACCGTGCCGCAGAAAATGGCGACGTTGTTGTAATCAACTACAAAGGTTTTGTAGACGACGTGCCTTTTGAGGGCGGCGAAGGTTTTGAACATAACCTAACCCTTGGTAGCAAGAGTTTCATCGATACATTCGAAGAGCAACTTGTGGGCAAAAAAACAGGTGACGATGTAGAAGTTAATGTAACATTCCCGGAAGCGTATCATGCGCCGGAGCTTGCAGGTAAACCTGCTAAATTTGAAGTCGAAATTATAGACGTACTAGCCCGCAAATTACCGGAACTAAACGACGAGTTTGCCTCCAACGTTTCCGAGTTTGAAAACTTGGCAGACTATCGTGCGGATGTTGCCGCAAAAATTAAAATGCAAAAAGAAAACAACCTAGATAACGTTATAGCGTCCAGCATAGTGAAGCAACTTGTAGAAAAAGCAACAATGGACGTGCCGGAAGCGATGTACCTAGCCCGCGTGGATGAACTAATGGACGATATTGCCGCAAACATGCGCCGCCAAGGCTTGGATATGGAAATGTACATGCGCTTCACCCAGTCCACTCCTGAAAGCATGAAAGAAAGTTTGCGCCCGAAAGCGGAAGAGGAAGTAAAAAATATTCTTGCGCTTGAAGCAGTTGCAAGAAAAGAAAATATGGCAATAAACGAAGAAGAGTTCAAAGAAAACCTAGCTAAAATGACCGGTGGCGAGCCGGAGGCCGTGGCATCTTTAATAGAAAATATTCACCCAAGCCGCCGCAAAGTGTTTGAACGCAGCATGCTTTGCGAAAAAGCATTGGATTTCCTAAGAGAAAAGGCAATAGCTGTAGACGAGCCATTGCCGGAAGTAAAAGTAAAGAAGGGAGATAAGTAACATGGCAAACCTTGTACCATATGTAATAGAGCAAACCAGCCGAGGCGAACGTTCGTATGATATTTACTCCAGGCTGTTAAAAGACCGCATCATTTTCTTAGGCGACGAGGTTAGTGATGTGAGCGCAAGCCTCATTGTTGCCCAGTTGCTTTTCCTAGAATCTGAAGACCCTGATAAGGATATAAGTTTGTATATCAATAGTCCGGGTGGCGTTATCACCAGCGGGCTTGCCATATACGACACAATGAACCATATAAAATGCGATGTATCTACCATTTGCGTAGGTATGGCGGCAAGTATGGGTGCGTTTTTGCTTGCAGGCGGCGCAAAAGGCAAACGTTTTGCCTTGCCAAATGCAGAAATTATGATTCACCAACCGTCCGGCGGTGCCCGCGGGCAGGCTACGGATATTCAAATTGCGGCCGAGCGTATTTTACAGACTAAAAGGAAACTAAACGAAATAATGGCGGCAAACACAGGGCAATCCATCGAAAAAATTACCGCAGATTCTGAAAGAGATAATTTTATGAGTAGCCAAGAAGCACTGGACTACGGGCTAATTGACAAAATTATCACCCGAAGGGAGAATGCGTAATGCCTACAAAACGAGGGCCTAGCGAGGCAGTACGCTGTTCTTTTTGCGGTAGAGCAGAGCGATACCCCGGCGAATGCGTAACAGGAGCATCTGTGCGCATTTGCCCGGATTGTATAGACGAGGCCGTTTCTATTTTAGATGGCAGAGAAGAAATAAGCCGTGCAGATTTTTCTTCCGATTTGCCAAAACCTAAAGAAATAATGGAGCACTTAAACGAGCATGTTATAGGGCAAGATGACGCTAAAAAAGCACTTTCTGTTGCAGTGTATAACCACTACAAGCGTATTGCGCTCGAGCATATGTATACCGCAGATATAGAAGTGCAAAAGAGTAACGTATTATTAATAGGCCCCACGGGCGTTGGTAAAACGCATCTTGTGCAAACATTGGCTAAATTTTTGCATGTACCAATTGCAATTGCAGACGCTACCAGCCTTACCGAGGCAGGTTACGTGGGCGAAGACGTAGAAAATATTCTGCTAAAGTTGATACATGCGGCAGATTTTGATATGGACCAAGCAGAGCGCGGCATCATTTATATCGACGAAATTGATAAAATCTCCCGCCGCAGCGATAACCCTTCTATTACGCGCGATGTAAGTGGCGAGGGCGTTCAGCAGGCTTTGCTAAAAATAATAGAGGGCACAGTTGCGTCTGTGCCGCCGCAAGGCGGGCGCAAGCACCCGCATCAGGACTTTATTCAGCTTGATACTTCTAAGATTTTATTCATATGCGGCGGGGCATTTAGCGGCCTGGAAAGAGTAATCGAGCAGCGCATGAACAAAAAAGTTATTGGTTTTGGCGCGGAAGTTAAAACCAAGGTTGAAAAACGCGAAGACGCAATTTTTAAATATGTAGAACCGGCCGACTTGCATAAATACGGCCTTATACCGGAGTTGATAGGACGTTTGCCTGTTATTGTAACTTTGGACAGCCTAAGCGAAGATGCGTTGTTAGACATTCTTACAAAACCCAAAAACGCACTAACCAAGCAGTACCAATACATGCTGGAGTTCGACAATGTGTATTTGGAATTTGAAGAAGAAGCATTGCGTGCCGTAGCGCAAAAAGCGCTGGCAAGAGAAACAGGGGCCAGAGGCTTACGTTCGATACTAGAAAATTTATTAACGGATATTATGTTTGATGTGCCATCTGACGAGACTGTGGAAAGGGTTATTATATCCCGTGAAACAGTGGAAGACGGTACCCCCCCCATTGTAATTTACAACGAGGACAGAGTGCCTATAATGAAAAAAGAAAAACGCAAACGCCGGGCAAAGCGCAGACACGCCGCCGGGGATGATTTGTTTCCTTATTAAAATTAAAGGCTGGTGCAGAAGGGGAGTGTCTTCGGTACCGGCCTTTTGTCGTATGCTATGAAATTGTAAGCAATTTCTGCTGCTGCCCGCGGCCAAGGCTCGGGGGTAAAACCTGTTGGAAAAAAAGCGGCAGAGCCCGTGGCAAAGCGCCTTTTACAAAAAAACAAAAAACTAGGAGTCAAGCATGAAACAATCCTCAGGTTATGAAAAAACACTGGAAACTATCAAGTCCGCTAAAACCATGCCACCTATGCAAGCTATCGAAACGCTGGTAAACTGCGCAAAAAAAGGCTACCCATTAGCAGCGGTAAAAGCAGTGCAAGCGTTATCGATACAAAACCACCCCTCTGTTATACCTTCGCTTATAGACCTATACGAATGGGCGGATGATGACCCACACAAGCACGACAAAAGCTGTGATATTCGCATTGCAATTGCAGAAATTCTGGGCGACATGGCCTCTTCACAAGCCATAGATGCTTTGCGCAAGGCCGTGCGGACAATTCAAATTGTAAGGCTAGGCCCTACCCCTGAAGATATTGCCATAGGCTTACGCGCAACAGCAGCAATAGCTTTAGCCAAAGTAGATTCCGATTCGCTTTACGAATTATCGCTTCTGCTTTTTGACGAAGAACCTAACATACCAACATCCGCCGCAAACCGTCCTTTTGCTAAAGCTCCGGTAAGAAAAGCCGCGGCGCAAGCCATTGGCATATTGGGAAACCTGGGTGGCATGCCGCTTTTGGCAGTTAAACTAAAATACCCAAAAGAGGAAGCGCCGGAAGTTTTGGCGGAATGTTTAGAATCCTTGATAGCCATGCGCCCGCCATATTTACTGGAAATAACTAAGCCCTATTTGTTTGGCGCAGATGAGTACCTTTCTGCAATAACGGCATTATCTTTAGCAGAAAATCTTGGCATGGACGTTTTGGAGTTGTTGCTGCAAACGTTGGACAAATTACATGGCGAGGCAAAAGAGGCCATAGTGGTTGCTATTTCTGTAATCCGCAGCAGCGAAATACGCTGGATTCTATTCGACTTATTAAACGATCCCAGCCCCTATGTACGAAGAGGTGCAGCTAAAGGAATCAAGTCATACTTAAACGATGAAGTTAAAGAAAAATTGCACGAAATGAGCCAAACCGACCCGGATAAATTTGTGCGACGGGAGGCGGAATTGTGATATTATTCTAAGCAGAAAGTAACCTAAAGGAGGCATAGAAAATGGAAAAGGAATTTCTCGATGTAATGGTTCCGGAATCTTTGAAACAGCTGGGAATGGGCGAGACCCCGGAAGATTATTACACATTGGGCATCCGATTTATGACTGCGGGAATGGAAAACGGAGATGCGGGTGCGTTGCGGATAGCAATGTATTGCTACGAAGTAGCGGCCGAAAAGGGGCATGCCGGTGCGCAAAGCGGACTTTCTTCCGGGTTTATGAGCGGCATGGGTGTTGAAAAAGACATGGAGCGCGCTGCATATTGGGCAGAAAAAGCCGCCAACCAAGGCGATTCGAGTGGAATGTTGGGCATGGGTATTTGTTGTTTTCATAAAGACGATTATGACAAGGCTGAGTATTGGCTTAAAAAAGCTGTAGCTACAGGCCATCCCGACGCGGCAGCTACATTGGAACAAGTTATAGAAATGAAGCGCATATTGGGAAAATAAAAAAGAGGATTCTATAATGTGTCCATTTTGCAATTCAGCAATAAAACCCGCATTATGCGGGTTTTATTTTGCGCAATTTTGTGCGGCGTGGTATTATCTTATACGGAAACAAATAGGAGGAGGAATGTTTATGATCTTAGTAACAGGCGGTGCAGGTTACATAGGAACACATACCTGCGTGGAACTTTTAAACAAGGGCTTTGACATTGTTGTTGTGGACAATTTTGTTAACAGCCATCCCTTAGCGTTAGAAAGAGTAAAGCAAATAACAGGTAAGGATTTTCCGTTTTATAATTTAGATGTATGCAATAAAGAGGCGTTGGACAAAGTTTTTGCCACCCATAAACCTGACACAGTTATACACTTTGCAGGTTTAAAAGCGGTTGGCGAATCTGTGGCCAAGCCTCTTTCCTATTACGAAAATAATATTTTATCTACTACTACATTGCTAAAATGTATGCAGGAGCATGGTGCAAGAAATATCATCTTCTCTTCTTCTGCAACAGTTTACAATGCAAACAATACAATGCCACTAACAGAAGAATCTGTTACAGGCGGCTGCACCAACCCATATGGCTGGACAAAATATATGTGCGAGCAAATTATTACGGATGCCGCAAAAGCAAATGGCAACATGTCTGCTGTTTTGCTTAGATATTTTAACCCGGTTGGTGCCCACAAAAGCGGCAGAATTGGCGAAGACCCACAGGGTATACCAAACAACTTAATGCCGTATGTTTCGCAAGTTGCAGTAGGCAAGCTAAAAGAACTTCCCGTAACCGGCAACGATTACGACACTGTTGATGGCACCGGCGTGCGCGATTATCTTCATGTTGTAGATTTGGCAACCGGGCATGTAGCATCTGTAAAATATGCAATGGAAAACAGTGGCACAGCAGTGTTTAACCTAGGTACAGGCAACGGCTCCAGCGTGTTGCAAATGGTAACTGCCTTTGAAAAAGCAAACAACATAAAAGTGCCTTACCGCATAACCGCCCGCCGCCCTGGCGATATTGCAACCTGCTACGCAAGCTGCAAAAAGGCGGAGACTAAGTTAAACTGGAAAGCAGAAAAAACAATAGAAGAAATGTGTAGAGACCTTTGGAATTGGCAATCGAACAACCCAAAGGGCTATAGCGAGGAGTGAATAAAATGTTTCAACCAAATTATATGAACATTGTAAATGCGGCAAAAAACAAAAAGTCAGACCGCATCCCCATGTACGAGCACAATATTTCCGATGCTATTATCGAAGAAATAACGGGCACAAAATATGCCGAGCTGTTTAATGGAAATTTTGCCGACAAGCAAGAATACTTCCGCAACTATTGCAAATTTATTGTAGATTACGGCTACGACGCTGTGCCTTGGGAGCTGTGGGTTGGTGCCATTATGCCCGGCAGTGGTGCCCTTGCCGGTAGCGGCCCCGGAGTAATCCAGACCAGGGCTGATTTTGACAAGTACCCTTGGGATAAATTAACTGATTTGTTCTTCGATGCTTTTGCAGAAAGTTTTAAGGCTTTGCGTACGCAAATACCTGCAGGTTTAAAGGCTATTGGCGGTGTAGGCAATGGCATTTTTGAATGTGTTCAAGAGCTTGTAGGGTTCGAGAGCCTTTGTTTTATTAAAGCCGACGACGAAGAACTGTATGAAGAGTTGTTTGTAAAAATTGGCGATACGCTATGTTCTATTTGGGAACGGTTTTTAAAAGAGTTTGGAGATATGTACTGTGTATGTCGCATGGGCGATGATTTGGGGTTCAAATCTTCAACCTTGCTGCCGCCGGACGATGTTAAAAGTTTGATAATACCGCAATACAAGCGGGTTGTGGACATTATACATGCTCATGACAAACCATTTTTATTGCATTCTTGCGGTAGTATTTTTAGTGTAATGGACGACCTTATAAATGTAGCCGGTATAGATGCTAAACATTCTAACGAAGATGCGATTGCGCCGTTTAGCCGCTGGACAGAGGATTATGGCCGCCGCATTGGCAACTTTGGCGGTTTAGATACGGATGCTCTTTGCGACATTAACGATGTAGATATTATAGATTACACAACAATGGTGTATGAAGTGTGTGCAAAAAAAGGGTATGGTGTCGCCATTGGTAGCGGCAACTCCATACCCAGTTATGTTAGTGCTGAAAGGTACGTAAAAGCAATTGAAACGATAAGGCGTTTACGTGGGGAGTAAGTGCGACGCCGGGGCTTTCTGCCTAAAGACGCTTTTATAACTACGACGTAGATGGATTAACAATCGGGAATTTGACCGCGGCGACTATCTGCCGAACCGCCGGACTTTAGGCCGGTGGGCGACAGATTCGGAGCAGTGGGCAAATTCCCGGTTGTTAATCCCCTGGTGCTCGCACTCACTTAACCATCGCCTGCAAAACAGCATCCTCGTTTATATATTTCATAGCGCGGTCAAAACTATCCGGCTCAGACAATATCGAATAAAAATTATCTTTTATACTAGGGGCAAGCTTCAACGCCTCTATAAAGTCATTACGGTTAACAGGGTTTTCTTGCACAAACGCAAGGAACCCTGTTTTTTCGTATACATCTGCAATGCCCTCGGTGTGTATATTTCGTTGTAGCAGCGCGCAAAGATAAGTAGCAACACCCACCTGTATGCCATGCATTGCCGGTTTTTCGGAAATTTCGTCTAACGCGTGGGAGATTAAATGCTCCGACCCACTTGCCGGGCGGGAAGAACCTGCAATTTCCATAGCAAGGCCGCTCATTGTTAGTGACGATGCAAGGCTGCGCTGGAAGCTTTCGGAGTGTATGTCAAAGCTGTGTTTCAAAAATAGAATATCCAAAGAGTTGTACGCCAGCATAGCGGCAAAGTCTACATAGCGGGTAAGCCCCTTGTCGCGTGCGTTTTGCCAGTCGCGCAAAGCTGTAATTTTGCTCATCATGTCGCCTATGCCGGAGTATAGGAAAACTTCCGGAGTGTTTTTGATAATATCAAGGTCAATTACTACGCCAAAAGGTGTGCCGGATTTAATAGATTTTCGTTTGCCTAAAACAGTAAGGGACGAAGTGGGGCTACTAAAACCATCGTTGGAAATGGCAGTGGGTATGCTTATAAACGGCAGCCCCAGCAGGTGCGCTGCATATTTTGCAAAGTCCAGTGCCTTGCCTCCGCCAACGCCCACAATTGCCGAAATTGGCGGCAAGAAAAAAGCAATGTGAGTTATGTTATCGATGTCTACATCGCCAACGGTTTGCTCGTGTTTTATATCTATTCCGCATTTGTTTAGGCCGTTTTTTAGGCTATCGCCTAGGATACTCTCAATGCCCTCGCCCCAAAAGAGTGCTATTTTGGTCATGCCTTTATCTGAAAGATATTTTCCTACTTTTGCGGTTTTTCCATTGCCTATTTTTAATAGATATGGGATTTCTATTTGTTTGCTGGTTGCTTGATTTTTCATTTGGGCTGCTCCTTAATATATGTGTATATATCCGCGCACGAATTGAAAGTTTCGGTTTTTATATTCTCCTGCAAGCATTTTTCCAGGAGCATTTTTCTTGCAAACACTACATCTGCAATTCTTGCGGGCTCTATATCCGGGGGGCCGTCTCCGGCAAAAATCACGCGATAGTCCTGTTCCTGTAGAATTTCTACAACTTTGCGTTTGGATATACCTGTGTCAGGGTGGTAAAACAAGTCATCTTCGCTGGGCATGTCCATTTTAAGCCCGCCGCTTTGTGAATAGCTGCTGGGGTTGGTGATAAGAGTTATGCCGTATTTGTTTATTTCTTCACCAATTAGTTTATTAATGTAGTAGTTGCAACCGGCACTTGCAATGTAAATTGGCATGTTTAAATTGTGACACAATTCAAAAAGCGGGTACACTTCCGGGTCTACTTTTACTGTGTTAATAAGGTTCTGCAGCTCGTTCTCACTAACGCGTAAAGTGCCAAAAATATTTTTTAGCGCATTAAAATGTGACAGCTCACCGTTTAGGTAAAGCTGCCACGGTTCTAATGCATCTTCTTCTAAAAATGCTTCTTTTAGATAGGCGAAAAAATCTTCGTCCGTAATGGTGCCGTCAAAGTCAATTACTAATACGATTTTCATGCTATCATCTCCTTGTTTCATATAGGGAAAAAAGCGGCGTTGGCCGCTTTTTTTATGATAACATAATTGAGCATAATGCAATACACTCTATGGTATTATTTCACATTGGCCATTGTCTTCCGCACAAGGTTCTTCGTAGCAAACCTCTGCGCCAAATGCGACTGGCAGCTCAACTCTGATCCGCTGGGTGAGTGTATATTCAAAGTCATGCGGTGGGTCCGGACAGTGCACGTGTCCATTACTTATTGTCATTTGATCAACGCAGGTAATCTCGGGCGTCTCTTTCCTCGCAAATGGTTTAACCGTAATTGGCAGAGAAATTGAGAATATCTTGCACATAGTTTTATCACAGGAACCTTCGTCACACCCGCAGTCCATGATTGTAATCGGAATAGGATTTGATGGTTCTCTTGTGTCAACTTGGTCGTCGTTTTCGTTGCGGGTTCTAAACTCAACATGCGCAATGTTTATTACGGGATTATTCTGTGGTATGGTGGTTGCTATGGCATTAAATGTAACTGTTACAATGTCATCTTCAATAATATTAGGCAGCGGAAAACCTTCTTGGGGGTCTGCCGTTGAGCTCTGCCCTCCGTTAATTTCTACACTCCCTTGCTGAAAGGTAAGCCCCGGAGGAATCATGTCTCTAAATACGACCTCCGTAAGTGGACGTGTGTGAATATTTTGGATTGTTATTGTATAAGTTACGATATCTCCTAAGCAGACTTCTCTTTCGCCGACATGTTTTACAATCGTAGTATAATTTCTTGGCATACTGGCTTGCTCCATTCTGATTTAATTGTCTATTTATTATTCATTACATCTATTTCGTTCTTCCGAACAGTAGTCCTCGTAGCAAATTTTTGCACCAAATTCTATTGGGATTTCTACATTAATGATTTGACTTACAGTAAATTCGTGACTTTTGTTTCTGTAGTCACATTTTTTGTGACCATGCCTTATTCGGGCGTCGCTTCCGCAACATGCGCCAGGTTCACTTGGTATAGCATACGGTGTTATGGTAATAGGCAACGAAACCTCGAACGACCTGCGTGCATTTCTATCGCAGGCCTTAATATCGTAGCAGTCATTGTTTTCGTGTTTGTGATGTCTGTGCTCGTGCGGCAAGTCAATCTCTCCTTTATTGGTTATTGTGTTGCGCTCGTTATAAGCTTTGGCATTTTCTCGTTCACGCCAGGAGGCAACTTCTTTGTCCCAATCCCAATCAAATGACATTTCCTTTCCTCCTTGATTTATTCATGGCATATGCATCATGCTATTATATCTTATGTACCATATTGAATTTTGCGACAAGCTATTAACAACGGGGTACTTGCGGAATGTGCCAAACTCTTTCATTGTGTCTTTTAGGGTTAAAATGTATAATAAGTGTAATCGAAACGTAAGGAAAGTGTGGCGTGGTAATTATGAAGTTTAAACTACCAACACGTATGACGGTATCTATATTTCTGCTGCTGATACAGATTCTTGTAGTAGTAGCGGCGGCATTTTTTCTTTTATGGTGGTTGCCAATTCTTTGGTATATTGGTATTGCTATAAGCATTCTGATGGCTTTGTTTATACTGCAAAAGGACGATGTGTCCTCGTATAAAATTACATGGTTAGCCGTATTACTATTCCTGCCCGCTGTGGGTGGTTTAGTGTACGGCTTTTTTGGTAATAAGCGGCCGTTAAAGCGTATTGCTGCCCATGCGCAGGAGCATGCTATCATTGCCGACCATTTAAACAGCGATGGCGATTTGCCTTTTATCTGTCGGGAGACGTGTGACCGCATGTTTGGTTTATTCCAGTATATCCGCAAAATTTCTTCGTATCATGCCTATCAAAATACTGGTGTTAAATACTATCGCATGGGCGAATATATATTCGAGGATATGTTAGTGGAATTGGAAAAGGCCAAGAAATTTATTTTCTTTGAATTTTTCATAGTTAAAAAAGGCGAAATGTGGGACCGCCTTTTAGAAGTCATGGAACGCAAAGCCGCAGAAGGTGTGGACGTAAGGCTTATTGTGGATGATTTGGGTTCGCAAAAGTTATTCTCCAACATATACACAAAGCACTTGCGTAGCAAAAAAATAAAGGTGCTTAGGTTTAACCCTATGCTACCTTTCCTTATGCTTTTTATGAACAACCGCGACCACCGCAAGGTACTGGTAGTAGACGGCAATGTGGCATTCACCGGCGGCATAAATATTGGAGACGAATATATAAACAAAAAAAGCCGCTTTGGCAAATGGAAAGACACAGGGCTTAAACTAACAGGCGAGGCTGTATACAGTTTTACGTTAATGTTTATAGAAATGTGGGACACATTCTGCCGTGT
>Ga0123355_10003507_pt1 | contig 22517 bp, 18 predicted proteins | sample TergutEmb28metaG_3_FD_89872 | JGI IMG/M metagenome (GOLD analysis project Ga0123355, IMG submission 89872) | Embiratermes neotenicus P1 segment gut microbial communities from Petit-Saut dam, French Guiana - Emb289 P1 | ecosystem: Host-associated > Arthropoda: Insects > Digestive system > Gut ... | reverse complement strand
CGGGCTTACGGACTTTTGCGGCATGAAAGGCACGCGTCGCGGAAGTAGTTGCGTGGGTCATAAATGCCCCACGCCAACTACTAACCGCGCCACGCACCGTTCATACCACAAAAGTCGATGCCCACTTAGCCAATCCCACCACCACGCCACCCCGCGCGGCTCGGCTACGCCTGTACCGCTTGGTAGCAAAATATTAGATTAGTGGGAGTAACTTTTCTCTGTTGTTTTCAACCGGTTGCAAATTGCAACCAGTTGAAACTTGTAGGAAAGTCAGTTGGTGGCAATTTGCCACCAGTCGGCGACGGGCGGTTGTGGACTTGCAAAGTGACTAATTCTTTTGATCTTTTACGCAGTTGAAGTTGCAGTTTCTATTCGCCGAGGGTGCAATGGCGGGGCGGCGCGTGCCATTCAAGCCCCACGCCACCCCGCTGGCACTGCGCCATCCACGGAAGGAGGGGGTTCTCATGACTTTATATGCAGACATTTTATTTTTGGTTAATTTCGTGATGAACGCCTTTGTCCTGTTTTTGGCGGCGCGTGTATTACGGGTGGGGCGCAAGTGGTGGTTTGTGTTGGCGGGCGCGGGGTTGATGGCGGGGTTGTATACGATTTTGTTGGCTTTGCCTGTGTTGCGTGGGGTTAATGTGTTTGTGGCGCAGGTTGTGATATTGATGGCGGGGATTGGCGTGGCTTTTTGGCCGCGGGGTTGGCGGTTGTTTTTGCGGTATGCGCTGGTTACTTATGTAATTTCGTTTACGGTGGGCGGATTGGGTATGGCTTTGTTTTTCCTTACGGATTTGCCCTATGCGGTGCGGTATATTGCGGCAGATTTGGGGGCTTTCTCGCGGGCGGTGAGTTGGCAATTGGCGGTTACGGGCATGGTGTTGAGCTATGGGTTGATCAAGTTGGGGCAGTTTTTTATCGAGCGGCGGACGTTAAAACGGCAGATGCTTTGCAATGTGCAGATTGCATTGGACGATGGGTGCGTAGCGTTTGATGCGCTGGTGGACACGGGGCACTCGCTGCGCGAGCCGATTACGCAGTCGCCGGTGATTGTGGCGGAATTGGACGCGGTGGCGGCATTTTTGCCTGAAGGGTTGCGGACGTTGTTTTCAGACAAACGAGAGGCGCAGCTGGGGGATTTGTTGGCCGGGGAGGGCGATGCCTTCTATGCGCGGTTGCGGATGGTGCCGTTCACATCCATTGGCAAGGCAAATGGGATGCTGGTGGGTTTTCGCCCCGACAGCGTTACGGTGCGGCCGGAGGACGTGGGTGCATCATCGCCCCGAAAGGACATTATTATTGGCATTTACAACAACAAGCTCACGCGTGACGGACGTTATCATGGGTTGGTGGGCGCAGAATTGGTAGCATAAAAATTATAACGTTGGGGGTATGCAACATGTTGGCAGCCATGTACAAGAAGGTTTATGAAAAAGCACGCGCACTGGTACAAGACGCTTGGGCGGTATTGCGCTTTAATAATGACGCGGACAGCATTTATTACATAGGAGGCAGCGAGGTACTCCCCACGCCCCTGGCCGTGGACGAAGAAGCCCGGTACTTGCAAATGCTGGGCACATCAGACGACGCCACAGCCAAGACTGTACTCATCGAGCGCAACCTGCGGTTGGTCGTGTACATCGCGCGCAAATTCGAGAACACAGGCATCAACGTAGAGGACTTAATTTCCATCGGCACCATCGGGCTCATCAAGGCCATTAACACCTTCCGCACAGATAAAAAAATCAAGCTCGCCACCTACGCCAGCCGCTGCATCGAGAACGAAATCCTGATGTACCTGCGCCGCAACACACGCACCAAGTCCGAAATATCCATTGACGAGCCGCTCAATATTGATTGGGAAGGCAACGAGCTACTCTTGTCCGACATTCTCGGCACCGAAGTGGACATCATCAGCCGCGACATCGAAGAAGAAACCGACAAAGAGCTCCTAGGCGCCGCCCTCGACAAACTATCATCGCGCGAGAAGAAAATCGTTGAATTGCGCTTCGGCCTGTTCAACGGCGGCGGTGAGGAAAAAACGCAAAAAGAAGTCGCAGATATGCTGGGTATTTCCCAATCGTATATCTCGCGGTTGGAGAAGAAGATCATCGGACGGTTGAAAAAAGAAATGTATCGGATGGTGGAGGCATAGCAACGCACCGCTTCATCACAAATTTCATATCATGGCAATAAAAAATGATATGGATGTGACGATGATGAATGAACGTGTTGTAGAACCTTTGTGCCATCCGCCATGGTGTGTGGATGCCTACGCGCTCTCGGACGCGTCGTTGGAAGGGCTGCCCTTCCCCGGAACAAACATGCGGCGGGGGATGAACGGCCCCAGTATTCGGCAGGTGCAAGCGCAATTGAATGCACGCGGTGCCAATCCACGCTTGAACCCGGACGGCGTTTTTGGCCCGCTAACCGAAGCGGCGGTGATGGCCTTCCAACGGGCGAATGGGTTAAATCCCGATGGCGTGGTAGGGCCGTTGACTTGGGGTGCGTTGTTTGGTGCGGTATCGCCGCCCGCACCTCCGGCCACTTGTATTCCGTATCCCGGTGTGGTGATGCGGCGCGGCATGCAGGGCCCCAGCATCCGCCAAGCGCAAGAACGGCTCAATGCATTGGGTGCCAATCCGCGCTTGAGCCCAGACGGCATCTTCGGCCCGTTAACCGAAGCGGCGGTGATGGCCTTCCAACGGACGAGCGGCCTTAATGCCGATGGTGTAATCGGCCCATTGACGTGGGGGCGTTTATTCCCGTGCAATGCGGTTACCCCCCCCACGCCACCCCCCGTCACACCACCCGCCCAGCGTTTTACCATTGTGCTGGATGCAGGCCACGGCGGGCACGACCCCGGCGCAACCATGGGTACCCGGCGCGAATCCAATGATAACCTGCGTATGGCGCAAGCCGTCCAACAAATTCTGCAAGCGCGCGGGCAAAACGTCATCATGACCCGCAACAGCGACGTATTCATCACGCTGGGCGAGCGCAGCAACATTGCCAACCGCAACAACGCCGATCTATTCCTGTCCATCCACCGCAATGGTAGCACCAACCCGGCAGCCAACGGTGTAGATATTTTTATTGCCACCGGCGCACCGGCGACTACGGTTCAATATGCCTTTAATGTGCTCAACCGTGTGGTAGACGCAGGCGTGCAAAACAACCGAGGCGTCAAGCGCGAAAACTTCTCCGTCTTGCGCAACACAAATGCCCCAGCGGCATTGCTGGAAATGAGCTTCATCACCAACGCAGAGGACAACCGGTTGTTTGATTTGCGCTTCAACGCTTATGCCCAAGCCATCGCCAACGGCATCATGGCCACGTTGGAAAACCCAACACCCACCGGCACGTACTACACCACGGTGCCCGGTGATTCGCTATGGCGTATAGCCCAGCAATTCGACACGACAGAAAGCGCATTAATGGCACTCAACCGGCTCACCACCGCAAATGTAGTCATCGGGCAAGTGCTGCGCGTGCGGTAGAAATAACAGTTGCTAAGATGAAAAAAAGCCTGAACGACCGGGGAATGTAATCCCTTTTGTTCGGGCTTTTGTGCGTTCAATATTATCCGTTATCAGCGGCCTTGATACGCCTCAACCAATTCTTTTGCGCGTAGCAATATATCCGCCATGACTGCCACGTCCGCTTCGGAGAAGTAAAATTCCAAAGGCGGGTGTGCTTCGCCGATGTCAAAGCGTACAAGGACGCGTTCCTCTACGCACCCCGTTTCAATGTTATAGGTAAACAAAACAGAGGGACCCGCAATCGTACCTAATGGCTTCTCAATCAATTCAAGTATCAATTCATTCCGCCCCACTGAAAAATATACACGTAGCAAGTTGTCGGTTAATTGTGCGCTGCCGTTTATCACTTCCCCTTCCAATGAGGGCACCTGCCAACCGCCGCCACGCAAATGCCATTGCGGCAAGTCTGCGCCATTATCAAGCAAAACATGAATCATGCCGCCCAGTCCGATTACGGACAAACCGGGCAGGCCATCATCAAACACTGCCGGTGCCACATCTGCCATCGTCGCAGGCACGATGATAGGTATTGCCACCTCATCAATACTGGCAAACGACACGACCCCCAACAAATCCCCCGGCGCGGCATTAAATAGGGCTTCGGTCACGCGTTCGTCGTTTATATAAAAATAACTTTCCCCGTTGAGTACCGTGTTGTGTTGCACCGCACGCGTCAATACCGCCACAAATTGCCGACCCTCCAACCGATAAAAAACATCGCTTCGGCTGTGGGTATGCCACGATTGCCCATGCAACATTTGCGTGCCGTCTTCGGCAATGGCAATACCGAACGTAAACGGCCCGGTCGAAAGCGGCCTTTCGTGCCCTTGGAATACATTACGCCCGTTTGCCGCTGTTACGGTAAACATAACTTCCGAGCCGTAATCGTGGCGCACGGTTTCAATCAAATCCATGATGCCTACATTGTTAAAATCCAACAACCAAGCCCGCGCGAAGCCGTCCTGACGCATGTTACCGCTAATACCATAGGTGAACAGTGTTTGCATGAGCCGTAGTTGCAACCCATTTGGCAAATCGGCAATGCGCACGTCAATTTCATCGTGCGGGTCATGCGACAGGGGTGTACCGTGGCCATCGGGCAGGCGTTGCGCATCCAAGCGCACCCCCGGATCGTCCACCAAATACATATCCCGAAATGCCGCGCCATGCCCACCAAAGAACGCCTCGCGCCGTCCATTTACCGCAATGACCACGACATCTACGCCCGGTACACTGGCCAAGCTGGACACCAGCGTCGCATGCATCATCGCCTCGCCAAAGGTACCGCTGCTCATACGCATGGGTTCACTGCGGTGCAAGTTAACGTACAAAACACGCCCCACCATCCATGCATCAATGATGTGCCTATTCAAATGCAAAAGCGCATACCGCGCCAATTCATTGGCAAAGTCTACGCCGTCCAATTCGACTTCCAAATACCAAAAATCATCCCAATCGCCCCCATTGGAATAAAATCGCATGGGCACCTGATCCAACGCATGGGTACGCAAAAAATCAAATGAATAAGGAGATTCCCAAATCGGACTACCCTCAAACCACCCTAGCGGGAAAACCACATCCCCCCATGGGAAATAAGGTGAATAATTCAACAATTCAAAGTACCACGCCTCCGCCCAATCGCGGAAGCGGTATTGAAATATTGCTTCAATCGTGTGCGTTTCATCAAAATAATCGCAATGCCACTGCCCGTACACGATGATACGGTTATTGGGCAACCGTATAAATAATTCGGCATCACCCATAACAACTTCTTCACCAAAAATACGCGCCAAGATATCCGGCGCGTCAGTAAGGAGCTGTTCGACAATTGCGTCTAAGATGGGTTCGGTTGGTTCCTGCGCACCTTGTTCCCATTCATCCGATAGCGGCGCGTTGCCCTGCGCAATATGCTCTGCAAGGGCAATTTCGGCCAACAATGTCTGCGCCGCGTCCAATTCGCGCCGCACTGCGCCATTGCGCCATACCAACAAAGTGCTGCTCACCAACAAGCCAAATGCCACCACGCACAGTGCAATCACCGGCATCCATTTTTTCACAGGAACAGCCCCTCTACCAAAACCCACACGCCAATGCCCACCAATATCAACCCGCCCGCGATGGTGGCTTTCGTCTTGTACCGCTCGCCAAAGTGCGCGCCGATTTTGACCCCTGCCGTACTCAACGCGAACGTCACCACGCCAATAAACACCACCGCCACAAACAAATTAATCTGCCAAAACGCAAAAGAAATCCCCACCGCCAAGGCATCAATACTCGTTGCCAGGGCAAAGGGGATCATCACACGGGGCACCAGCGATGCCGCGTCTTTATTTTCTTCGTCCGTTTTATGCGCACCCAGCAGCATCTTGCCGCCCAAGAAAACCAGCAGCGCAAACACCAGCCACGTATCAAACGCTGTAATATAATCGGCAAACAACGTGCCCGCAAAGTACCCAATCAGCGGCATCCCTGCTTGAAACAGGCCAAAATACGCGCCCACAATCATTGCGCCGCGCCAGTCGGCCTTGCGCAAGCCCAGCCCCAGCGTCACCGCTACGGCAAATGCATCCATCGCCAGCCCCACGGCCAGCAACAATATTTGTATCACAAAACCATCCTCGCCGGGAAAACATCCATATCCCATCCATCGGCCACCAGCGGCGCACCCGCGCCATTGCGTGTAAGCGCGTAATACCCACGCGCGGCAATCATAGCGGCATTGTCTGTGCAAAGCACCGGCGGCGGCAGATAAAATGCCAACCCCGCAGCACTGCACGCATCTTCCATTTTACGGCGCAATGCCGCATTGCATGCCACTCCGCCCGCCAATACCACCGTGCCAAACCCAAATTCCCGCGCGGCGGCTACGGTTTTATCCGCCAACACATCTACAACGGCTTGCTGGAAAGAAGCCGCCACATCTGCCTCCACATAGTCCGGATTTTTATTCACATACTGCATCACCGCAGTCTTTAATCCGCTAAAGCTAAATTCAAACGCGCCCACCCGCGCCCGTGGGAAAGGAATCGCCCCCGCATCACCCAGCCGCGCCAGTTTATCCACCTCGGGCCCACCGGGGAATGGCAAACCCAATACACGCGCCACTTTGTCAAAGGCCTCGCCCGCCGCATCGTCCATCGTGCCCCCCAGCACCCGATAATCGTTGTACCCTTCCACGGCCAGCAAAATCGTATGCCCTCCGCTCACCACCAACGACAAAAAGGGCGGCTTCAGCCCCCCATGCGCAATTAAATTGGCGCACACATGCCCCTCGACATGATGCACCCCCACCAACGGCTTGCCCAACGCAAAAGCCAGCCCCTTGGCATAGTTGACCCCCACCAACAACGCGCCTACTAGCCCCGGCCCATTGGCAACGGCCACTGCGTCCACGTCATCCAACTTCAATTCAGCCTCGGCCAGCGCACGGTCCACAATAAATCCAATCGCCTCAATATGCTGCCGCGCCGCCAATTCTGGCACCACGCCACCAAACGGCGCATGCACATCCACTTGCGATGCAATCACATTGGATAACACCCGCCGGCCGTCCTGTACCACCGCGGCAGATGTTTCATCACAGCTCGTTTCCAATCCCAAAATAATCATCTTGGGCGGGGGCCGTTCCACACGGTTACGTGGTCTACGCGCATTTCTCCGTACAGAGCGGGGTGGAAATTGCCGTCAAGCAGGTGCGGGCGGCCATCGGTGGTGTTGCCCCAAGCGGCTACGAGCTCCCACAGAGCGGATTCTACAGAGAGTTTCATGTAATTGGGGTTTTGGTTGACTTGGTGGCGGCGCAGGGCGTTGTCGCCGATGTCGGTGGGGCCGCCGATGGCCGCTTGTGCGGCTTGGAAGTCGGCGAAGAGTACGCCGTTGACGAAGAAGCGGTAGTTGGTGGGCGACCATTCGACCGACACGGTGAACCATTCGCCGTTGTACACATCTTGCCAAATGCCGCGGTCAACCACGACATCTTGCTGCACAGCGTATGACCAGCTGCGGACATCCCACGTATTGCCGCCGTCGCGGGTGGACGGCCAGTGCAGTGCAGCGTTGTACTGCCCGCGTGCGAAGCCGCCGATGCTTTCGAATACATCAATTTCCGTACCTTGCTGCCCTTCGCCCACGGGGCGGAAGCCCATCATGCGGTTCATGCTCCAGAAGGCGCTCCATGTGCCGGGGGCTTGGCCGCCAATCATTTCGAGGTAGGTGTCGGACTCGGAGTCGGTGTCGCGGCGGACGAGTTGGATGCGGGCTTCCCAATAGCCGAAGGATTGGTCGAAGGTCATTTCGAGCCAGTTGGTGGTGTGGGTGCGCACCGCGCCGCCGCGGATGAAGTTATTGCGGGCACGTTCGCGCGCGTCGTCGCTGTCAAACCATATCCACGCGGGTGCATGGGTATCAAAATCTTCGGGTGGGGCTAATTCATAGGCCAGCACCAGCACGTGGTTTCCGTCGTCGTCCGCTTCTATCCAAGCCATGTCATCGACCCAAACGGACATATCTTGGCGGAAGAGATTATTGGGCGCGCGTACCCAATCGGTGGTCAAACCCCATTGATTAATATCGCCCGAAAAATCATCGTGAAAAATCATTTGCGCGGGTTGTACTTCTGCGCCGGTAGGCTCAAACGTGACATGCACCAACATGTAAGCTCCGTCGAATTCATAAGAGATGTTGGTGATGCCCTCGGTGGGCAAATTTGCCATGTTGGCGGCGGAAAAACCTGCGTCATAAAAATGCGGCGGTACGTCTCTGCCCATGACTGTTGCCCACATGTCGTAGGTGTTATTGGCATTGATGATGGCACCCGTTTGCGGGGGGGTATCTGCCCAAGACGGCGGCAGTACGTGCGTGGCGGGGCGCAGGGTAATCGTAAGCGTGTACGCCGTGTCCGTGTCGAAAGTGAACGGCACGGGCGGGTACCACGAGTAAGTCAAGCAATAACCGAAGCTATGCCCCGGAATAGTCGGGTCGCTGAGCCCGGGAATAATGCTCCATCGGTACAAACCCGCCGGAAAATGCCCCGCCACCGGCACATCCACCGGGCGTATGGCCAGCGGAATGTCCGTAAGCACGCGCGGTACGGGTGCCGTAGTGGGCTCCGGCGTGGGCGCGGTAGCAACGGGAATAGATACGGCGTGGTCAGGGTCGGACGCGGGGGCGTTATTTCTGCCGCAGCCGGTTGCTGCGATGCACATTAAAATGAACGCAATGGTTAAAATACCTTTTCGCATATTCATCCTCCGGTAATCGTAAACTAAGTGCAATTCCGCACAGCGGAAGTTTCATTTGTGTTACAAAAATATATCACGTGGGATAGTTGGCAGCAACTATTCTGTGTTATTATGAAGCATTGGCAAATGCTTGCCCATTACTTCGTGAGGTGCTTTTGTATGAAGAATCTTGCAATTACCCGGGGCATTATTTTAAATTTGAGTTCCAATACAGATGTGTATGAGCGGGGCGAGCGGTATTTTCAAGACGGCAAGTTGCTTTCGTATACGCCACAGGCAGATGCTAGAGGCGGCTCCGTGGTGCGTGCCGGTATTGAAGGGAATTATAAAAACTACAATGTGTCAGTCGTATTGGACGACGGCGGCGCGTTGGTGAGTTATACCTGTAGTTGTGAAAGCCACAGCATATGGCGCGGTGCGTGCAAACATGTTGTGGCTGTTTTATTTGCCGCCATGGAGGGTGGTACGCAAAATGCAGCCGTTGAAGTCAAGCGGCGTGCCGGTGCGGAATTGACCGACGCGCTGGAGCGGCTTGTATTCGATGGGGTGGACGCGGGGTTGGACTTGCCATCGAGCGGATTGGGTGCGCAGGTGCAAATCGTGCCTACGTTGCGGTTGGAACGACGGGGTATTTTTGTATCCTTCGCGCTGGGTACGGCGCGGATGTATCAAATGCGCAATATCGAGCATTTCGTAGAAAGCATGAAGCGCGAAGAAGTGGTGTCGTATGGCGCGGGGTTGGAATTCGCGCATCGGCGCGGGCAGTTTGATGAGGCAGCACGGCGGTTTGTGGATTTTATTGTCGAAGAAAATACGCTGTATACCGAAGTGGGTAAGCAGTTGAGCAAGCAATATACCTTCACGCGCAGGCCGGGGCAGACGGCACGTGAGCTGTCGGTCAACGAGCGCAACATCGATGCGTTTTTTGATCTTTTCGCGGGGGATAAAGTGAAAGGCGACGGGGATTTTCGTGCGGAAATAACGCTGCGCACGGGGGTGCCTGCGTTGGCATTTCGTATTACACACGGGCGTGGGAACAACGAAGATACCACGGTGTTAAAGGGTGAGTACCCGGCGTTCCTTACCTTGGCAGGCAGGCGACACCATTATATGGTGACCGAAGCGGGCATCACACGGCTGCCCACAGCAGAGAGTGCGCTCATCGTGCGGTTGCTGCACGCGTTGAAGGATGCGGATGATCAGGAAATCGTATTCGCAGGGGAAAATCGGATGCGGTTTTTGACTATTGTGTTGCCTGTGTTGGTGCGCATGGGGTTGGTGACGCAAACCGAAGGCGAAGTGCCGTTGATACAAACTGCGCCGCCGATTACGCGCATTTACATTGATACCGACAGCACGCAGCGCAGCGTATCGGCGCAAATTAAATTTGATTACGGGCAAACCAACGCCGACGATGCACCCGATGCGCGTGATTATGTAGCCGAATACACCGTGCGGCGTACCTTGAATGCCTGCGGCTTTGAAGAATATCCGTATCCGGGCTGCGGCGATGATTACTTTCTGCTCAAGGACGACGACGCGATTTATCATTTTTTGTATGCACCCGATGGCGGCATGGCCAAATTGCATGCCTTGGCCGAAGTCTTCATCAGCGAAGACGTTACCGCGCAAACGTGCCGCCCCAAGCGTATGCAAATGGGCGTGCGCCTGCGTGGCGGGCTGTTGGACATCACGCTGGATGAAGAAGATTTTGCCTTTGACGATTTGCTGGAGGCGTTGGAATCCTACCGCGAGCGCAAAAAATATGTACGCCTGCGCGACGGGCGGTTTATGGATTTGTCGGACGAGGCGCTGGCTTCGCCCTTGCAAATGCTGGATGCGCTGGACGTGGGCAAAAAGGATGTGCAAGACCATACCGTGACCCTGCCCGCCTACCGCGCGTTGTACCTCGACACGCTAACCGCGCAAAACCCCGATGTGACCCGCGACGCGCAATTTAATCAGTTGGTTACGGACTGTGACAAACTGAAATCGACGGACATACCCGTACCCCACGGAATGAAGCGGATATTGCGCGACTACCAAAAAATGGGCTTCCGCTGGTTAAAGACCCTGTCAAACTACGGTTTCGGCGGGATATTGGCCGATGACATGGGGTTGGGCAAGACCTTGCAAGTCATCACCCTGTTGGAAAGCGAACGGCAAACACTCGAACATCCCTCGCTCATCGTCGTACCCACGTCGCTTTTGTATAACTGGGAGAATGAATTTGCCAAATTTGCGCCCAAACTGCGCGTTCAAATCATCAGCGGGGTACCCGAACGCCGCCGCGACTTATTAGAAAACACGCCCGCCGACGTCTTCATCACCACTTATGACACCCTCAAGCGCGATGTAGACTTCTACGCGCCGCACCAATTTGCCTACCTTGTGGCCGACGAGGCGCAAAACATCAAGAACCCCGCCACCGTGGCCGCAAGCAGTGTCAAGTCGTTAAAAGCGCATACCCGCTTTGCCCTGACCGGTACCCCCATCGAGAATAACCTGCAAGAATTGTGGAGCATCTTCGACTTCATCATGCCGGGGTATTTGCATGCGCCGTCGCGGTTTGCGCAATTGTACGAGCAGCCCATCGTGCGCGACAACAACACCGAGCGCATCGCCGCCTTGCGCGCGCAGATTGCGCCGTTCGTGTTGCGCCGCATCAAGGCCAATGTGCTCAAAGAACTGCCCGCCAAGACCGAAACCACCCTGCCCGCCGCCATGACGCCTGAGCAAAAACGCGTTTATCAGGCCTATCTATTAGAAGCCGTGGGCGCACTGGACGAAATGATCACATCAAACACCTTCAATCAAAATCGCATCAGCATCCTAGCCAAACTGACCCGTCTGCGCCAAATCTGCTGCGACCCCGCCCTTTTCATCGACAACTACGACGGCGGCTCAGGCAAATTTGACCTAGCCCTTGAGACCATTCAAATCGCCCTCGAATCCGGCCGCCGTGTGCTTCTCTTCTCGCAATTTACCAAGATGCTGGCGCGTTTCACCCAACGCATTGACGCTGACCGCAGCCTACAATACTTCTACCTAGACGGTGCCACCCCCGCCCAACAGCGCATGGACATGTGCACCCGCTTCAACGCCGGCGAGCGCGATGTGTTCTTCATTTCCCTCAAGGCCGGCGGCACCGGGCTCAACCTAACCGGCGCCGAAGTAGTCATCCATTACGACCCTTGGTGGAATCCGTCCGTCATGGACCAAGCCAGCGACCGCGCTCATCGCTTCGGGCAGAAGAAGGCCGTGCAGGTCTTTAATATTGTAGCCAAGGATTCGCTGGAAGAAAAAATCATGGAATTGCAAGAGAAGAAGCGCGGGCTGATTGATAGTGTGATTGCTGAGGGTGGGAGTTTTATTGATGCAATGGACGCAGAAGAAATGCGGCGGTTGTTTGTGGGCTAAGGCGGAAGGGTCAAAAGGCAAGACCTTGGGCGCTGCCCAAACCCGCGAGGGGGAAGCGTTCCCCCTCGACCCCGCGCTGTGCTTTGCGATGCCGCCGAAAATGCTTGCAAGTCCAATATAAAACCGCGCCCTTCGTGGCGCGGTTTTAAAAAATTAGTCTCATCATGATTGAGAGGGGGCGTCGCCCACATAAGGGGTCAAGGGGACGCTTGCCGTCCCCTTGCGGGGTCCGGGGCAGCGTCCCCGGGGTCTTGACCTTGGCCGCCTTGGCTACTTTCCCCGGCCACTACGCCCACCCCCCGCAGCCGATACGCTACGCGTGCCATTTCGGCCAGCGTCACCGGGCGTTCGGGTTCTAAGCCGCTGCCGCTCGTCGCATGCAGCGTCAAAACCCCTTCGAACATGTCTTCATCGGGTAAATGGGGGAACAGATAACCTAAATAAGTTACAAAATCTTGCCTTGTTAGGGGCGTGTCGGGTTCCAAGCCTGCCATATACATGAGCATGGTAATTGCCTCCAAATGGGTGGCGATTTTCGTTTCGTCGTAGTCGTCACCGGCCAGCCAGCCGCGTTGGATGGCGTAGCGTGCTTCATTGGATATGAACAGCCGCGCGGGGGGCGGCTCGGTGGGCGGCTCACGTTCGGGCTCGGCCACCAAGGGATGCGCGGCCAGCATCATCGAAAATAAGATTGAAAAAATTTGGTGCATCTAAAAACCTCCCATTTTTCAATGTCTCACGGATGCCGCAATAAAAGCCGGGGCATACGCATGGTTATTATGTGCATGGGTGTGGGTGGTTATTCAAGTGCTTATGATACAGTGCATGCATTATGCTTATCGGAGGTGCGCGATGCAATGTACGGTTTCGCCGTTCGGCTCGTTACAGGATTACATATACGCGGATGTTTTGGCAGTGCATAACGGAAAATGGATTTTTTGCAAGCACAAAAACCGCGACACATGGGAACACCCGGCAGGTCATATCGGCCCCGGCGAAACGCCCCAACAAGCCGCCGAACGCGAACTCTACGAAGAATCCGGCGCAACCCGATTCGACTTGGAACCGCTCTGCGACTACTGCGTAACCAGCGAATTCAACGGTCGAGGCATTACCGGCAACGGCCAAGTCTTTTTCACCATCGTGCATGAAATAGGCGACCTGCCCCCGCACAGCGAAATGGAAAAAGTCGCCCTCTTTGATGCGCTGCCAAGTCGGTTAACCTACCCCAATCCCACACAAGCCATCGTCCACATCGCACAGCGCAAGCTCCAAAATTCGCCCAAATAAAAATTGCCGGAAATCATCCGGCAATTTTTTTATGTACAGCGGAATATAACGGTTACAATTTCACTCCGGCGGCGGATTTGTTAAAGTCAGTTGATGATTATTTTTTATTAAGCGGCGAAAAACAAAAATGCCGTTTATAAACATCGTTGCGCCCAACAAAGTGAAGATTAAACCAATCGCGCCCCAAAACCGTCTGAAAAATACCGTTATCGAATCGTGATAAACAATCAACCGATACCCACTCGGCAAATCCTCGTCCAAGCGAATGGTGCTGCGCCATGGACGATAATTCGCATAAGCATACACAACAGACACCCCTACCCAAGAACGATCCGCACTTGCAACAAACGCCCCATCATCATACGAAAGCAAGACGAACGACCGTTGCAAATATGGTGAAAAAAACAAAAAATCAATGGCGGCGATCTCCTCCGGCGGCAGCCACGGCAAAGTGTGCCAATCAGCATTATCTCGCAAATAAGACCAATTCCGATGGTGACTTTCAGCGGGATTGATTTGGGAGGCACCCATTTCTCCATCAAAGCCGAACGACAATCTCGTTCTGTAATAAGAAAATTGCCCCAAGCGCAATGTTTCCAAATGCGGCAGCGCATACGCGAAATCCGCCCGCACCTGCCGCGTAACCGCCCGCCGCGAAGTCACCGGAAACAACGTCCGCGCGCCCCAAACCGCCAAATATCCGAACGGAATCAAAAGACCCATGCCCCCAATAAACAGGGCAAGGGCCACGGTATAACGCGCAACGCGCAAAATCATGCCTTTACAACAATATCGTCAAACAGCACCGGCAACAACGCCTTAAACGCATCCAACAGCGGCCGCGCCACCTCGCGCATCTGCGGATGCGATGCCTTGTCCGTCCGCAATCGGAAGAAATGCCGCCACGACCGCAAGTTCATGGTCACAATAATCTCCGTCTTCAAACTGTTGGGCAAAATCGACCGCGCCTCCTCCGGCGCGGCACCCAACGCCAGCATCTTCATATACGCATCCTCTATGCCCTGCATAATCTCGCACCATAAGGCATACTTCGCATCGTCCTCATCCCAAAAAAACGGTCGAATAAACGTCAACTCATTGCCAAACTTATCCTTCGCATAATTGCAATAACGCGTAGACTCCTGGCTATAACTCGCCAATCGATGCCGTACAATTTCATGCGTAACACCCCGGTCACAAATAATCTTGACCGAAAGCACCGCATGCTCAATCACCGACTCATGCCCGCGCTTTAATATCCGCCGCACAAACGCCGCTGCGCTGTCGTCGGTAATCAAGTCCTCCGACTTGTAACAAGTGCGCCCCGCACGTTCAATGCTGCGCAGCATTTCCGCACCGTTGGGGTTACCTAGGATTTCGAATGTTGGGGGGATGATTTTCATGGGTGGCCTCCGGGGTGGGGGGATGAAATATTATTTCCAATATTTATTTCAGTATCGTCTGAAACAATTATTGTGTTATTTAAATATATATTATAATCAGGAATCAATACATTATGCAGCTTAGAGGCTTCAATTAAAACATCAGATAAATCGGTATTATCAAATGTAGTGTCATAAATGTTTGCGTCATAAAAAAATACATTATCAAATATCACATCATTAAAATATGACATGCCAATATGGGATGAATGAAATTCAACATTACAAAAATGTGTTTTATGAAAATTTGATTCAAAAAAATCAGCATGGGAAAAATCAAGGGCGCTATCACCATGTGTAAAACAGGTACATGTAAAATCACCGTTACCCAAATCAATATAACGGAAGATACAATTATTTAAATTAAGGTGATTTAAATGCTGATTAACAATCGCAATGTCCCTACTGAAAGGTTGATTGGCTTGTAACCATTTAATCCATGTTGACGCTGCGTATTCATCTTCCCAATCAATTTTAAGCACTTCATCCGTCACCCGTGCACAAGCACTATGCGCCACCAACAAAGCAATTTCACTATTGCGGGCAATGCGCTGTTCTTCTTTTAAAGTCGCAGGCCGTTCTTTGCCAAAAGGCATGCCTTCTTTGGTTACATAACTAATTAATTGACAAAGCACATTTTGCCATGCGCCTGCTTTTTCTTTATCCGCAATGTACGCCACATGGTCGCGTATTAAATCTGCGATGTCCATGTCCAATGTGGTTTGCCCGCATATTTTTGTCCATGTCATCAAGGCATCTTCGATATTGTAATGCTTGTTACCGCTTGTTAAATCATTTGCTATCGTTTTAAGCGTTTCAACAATTCTACGGGCAATTAAATATTCACCAAAACTCTTGTGGGTGAATTCGAACGTTGCATTACCATCAACATAGTCTACCCTGCGGCCATAAAACATCATAAATACATTAGTTATACCATCGTCGGCTTTCGCAGTTGCGGATAAATTTTGTAATAATGTTTCCCGACCATTTTCTTTGCAATATTCTGCTGCCGTCGCAAGCGATACCTTGCGCCCGGTATTATGCCACATAGCCATCGCCACGTCTGATAATGCATCCATGTACTCTGTTATTTCTGTAAAGCGGTTAATGGGATGACGTTTTTCTTTTGTATCCTTTGGTGCGCGGCGAAAAACACCTTCTAACAATTTCGAATATAATTCTGCCTTGTTTTCGGGTACATTGCCTTCCTTGTCATAATGTAACGCCACCAAATGTAAAAGCAATGGGGATGATGTTAAGTGGTCTATTGATTCATCCAATAACGCTTTCGGCATCTCTATTGGTTTATTTGTGGCTTGGGCATAACGTTCCCACCAAAAAAGTCGCTTATCTTTTTTTAATTTTTTATGGGAGTACTGATAATTTTTTTCCGCATATGAATCCGAACCATTACCATGATACGGTAATAAGTGCAATATTTGAGCCGTGCGGTCGTTGAACAATCCTTCCGCTTCTTGTACCGCCGGTATGCGGCCGGTAAAAAGTACACGTATGTACATTTCCCGATTGTTTATGGTATCCACTGCCCGCATTACATTATGAACAAAATCGCGTGCAGTTCTAGCGGCGGCATGCTTTTGTTCGGTTAATTCATCAAGGCCATCCAAAATAATCAATAAATTTTGGTCTTTGTCTAATAAATCCGTCGGAAGTTTTTCAACCCGAAGAAACGTTTCAAACGCCTCTTTAAAGCCGACGCGCAAATCCAACACGTCGAGCGGTACATATACCAAGTGCATATCATTGATACGGTTAGCCGCAAACATTTTTGCAACGGTTGACTTGCCGCTGCCCGGTTCTCCACTGATGATGCGATAGGCGTCGTTGCTCGTTACGTTGTTGAGCCAGTCGTTTAGTAATGTATCAAGGTCGTGCACGTAGCGTGTTGTTTCTTCTGATTCGCGGCCATGTTTTGTTTGGTTGTTTTCGTCCGTGCAATATACGTTCAGCGGTACGTAAATATCCTTCAACCCATAACATTCATTATAAATCGAAGCGCTTACCCTTTCATTTAATGTGTTTGCGTAATTTATCCAACATTCTTCTTTCGCCCTAGCTTCATCAAAAGGGGTGTTAAAATAGTCATCGAGTTTTTGATATTCCGCCGTCTTGTTACGCCACTCGGCTTGTAATGCTTCCACAAAGAAATATCGCAACGTATTGCGCACAAATCCCTTGTCTTTTTTATCGTCGCCCAAGACATCAATCAAGCAATTTTCCATATCTTTGTAAAATTGACTATCGGCCGGTTCATCAATGGACTTTTTATCAAACCAAAAGGTTTCCGGTAATTGATCTAGAGCACGGGCCAGATTTTCATCATCTTTGTCGGTGACGGGTGTGCCTATTTGTTTTATTGTGTTTGCGATGGCATCCTCCATCGCTGTTATGTATAGCCGATATGCCAACCTGTCGATTGCCGGGTTGGCTCCCAACGCTTCTAAAAATTTACTCAAGTCATTAACGCTTGCCGATGCATTTTTTAAGAATGCAAAATGAAGTACCGATTTGGCAAGTGATTTTATCGCTTCGCCTTTGTCGATATTTTTGACATTAAACGTAAAACGTTTCGATGCATTAATCCCATCCGGTTTCATCATAGGTGCACCTCGTTAAATCATTATGTACAACCGCGCCCGGCAGGAATCGAACCTGCGACCCTCCGCTTAGGAGGCGGATGCTCTATCCCCTGAGCTACGGGCGCGTGCGGTCAGTATAACATATTTTCAAATTCAACGGTGCGTTCCTTGCCACCCAATTGCGGCCGCCCAACCCATCGACGGTTATTTAATTCGCCATCTAATCAATTGCAAGATGAGGGTTGCAGCCACCGCCACAACACCATAAATCGCCAAAAAGCGCAAGTACTGCATGCCATACAAAAACGGGCGCGGAAATTGGAGCGTCGCTTGATGCACTACCGCCCAAATGGGTATGGGCAATATAAACCAGTTGCCGATGGAATAAATGTGTAATCGCGCCCGCATCCTTTGCGTCTTGCACGGCAAGTTTGACAAGTAAAAATATTCAACGCAAAAGCAAACTGCTAGGATGACCAAGAAGCATAATGTCATCACGGTATCGCGGTTTTGCCAATTCTGCTTCCAAATAACGGTGGACAAGATTAATGCCATCACAGGAACAAGAAAAAAGCCGAATAACATTGCTTGCGTTTTATTTTTGGTATTTTCAGCTTCGTGGTTTGTTTGCGGAGCGGAAGCGGCATTTTCCATGGATTCGTTCAACAAATAATCGATGGATACTTGAAACAACTTGCCCAGCTGTACAAGATTTTCCACATCGGGAATCGACTCCCCCAACTCCCATTTCGAAATCGCCTGTCTGGAAACGGTCAATTGCGCCGCCAGCTCCTCTTGAGAGTATCCCTTGCCTTTTCTCAGTTGGTAAATTTTGTTACCCAGCATCATATCGATGACCTCCTATTAATAGTTCACAATCGCGGAACGCCTCACCCGCGAATGTGAACGGGGTAATTCCGCGTTGGCGGAATTTTTCTTTCCCGATTTGATGCGTTAATTATCGCGCATCGTGCGGTTGCAATCCATATATTAAGCCTTGAACATCCGCAACCCTTGCTTGCATAAACAAAAAAGCCGCCACAATGTCGCAACATTATAACAGCTTGATTACATTGAAATATTTTGTACCGGTTACATATTATTCGACTTCGGGTGCTTCCTGTGGGTCTGCGGTGTGGAAATAATCCACGATGCCCATGTAAATGGCCCACGCGATTTTTTCTTGGTACGCGTCGGTTAGCAATTTGGCTTTTTCGCCGGCGTTGGTTAGGAAGCCGCATTCTACGAGGACGGCGGGCATTTCGGTTTGTTTGAGCACGTAATAATTGGTATTGGCGCGTGCTTTAAACTTGTTGGAAGGGTTGGCAAAAGTGACGAGTTGGTGCTGGATCGCCTCGGCCAATTTTTGCGAATTGTTGGATTCATCGAAATAAAAAGTCTGTGCGCCGCGCACGCTGCCGGAGCTGTAGGCATTTTGATGAATAGACACAAAAATGTCTGCCTCGGCGGTGTTGGCAATTAATCGGCGGGTAGCCATATCGCCCGACTTGGACTTGGACAGGCCGGAATCGTCAATGCGGGTCATGATGACGGTTGCGCCACCCAATTCAAGATGCGCTTGCAACTTGAGGGCGATTTGCAAGTTGATATCCTTTTCGTCCACTTTGCCGCTGACCATGCCGGGGTCGCGCCCGCCGTGCCCTGCATCTACTACCACGACGCGCCTATCCAAAGGCATAGCAAAGGCCGGTTGGGCAAGTACAAACGCCAACCCCCCGGCCAAAATCATTGAAGTTAACATATATTTTAAAATTTTCATAACACGCGCCTCCAAAAATAATGGGCGGCGGATAAATGCGCCAAAGCCCATGCGTTTTAGAAGCTGTGTTCATAACCGTCAACGGCGTCATGACGGTCAATTCCCCGCCATTTTTCGTCGGCATTTCCTTGCTTGCCCCTCGGCAAGCCGCTTCAATACCTCCTCAATTGTCGTGAAATTGTCGCGCCATGTCACCATTGCCGTCTATGAACACAGCTTCTTGGATATTGTGCGCGAATGTGATGGATTTATTCACCGGGCTGCGTGATTACGCCTCGGATTTATTTTTCCAAATGAAGCGTAGCAACTATTTTCTCCGCGATAATCGCTTCGTCTTCATTGCCGTTCAAGAATACGAAGCGTTCTTCATTTTGCAATTGGTCAAAAATGGCCATATACCGTTCGCGGATGGCGGTGAGTTGCACTACGCTGTCATACAAGCCGCTGTAATCACTGTCGGTGCGGTGGGCATGGATGCGGCGGATGCATTCTTCGGGCATTGTATCCAAAAAGAACGTGATGTCGGGCTTGTTGTGTGCCATCACCAACGCGTTATACGCCTCCACCCGCGCGAAAGCATCCGCGTCAATCCCTTGAAACGCGAAGCTCGAATAATAATAGCGGTCGCAAATCACCGTTTTGCCTGCGTTTAATGCGGGGATGATTTCGTGATGTACGTGCTGGTAACGGTCGGCGGCGACCAGTAGTGCCATGGTTTCGTTTTCCAACGGTAGCTTCGCGTCGGTGGCGGCGCGCATGACTTTGCCCACGGCGTTGTCGCTGGGCTGCCGCGTTATCATGTGTGGCAATCCCATTTTTTCCAACCGCTGCGCCAACAAGCGTACTTGCGTGGACTTGCCCGAGCCGTCTATGCCTTCAATTACAATAAATTTCATCTATTTGCCTCCCGATTGGTTATCCGCTCTTTTTCCCGTGCCACGATTTCTCGTATCCAATCATTTTCGGATTGTTCTTTTTGGCTTTCGATGCCGATGACGGATTCGTCCGCGTAGGTTTTAAATTCTGCTTGTTTGCCTTGTAACATGCGCATCATGGATTCGTCAACCGTGTTGGCGCACAAAAGCCGATGAACGTGTACATTACGTACTTGCCCCATGCGATACGCACGCGATATCGCCTGCGATTCAAGCGAAGGTTTTATCTGCGGTTCGCAAAAAATAACGACGCTTGCGGCTTGGATGTTTAACCCCACGCCACCCGCTTGCACTTGTGCCACCAGTACCTTCGCGTTTGTAGATTCGGTAAACGCGTCAACGGTTTGTTGCCGTGCGGCGGTGGATACATTGCCCGTTATCGGCGGCAGGGCACGATTGCCCAACAGTGCGCATACCTTATCGAGCGTATCGCGGAAGAAGGAGAACACAATCACTTTGCGCCCTTCCTCCCGTGCTTCATCGCAAAGTTCCAATAACCGTGCCGCTTTGGATGACTGCGCTGTATCCACATTCCACGATACACGGCGCATCGCCATAAAATTACCCGCAATAACCGCATCGTAGTACGCGGCAAATTCTGCGTCGCCCGGTTCCAGCCAATCCTCGCTCTCGATCAAATCGGGCAATTCGGTAAGCACATCGTCACGCACGCGCCGCAAATATACCGGTGTCAATTCATCTTTAAAGCTTTGCGTCGCGCTCAGCGTTTTCATGGTGGATAATTTATCCGCAATATCCGGGCGCAGGCAATCCACGAGAAAACACATTTCCTCGACGCGGTTTTCCAATGGTGTACCCGTCATGAACAATATATGCCCGGCCCGTACCGAAGTGCGCAGGATGGCTTGGGTGCGTTGTGCCTCGGGGTTCTTAACAAGGTGGGCTTCGTCCACCACGAGGATGGCGAAATTAATATCCATGGTGTCGGCCAACCGTACCAAGCTTTCATAATTAGTAATCCCGATGCCGCCTTCAATTTTCCACCGCGAAAACCGCAAATCCCTATCCGCCCCGTGGATGACCACCGCAGGGATATTCGTGTGTTTTATGGATTCGCGTTCCCAATTAATTAACACACCGGCGGGGCACACCACCAAGAAATGAGTCGCCCCCTTGCTTTTCAAATCCGCAATGGCGGCAAGGGCTTGGATGGTTTTGCCCAGCCCCATTTCATCACCCAGCAATACTTTTCGTTGATGCAATATGTACTTTGCGCCGAAATCCTGATAGCAACGCAAAACGGTTTTCATGTATGTCAAATCTAACGGGTATTGTTCCACGGCAAAAACCAGATCATCGGGCAAGCCCGCACTTTGCGATCGTATTGCGTTCAGGCTCAAATTGGCAAGCAACGTGTAATACGAAGCCGCGTTATTTTCAAAATCGCGGTATGCGTCCGTCAAGCTTTGTTGGAAAATCGTCTTGTATGAATCAATACACGCCCGCGCATCCTGCTTAAATACGCCCCGATCCAAAGTTTCCAAGTGTTGGTATGCTTGTATGGACGCAGCTTTTTTAACCGAGGACGTAAAAAACCACCGTATCGCTCCGGATGCGGGTTTTGCTGTTTTTAATAAATTTTTTACGTTCGCGTCACGGGATAATATATGATTGGCTCGCGTGCGGACTTCTGCGCCGTTCAATAGGATATACAAACACTGTATAACCGTATCTTGGCTCGTTGTCTTGTTATGTAGGTTAATTTGAATCTTAGCCATCGGCAGGATTGCGCTGTGTAATTTATTTACAATGTTCTTAATTTTTTTGGCGGTTTGTTCACCGATGCCGTTAATTGCCGTTATCGAAAACACGGACATGTCGTAGAGTTGCGCGATATTATTAATGCCCGCTCGTTTTAATGCGGATACGCGGATGCCTTGTTTGTCTGCGTTAAGCACATCTACATCCATCATCGCCAATTCGGCATGCGCCGCGCATTGGCGCATTTCCTTTGACTTTAAAGATACCGCATATTTCAGATCCGCATCGCTTACGGAAATATTGCGCAATTCTTTTTCCAACAAGGAAATGGTTGCGATCGTTGCTTTAACGGCTTGTTTATTGGGGCGTTCGGGCTTTTGCAACACGGGTGACCCACCTTATATATTTTTGCTATGTAATGAAAAAGCCCCCATCGCCGAAGCGATGGGGGCAGGATTCACTAATAATATCTTATCCGGCGTGGATTGACACAAAATCGTGAATCACTCAATCCAAAGCCTTAGATGCGGCTTACGTTGG
>Ga0123355_10003506_pt1 | contig 22519 bp, 24 predicted proteins | sample TergutEmb28metaG_3_FD_89872 | JGI IMG/M metagenome (GOLD analysis project Ga0123355, IMG submission 89872) | Embiratermes neotenicus P1 segment gut microbial communities from Petit-Saut dam, French Guiana - Emb289 P1 | ecosystem: Host-associated > Arthropoda: Insects > Digestive system > Gut ... | reverse complement strand
TGAGCCACGTAGTCTAGCCCTACGTGTGGAAGCAGGCCCAAATCAGAAAACAGGTCATAAACAAATATAGCAATTTACTAGACAACTAGACAAACATCAAACAAACACTCGAATGAACAAAGATAATACAGTACAAACGTATGCAGCCTTCAAACAAGATTACAATCGTAGTTACCTACCGCACATGTTTTCACGTACGGCCAACACAAATGTATACAAATAACAAGAACTAACATACTTGCCCAAGCTGGAGGCTGAAACATGCCCGACGGGAAACCATGGGCTTCCTTGTAATTAGTAATCGTTCACAGAAACCAAATTTTGAATCCAAAGCCAGACTGAATTTTTGCGAGGTTGACCGGATCATAGCTCACAAGGTAGCCGTCTAAGCAAGCCCGTCCAGTCAGTACCGCAGGTCAACCGCAGGGGAAGGTTGGAGGGGAAAAACGGCGTAAGGCGCAGGTCCGGAACATGGGCCCAGCCCAAAGTAGATATAGGGGAGGAAATCCCTTGTTGCAGCACATATGAATGCCCTACAAGACTTCAATTTTTGAAAACTGAAAGTAATATGCATTATTGAATGTATAAAATTTAGTTTATAACTCACAGAGAATAATTTGCTTCCATTACAAAGTCTAATTGTTGAAACGTGTGTGGGGAATGAAGGGCAATGCACTCTAAGAATCATATGATGTATATTAAGATGCGCTCTATGGCCCAACAGCTAACTGCCAATGATTACCAGGTGTAAAGAACCCAGCACGGGAAGCTCACCGCTCACCTATAGCTCATGCCGAAGTTAAGAAATCGTAGAGATACACCTCCATCTCCCCTGTATATATCAGATACTACTCCATCTCTCCTGTATATATCAGATACACCTCCATCTCCCCTGTATATATCAGATACACCTCCATCTCCCCTGTGTATATCAGATACACCTCAATCTCCCCTGTATATATCAGATACACCTCCATCTCCCCTCTATATATCAGATACACCTCCATCTCCCCTGTGTATATCAGATACACCTCCATTTCACCTGTATATATCAGATACACCTCCATCTCCCCTGTATATATCAGATACACCTCCATCTCCCCTGTATATATCAGATACACCTCCATCTCTCCTGTATATATCAGATACACCTCCATCCCCCTGTATATATCAGATACACCTCCATCCCCTGTATATATCAGATACACCTCCACCTTCCCCGTATATATCAGCCAACCATACTTCAACCAGAATCAACATATTTGCCGTTGTCAGGCAAGTAGTAATGAATTTTGCTCACAGATGGCAAAGCCTTCGTAGTCTGTATAAACTTCTCACAATCGTTGACAGATAGCAGCATTTGGAAAATTCATGAGCGCTGCCATCCATAGCAATATTTGATCTCTGTGGGTCTCAAAGCGGTGATCCTATATATGGAGATCGTCATTGCAGTAACGCTGTAAACTTAGGAGAATGGTTCCGGACGTTCGAAAGCCCATAATAGCCTTCATTGTGAAGGGTCAGACAGTCCAAGCATAATAATTAGAGTCATGGCGGAACTGTCTGCTTGTAATGCAACTTGTAGGGTCAGGAAAAGCTGCAAACAATTCAACATTTAAGACAATAGAAGCCATTGTTGCAATACAAATAATGTAACGTTAACCCAATAGACCAGCCTATTCACCAAATGCCAAAATCCGACCTCAGTTCGAAATGCTCGCTTCTAGATCTGCAGTATATTGCTGTTTCCAGTGTCGTTCTTAAACGAAAGATTCCTGGCCAAAGCAAAATCTGATAAGGAATACATAATTGTCCATTCCATGCTGTCTGTAGTCAGCATTTCATATTGATGAATAATTTACCGCTTTGTAACAGTATGTATATCTTATGATATTCTGCATAAACTATATTAACTGGTTAATATTGTAGACGTAACTGGGACTTACTGTGTCTTCTGTGAGGTACGAACTGAAGTTTTAGGTACGTTCGCAAAATTTTGAAAATTGACTCTTAGCTCCGTCACGTCTGTCCGTCTGTCCGTCCCTCTGCCCGCATGACACAACTCACTTCCTAATGAACGGATTTGCATTAAATGATATTTGAGAATTTTTCGAATCTCTGTCCACATAATTGAAGTTCAATTATAATCGGACAAAAATACCGGACACTTTACATATAAACCTATTTACATTTTTTATCATTTCTCGATCAGTTTTTTGTAGAGCGAGAAATATTTTGGGGAAAAGTTGTATAGGTAACCAAAAGTTTTATAGGTAACCAAAAGTTGTACATGTAACCAAAAGTGTATAGGTAAACAAAAGTTGTATAGATAACCAAAATTTGTACAGGTAACCAAAAGTTTTATAGGTAACCAAAAGTTGTATCGGTAACCAAAATTTATATAGGTAACCAAAAGTTGTATAGGTAATCAAAAGTTTTATCGGTAACCAAAAATTGCGTAGGTAACCAAAAAACATATTTTATTTTCAGTAATATTTTTTCGAAATTTATATCTTTTATGAAATAAGGTGGAAACGGTTTTTATAGCCGGAAGGACGGAGATGAGAGTTACGGTGCATACGGAGTACATGCTGGATAGCTACGGCTATAATAACACACTCACAATATGTAATACTATTGCTTGTCACATCAACATTGTTTGCAGTAAAGCGCCTCAAATTAACGATATACGTACATTACCGGTGCTGTTAATGTATTGTACATTCGTCTCAAAACGTTCAGTCCAACTGTACACATTACGCAATGTAATGTACAGTTACATTTCCAGTCCGGTATTTTCTCGTCACGCTCCCTTTACATTGCTGTTACAGCAGACAGTGTGACAGTTCTGCAGGCAGGAAGAATTTGCTGCTGCAGTACTGCAGTTTGCAATTTAAATGTATTGCTACACTAAATTGTGTCTGCCTGTGCGCCACATTTCAGTACCTTCCTGTGCCACTGTAATGACATTTTGTACTGTGTGAAAGCAGCAGACTGTGTTTGCAGCTACAATAATAGCCAGACACTCTTCCGTTCTGAACTATTGATCATTCTTCCATTCTGAAGCGCATCACCTACACAATTACAATAATGCTTTGTTCCAAATGTTAGTTACTGAATATCTATCAATATCTGTAAATATATGTCAATATCTGTCAATATCTGCCAATATCTGTGAATATCTCATCTGGACGACAGCCATGAAGATTAAAGTATCGGCCGCAGTAAAGAAGAATGTTATGTCTAGCTCATTATACGTTACTTTTGTGTGTAATGACGGTGTGTTTGTTTTTTCTTTCGACTGTTGTATCCGTTGCGGACCCGATGAGGAACTTATCTTGGATGTTGTTCCCAGGAGGGACGGAGCTCAGAACTCAGGTTAAGTCGGGGAGTCGGGCAGGCCTCACACACTCTTTGCAGTCCTCAAGTAGAGTGTACTGGAGTTTTATTTTGTGTGATTAGGGAATAATTGCAGTTACAACTGAACTATATTGGTGACAAATCTTGCCAGCGGGCTCTTCATTACCGTTAATACTCACTGACCGTCCAACTTCATCCTCTGTTGCTCAGTCACTGTTCGTGTGAAAACTATTGTCGGTCCCACATGTACTGGTACATCAAGTAGAAATTGAGCTGAAGAATGTGTGGCAAATGTGACAAGGTAATGCTCACAAAATGGAGAATACACTAAAAATGGATATAACGTGAAGAGGGCTAAAATCCCAGGCTGTAGTTCGCCCGGGACACTAAATTCCAATGTTTGTGGGTGCTGAGCAAAGGAAATTGCTTTATTTTACCCTTCTGGTTCCTAGAATTTTGCAGTGGCTCCTAGACACTTCTAACGTTTACGCTTTTCTCTTCTAGGTCGGTGGTGTTTTTCGTGTTAAATGGGCCCATGCTACCATTGTGGGGCACGTCTTCAGGATCCGGATAGAGGAGTTGAGCAGTACGTACGAAGGGTAGCTGCAAAAGTAGTGTATAAAGATTCTCATATAGCCAAAAACAGGTAGTACTCCAAGTCTGATTTTGGCTGAGGGATTAACTGTTCCTCACTGATACACAGCAGACTGCTGCTGAAGAACACAGAAACTACTGTTACATGCGTTAATCCACACACTGCTCGTGCGATAAACACTTAGCGTGTCCAGTTATAAACAAAAAGAAATAGAAGCAAATTATATTCCTCCCATGGCTGGTCTTAAGAAAGGCGAGAACTAAGCATCATAAAATTAGGCTTATGACTAACACACAGTGCAGACAAGAATGCTGGAAAGAAAAGAAAGAAAAGCACAACAAAAAATTAATATGTGTCAACTACACAACACGGCATTCCCTTTTCCAATTAAAGTCTCCGATCCCCGGTGACAGTGCGGTCTGAGTTTAAGTTGTGCATCCGCTTGATTGCTGGGGTCGCTGGTTCGAATCCCTCTGAAATCATGGTTATTCGTCTGTTGTATTTGTTGTGCTTTATGTAGGTAGCGGCCTGTGCGACGGATTTATCACTTGTACAGAGGAGTCCTACTAATTGTGTGTGATCTAGAAACTTCAACAGTCAGCTCCCTAGGCCACAGTCTGCTGTAACGTCACACAAAAACTCCCGTTCAGTTGACTGTTGATATATTGTTTATAGCGCTGGGTGTGGAGCTGCAAGCTGTGACATCAATTTTATTGTAGGCATTGTGATAATCAGGAATTGGGTAATTATTTATTTACAGAATTTTTTCATTTCCATTTGAAATAGAATCCGAAAATGCTCTTAGTAATATTTTTGCGTGCATATTGCTATACAGATAATATTCTAGTGACAGTTGTTTGGGCGAAGGAAGTCCAAAACTTTGCTCGGTTGAATGAACGCAGTTTGGCAATTGGCACAATTTCAATTCCGTGCATTTCAGTTTAGTTTCTATAATTTAAATCAACGAATGAACACAATTTTATTGGATTTGCAACAATATTGTAAAAAATTGCAGCATGTTTAGGATCTTTTTGGTTGTCATTAATAGGATTTTTTTACAGCTGTAAAGATCTTTCGCACAAGTGCACAGAGTGGAACCCTCTCCGTCTATAGAAAAATTACTGACAACAGACTGACAATCCTCATCTTAACACAGATGCAATTCGGATATAATTGACCCGTTATACACACACGCACAACTTCCTACAAAACCAATATTAGCGAGTGACAATTGACTTGCAAAGCTGTCAGTAGAACGTCGCAACCACAAAGACGGTCAACATCGTTACGTAACTGATCCAGTAATATCAGCATTAAGTCCAGCAACTATTTGGTTTCCATTGAAGACGGGTGACATTTTCCCCAAAACGTTCCCTGATTTGACAATGCTGAACAGTTGAAAGTCGTGATAATAACGCCGGAAACAGCATTAAAAGTATGTTTCAACATAAACATATTACTAACATAACGAACATTTACGACTTTAATAGACTATCTATTGCATTTTTTGTACTATTTTAATTACTGTATTGCCAGGAGGGCGAGGTAAAGGGGGAATGGAGGAGATTGCATAACGAGGAGCTAAATGATCTGTACTTCTCACCTAATATTTTGCGAGTGATAAAACCGAGAAGAATGAGATGGGCTGGGCATGTGGCGCGTATGGGTGAGGAGAAGGGGTGTATAGGGTCTTGGTGGGGAAACGGAGGGAAAGAGACCACCGGGGAGACCTAGGCGTAGATGGGTGGATAATATTAGGATGGATCCCCAGTAGGAGGGATGTGGGTATTTGGACTGGATTGGACTGGCCCTGGATAGAGAGAGGTGACGGACGCTTGTGAGTGCGATAATGAAACTTTGGGTTCCGTGAAATGCAGGGAATTTCTTGACTAGCTGCAAACCAGTTAGCTTCTGAAGAAGGACTGCACCATGGAGTGAGTAAGTAAGTAAGTAAGTAAGTAAATAAGTAAGTAATTAAGTATCTATTGTGTCGCGTACTCTGGTTTACGAACATATAGGATTCACTTGGTGAAAGATAAGTTCACTGGCAAAGTTGACTCTGGTTATTATTAAATTCAAAACATTTACAAATTCATAAATTCTGCTGCTACCTTTGACCTAATAAGCATTTGATTACACTTGTGAATATGACAACACTTTCTTTGTGAGCCGTGCTCAGTTGAGCATGTAGCATGAAGCACTGTTTACAGTAGTTATTAATCTTCTTGCACAGATTATACTTTGGAATACATTAAAGTATTAAGTGATGATGTTCATCATACCTTGTTCTTGTAGAATTGTGAACATTGATGCTGATGCTGATGCCATAGTAACAATTATTGAAAATACACAAATAAATGAAACACTTCACTTGTTGCAAATTACACTGTTAGATGTTGACATAGAATACATTGAAAAAAGAAATAGACTGCTGCTTGTGGGTCTCAGCGAGGTGGTAAAAACAACCTTCACACGTTGAGAAATCACTTGCACGAAACTTGATGATGAAGCGATCCACAAAACAGTAGTGTTGGGTCATAAACCCGTTAAGTCACAACCCTGGGACTGAGTTGTGAGATGAATGCCTTGGGACAAAAGAATATGAAAAAAAATGAAGGCATTCTGTTCTTGGGTCAATCCAAGTTATGTGTTGTTGCTGGTGCAACAACACATATAGATCCCAGGTGGGATTCTTCTTCAATTATTCAGTTACATATTATATAAAACACACACAGGTATGCTACCCTACATGATAATTACTGGCCTTCTTTGTTCTGAAGAACTAAGTGTTACACACGTGTGATGCGTGTGGAGTTCGATGTTCAACTAGAGAAAGCACGCTCGGGGGGACGCTAGTTTGGGCCTTCAGACCAGGGAACAAAGAAGTGCCTGGCAGTGCGTAGTGACGCCATGGAACTTTCTACTGCCCTGATAGGCTGGAAATTCTAGCTGTGTAAGCCTTTTTGCTGTTGTCAAGCACGTACAAAAACCAGATGGCCTGTTCTTATTTAGTGAAAAGAAAATTATGATGACCTACAAGCTATATAATAACATGAGATCTAAGTTAACTTACTAACTAAATTTATGGAATTCCATAATTTGTTCCTTGTGTGTACAATTGCGTTTTGTTGTATAGTTTTAAATATTGTATTGCCATTTCCAATTTTTTAAAAGAAAACACATGGATGAGTTTTAACATAAATATTTTTTCATTATTATCCACGTTCTCTCAAAGCAGTAAACATTTTGGGATCCCAAAACATGCACTTTTACACAATGTACCTGAAATATATTTCAAGAATTGGCCAGATGATGTCTCTATGAGTCGAAACATGTCGGCACATTTATTACTGACAATAAAATTAGCGCACAGAGAAACTGCTGCAAATATTTCGGTGTACAATGTGTATAGCGGACAGAACTGTGCATAATGAGTTGAAGCAGCATGTTGATATTTGGACCTGCAGCATACCAACTAGTTCCGTCAGTTTCCCACCGGTCGGTTCAATTTTGCTTTCCGTCATGAAACAGAACTGTTTCACATTTAGATGTGTTCAGTCAGCTGTGGAGGTGAAGCAGCAGCACAGGTTTGCTGATGACATGTGGTTAGCAGTCTGAATTACCTGCCTCTTCGGGTTAAAGCGGTCAAGGCGTGATGCTGAGCACTATATTCCATCGACTTCCAAGTTTAAGGAAGCATTCGTTTGTATTTACACTTCCCTTTATTGCTTAGTGACGTCATGCCTATTTATTTCGGTTATACAAAATTTCGTCACCACAGAAAGATTTAAAGCGCGAGAAATTTTCAATTTATGCCCCATATAATTCGTCGTGTTGTTTAGTTTTTGTGTGCCAAGAGTTTTAATTTTAATATAAACGACAGTTGTGGCAGGTAATTATTATTACTATTATTATTGTTTTTATGTAAAAAGTCAACACACCTCAGATTATATCGTTTAATACGACATGTTTTTCCTTTAAAAATCATTATGTTTAAAAACTTGATAAAAAAACAAAAATTATAAACAATCGCTGTATCACAAAGTTCATATTTCCCATACACAAATCCTGTTTATATTCTGCAGCACAATATGGATAAAAATTAAAATGTCTTTAAAAGAATACTTATGTTGGCGCTGTAGATAATTTGTTTGTTATGGGGTGGAGTGTAGCTGGGTTAGTGTGTAATGTGTGGCAGTGAATATTTTGGTATTGGGTGTTGTTCACACTAGGAACAAAATTTTGTGCATACATTAATTAGTTAGCGGGACTATCTTATGTTTCCTTTAACTATATTTTGAAGTAGGGCATCTGGTTTCGAACGTGTCATAGCAACAGCTAAAAGCTGCGTCATCAAGAATTGTCAGCCAATCAGAGATGATGGAACTTTCCACAACGCGTCTTTGCACACGGTTTTTCTTTGTGTAGAAAACTGAAGCAAAGATTCTGACGCTTGGTTCGTTACACTATCGAAACCTACCGGCAAGTACGGACGTTCTACGCTGCTTTGCAGCTACGTACACTTTCTTTGTGTGCACTAAAGCACTAAAGCACAGAACGGCGTGCGGCAGCCTTCCTAACTACCGACACCATTACCAAAAAGGGTTTTCGCTGCCACCACTTTGGACAATACTACAACATACTTTTACTATACAATATATTCTACAACTCTACCACATTATACATAAAAACACAACACAAAGAAAATAAAATACCCATTCAAAGATTACAGCACCATACAAGGTACTCCTCTAACGTGAGGATTACTGTTCCATATCAAGGAATTTCCCTAAGGAAAGCCTGATCACCATTTATAAACCAAATCTGATCTGCATCATTACTGCACTTAGCTTTGGTACGAAATAACTTAACCTCGCTTACCTCGTACAATAATTATCAACAAAAGCCACATCTTATAAATTTTGCTCGTTCTCCGCTCCCCCAGGCATCTGTCGTTCCCGCAGATTCTCTCAAGAGTGCTCCCGTCGCTTTTTATAACCACGCCACGCTATCCAGCCAGAGTCAGCGATGTTTGCATTCACACGGCATCAGATTTCTGCAGCTTCGACATTTGCTGTTGCTATGTGAATGATAGGTGATCCAGACTTCCTGTTTGTTCGGCTGGGAAAATACACCCAGTCGTCCTTAAATTACTTCCAACATATATGAAATATAGAAATGAAATTAAATAGAATAAGACAAAGTGTTCTCTACAGGGCACTACACATTCTTTTTTTGTATTCGTTTGTCTCCGGAGGCATTCCTTTGCAAACTCAGCCACCAATGTTTGTAATTTAAATGGGTCGATACCCGACTAATGTTTGTGTTTTCACTTCAACATATCAAGTTAACAGAGCAAGAGATCTGTGTCAGAGCGAACGAGTGGCATTGCTACTTCATTGCGACACACGCAAACAGCAGTATAGTAAGTGGACTTGCCACCATCACTACAGTTTTTTTTGTAAAGGTAATTTAAATAATTTACCGCGGGTGACAATGTTGTTGTCTACAAAGAGTGTAATTCAACCAACAAATAGTGCGACTACAAGAGTTCACTAGAATATGCAACCAGTGTAACATTTTTTTGCATCACAACCAGTTTGTGGCAAAATTAAATTTTCGAGCATAACAGTTTCTAAATTAAAAGTTACTTTGACCGGCATTTATTGTGAGTAGATGAAATTCTATTCATCCCTATATGTTCCCTGAACCAGAGCAGGTGCAACATATTTTTGGTCGTGCCGTTCCGGATTCAAAGCTACATTTGTTATCACACAGAACTGGTTATTTGGTGACGCGAAATTTGCATTCGCCAATATAGTTACATTACATCGTGCAAGCAGCAAGCTTCAAGACAAAGCGAGAGGACGCGTAGGTAGCAGTGACGTCATTCTCACGAGCTACCAGACAGAGACAGTGGAAGTCATCTCACGACAGTACAGGGAAATTTCTGGAGCGTGCACGTAACTTCACGAAAACATCGGCAGAGAGAAGTATTAAGCTCCTCCCTACAGCCAATCACAAGGATTAGCCTCACAGCCCGGCTCCAGCATAAATCTCACCACGCCTCCATCAAAACGTTACGGCTCCATCCCTTAGCCTCAATACAGGTCACCGCACACAAGCTGTGCCCCACCAGCTGGGAAGCAGGTCAGTGACCTACATTTGAGAACAGCTGTTCAACGGATCAGCCATCACTGATCCACAACCTTTTGCAAATATTTGCTAATTCGAAAGAGACTTCAGTAGTATTTCAAAATGGATCCTACACCCCGTGTACAATTAATAAAGCATCGTGCCGTTGCTAAGGCTTCTTTGACACGCTTGCAGAACTTCATTGAAGCAGGTGATCAGAAAATAAATGATATCCCGGTGTGGTTTAACAAATTGCCAGATATTTTCAATAAATATGAATCAGCACAGGACGAACTAGTATGTTTAGACGAAGCAGATTACACTGTAGACACGAAAGAATTTGAAAATCAGTATTACCAAGTTGAAGCTAAATTTAATGAACTTTTACATCCTGTGATTGAACAACCACCGTCTAGACACTGTTCGCCACGAAGCAGTTTGTCAGGAAACACTATCAATTCGTTAAGGTCACACGTGAGTTTACATATAAAATTGCCAACCATTGCATTGCCAACATTTGAGGGTGACACATGCAGCTAGTTACAGTACAGAGATACATTTGAAGTATTAATTGTTAATAACACAGTCTTATCAAATGTTCAGAAATTCCACTACCTCATTGCTTCACTTAATAATGAGGCCAAGGATTTGTTTGATAAGCAACTTACAATTAACAATTGAAAACTTTCTTGTTGCCTGGCAACTTGTAACTGAACGTTACAATAACAAATAATTAATTGCCATGATGCACGCTAAACATTTATGTCAAATGCCGCAAGTCAGAAAGGGAGACGCATAATCACTGCGCCAATTAATGAACCATGTGTGAAGCCACATGAATGCATTACAAATATTATCTTTAAATGTGCCTGTACAAGATTTAATATTGAATCATTTTATGTTAGCAGCAATTGATCCTGAAACTCAGCGAGAAAGGGAGCTAATCACCGCCACGAGCACAGATACCCCAACGACTGCAGAATTAGTAACATTCCTGGAGTCAAGATGCAGAGCATTAGAGCGACTTCAGATTAAACAGTCACTGAAGACAGTTTCTGCCACTTCACGGTCATCACACACAACGGGAAGCAAGGTTAGTAAATCTTCATATTGCAACGTAGTAACACAGCTACAATGTTCTTTGTGCAACGTATCACATAGAATGTTTAAATATGACAAATTTTTCAGAATGGAGGTTAAGCAACGCCTTAATTATGGTAAACAATCAAGATTGTGCTTCAATTGTTTGCAACCATATGTAAGAAAACACACATGTTCAAAAAAGTGTGCCGCCAGTGTCACAATAAACATCATACCTTGCTACATATAAATAAACCTACTCGACCAAATAATAGAGGGTCAACAAACCATAATCGACCTGCAGATGCAAAGGGCAACCCAACTGCAGAAGTAAATACATTTTGTTCATTCAAAGGCAAATCACGAAATCAAATATTACTAGCAACTTCAATAGTTGAACTCCGGAACAAGTCCGGTCAGTATGTCCCATGCAGAACATTATTAGATAGCGCATCCCAATTGCACTTCATAACAGAGAGATGTGTACAGCGTCTGAGATTTTCCAAGACTCAGACACGTTCTTCAATTCAGGGCATTAACAATTCTAGTGTTGTAGCAAATCACTGTGTATCTTTATACATGAGATCACGACATACACACTGGCACGACAGTCTGAATTGTGCCATCTTGTCTGACATCACTGGTACAACACCAGGTACCAAACTGGACACAAGCAGCTGGAGGATACCCACCGTTATCAAGCTAGCAAATGAGAATTTTAACACACCAGGTGAAATTGACCTACTATTTGGAGCTGATCTATTCTACGAGATGCTTCGATTAGGCAGACGCATTCGTCCGGGTTATCCTCTACTCCAAGAGGCAGTATTAGAATGGACGCTGTCTGGCAAAACCCCAGTCATTACATCACAATGACTAACTACACAGTTGTTGCTCCGAGAAGATACCAGTCTAGAGCACAGCCCAAACCGCTTTTGTGAAGTGGAAGCAGTGGAGCAATCTTCCATGACAGCAGAGCAACAAGCCTGTGAACAACACTTCAGCACACATACAGTCCAACAACCTGATGGAAGATTTGTAATCAGAATTCCAACAAAAATGGATCCCAAGCAACGTAGATCTTCTCGCCTCTCTGCAGAATAAAGACCGCATGCCACTGAACGCAGGGTGTAACGAGATCCAGACCTCAAGATTCAGTACCACAACTTCATGAAAGAATATGAAGAACTAGGTCACACGGAACTAATGAAATCCCAAGAGGGGAATCAAACATGTTATTTCCTATCACATCATCCAGTCTTCAAAGAAACAAGTACCACAACGAAGACTCGAGTTAGGTTTGATGGAAGTGCCAAGACTTCAAACGGATTGTCACTAAACGAAATATTACAAGTGGGTCCTACAGTTAAACAGGATCTGTATTCCATTATACTGCGGTTCAGAACTCATCAGGTGTGCTTCACAGCTGACATAGAAAAGATGTATCGTCAAATTAATGTACATCCACAAGATCAATTTCTACAAAGAATTGTTTGGAGATATTCTTCTGAAGAACCTATTCAAGAGTATAAACTCCCCACTGTGACATATGGAAATTCATCAACTCCATATTTGGCAACACGTTGCCTAAAGAAGTTAGGAGATGACAACAAGTGTCAATATCCAACTGCTGCTCAAACATTGAGCAATGATTTCTATGCTGATGATTTATTAAGTGGCACTTCAAACACAGATGATGCAATTAAGATTCATTAAGATCTATCAACTCTGCTTCATACAGCAGGATTCACATTGAGGAAGTGGGCCTCTAAGAATTCTGCTTTCCTGGATACTATTCCAAGGGAACATCAAGAAACAACAGATATTATCCCTGGATAATGAAGATGGAGTCACAACACTCGGATTACTATGGAATCCAACAACTGATCAGCTGTAAGTCAAGAACAACACCACCCAGGGGCAACCAAAAGACTCCACAGTGAGTACAAAACGAAGGGTGCTAGCCAGAACAGCATCCATATTTAATCCTCTCGGACTTCTCAGTCCAGCTGTTATTGCCTAAAAGATATTTCTACAGATGTTATGGCAAGACAAACTACAGTGGGATGAAATACTTCCTGCTCATTTGCAACAAGAATGGAATCAGCTGCATCAGAATATTCCAAAAATCCCACAGATCAAAATAAACAGGATGGTTATTTGTTCCAGTGCTACCAACATTCAACTACATGAATTCTGCGACAGCAGTGAAGGAGCTTATGGAGCCTGCCTCCACTATCGCTCCACAGACAGTAACAACAAGACATCTTGTGAACTCCTATGTTCCACCTCGAAGGTGGCCACATTGATAGAATTAACTATACCAAGATTGAAGCTTTGTGCTGCAACATTGTTGTCGAAGCTGTACAAGAAGGCTGTACTTGCCCTCAATGTAACAATTAATGAGTTTTACCTTTGGACAGCTTCTTCTATTGTATTAACATGCATACAGGGTCCTCCAAACAAGTGGAAGATGTTTGTAGGCAACAGAGTTGCTCTCATTCAAGAAGAAACAGCAGCAGCGACATGGAGGCATGTTCCATCTCAATCCAATCCTGCTGACCTCATATTAAGGGGAACTGAACCCACAACATACTCAATATCCACACTATGGTGGAAGGGTCACACTGGCTTAACCAGGTGCCATCTAACTGGCCTACTTCAGAGGTCAAACATACTCCAGACAACTCGAAATCAAGAAATGTTCATGTTGCATGTCTACAAGCTCCAGATGACATCATATCAAGATTTTCCAAGTTGAATAGACTAATCAGAGTCGTTGTTTACTGCAGAAGATTCATAAGTAACTGCAGAAATTCCAAGGCCAACAAGCAATCAACTTCTCTCTTCTCACAAGATCTTGACCAGGCTCTGATTTGCTGTGTGAAGATGGTACAAGTGTCTTATGCTCAAGAAATTAAGGAGCTAGGAGAAACATATGTGGTTGCAATCAACAGTTCACTCAAGACACTACATCCATTTCTAGGTAAGGAAGGTCTCCTCAGAGTCGCGGGAAGATTACAACATTCCACCCTTCCTTATCAAACAAGACATCAGATGATTCTACCTCCAAATCATCACTTTACAAATTTGGTTGTGTCACCAAAACACATCACACTTCTTCATGCTGGTCCACAATTACCCTTTGCCTCTCTACGTGAGAAATATTGGATCCAACGGATCAGAAACTTGTTGAAGACATTCCTCAGTGCCTGAATTGTTATAAACTAAAGGCATAGGCCACCCAACAATTAATTGGTGAGCTGCCATCAGCAAGAGTCTAGCCATCCAGACCATTCCTAAACACAGGATTGGAATATGCAGGACCAATTTTCCTTAGAATCGGAACACCCCCTAGCAAGACCATTATTAAAGGTTACTTTGCTATAATTGTTTGCTTTGCCACCAAGGCAATCCACATTGAAATAGTCACTAGTTTGACTACTGAAGCATTTCTTGCTGCTCTGAGACGCTTCATCGCACGTCGAGGGAAACCATGGACCATTCATTCTGACAATGGAACCAACTTCCATGGAGCAGGAAATGAATTCCATGCTATCGACACGATGTTGCAGTCCACTTCGCAGATGGCAACTATTCAATAATTCTTGGCAGCAGAAGAAAGCGAGTGGAAATTCATCCCCCCAAACGCCTTACACTTCGGAGTATTATGGGAGGCCGCATTCAAATTAATGAAATACAACCTGCGGAGAACACCGGGTTCACGTATTTCCATGAATGAAGAACTTTTTACACTGTTGTCGGCGATAGAGTCATGTCTAAATTCCAGACACCTATGTGCCTTATCCGACGACACTTTCAATCGTACCTATTTGTCCCCTGGACACTTTGTAGTTGGTGAACCACTCACCCCATTACCTGCTATTGACTTAACTAATGTCAAACCTAACAGGCCTTCCAGGTGACAAACTTACCTACAACAGGTACTGCAGTTCTAGCAGCGCTGGTTAGCTGATTACCTCCAGAGCTTGCAGCAGCCCCATCGGTGGCTGAGGGCAACACCCTTTTTGCAGGCTGATGACCTGGTCCTGGTGAAGGAAGACACGACGACACTATTGCAGTGGCCGACAGCTGTCATCCAGGAGACTCACTCCGGCAAGGATGGCATCGTTCGAGTAGTCAACTTCAAGACCCCCAAGGGATTATTTAAACGCCCTACATCCAAAGTTTTTCCCTTACCTTGTGTCAATTATACGTAGGAACACATTCTTCCCGGCTGGCAGTACGTTCACACAAGGAAAAAATTTTGTGCATACATTAATTTGTTAGCAGGACTATCTTATGTTTCCTTTAACTATATTTTGAACTAGGATATCTGGTTTTGAACGTGTCATAGCAATAGCTAAAAGCTGCGTCATCAAGAATTGACAGCCAATCAGAGCTGTCGGAACTTTTCACAAAGCGTCTTTTCACAGGGTTTTTCTTTGTGTAGAACACTGAAGCAAAGATTCTGACGCTTGGTTCGTTACACTATCCAACATTACCGGCAAGTACGGACGTTCTATGCTGCTTCGCAGCTACATACACTTTCTTTGTATGCACTAAAGCACAGAATGCCTTCATTTTTGTATTCTTCTGTCTACGGGGGCATTCGTTTGCAAAAACAGCCCCCAGTGTTTGCAATTTAAATGCGTCGATATCCGACTACTGTTTGTCTTTTCGCTTCAACATATCAAGTCAACAGTGCAAGCGATCTGTGTCAGTGCGAGCGAGTTGCATTACTAATTCACTGCGACACACGCAAACAGCAGTACAGTAAGTGGACTTGCCACCATTATTACAGTGTTTTTGCAAAGGTAAATTAAATACTTTACCGCTGGTGACAATGTTGCTGTCTACAAAGTGTGTAATTCAACCAACTAATAGTGCGACTACAAGAGTTCACTAGAAAATGTATCCAGTGTAACATTTTTTGCAACATAAGCAATTTGTGGCAAAATTAAATTTTCGAGCTTAACAAAATCTAAATTAAAAGTTGCTTTGAACGGAATTTATTGTGAGTAGATGAAATTCTATTCATGCCTAAATGTTCCCTGAACCAGAGCAGGCGCAACAAGTCTTGAGTGTGTTCTGGTCAACAAATATTCTTATAAGGAAGAAAGAGCCAAGCAGTGCACAGTGGCAGGATTAGTGTGTATGGCGAAACACTGTTTATTAGAGTTGGGTACTGAGAGTTCAGCAATGTTGTGTTTATGAAAGGAACAGACACACAATGCAGTGTGGCACGTTTAGTGTTGTATTGTGTGACAGTGTGTATATTGGTATTTGGTGTTGAGTGTGTTACGTACAGCAATGTTGTGTTTATGGAAGGAACAGACAGAGAGTGCAGTGTGGCAGTGTTAGCGCTGTATTGTGTGACAGATCATATTTGTATTTGGTGTTGAGTGTGTTACGTATATTAAAGTTGTGTTTATGGGAAGAAGAGACAGTGAGTGCAGTTTGGCACAGTTAGTGTGTATTGTGTGATATTGTGAATATTGGTATTTGGTTCTGAGTGAGATACTTAGGGCAATGTTATGTTTATGGAAGGAACGGAGAGAGAGTGGATTGTCGAATGGTTAGTGCTGTAATGTGTGACCATGTGTATATTGTATTTGGTGTAGAGTGTGTTACGGAGAGCAATGTTGTGTTTATGGTAGAAACAGACAGATATTGGTGTGTGGCAGGTTGGTGCTGCAGTATGTGGCAGTGTGTATATTGGTATTAGGTCTTGAGTGTGTTATTTACAGCAATGTTGTTTATGGAAGGAAGAATCAGACCGTGCAGTGTGGCGGGTTTGGTGCTGTATTGTGTTACATTATGTATATTGATATTGTGTTTTTAGTGTCTTGCGATCAGCAATGTTGTGTTTAAGGATGATATATAGAGTCAGTGCTGTGTGCCACGGTTAGTGCTGTATTGTTTGACATTGTGTATATTGGTATTTGGTGTTGTGTGTGTTATGTAGAACAATGTTGTGTTTATGGAACGAATAGACAGACAGTGCATTGTGGCAGTTTTAGCGCTGTATTGTGTGACAGAGATCATATTGGTATTTGGTTTTTAGTGTGTTACGTATATAAAAGTATTGTTTATGGAAGGAAGAAGCAGTAAGTGCCGTGTGGCACAGTTAGAGTGTATTGTGTGATATTGTGAATTAGGTATTTGGTGTTGATTGGGATACTTAGAGCAATAGTGGAGTGTGGCATGGTTGGTGCTGCATTATGTGGCAGTGTGTATGTTGGTATTTGGTTTTGAGTGTGTTATTTACAGCAATGTTGTGTTTATGGAAGGAAGAGTCAGACAGTGCAGTGTGGCAGGTTTAGTGTTGTATTGTGAGACAGTATGTATATTGATATTGGGTTTTGAGTGTCTTACGATCAGCAAGGTTGTGTTTATGGAAGGAATATAGAGTTAGTGCTGTGTGGCACGGTTAGTGCTGTATTGTTTGACATTGTGTATTGAGCCGTCCACGACCGGATCGGCTCCCGGCTTGCCCTCGGGCAAGCGAAATCCGGATTGTTTTCCCCCTTACCGTTCCACGTGTGAGGATTTCGTCTGGTCATTGGCTGCTCCGGGGAAAAGTGAAAGGCAAGGGCGTCGCCCTGTGTTTTCCTCATAGGTTTTAGTTTTCATATGAAATAATCTTCAACTTGATTCCATCATATACACATCTGGGGTTCTCTGGCAGCCCGAGAACAGGGGCAGGATGACCCCGCTGCAGTTTAGCAACTCAGTGAATGCTACACAGACGTCCGGGATATGTCACAAGGTAAAGTTTTATTTTCGGCCTTTGTTCATTCTAAATTGGAGGCGCGGCTGTGTTTGAGACAGTATCTGACGTCTGCCTAACCGTAGTACTGGGCTGCTGTATGGCTCTTCTGTTTGGATTGTATCCTGCGGGCGATGTATAACGTGCCTAGCGGACAAATGCGATATGTGACGCATGTGTTTTGAGTCCGCTGGTGATTCAGTCCGCCTATGTCGTAACTTTGCATGGACCAACTGAAGTATTGATTCTATTATTGGCTGTAAATACTTGAGTGTATATTGTGTGTTATTGCCTTGGGCCGATTGATATAGAATTGTATTAATTAATTTACAACCGACCTTGCGCGGATTCATGAGATTGTGTTTCTATTCTAATGTTCACTGTTTTATTCACTGTTCCCAATTATTTCATGTTAATTCGTCAATACAATTACTTTGTGTTATGTTATCTTGAGTTGTACTTGTTTGGCTAAATATTCCCACGAAACCCCATTGTCTGGAGCTCGACTACTCAAAGGACTGGCGACGGAATTGTGCGGGCCCTCTGATCAACATCTGGAGGCGCTGCCCAAGTGGCACGCTCCCCGAGGGCTCAGTATATTGGAATTTGGTGTTGAATGTGTTACGTAGAGCAATGTTGTGTTTATGGAAAGAACAGAGAGACAGTGCAGTTTGACACGGATGGTGCAATAGTATGTTGCAAAGTTTATATAGGAATTTGGTCTTGAGTGTATTACGTACAGCAATATTTTGTTTATAGAAGAAAAGGCCAGACGTTGCCGTGAGGCAGGTGTATTTACCTATTGTGTGACAGTGTTATTTAGGTATTTCGTGAAGAGAATTTTAGGTACAGCAATTTTGTGTTTAGGGAAGGAACAGACAGTCGTTGTATTGTGGCGTGGATAGGGCTATATTGTGTGACACGGTATATATTGGAATTTGGTGTTGTGTATTTTACGATCAGCAATGCTGTATTTATGTAAGGAAGAGGCAGAAAGTGCATTGTGGCACGTTTATTAAGGTATTTTGTGACATTGTATATATTGGTAGGTGGTTCTAAATGTGTTATGTTCAGCAATGTTGTGTTTATGGATGGAAAATACAGACAGTTGCGTGTGGCAAAGTTAGACTACTGTGTTGTGTGACAGTGTGTATATTGGTATTTGGTTTTTAGTGTGTTATGTGCAGCAATGTCTTTTTTATGGAAGAAACAGAGAGAAGGTAAAGTATGGCACGGTTAGGGTACTCTATTTTATGGCAATTTATATATTTGTATGTGGTTTTGAGTGTGTTATATTCAGCAAAGTTGTGTTTACAGAAGTAACATTTAGAGAGTGCATTTTGGCACGTTTATTGCTGATTAATATGGCAGTTTGTAAATGGTTATTTGGTGTTGTGTTACATGCAGCAATATTGTGTTTATGGAATGAAGAAACAGAGAGTGCAGCGTGGCACGGTTAGTGCTTTATTACGTGGCAGTGTGTATATTTGTGTTTGGATTCATTTGTGTTATATAGAGCAATATTTGTTTATGGAAGGAAAAGACATACATACAGTAATGTGGGGCACGTTTAGTGCTGTATTGTGTGACAATGTATTTTTGTATTTGAAGTTGAGTGTGTTACGGTCAGCAATGTTGTGATCATAGACGGAACAGACAGACAGAGCAGATTTTCACGGTCACCGAACTGTATTGTTTGACAATATGTATTTTGGTATGTGGTATTTTATGTGTTACATTCAGCAATGTTGACTCTATGGAAGGAACAGGCAGCGATTGCATTTTGGCTCGTTTTGTTCTGTATTGGCGAGAGTGTGTATATTGGTTTTTGTGTTGAGTTTGTTACGTAATTCAATGTTGTGATAAAGGAAGGAACAGACAGTGCAGTGTGGCACGGTTAGTTTTGTATTGTGTGACAATTTGTATATTGATATTTGGGTTATAATGTGTTACATTCAGCAAAGTTTATTTTATGGAAGGAACAGAAAAACGGTGCAGTTTGTCACTGTTAGTGCTGTATTGTGTAGCAGTTTTTTTTAATGAAATTCGGTGTTGATTCTCTTAGGTAGAGCAGTGTTGTGTTTATGGAAGGGAAAGACAGACAGTGCAACGTGGCACGTTTAGTGATTTATTGTGTTACATTGCATACATTGGTATTTGGTTTTGTGTGTGTTACGGTTAGAAATATTTTGATAATTGAATGAAAAGGCAGACGGTGCAATGTGGCACGTTTAGTGCTTTATTGTGTGACACTTTTTATATTGGTGTTTAGTGTTTTGTTGTATAGTCAGCCATGATGTGTTTATGGAAGGAATATGCTGAAATCACGTGTCGTATGGTTTCCGTGCTGTATATTGTGACATTGTAGAAATTGGCATTTGTTGTTGTTTGTATTACGTACAGCAATGTTGTGTTTATGGAAGGAACACACAGAAGGTGCAGTGTGGCACTTTCAGTGCTGTATTTTGTGACAGTGTACATATTTGTAGTGCGTGTTAAGTGTGTTACAGTCAACAAATTTGTGTTCATGGAACGAAGGGAAAGTCAGTGCATTGTTCACATTTACAATGCTGTGTTGTGCGAAGAATGTATACTTTGTTTTTGTTTTAAGTGTGTTAATGTCACAATGCTGTGTTAATGCTAGAACAGACCGACGTTGCGTTGTGGCACGGTTAATGTGCTGTATTTTTTGACATTTTATCCAATGATATTTGGTGTTGAGTGTGTTACGGTCAGTGTCACGTACTCTGGTTTACGAACATATCCTATCCACTTGTTGTGACAAATAAATTCACTGGCTAAATTGACTCTGGTTATTATTAAATTCAAAACAATTACAAACATATAAAATTGCTGCTACTTGATCTAAGAAGCATTGATTACTCTTGTTGATATGGTAACACTTTTTTGTGAGGCTAGCTCAGTTGAGCATGTAGCATGAAACACTGATTCTAATAATGATTCCCTTGTTCTTGCACTTGTTACAATCTAGAAGACATTAAAGTACTGAATGATACTGTTCATCATACCTTGTTCTTGTAGAGTTGTGAACACTGATGCTGATGCCATAGTAATCAAATATTGTAGATACACATATATAAATGAAAACACTTCACTTTTGCAAATTACACTGGTTACATATTGAAAGAAATTACACTGAACAAAGAATAGTACTACTGCTTGTGGTCTCAGCGAGAATAGTAATGCAACCTTCAGACGTTGAGTATCACTAGCACGAAACTTGATGATGCAGCGATCCACGAAGCAGTAGGTTTTGAGTCATGAACCCGTGAAATCACAACCCCGGGACCGAGTTGTGAGAAGAATGCCTTGGGATTAAAAAATATGAATAAAAATTAGGCATTCTGAACTTGGGTCAAGCCAAGCTATCTGGTGTTGCTGGTGCAACACCATAAGTGGTTCCCATGGTGGGAACCCCTTTACACTTAATCAATTACACTTATAACAACACACACAGGGATGCTACCCTATGGTAATTACTGCCTTCTTTGTTCTGGAAGGAGTAATTATTACACGCGTGTGGTGCGCGTGGATTCTGATGGTGAACTAACTGACGCTACGCTCGGGGACGCCAGCTTGGGCCCTCAAACAAAGACACAAAGACATGCCTGCAACCTACAGTGGAACTTTCCACTGCGACTCTATTGGCTACATATTCTTGCTGACCCAGCGTTAACTCTGTTTCTAAGCACGTACAAAAACCAGATGGCCTGTTCAATATATAGTGACCCGAAAATGAAGATGACCTACTAGCTATATTAACATGAAACTTAAGTTATCTTACTGACTAAAATTATGGAAATTCCAGAATTTGTTCCTTGTGTGTACAGTCAGAAACGTTGAGTTTATGGAAGGAAGGAACAGAGAGACAGTGCAGTTTGGCACTTTTAGTTCTGTATTGTGTGAAAGATTTTAAATTATATTTTGTTGTTAATTTTGTTACGTACGTAATTGTTGTGTTAACGGAAGGAACAGAGAGACAGTGCAATTTAGCACATTTAGTGCTGTATATTGAGACACTGTATATTCAGGGTGTCCCAGTAGTAATGTGCCAGCCTTCGGGAGGGTGTTCCTTATGTTAAAGTATAACGATATAACCCAAAACACCTATGTCGAAAGTTGAACGTTTACGGAGATAATGGCCAGAGAAAAGTGAGGTCTTCTTGCGGGTCCACGCACTGTACCTGTCGACCGTCAATCTTACCCACTTCGGCCTTGACTGTAGTTTCATATGACGCGTTTACAGCTAACGGTCTTCACTGAACTCCACTGCATAAGAAATGCTCTTCGTGAACTGCATACGCAGTTCAGTTTAAGGATGCTATGTTAATGGTTGGCAGGTTAGATGTACGGTGTTGATAAAATGCCTTTTTTGTTTTCCCACCTGGAATAGTCTGACATGCATTTTGTGTATGGATTTTGCGATGGCAATACACGTGCTGCTGTTCAAGAATACCAAAGGCGTTTTCCCGATCGAAGGATTCCGTCTCGAAGTGTATTTACGCGAATTCACCAGACATTGCGTGATACTGGTTCTCTTCCGAGTGTTTCTTTGC
>Ga0123355_10003505_pt1 | contig 22524 bp, 21 predicted proteins | sample TergutEmb28metaG_3_FD_89872 | JGI IMG/M metagenome (GOLD analysis project Ga0123355, IMG submission 89872) | Embiratermes neotenicus P1 segment gut microbial communities from Petit-Saut dam, French Guiana - Emb289 P1 | ecosystem: Host-associated > Arthropoda: Insects > Digestive system > Gut ... | reverse complement strand
TTACAAGCGGTAATGGATGGTGGGCTAGATCCATTTATGAACGCATATTTAATTTGGCAGCATAAACTTGCTCAGGAGGTCTAATGCAAACAGTAGAAATCACGTCAGGTAATGCAAATCGCCGCTTGGATAAATTTCTTTTTCAGTACTTAAACACTGCACCGGAAAGTTTTATTTATAAAATGTTGCGTAAGAAAAATATTACTTTAAACGAAGCAAAGGCAAAAGGTGCCGAAATTATAAAAGCCGGAGATATTCTCCAGCTTTATCTAGCAGATGAAACCATTGAAAAATTCCGCAAAGTGCGGGAAATTGCTGAGGCCAAGCCCCTTTCAGGTATTGTTTTTGAAGATGAACACCTGCTTGTGGTAAATAAACCTGTAGGGCTGCCTTCTCACGGAGGCATGGCGGGCAAAGACGATCATTTGTTAGCACGCGTATTATTTTATTTGCAAAAAACAGGCGCTTATGATCCATCGGATGCATTTGTACCTGCCTTATGTAATCGCTTGGATGTAAATACAAGCGGTTTGATTGTATGTGGAAAAACCTTGCATGCCTTGCAGGACATAAACGCTCGGTTTGCAAGTGGCGGCATGGATAAAGAATACTGGACGATAGTCGAAGGTGTATTAGGTAAGGCTGGCAAAAGCCGAGTGCTAAGGGGTTTTTATCAAAAAGATGGGAAGAACAATGTGGCCAGAATTATAACCAAGCCTAATGATACCGCCGTTACCACTGCCTATAAGATTTTGGCAGTATCTTTGGACGAAAAATATACGCTAGTATCCGTAAATCCAATAACAGGCCGTAGCCACCAGATTAGAGCGCATTTTGCCGCAATCGGACATCCATTAGCCGGTGATAAAAAATACGGCGGGCGGGAAATTCCTTTTACCAAAGCACAGCTTTTACATTGTCGTCGATTAAGTTTTGCAGAGTCGGGACAAACGTGGGAAGCGGAGCTGCCTAAAAATTTTCAAAAATGTGTGCAAGAATGGTTTTCGAAAGGGTTTAAAAATACTGATAATAATCTGTCTTAATCATTCCGTTAAATAGCTTGCGTTTTGCGCGGGCTTTTTTCTTGTAAGCGGATTCAAAAAATTCATCAGGGGTTATTACGTATACATTCCACTTTGTGGGGTTAAATACATTTCCTAACTCGCTGTATAGTTTCTCTGCCTCTTTAATTTGCCCAAGGCGTTCACCATATGGCGGGTTTATAATTGCTACGCCTGTGTCTGATGGTAAAATAGTATCTTTTGCTTGGCGTAATTCAAAGTGTATGCAGTCATCTACCCCGGCAAGTTCGGCATTTGCTTTTGCAAGTTCTATGGCATCTGGGTCAATGTCGGCAGCGTATATTTCCGGCTCAAAGTCAACTTTCATGGCGGCGTAAGCGGCAGATCGCGCTTCTTTCCATACAGATGTGGGGATTTGTTCCCATTTTTCCGATACAAAGTTTCGAGACAACCCTGGTGCTATATTTTTGGCTAGAAGTGCGGCTTCAATTGGCAGTGTTCCAGAGCCGCAGCATGGATCTAGAAATGTTTTTTTACCATTATAGCGTGCAAGGTCGATGAGTGCCGACGCCATGGTTTCTTTCATGGGTGCGGCGGTGGCGCGTGCGCGATAACCTCGCTTGTGTAAACCATTACCGACTCCGGTTGTGTCAATGGTTAGGGTAGCAATGTCTTTTAATAATGCCACCTGGATGGTATACTCAGCCCCAGATTCTTGAAACCATGAAACCTTATATTTTTGTTTAAGTTTTTCTACCACGGCTTTTTTGACAATTGCCTGAACGTCAGGTACGCTAAACAAACCCGACCGTACAGATTTACCGGTTACGGTGAATTTTCCATCTATAGGAATCCACTCATCCCATGGCAATGCCTTTGCGCGTTCAAATAATTCGTCAAATGTTGTGGCTGGAAATTCACCTAATTTTAGCTGAACTCGGTCTGCACTGCGTAGCCATAAGTTGGCGCGGGCAATGCCTTCATATAGATTTGACGGTGTAAATTCTACTTTGTTGTCAAAACATTTGATATCTTTAAAGCCCAAATCCTGTACTTGTTTTTTAACAACCGCCTCAAGCCCGAAGGCGGCGGTGGCTATTAAGCTTTTCATTATATAACCAATTCCTTTATAAAAAATTTTTATAAGCATACCACAAATAGAAAGGGATGTACCTTGTATACAGTAAAAAAAATTGAGGGCCGTGCAAAACGCGCTACTTTAGAAACTTCTCATGGCCCAATAGAAACCCCTGTTTTTATGAATGTGGCTACAGCCGCCGCTATAAAAGGCGCATTATCTGCCCAGGATTTACAAGCCGTTGGTTGCCAAGTGGCGCTGTGTAACACATATCATTTGCATCTGCGCCCAGGAGACGGCATTGTAAAACAACTGGGTGGTTTGCAGAAATTTATGAATTGGAATGGCCCCATTTTAACAGATTCCGGTGGGTTTCAAGTTTTTTCCCTTGCGAATATGCGCAAAATAAAGGAAGAAGGCGTATATTTTTCATCCCATATAGATGGGCGAAAAATTTTTATGGGACCGGAAGAAAGCATGGATATACAATCTGCATTGGGGTCTACTATTGCTATGGCTTTTGACGAATGTCCGCCATATCCGGCGGAGCGCAAATACATTGTAGATTCTGTAAACCGCACCACGCGTTGGCTGGACCGGTGTATAGATAGGGTAAAATGGCTTAATGCACAGGTAGAAACCATAAACCCGAAGCAGCTTTTGTTTGGCATTAACCAAGGGGGCGTATATGAAGATATTCGCATACAACACGCAAAGGAATTGTCGGAAATTGAGCTTGACGGATATGCTTTAGGCGGCCTTGCAGTAGGGGAGTCTCACGCGGAAATGTATCGTATATTAGAAGCAACTGTACCTTTCTTGCCACAAAATAAACCCACATATTTAATGGGGGTGGGCACCCCAGAAAATTTACTAGAAGCCGTGGAACGTGGCGTGGACTTTTTTGACTGTGTTTTACCGGCACGTAATGGGCGGCATGGGCATGTATACACCAGCCGTGGTAAGCTGAATTTATTTAATGCAAAATATGAATTAGACGATAATCCGCTAGACTTTGAATGCAGCTGTTCAACCTGTCAAAACCATAGCCGTGCATATATCAGGCATTTATTTAAAGCGAAGGAAATGCTTGCAATGCGTTTGTGTGTTATTCATAATTTGCACTTTTTTAATAACCTGATGGCAGAAATACGAAATGCGCTGGATAATGGGTGTTTTGCTAAGTTTAAAAAGGATACACTTGAGAAGTATCTATAAAAATTAAAAAAGCTATGTTTGCCGACGATATGTTGGGTCGGGAACACAGCTTTTTTTGTGGCGTAGGAAACTGCTTTGCTTGCGCTCAGCAATTTCCTAGCTGGAAAGTTAGGACGAACAGAACGCGGCGGAGTCGCTTTGTGCTGTCGTGCATTTATCTTTTAAGCATTGTCTTTACAATAAACTTTAACTTACGTGTACCCATTTCAAACTGCACGCGGTAGTTATAGAATTTATGCAGCAAAAGCAATTTTTTTGGATTTTTCTTTAAACTTTCTTTTTTTAATGCCCAGCGAATAATTCTTTCGCCGGATTTAAACTGGGTCAAATAAATAAGAGAGTACCAATAAACCTTTTCGTTATCCTGGGCGCCATGTCCTTGTCGCCACCAGGCCATGGAATGATATTGTTCCCTAAGTGGCCTGTTTTGCTCTGCATGGATTTCTTCCCATGTTTTTACGCCCCGCTCTACTGCAATGTCTTCTATTGGTGTGCCTGGTAGAAAGCTGAGTCCATGTAGCTGCAAGCGAAATGGTTTTGTTAGCTTTCGGCATAATTCAAGTGTTTCTTTCAAGTCGTCAGATGTTTCGAAGGGGTGTCCTAAAATAAAATCGTAAATGACTAATGGCACTTTTGCTTCTGACAATACCGTTGCACAATTAAAAATTTGCGCTTGGGTTTCGTTTCGCATATAAATTTCTTTGCGCACATTAGGGCAGCCGCTTTGTATCCCAATAACTATTTTAGAAAGCCCGGCATCTACCATGGCCTTCACACAGGTAGGATCGGAGGTTATTCTGGGGTGGCCCCATGCTTCAAATGGGAGGCCAATTTTTGCTTTATATTCCTTTGCAAATTCTAGAACCCATTCCTTATCCCATGGGAAAATTTCATCCCAAAAGCGCAGTTTTTGTAGGCCTGGATTTTTCTTTTTTACATCTAAAAGCTCTGCCATTACGTCTGCTACATTGCGCTGGCGTATAAAGGGTCCTTTGCCTTTGTATAAATTGCGAATAGAACCTGTGGAGCAGTATGAGCATTTATTAGGGCAGCCACGGCTTGTTGTTAATTCATAACTGTGGCTGCGTGCTTGAGGGTCGCCTTTTGTAATTCGGTCATTGTTTATATAGTACATATTATCGCCGCCAAAATCTGGGTGCGCAACTTTGTTTAAATTTGCTTCAAGCTGGCGAATGTCGTTTATTTTGGCGCCATCTGGTGACATTGTTGTGAGATTGTCAATGTTATTGTATGGTTCATTGTTTTCTATTGCATTGGTAAACTCGACGATCACGTCTTCACCTTCGCCACGGCAAACTACATCGGCCATTTCCAGGCATTCTTTCGGGAAAAGTGTTGCGTAGGCACCACCGCAAATGACCGTGATGTCCGTGTTTTTTTTAATTTCTGCAAAAATACGTTTTGCAACAGACAAATAAAAGGAACTCATGAGGCTAATGCCGATATAGCTTGGGTTTAGCTCCTTTATTGTATCAAACAGCAATTTGTATTCTGTTTCTGTTGGATCATCTACAGTATAAGAATTGAAACTTTTGAGAAAAATTAAATGTGGGTCGTATCCGTGGGTTTTTAGTGTAGAAGATAAGTATCTGATTCCCATAAGATTGGTATCGTACAAACCTATAAATAATGGTTTAGTTTTTTTCATGTGTGCTTCTCCTTAGTCTACTTGAATTCAAAGATTTTTTAAAGTTTAGCATATAGGAAATAAAATATGTGCTTTAACTGCGTGTTTGTGGTATCATAAACCCAATTACGTCGATATACAAGACCAATTCTTAGTAAAACGACAAAATAAAATATAATTGTAAGGGAGGGAGCTTATTTTTAGTTTTAGTAAGTTGGTAAAAATGTAAAGGAGATGATTATTTTGTTTAAAAATTACAAACGTAACATTTTAGCTACGCTGGTAGGTGTGCTTCTCTTACTAATCGCTTTTCCGGTAGTGGCAAGTGCTGCGCCGGCAATCGTATCCCTTGATGTGAACAGAACATCCGTTTCTCAAGGCCAAACAATTACGTTTACTATGCGCACAACACCACAAGTTAATTATGTATTTGCCAATGTAGATGGTGCAAGAGTACAAGGTACCCGCACTTCTGATAATGCTTGGTCAGTAGTTGTTTCTCCAAGCCAATCACAAAATATTACACTTGTTGCAAATACAACAAACAGTATAGATGGTGCGGCAACGTTGATTATTCCTGTAACCGTTGTGGGTGCTGCTGCTGCGCCGCCAAGCGTGCCAGCCGGGCCGTTCACACCAACTGCACCAACCATAACCCCACCAAGAATTATTCAACAAACACCGAACCAGCCAAATCAACCTGTTGTAGGCGGGCTTGCAATTAATAGCATCACAGAAACTGCTGCTATTCGCGCAAACTATGTTCAGCTAACAATAGAAACAGGTGTTGATGCAAACGAAGTATGGGTACGTTTTGATAATAACCCTTATCGTTTTCGTAGAGGTGTAGAGCAAACTGAACTTCGTACAGCAACCACGCGCACTTGGGTAATAGATTTCCGTCCACAAAGATGGGCTGCTCAGAGCGTGCAAGTAAGTGCTAACCGTTCTTATGTAGTTTCTGGTGCAACAAATAGGACTCACACCCTAACCCTTACAGCACCGTTTGTGCCTGCAGCAAGGCCGTCAATTACAAATATTGGTGTGGGAAATCGTAATGTTACACCAGGGGTGCAAACCACATTTACGGTTACCACAAACCGAGATGTAAGTTATGTTTGGTTGCATGATATAAATGGTGAACGCCGTAATGCAAGCCGTACGAATCAAACCGCGAACGCGCAAACATGGAGTGTATCATTTATTCCGCCAAACAATGGCGTTGTAAGAGTGTATGCGAATACCACAAACACAACAACAGGAGCGGTAACACGTACAGAAACATTAAACGTAACCGGGCAAACTATTTCATTTGTAAGTGCACATGCTAGCTGGCAAACGACTTCGGCCCAGCCTAATAGAGTAAGAGTTGAAGTAGTAACTAATGCCATTGTTGAGCGCGTGTGGGTGGACTTGCCGGGTGGTAATAGGCAGCGTTTAACTCGCCATACAGGTGGCGGTACCACAGGAAACAGAACATGGTCTGCGTATATTTCAAATACGTGGGACTCTAGTAGTTGGACAGTTGTTGCAAGTGCAAATGCAAATCAATACAATAGAGATGCAACTCGTTCTGTTAATATTACCGGAACAGCAGGTAGTGGTAATAATGAAGGCTCATTCCATCCGAGTGGTACTTGGGTTCGTTCTGCCTATGTGCGACAAAATCAGGATGGGACTGTTACCATAACCGTGTTTACGAGAGAGTCACATCATGAGTGGGTAGAAGCTCGGATTCCAGGGTTGGGATGGAGAGATTTGAACCCTGTTACTGGTACAGAATGGCGTCTCACAGTCAGCAACTTCTCATGGAATGATATATCATTTAGCCTAAGAGGTGCAGACAGCTCAAATCGTCAACTTGAGACAATTGATGGAAATTGGTGGCGTGACTAAGTATTTATAAATTTTATAAAAAACTCCAACAGATTATGTTTTGTAATCGGTTGGAGTTTTTGTTTTTTACGACATTAACTTATTAAATAAATCCTGCACAAGGGCATCTCGCTTTATGTGATAAACATAACGCATCATATGTCTTGTTTTGCAAAAAGAATATCTGTGGCTATATTCTGGAATAGGACTATGTTCAAATCTGTCAAGGGTAAAATCACCAGTTAGCCAGCCAATAGCAGTTACATCCCAAATAGCGCGTGTCCATGTAGGTAAGCCTCCATCTGCAATGGCATCTCTGGTGGTGACGTCAACCAAATAGTCACATAAGGGATTTTTGTTGCGTAGCCAGAATTCAAGCTCTGGTCCGCTTATTGCAAATGCGGATACAACGCCCATGCAAGGAAGTTGTACCAAGGGTACACCGCACCCAAATATAATCCTAGCCGCTGCCACATCTTGCTGCATGTTAAACTCATGGGTGTCATGCCAATCATGTGCATGTCCCCCTAGCCAAACAACAACTATACGATCCTTGATTTCAGGGCTTAGTAATAGTGCCGAGGCAACATTTGTTATCGCACCTATTGCAATTACATACAAGGGATTTTCGATAGAATATCCCATCGCAAGCTGTGCTAAATGAGAAGCAGCGTCTGACTGTACAGGTTCATTTTCTGAAGGTAAAAATGTAGCTGATCCTTTGTAAACGACTTGTTTAAGATCATTACGCTCCATTAGAGATAAAATACGCAGTATTTCCTCATGGCTTTTTTCCATGCCATCCTCTGCGGAGGTTGACTTTTGATTTAAAAAAGGCGCAGCATATATTGCTTTTAGATTTAATTTGTCCGCTGATTTTATTAGATAGGCTAACGCAAATTGATCGTCAATTTCGTTATATGTGTCTGTGTCTAGTATTACATCAATGGGAAAATTGGGCTTTTGCAGCCGTTTAATGTGATTGCCTTCATAAATGGCATCTAGTGATGGTTTCATGCTTATATCTCCTTAAAATTTATTTTTTACCGCCGATGACAAAACATCCTTTTTTCTTGTGCAAAATATCGACATGTGCAAAAATTTCTGTAAATTTTTTTAATGTGCTTTCTGCACCATGCTTTTTTTGTATAACAATATACAGCATACCTTTAGGTAATAAATGTTCGGCAGACTCCTTATACATTTTATACATAATTTCTTTGCCGGCATGAATTGGAGGGTTTAAAACAATGTTATCAAATTTGCCGTTTATATTAGCAAAACTATTGGAATGTATTGCTGTAGCAGATACTTTATTCAGTTTTGCGTTTTTAATTGCGTATGCTAGTGCTACGTTATTTATATCTGCAATTGTAAGGTCTAGGTTATAGATTTTTGATAAAACAATCCCAAGTGTGCCATATCCACAGCCTAAATCAAGTAATGCACCGCTAAGGGGGGGGATGTTTTTTAATAATGTAATTGAAGCATCATCGATTTTATCGCAAGAAAAAAGACCGTTATTTGTTAAAAACGTAAATTGTGTATTAAAAATTTCTAAATACAAACTACGCTCATGAGTTAATACTGATGGGTTTTCTTCAAAATACTGGCTCATGCAAACACATCCAATACACTGGGTAATATTTTAAAATAAATTTCGCCTTCTTTTGGCGATAGATTACCGTCTAAGCACAAAGTTTCTATACCAGGTGGCAGCGTTATGCGTAATTCTGTACAATCTACAAAATTTATATCTTTTAGATTCACATGCTTTTTAAATAGAAGAGATGGGAACAGTATTCCTAATTTTAAGCGGCTTAATCCGTTTACCATACATAATGTTATTTTTCCATCATCAAATTTTGCAGAAGGTGCTATGGGCAGTCCGCCGCCATAAGTTGATGCATTGCAAATTGCAATTAATGTATATTCTTTTGTAAAAGTTTTTCCATTTACGTTAACTTGTAGTGGAATGTTTTTATGGTTCATAATACTTTTATATGCGGCTACGAGATATGCTTGTCCACCAAATTTAGGTTTTAAAGAGATGGCATCGCGTACAATGCGTGCATCTATGCCAATATTGCCTGCTACCAAAAACGCTTCTCCGTTGGCAGTAATTAAGTCTGTTGTACGTAGTTTACGGTTTTTAATTTGGTTTGCGAAGGTTTCTGCTACAGAGTTTATGTTCCGTTTATATTTTTTTCGTGTGGCTGTTTTACCACCTTCAATGGCCATTACAAAATCATTTCCAGTACCACCTGGGAAGATACCGAGGGGTATTGGGATTTTTGCTCCATGTGGATACGCGTCTGCCATTCCTGAGACAATTTCTTGGACCGTGCCATCGCCACCAATGCTTATAATGCCATCACAATCAGCTGCTGTTTCACAAATGTGTTTTGCAAAGGTATAACCATCTTTGGGTTTTGTAGTTTCGTAAGATGTAAATTTTAAATTCAGTTTATTAAACATTGCAATTAAATGGGGTAGGTATTTTGATTGGCTAAGTCCTCTGCCTGCAACAGGGTTTACAATAATGTGAAACATAAAATCCTCCCTTTCATTTTAATGGGGCCCCACTGGGTTGCGGGTACATGTTATGCGCACAATTACTTTTAATACTTTACAACAAAACAGAAAATTAGACAAATTTTATTTGAAGATTAGCCATAGCAGTGTGGTTATTATTGCAGCAAAAATTCCATGCAGAAATTTGTTGAAGATATAATATTGAGGTTTGATGCCTATCTTATCTATAAAATGAAATGTTTGCATATGTATTGACATTCCACCAAAGGCGATAATAAAAGCCGCAGTGCCGATACTGTACACAGATATACCTGCATTTGAAATATCTCTTACTCCACTTGTTACTTCTATAATACCAGCCAGTAAACCGGCAAATACTCCCGTATCTGGAAATCCAATTTCCTCAAGTACAGCCATAATAGCACTAAAAAATACGATTAATCCTCCGATTACGATCATGGATTCCATCGCATTTTTTACGGAACCTCCCATAATTTCTCCCAAACGAATGTTCGATTTTTTGCGATGAAATGTTATTATTGTGGGAGTTGCTTTACTTTTTTCTTCGTTATTTTTTCTTAATAAAATTCCTAAAAAGATTGCAGAAAGTATATGACCAATCCATAAAATATATCCAACGGTGCTACTTCCAAAAAGGCTAACACCTACGACGCCCAAAATAAAAAGAGGTCCGGCATTATTGCAAAATGCTAGCAAGTGCTGTGCGTCGCGTGTTGATAACTCTCCTGCCTTTTGCAAGTCTGCAACTGCCTTTGCACCAATCGGGTATCCGGATGTAAGACCAATAATAAGCGCAACGCCTCCGGCCCCTGGCAGACCAAAAACCAGTTTCATTGCCGGGGAAAGAATTTGACCTATTAATTGCGCAAACCCCAGTGAAATAAGCATATTTGTAATAATCATAAAAGGTAAAAGGGCAGGAAGGACATTGTTAAACCACATAAGTAGTCCTTCGTGTGCCGCAGTTAGCACAACTTCAGGAAAGATAAGAAAAAAAGTCTTGAATGTTATGAGAAAAAAGAGTATAATCACCTAAAACACGTCCTAGTTATCAATGTTGTACTGTTCAAAGTTGAAAAAAAAATATGAGATTTTAAAATTCTGAGTCGAATTCCAAGTGGAATCTTGAGTTAAAGAAGGTGATTGTGAAATGTCACATCGTCACCCTCCTCCTCGAAGACCTAATCGCAGCCCAAAGCAAAATAAACAAGATAATTGGCGTAAACAAGATCGTTCGCCGATTTTGCAAATTAATGCAAGAACGGCTTCGTCACAGCGTAATGCAATGCCAATTGTTGTGGCTTTCATTGCTGCATTACTCTTTTTCATTGTGGCGATTTATGTAGGCAGATCAATTTATGCAGCACTCACACCCGGCATTGCTACTGAGGTTGTGCGTATGGGTAATATGGATGATCCTCGTTCTGTTACAGGTATGATTATTAGATATGAAGAAATAGTTTATGCAACCAGAGCAGGGCGCGTTGTTTTTGCTGTTAACGAAACAGAGCGTGTCCGCGGGGGTACACCTGTAGTCAGTATACAAGACGTAGATGCGGTTGCGCGGGCAAATGAAGGTCTATTGAGCACTGAGCGGGAAATAATGATGATTAGCGAATGGCGCATTTCTTATGAGGCAGATGTAAATGTGCAGCGATTGGATGTAAGTTTGAGTAATGCGATAAATAATAGTATGCATAATTTTTCAATCTTAAATTTAACAGAGATTAATGTTTTACATGAAAGATTAACTCAACTGATAGATAATCGCAATCAAATGATAATCAGCAGTAATTTAGCTGCTGTAGGGGATGTTGGGCGCTTGCATGGCCAATATGCGACGCAAATAGAGAGAGCATCTTATACTATTTATGCTCCGTCAAGTGGAATTATGTTCCCAATTATAGATGGGCTAGAGTACGAAGTTACACCTCGTAATATGTATACGCTAACGCGCGATGGAGTGCTTTTTTCGGTGGATCCTGCAATACTGTTTCCCACACGAGATGTGCAGGCTGGGGATCCCGTATTTAAAATTGTAGGAAACAACTGGTATGTTGCGGCATATATGCCAACTGAAATGATAGAAGGTTTTGTAACAGGGTCAGAGCAAACAATATTTTTACAAAATGCGATTTCGGGCGATTACGTACCAATGGTAATGCGCGTAGAGTATGTTGAACATTTTCATAGAGATAGTTTTATTATCTTTAGAGGTACACGTAATGCTGTGGATTTCTTATATCAGCGTAATGTTAGTATACGTACTACAGATGATGTGGCGTCGGGGCTAAAAATTCCGAACTCTGCGATTGCAGTCAGAAGATTTATTAGAATACCTGTAACGCACGTGCATGGAATTGATGAATATTCTGTGTTTCATAGTGCTGAATATGGAGCCAGATCTATACCAATTGAAGTGTCTGAGCAAACAGATACGCATGTGTATGTCTTGGCAGAGTCCTTGGATTTAATAATGGGGGACTCGTTATTATCGGTAGTACTGGGGGGTGAGCCGTTTATTATTACAGAATCTTCTGTGAGAGAAATATATGGTGTGTACAGAGCAACACTGGGTTATGCGAATTTTACTACAGTCAATTTAGACGATAGGCTCTCTGATATTGACGGTGGACACACGTTATTAAACCCTGCACGAAACCCTAATTTAGTGCAGTTTGATATCATCGTAACCGATGCTTCGACGGTAACACATTGGCAAATAATAAATTAATTATGATTTTTGCAAAAAATTGCGAGAATAAATGCTTGACACATGGCATTAATGCTAGTATCATAGTCGAGTAGTAATACAATTGTAAAAATTAATGGCGCATACGCTGGAGGTCATGTTATGTTAAAATTATTTAAAAATATGAAGAAGTTTTTATTAACTAATGGTGAAAATGTTTATAATAATGAACCTGATTATGATTATGACGATGGTTATGATTATGACGATGATCAGTATGAAGATGATCCTATGAGTGAACACTATTCTCGTGGGGCCGCTGGGCGTAGAGCAACAGAGAAATCTTCAAAGGCAGATCACTATCGTGATCGAATCGTTTCTCTTACTCAAGCACCATCTCAAAAAAGCCATCAAGGTGTTGGACAACCTGCCATACCTTCGGCGGTTATTGCGCATCCAAAAGAAATTCAAGATGCTTGTAAAATTTGTGATGATATTTGTAATGGTAAAATGGTTATTGTAGATCTTTCTAGTTTGGATTCTGTTAATGCACAGCGTATTGCAGATTATTTAGGTGGAGTCGTTCATACTTTGCAGGGCCATACAAGCCGTGTTAATAAAGGTATTTTTACAATCTCTCCAAGAGGATTTGAAGTTGCATCTGATGGCGAAAAAGATGGATCTCGTGAGTATGGTTCATTTAAGGCGGTTTCTTCCGGTAGGTAATAGTATGGATTTTATCTTAATTCGTACCTTTGATGCATTTTTTAATCTGTTGTATTTTTTGTTAATTTCAAGAGTGATATTATCTTGGTTTACAAATGCAAAACAAACTCGGATCGCCGGAATTATATATACACTGACAGAGCCCATGCTTGCACCTATCCGTTATGTTATAAGTCGATTCCAGTCGGAGGGCGCGAGTCTGATGTTTGACTTTTCTCCTTTGATTGCATTTATATTGATACAGATTGCAAGAACTGCTATTCGTTCAGTAATTTTAGCATAATTGTTCTAACTTGACCCTCTTTGGGATACACTAAATTAGGTGTATTCTGCAAGGAGGTCTTTTTTTGCGTATTATTGGAAAGTGTTATGATAATGGCGATATGGTTAGAATTACTTTTAACTGGCCTGTGGATATTAATGAGGTGTATATTTGTGCAATGAGGAAAGCTGATACGGCTGTGGATAAGTTGAGATTGTTTACCTTACAAGAATATATAAAGCAAGGCGGATATTTTACAAAAAAACAACAAGGCTTGACGAAGTATTACATATTTACGAATAATGAAATTGCTGGATATGACCGCATAGAGCCAAGTGCGAGTTTTGTCGATGTGGCGCATATAACATGTCGTATTAGTGAGAGAAATATATGGACAACGAAATACAAAAACTATGAAATTATGCTATTATCTGACTATAATATACCGAAAAAGGCTATTTGCTATGTGAAAAATGCGAAACCACCAATTGATATAACTGATGGTACTTTATTTAATTTGGGATGGCAGATGGAGCCGGGCAAATCAATGACTCGTATTGTTCAAACTTTAAAACATGAGTATATTAAGATTTTTATTAATAGTAATGAGGTTGAGGGAGCTGAATATGGGATTATTCAAACGTAAAAAAGATGCAATTGAACGTAGGAAAACAGATGTAACCTATGAGATTGTATGTTTATATTGTTTTAAGAATTTTGCCCATAATAGGGTAATTTTTCGTGCATTAGAGGCTGTGGATGCAGAAGGGTACTATGCGCAGTATGATACAGTGCTTGATGGATACCGTGCTAAATTTTATATGGATACCGCGGGTCTGCTCCCTGTTGTGCTTGATCCTGATCATTTTGGAGAAAATTCTAAAGGGTATTATCGAGGCGTGCTGTCATCTCTTACGGATGATTATGAGAATGTTACGACCAAGCGCATATGCCCTTATTGCCATAATGACATACCTCAAAGTGCCGGGTTTGCACCCAGCACAATTATTTCTGTAGTTGGCGCCACTCAATCTGGGAAATCTGTTTTTTTGACATCTCTTATTCATACATTAAAAACGATTACGCCGCATAATTTCCCGATTTTTTGTACGCCTATTAACAATGAAATGGGACGAAGGTTTAAATTTGAATACGAGGATCCGTTAGTTAATCAGAATTTACTCCTTGAGCCAACTCAGAAGGAACGACAGCAAGAGCCTTTGATTTTCACATTTTCATTTACTGATGGTACAAAGCCGGAAATTAATATCGCATTTTTTGATGTGGCAGGTGAGGGGATTGTTGACACGGCTTATATGGATATTTATGCGGCACATATTCGCAATTCTTCTGGGGTTTTGTTCCTGGTCGATCCTTTGCAGTTTAAGGCGCTTGGACGAAAAATTCAGCTAAAAAATGACATTAGCGATATTCGTTTTGTAGATGAGCCTGCGGAAGTTTTAAGTGGTCTTGTGGAAGATTATATTTATAAACAGGGTGGTGGAGTTTCTGATATTCCGACGGCGGTTTTGCTTACTAAGACAGATTTGTTGGAAACATTAAAGGATGATGATGAGTACATACGCAACAACAGTTGTTTTTTTACTAATTACACTCATAAAGCATTTTTTAACCTTGGGGAATTTGATAATATTAATGACGAGGTCAGTGAGTTTATAGCTTCTGTAGATCCGAATTTTAGGAATGCACTGCTTAGGAGATTTTATAATTTGGGATTTTTTGCAGTGTCGGCACTTGGATCACAGCCGGATGGGCAGCGAATTGCTTCTTTTGCACCTGTACGTGTTGATGAGCCGTTTTTATGGATTTTATATAAATTAGGTTATATTGAGGGCCGATAGATGGGGATTGATCAGCAGTTTTATACGCGTGCAAAGTGTGTTATGTTTAATCAGTCAGAAGGGTATGGTACAATTGCAAAATCTGACGGTATTAGCGAAACATTTATAAAAGAGAAAATACATCCTTACTGTGTATATCCGACAATGGCGATGGGGCGAAATTACGACGTTTACCCATCAACGATAACTGTTGTGCATTATTCTTGTGGTAGAATGCTGCTGGGGCAAGCGATATATGTGCCTATAGATTTTACGGGACAAAGATCGACTTTTTTTGCTCATAATTTCATATTTTCGGCTAATTTAGTGGCTAATTTTTTACAAAATATTGAACAAATACGAGTCGTAAGATTTTTGACCTCTTATGATGCTAAAAAGGGAAATAAGCTTGAAAAAATTGAAAATTTACCGATATTGGGTATTCGTCAATTCATTGGTGATAGTAATCGTTGTGATGTTTTGCATATTATAAATTGTGTTATAAATTCTGTTAATTCAGCAAAAAAAACATATGTAATAGTACCTGTCGCACCGCATAAAATGCAGGATTACGTGTGTAGTTTGCTCGTAGCAATATATGCGAAATTACCAAAAATGGTAAAGAATATTTTAGGGTTTTGTACTTATGCCCGAGAGCCAATTAATAAAAGAGGAGTACATCTGATTTTTTTGGAGAAAGGTGCGATATTACCAAAGGGAAACAGAGATTTTATTGTTGATTTAAGTGCTTCTAGCCAAGCAATTATGGGACGTAACAAGGAAAAAATCTCTTTTGATTTCAGAATGTATGTTCGAGTTTTACCTTTTGAAAGATTTTTCTCTGAAATGGAATTTTGGCATATCCGTATGCCATATGCAGCTAAACTTTTATACAAAGTGGAAAGTGAATGGCTGAATATAAATTTGGACAAATTATCTGCTAGACAGCTTGCATCAATTCCTGAAAAATTTGTGCAGCGTGGTAAATGTAGTGGATTGGAAATTTATACTGTACTTGGAATACTGAAAACTTGTGTGGGTGCTTTCATGTCACGGACATATTTGGATTTGCGTTATTTCCTAGGTAGTTATATACTATCATCAGAGAGTTATTTAAAAATTGTGTCAATTCTTTTGCGTGTGATTACCTCTGCTGGCGATGATGCTGCAAATTACGAAAATATTGAATTTTTACTTCATATACAAAATAATAAGGTAATGTGACAAAATTAGATAAAATTTGAAAGCGGTGTGTGCATGTCAGTAATACGTGGAACTTTTGATTGGGCAGGGGAATTATACAGTCGTTGGCTTGGTGATTTTCTTCACGAGGTTAATTTTATAATTCGCATCGCTATTTTACTTTTAGCCGCATGGCTGATAATTTATGTAATTGCTCAACTGTTTAGATATATCATTGCACCGTTGTTTTTATTATTCTATTACAATGTAATCTTTCGCCCATGGAATTATATTACGGCAGAAACTTTAGAAGAAGTGCTGTATGTACGCTATTATTCTAAGGACAAGCCTAATTTTCGTAATTTATATTTGCGTACCTATGACCGGGTAACGAAAAACCGGACAATACTTGATAATTTGAGCTATAAAGGCATGATAAGACGTTGTAAATATGTAACGCTTGGACTTATGATCACAAGTATTGCTGTCGCAACAGTGTGGATTCCCTCATTTGGATTACATCAACGAGATGCCGAGCTGGTAATGGTGCAAAATGGTATTGATTTAATACAAGGTGAAGTTGAGGCAGATGAAGATGATTTGGAGTATGTTGATTCTCGCGATATTGAAATAGCGATTCCAGATAATGATCCTGTCGTTGGTAATTGGCTTAGTCCAACTGATTGGCTAGATGATGCGGAAATTACACTTCGGCTTAACGAACTAGGCATACCCGGTGCGCGATTAAGAAGTGGTCCTGGCATAATAGGCCAGCGTGTTATAGAAATTTTGTGGGATGATGATCAAATGGTGTATCTTCACTCGTTTACTCCCGACCCGGATGTACCTGGGCTTTATTGGCTGCGGGTTTTGTCTTCTAATGGCACAGAGGGGTATATTAGCAGTCAGGTTGTTGAGATTGTGGGGGGCGAAAGTACGTGACGGAGACCAGGTTTATTGCTAAAAATGAGGCATCTTGGAAGGCTCTTGAGTCTTTTAATTTGCGTGTTGTAAAAGGTGGTATAAAAAAGCTTGAACCACAAGATGTGAAGGAATTTGCACATCTTTTTAGGCTTGCCAGCCATCACTTGGCCTATGCAAAGACTCATTACCCGACAAGTCATGTACTGCCTTATTTAAATAAGGTACTTGGGGTAAGTCATAACTATTTTTACGTGCGTAAAAGTAGATCAACTACAGATATAAAAAAATATTTTTTACATACATTTCCAAGCACTGTGCGAAGTACTTGGGGTTTTTGGGTTTTGGCAATGGCGTTTTTTATGCTTGGAACAATTTTTGCGAGTGCCTATGTGGTAAATGATCCATATCGATTGCATGAAATTATGCCTGGTAATTGGGGGGATGGTTTTGTTGTAGGCGAAACACCTGACCTTGGGGATGGTGCTGTACCTTGGGAATATTCCTTGATGGCGGCGGTTATTACAACAAATAATATACAGGTATCTTTTAACGCGATTGTTGGCGGATTGTTGGCTGGCCTTGGTTCTGTGGCAATTCTTGTATATAATGGGTTGATTGTTGGTGCGCTTTTTGGATTTTTTCATCAAGCAGGGGCGGATATGCTGGTAGCTTATGCCCTTGTACTTCCTCATGGGGTTATTGAACTGATGGCTATATTTTTGGCTGGTGGATGTGGACTTATGTTAGGTAAGGGCCTTCTTTTGCCAGGGGATTATACTAGAAAAGAGTCGCTAATTATGCAGGCAAAAAGCGTTGCTAAGCTTTTGCCGGGTATTATTGCGCTGCTTGTAGTGGCTGGAATAATTGAAGGGTATTTTACGCCACTTCCTATTTCGCCGGTAATAAAGCTTGTATTTGCAGCTTTAACAGGTGTTTTACTGGTTTTATATTTCCGCAGTGGTACAGATAATGCGTAGGGTGGTGACTGCACCTAGGATTGTTGAAGATGCATATGTTGCCCAAGGGATTACCTTCATAGCAGGTGTTGATGAGGCTGGGCGTGGTGCCCTTGCAGGACCTGTAGTTGCATGTGCTGTCATTTTACCTGTTGGTTGTGTAATTGAGGGCGTGAATGATTCGAAGAAGGTAAGCGCAAAACGTAGGACAGAACTGGCTAAACGTATAGAAGATGCGGCACTGTCATTTTCATTTGGTATTATGGATATTGATGTAATTGAAGAAATAAATATTTTGCAGGCATCGCTTATGGCAATGCGCAGTGCCATAGAAGGGCTTGACACAACACCTGGTATCGCTTTGATTGATGGAAACCAGATTCCGCAAAATCTTTTATGTAAGGCGATTTGTATTAAACAAGGAGACTCCGCAAGCCATTTAATTGCAGCCGCCAGTATTTTAGCAAAAATAAAACGTGATAAAATTATGTGTGCGCTGCATAGTCAGTACCCTGAATATGGGTTTGACAGGCATAAGGGGTATGGTACGGTAGCTCATAAGGCGGCTATTAAAAAATTTGGCTTGTGTGTGCATCACAGGAGGAGTTTTTGTAGTTAAAAAAGCGTTAACTGCTGGTCGCCATACCCGGATTTGTAGTTGTGGATGATCGCTTTCATATCATACAGCAAATTAAGTCGCTCGCATTCAGCTTCATATACGCTCCATAGTTTTTTATAGTCTGGGGATGTGCAGTTGTAGCTGGTGCCAAACCGTTTCATAATTTTTTCTCTTACGCCTGGTAGTATTTCGCCTAAATGTTCATAGTAATATTCTCGGCTTCCTTTTCTTAACGTCATGCCCATAAATGTATGAACAAATTTAGCCCCGGCGTCTTTTGCCATGTGTATGAGTTTAATTATGTTTTCTTCCGTATCGTTTATAAAAGGTAATAAGGGGTTAATCAATACGCCGCAAAAAATTCCATGATCGGAAAGTGTGCGTATGGCTCCAAACCTTTCTGAAGGTGTAGACACATTTGGTTCAAGTTTTTTACATAGTTTATCATCTGCCGTAGAAATTGAGAATTTTATCATGATAGGTGAGTGACTTTTTATGTCTTGCAGCACATCTATATCACGTGTTATTAAGGCGGATTTAGTTGTAGGTGATACGCCAAAACCAAAGGCGTTTATTAATTCTAGGGAATGGCGGGTTAGGTTTAATTTTTCTTCTAACGGATTATAAGGGTCACTCATTGCGCCGGTACCTATAACGCCTGTTTTTACTTTTCGCCTCAAGTCGTTTCGAATAATTTCTAGGGCGTTCTCCTTTACTTTTACTGTGTTAAAGTCTGGATTTTTAAAACAGTCGCTGCGGCTATCGCAGTATATGCAGCCATGGGAGCAGCCACGGTAAATATTCATATTATAATTTTCGCCAAACCATGCATCCGGGCTGGCGTTTTTAAATAGGATGTTTTTTGCGGGTACGGTTGGGATATTTGCAGTATTCATGCGTTAAACCTCGCTAAAATAAAGTACAATATCGGAGTTGTCGCTAAGAGTGATTATATTTCCGTATTGTCTGATGCCATTTACCATCCAGTGATCTATAATATATCCTGGATAAGGTCTGGCGGTTATATTAATTTGTGTGCCGGTAAAGTAATTTCCGGTTACTGACTGTAATTCTGTTACCGGGCGAGAATTCATTATTGCGCCGCCACCTGCAGTTGTTGTAATGTTGATCGAAAATTTATTGCTGCGGTTAAATCCTAAGTTACTGTAAATGGAAGCATACATAAATGCGGGACGGTCTTGGGCAAACCGCCTAATGGCGTTGCGGCTATTGTTTACACCATCTATTGTAGGCCACCATCCATCTTGTGGGTTTATTGCGTTTATTCGCATTGCGTGGTTATGCTCGTTTTCAATTTGAGAAATTAAATCTTCTAAAACATTGATTACGTTATCTGGTGCAAATGCACCTTCTATTAAATCTATAAATGTGTTGGCAAGTTTTGCTTTTGTATAATCATGTCCTACAATTGCGGATAGAAAGGCCGAACCATTGTGGCTATTCCACCGATAAGGGTTGTCTCCAACCAATACATCGCGAATTGGGTCTTCCCTTGACATTCTGTTATGGTCGTCCCAAATTGCCCAGCCTGCTTCTAAGTCATGGGCAAATACGCGCCATCTTCCATCGCGTAAATAGGGGTGTAGATTGGGATCGTTTTTTTCTTCCTCTGTAGGGAAATATCTCCACATTTCAATATTGTGGTTAGGCCAGTCGATATTGTTAATATAAAGCTGCATTGCATAGTATCGAATGAGACTATGAAGGTCTACGCGTTGAGTAAATTCTTCAAAGCGTGCCTGACCACCTTCGCCAACGAAACCTTGGGCGGCTAAGATACTTACTTCTAATAAATCCTCGGTTGCATGCGGTTCGCCTTCCCACCTGCTTTCGATAAACAGATTATCGCCGCCGTGGACAGTTTCGAAATTGGCTGTTATGCCTCCATATCTGCGACGTAAGTGATTTGGAGTTCTGGGGGTTTTTAACCATGCAACTCCGTAATATTCGCCATTTAAAAATATTGCGGCGGGAACATGTGTTTGCGTGTCAGAATGCCCTGCTTGCCTAAATAATGTTTGGCTAAGTTCGTCTCGTATAAATCCTGCATATCTGTCACTTCCGCCATTTCTAAGACGGAGTCTGCGGTAACGGTCTATCAGTTGTCCGTCATAGGTGTGTTCGTCGGCAAAAAACGGAAACAGAAAATGACGATTATCGCCGTAGGCTTCTCGCGCAAAAAGTTCAAGGGATTTTTGTGGCTCATGGGCGCGAGAAAAACCACCTCTAACTCTCATGCCTGATTGTTGAGATATGTGAAGTATTCCGGTATGATCAAACATTTGTACGTGAACCTGTCGCTCAGATTCTCGGCCGCGTCTGTTAAAGTTTGCAGGAGATGCGGGGTTTTCTTGGTAGTAGTTATATCCGATTGTGGGTAATATTCCGTAGGTGTCATAATAATCTTGTCTAAATAATTCCCGATCAATCCCTGGAACTAGAATGCCATCGTAATGGTCAAATAAACCATGAGGGGCTGAGTTTAACGCAAAAATAAATGTATTTTCGCAAAATCGGGTGTATACATCGGTTCCCATAACAAAGTTTTGCGTAATTACTTCCGAAATTTCGCCAGCCATAATAGCAATTGCATTGATGCTAAACACCGTAACCCTTGAAGTTGTAACTCTATCAAACTGTGCAATTGAAGGGGCAGGAGAGGGCGCTAAAATGTAAATGGGTGAAGTGTACTGTAGGGAATGTTCTGTTGGAGTCGAGCCATCAAGCGTATAATATATGGTAGCTCCCATAGGTGCGGAAAGCGTAAGGTAGAAGGATTCGTCATAGAATCCTGCATTATGAGAAAAGGCTACGCCAAGCGGTCCATCGGTATATCCGATATGCATCGGTGGATACTGCGGAAGTGTTATGTAGCTAACAGTTTCTTCAGATTGTCGAAACGCAAGATTTAAACTAACTATTAATATCACTAAACCAACCAAGAAAATAGTTGTAAAAAAAAATTTGTGTTTCATGAGTTACCTCCTGTCTATCTTTTTATTAATCATACCATAATGTGTTGGCAGTGACTATTGTCAATCCATTGTAACACTAACAACTTATAGTAATCGAGATTTTGAATAGCAACGCTTCTGGATAAGGATATTATTTTTTGCTCCATGGGCTTTTTTAGTAAAACAGTGAGTGCAAGTGTTTATGAAATAATTGTAGAAACAGGCGTATTAACAAGTTAATTGCTCGAAATGGAACATATGTTCGCTACCAGCAAATAGATATTTGTAGTATGATTGATTATGTGCGCTATTAGGCATTCGAATAATATTAAGTAAAAAAAATTTTAGGAGGTAAAAGAATGGCAAATGTTGTTGAGATTCGCTGGCATGCCAGAGGTGGACAAGGTGCAAAAACTGCATCCGAACTGCTTGCCGAAGCAGCATTTAACACAGGGAAGTTCGTTCAAGGTTTTCCGGAATATGGGCCAGAACGCATGGGAGCGCCAATAACGGCGTATAACAGGATTTCCGACAAAAAAATCAGGGTTCACAGTAATATTTACGAACCTGATTTTGCTGTAGTACTTGATGAATCGCTTATCGAGTGCGTAGATTTAACCGCTGGGCTTAAAGAAAGCGGCGCTATCATTATAAACACCTCAAAAACCCCGGAAGAAATCAAATCTACACTGGGTGGCTACAACGGTAAAGTATGTACAATTGACGCGAGAACTATCTCTGAAGCAACCATTGGAAGATATTTTCCAAACACCCCACTGCTTGCTGCCATTGTCAAAGTATCCGGGATTATGAGCGACGAAGCTTTTATTGCCGATATGGAAAAATCAATCAAAAGCAAATTTGCAAGCAAGCCACAAGTGGTAGAGGGTAACATGAACTGCGTAAAACGCGCATTGTCGGAGGTGAACGGTCTATGAACGCAGGCAAAG
>Ga0123355_10003504_pt1 | contig 22525 bp, 19 predicted proteins | sample TergutEmb28metaG_3_FD_89872 | JGI IMG/M metagenome (GOLD analysis project Ga0123355, IMG submission 89872) | Embiratermes neotenicus P1 segment gut microbial communities from Petit-Saut dam, French Guiana - Emb289 P1 | ecosystem: Host-associated > Arthropoda: Insects > Digestive system > Gut ... | reverse complement strand
TTTATAACCAATTATTTTAAATTTGGAACATAATTTTTTCCCCCTTCAATTAAAAAAAACATTGTTCTTTTTAGTTCCCCCCCCCCCCCCTTTATTGTGGCCTTACATTTTAATGTGATAAAAATAACTCAGAATGCTTACGAATCAAAACTAGTACTGCTACAGTATGTTCTTTTCTCTCTGTCATGACAATTAGGCAATGTGGGCCTCGGTTTGGCTTAGTTCAGCACAGCCCTATTGCTGCAAACAGGTCCAGCATTTCATATGCGAATTTAAGATGATGTCACATGCTTAAGTACGAAACTTAACAGAAAAACCTTGTCTCGCATGCAAATAAATTGGTAATGTTGTAATGTGCGTACTTAATACTTTATCTGTGCAAGTGTGAGTGTGTACATGTACACAAAAATGTGCATGCACGTGTGTGTTTTATTCCAGTACTTGTGCTTCCCCTCACCTTCACTAGCCCAAGTGATGAACCATTAATAAACATATCGTACTCACCCTCCTGGAGGCACACAATCTTCAGCAAGAAGAACAGTGCCTTGCATTCCATCGATGCTAACATTCACATCAACAGTGACATCAATTTTGTTTTCATATAAGCCCTTAATGAAGCCATAACCAGAATTATTCACTGTCACGTACAATCTGTCATCTCCCCGTACATTGCGTTTTTCTACAAATTAAGAAAGACAGAAACAGTTTTGCACAAAAAAATATAGTTCATACATATACACATATACATATATATACTGTGTACATAGAAAAGTTCCGTGAACTCTTTTCATTTTAGTTTTAAAAAACTGATAACTAAAAGCACAAATATTCTTGTTTTCTGAGGCCAAAGCACATATAGAACAAAATAATGGCAGTAGAGAACATATTTTAATTCTTAACAAGGTTAGGAAGAAATGCATATGGTGAGTAAGGGAACAGCTGTATGTTCTTTTTTGTATCACATCAATTCATACTTACTTTCAGCTGAAGTTAAGGCTTCATAGTATGGCTCTAAGGCCTTGAATAACCTATTCTCTTCAACAAATGGTAATAGAGCTACACCTTGCCATGCAAACTTCTTTCCATTTAAGTCTATTTTAAAGTCTTCTGGGTAAAAATCAATGATAGGAGAGTCCTGAAATGAATCAAACAAGAAACATGATATACAGCGAAACCATCTTAAAACATTTTTGGAAAAACTAAACAAATTAAGCTTATTAAGCAGGACAATATCTTGAATAGGTAAGGCATAAAACACGTCATTTTGTAATTCTGTACAGAAACTGCCATTCATTTTATTAGAAAAGTGGCTTACGTTTTATGCTAGTTGTTGATACAGCTGCCATGTTTACCACATATTTAATACTCAATGACTCTAGAGGACAAAAACTGTACTAACTCATGTGCAACCTACAGTGAACACAAAATCATAAATTTTGCACACAGAATACTTAAAATTATTGAAATTATAGTAACAAATCCTCCATTATAAACCAACCAATGGCAACTTATGGCCATCCCTATGGATAATGAATTCTACATGCACACATGCGTGCGCACGCACGCACGCACACACACACACAAATACATAAAAATATATTGATATATGTACACAACAATTATTACAGCATCATTTTTAAACTTTTGTCTATGCAAAAAGACTACCAGGAATTATAAATTAATTAGCACACAAAGACAGTCCAAAGATGGGGCAACAAATAAGTACTTCATTTTCAGACTTCCTTCATTCCTTTGGCTAAAGGTCCCTCCTCATTGTAAGATGTTTTTATTAAAGTCTGAAAATTCTTGCACAGCAAGTAACACTAGAAAGGTAAGGACAGTACTGTCACTCACACCAATCTTCATATATTCAGCTGAAATACACTAAGCTACATGTTGCTGCTCACCAATAAAAGAGCCATCATCAGGCAGTAAAACACATGCATGTAGACTACTTGTTACTGCATATAGAATTTGTTATACTCACTGGATTGCTCATGAGAGAAGCCCATGGTGCTGGCACATGAGAGCTGCTTGCTGCTGGGAACACACCCATCAGCTGCTCCAGGGGACGGAACTGTAACAGTTTCAGCATGGAGTTAAATCAAATGTTAAAGTTAGTCAATAAGAATATTATCTACAAATTATCAGAGGACAACATCCATAAAGCATGTCTCATACATACCGGTTTGGTTCCTTTTTCAAACTCTGTTGACACCTCAGCAACATTCACAAAATCTGATGCAAATGGAGCATAATGGTATGGAAAGTACCAGTTCCATGATGCACATCCCTGTAAAAACAAAATCAAGTGGTCACTTAAAAGCTGCATAATCTGTACTCCCGATGAAAAATTGCTAAATGTTTGAATATCAAAGGGGTGGGATAGCTCAGTCAATATAGTGACTAGGTTGGATGACAGATGAACTGTGGTTCAAGTCCAGGCAGAGGCACATCTGTTTCTGAGACCACAAATTCACAATGACATAACACTCAATCTCACACCACTTTTGTGAACACCTGTCTGATATGATGAAATAATATGCCTCCTTTCAGCAACATAATGCAACACCTCACACTGAAACAATTTTCCATTTTTCAGCACCTTCTTTAAATATGGTGATTAGAAACATACTACTAGCTAAAGTTGGAAGAAGCTATGAAATGGAAATAAATGTAAAAAAATAAAACTAAGGTAGAAAGAATCTTGAGACAACCATACCCAATACTGATTATGACTGATCAAAACAATCGGAGAATGTGGAATATTTCAAATATTTGGGTAGCATGATAACAAATGATGCAAGATGTACATGTGAAATCAAACTCAAGATTGCCATGGCAAAAAATGCATTCAACAAGAAGAAGACTCTATTCACCAGCAAACCGTACTTAAATTTGAAGAAGACAATAGTAAAGTGGAGAACAGCTTTGCATGGTGCTGAAAATTAAGACACTTCAGAAAACAAATTATAAATACCTCAAAAGTTTTGAAATGTGGTACTAGTGAAGGCTGCAGATGATCATTTGGACACATTTTGTGGAAAATGAAGAAGTATTACAAACACTAAAGGAAGAAAGGAATACCCTATATGCAATAAATGGAGTGTTCATTGGATTGGTCACATTATGCATAGTAATTGCCTTCTTAAATATGCCATTTAAGGGAAGATAGAAGGAATGAGATAAGGAAGTAGACAAACAGCTACTGGATGGCCTTAAGGGAATGAGAACATACTTAAGTTTGAAAGAAGAAGCACCAGAACGCACTTTCTGAAGCCCTCCCTTTGGAATGGGCTATAGTTGTGTTGCAAGACAGACTACACAGTGAATTAAAAACTTCATATTAAATGCAATGCATACAATGCTTTGTGTGTATTAATGGTTTATAAAGAGTACAGTTATGACAGCCGTGTAGCACAGGTACACAAGAAATGCATACTAATCTTTTATTGGTGCACAGGGGTTGTGTAAAATGTTTTGCAACACCTTCCTCACTTCAGTCAAAATCAACATGAAATGTCTGCAATTTTTCCTGTACACAAATTTGAATGCTCTGTTTTCTACTACAGCGCTGTGGAATCCACTTTCCCATGCACACACGGGGTCGTCAAAATGGTGTGGTATTGTGACATGCATTTTAAATAACAGGTTGTTAATGATTTTTTGTGGCAGGAAAGGAATAGGTGAAGTTATTCCTATACAGGCCTGGACAGGTGCTTAGGGCCCCTTGACGTTAGGGCTCTAAGAATTTCTAGAGTCACCACATGAAGGTGGCAAGGTGGTCAGCCTTGAGGAATGTGATAAGGATGAAAATGTGGAAGTAAATGGGGCAACTACAGCTTCCTGTTTGACGAGAAGACTGTAAAACATTCTAATGTCACATATTTGCCCAGTCACTGCCAGTCTGGCACCCCAGTGATAAATATTCAGTCAACACTTGGCACCTCTCCCTACTTATATAAAAACATTTCATATGATAGCTACAGTAAATCATATGCAATCACTATGTAGTCAGAAACATGTATATAATATAGACTATGGTTGGGTAAAGCAAATGAAAAAAAAATTGGACAGCAGTGAATGCCTCATGCCAAAGAAATCTTTCCACATGCCATAGGTTCACCAGCCCTGCCTTAGGGTATTGAAGAGTGTGTTCTCATTGGGTTCCACAATGCCTAACCAACAAAACTGTGCAGAAAGAAGTATGTTTGGATTTGCTCTCACATTATGAGGCTGATGGTCGAAGTTTTTTGTAATAGATCATCAATGGGGTGAAACATGGATCCAAGTGTGAACTGCAGATAAAAAGACAGCCAACGGAATGCTATCATCCAACTTGTATTTAAAGGGGGGGGTTTAAGGCTACCCCTTCAAAAGGGAACGTTATGGCCACTGTTTTCTTGGATGCACAAGGTATGATGTTGGTAGATGTTATGCCATGCGGACAAACCATTAACTTAGAGCTGTAAATTCAAACCTTAAAATCTTGTAGAAGAAGTTCATGGGAGTTTTACCTCACCAAACTGTTGTTGAAACCTCCTTCAACATGACAACACAAGCACACACATGTCTGAAACCATAGGAAGCAACCACAGAGCTCAAACGGACTGTTATTCTCCACCCACCATCCATCCCAGATCTTGCTTCCCAGATTTCCACCTCTTTGGAGCCCTCAAAGATGCTATCTTTGGGAATAGGTATGAAAGTGATGACAAGATTATTGACAAGCAAAGAAGTGGTTGCATGTATAAAATTCAAACTGGTACATGAAGGGGAGAGATGCTCTCATTTCTCACTGGAGCAAGGCTGTTGAAGTTGATGGAGATCACGTAGAAAAATGAGGCATGTAAAACATCCACCTCATTATCCTACAAGTATGTCCAAAGGTTATACAATAAACCACCAGCAGTCAACAAACTGTGCTATAGAACTTTTTCGGCAAACTCAATACATCAAGAAAAGAGAATACACAGGAAACCAAGGATGATATTAAAACAGGTAATCATGATCAACAACATAATTACAAATTCTTAGCCTCTCCTGGTTGCAGGAATTAAAAATTGTTTCTTTCATCATTTCGTTAAATATCACTGGCATCCTAAAGTTTATATTCATACAATGAGATTCAATTTCCAGGCATTCCTTCCAAATGTTCTAGCATTTCCTTTCACAATTCTTAGTACTGTAGACTAGTAACATATGTTACAGTTCTTCTCTATTATATATAGGACACTGTATCCTTCAACCATTACGAGGAAACTCACTTGTTTGTTCGTGAATATCAAACATTCAGAGACAAAGAAGAGCATAGGTATAGCCTATGAACCTATCATCTGATTTTACTAAGTCTTCATCTGGAACAAACCTAAAAATGTGTTGTTAGTTCTAGAGACCAGGTGAAATATATAGTCTCACATGAACATCCCTCCCTGTTTTACAGCCTACACAGCAGAAAAATACAGCAGTGCAGTTCCTCAAGGATGACTGGTTTTTGTGATCACAGTGGTCACTTTTTATGTGCCACATCAAACAATTTATCCATGGACTAAGGTATGGTCAATGCATAAAGGATGACATATAACACAATGCAACCTTGTAAATCTCTATTGCTAAGAAACATTATTACCCTTATTGTGTACAAGGCAAGGAGATAACCAAGTCAAAAAGAATGGCCTGATTCCTGCCAGGGTAAGAGATTTCTCTTTTATAAATTATCCAAACCACTCTGCGGGTCACCCAACCTCCTACCCAATGGGCAGCAGAGGATCTCTCCCCAGAAGTAAAAAAGGCTGGAGGATGAGGCTGACCACTCACTCCACCTAGTGCCAAGGTTAAGAATGCATGGAACCATACCTCCACTGTCCTGTATGCCTTTACAATGCGCAGACGAACAAAATTACTTATTTTTACTGCACATATCTAGTTTTAAACCACACAGTATACCATATTTACTTGAATGCAAGATGAGGTTCCTTCCTTAAATCTGGTGCTTAAACATGTGAGGTCATCTTAAATTCACATGTGAATTGCCAAGCTGGAGAGCACCAAAGCAGAACAATTTGAAACAGACCATGCACAGCCAAACCAAGGCCCGCAACGCCAAGTGTAGACGAAAGAGAAAACACAGCATGACTAAAGTTAACTGACACAATCTTTGGACTTTACACATCATCCAATGTTTTAAACACATGCCACATTTCAGAAGCCACCCCTTTTTCCTCTTCAGGCAAAGAAATACCAAACCTGGCGGACATCTCCGATCAAGCTATTTTCAGTTACCACGTACCACAGAAACTATAAACTTGTTACATGCAACTGACAGCAGAGCTACTCCAAAGGCAGTAACAGGAAAATGGCTACTGAAAAATTACAAACTTATTACAAGACTTAAAAATAAAACCTGGACAAATCCACAAATTAAAAACAATAAAAAGAGCCACGAACTCAGACTGATCAGACCAGACACAACACAAAAATCCAGAGTACATGTATTTAATCACTAGCACCATCAGTGGAGAAAATTATGAATCTTCTTCATGGGTTCAAGTGATTTTATTAACCAAGAAATATAAATGTATTATTTAGTCAATGTGAATCATAACGGCATAGCAGTGCAGAAGATATTTATACCTGATAATAATATTTCAACACCCAACATAGGCCACGAACATACTGAAAAGCCACTCTGTATCTGAACTCAATGTTCTCTGTAGCCACATCAAATTTGGACTCATAGTATCTGTCTTTGAAGCCATCTTCCCATAACCGAACTTCATCATGGGTTTCTTCTTCTTCATCAGAATCTTTATCCATCTCACCAGACTTTCTCTTCTGTCCTCCACTACCCTATACAACACAAAAAATCAGCTGTATCTTTTATACAGTATCCTACATGGTTACGGCATTGTCTTGTAATTTGGAGCGAAGAAGAAAAAAGTCTGAAATTCCACTATGGCGAAGTTTGATATTGTGGTCATATGGGTTACAGTACTGTATGGCCCAACAGGTACATATCAACATTTTGGAAGAAGATCTTCCAACTATCTTCTGGGAATTATGATGATGGAGGCAGTGTTCCTGTGCAGTGGCAGTACACACCTAGCAGACCAATTAGTTGGTGTAATAAAACAGACAACAATAGAAAAACATGATATTTAAAGTTTATGTAAAGCTGTGCTGTCTGCTGTGGAATTTGTTAATTTTGACTTCTATAATAATAATAATATACTTCACATGATAACAGATATATGTACACTACTATATGACATTAATAGCAGGATAGATAGAAGCAAATTGGACTGATATAGCAACTATAGGGATGGAAGAGTGACAGAGGCCAAGTACTTGGGACAGACTGACTGCAGTCTCTTCATCGCAGAAGAAATACAACACCCACATGTTTTCAGTTTACGTCACTCTTCTGTGCGAAGCTCATATGCCAATATGACTTTCAAGAATAACCTATACAAACTGAAACAACTTCAATGCTGCATTTTGGAAACAAAAATAATGAAAACTTAGGGAACTTTTTTAAGTTACTGGCATAGAAATGTATTAAAGGGTTAAAAATTAATGTTGTGAACTTTTCATGCTTGTGAGGCAAGAAGTTTCTTATTTGTATTAAAACAGCAATGTTTAATGTTAATCAAATGGGAGATTTCTGGTACTTTTTTTATCGTGATGTAACAGGCAGGAGAACTTCTTAACCCCAGACATCTTGAGTGAGTTCCACTGTATTATGTAAAGATATGTTTCATTTGTACTTCATACAAATGTAAAACCTGAGTTCTTCACACTAATATTCTAACTATTCTCCCTGAATATGGTCGAACAGGCTGAAAGAAGTACCTAAAGGACCATGTACAGCACAGTTGTGATGGACAGCTGTTGTGCTTTGTTGGTTGCACTACTAGCTAATACTGCAGTTCACATTAAAAATACCACTACAATGTTTCTTAACTTTGAGACTACTAATTTAAGAATGGCATATAATAAACACTTAAAATAATGGTAGAGTACAGCCTACAAAAACATACCTTGGGAGGTCAAAGATTCTGAAATGAAGTTCACTGATTGGAATCTCCAAAAATGTTGATTACAAAAAGGATTGAAACCTTTATAAGATATGTTAAAAACAACCGTTACGTGACACGGAAAACATGTGCTGCTATAAAAACATAACACAGTACAGAATACTCAGACAGTAACATGTCCTCTAAAATACACTGGAAGTCTCTTCTAATGAGAGTTAAGTTACAGCATAAAAAATGTTACAGTAAATACTCTTTACAGACAGATTTACATTTGACAACATAAATACAGCATGTAGAATCAAACACATGTTTTTAAAGACATCTCATTGTAGCTACTGACAACACAGGAGTCTAAAAGGCAACTGAAATTGACAGTGAATCACATTCATAAATTAGAACTCAACAGGCCAATTACAAGCTACCACACAAGCTGATGATACTGTAAATTCCTGTGTGGTAGATTGCAAATGCCATCTTAACATGGTGTCTCAAATGCCTACTGCTGAACAAACATGAGGTTGTGCAGAAGTGTCAACATGCTGATTTTCACTACAGATACAGAACTGTATTACTGCTGCTGAATAACATTATCAATGACAGTGGTTTCCAGTTTCACTCTTGCTGGCAGTCATTTATAGAAAGGTCTTAATGATTCCAAACTTTGTAGCAATATCCAAAGCTCTGCGGTTACTAGTACCTGCCATGACCATATGAGCACTAACAGCTCACATACATACCACATGGAGGCTTCTCATTATGTAATAACACAGCAATGCCACTACATAATCCCATGAGGCACTGAAGTTCTGAAACTACAAGTGGGGTAAAGAGGAACAAACTTCCACACTGCATGCCTCCCCTCCCTTCTCCACCTGTTTTTACAGCTATGCTGTGCTGAGCAACACTGTCTGTATGCATGCTCTCCAGGCTGCAGTCTGTCACGTGTAACAGTATCTTATCTTCATTTTATACTTTTCAGCCTTCAGAAAGGGCTTCAGCCAGTGTGTAATTACATCATCAGTGGTTAAAGATAAAGAGTGCCTTTAACATGGCTCATAATTATAGAAATATTAACAGACAGGCACTCACTGTAACAAAATAACATACGCAAGCTAAAAGAGCAATGTCTAAATGCAATTCCAATGTATTTATCACACCACAACTGTAATAAAAGACTTTAAATGTATTTCCACATCAGAAAATTCTGTAATTCAAACCCTATTTTCCAGCAATATCCATGCTATAAGTGGAGATCCAATGATATAAAGATTTTTCAGTTCACATTTGTCATGAATGCACATTCTTTGCATGTCTAACACAAAAGTAGGTACACAAGCACAAATTTCAAAACCTACAAAAATTTAAACTTTACTCAGCATCAGAGAAATTCTAGTGAAGTGTGAAATGGTGCTGGCAAAATGGGTACAGAAACAACAATACCATCCATCTCCCCATGACACTAACATATGCACATACACTATCTAAATTTCTTAAAAAGTAATCGTTTTGTAAATGAGAACTAATTTCAGCTGAATGTGTTGATACTTTTTACATTGTATTTCTTAAAATTTTAATATTTATTCCAGAAGTCCACAAGGGTGAATTTAAAGTTAAAGCTTATAATACCCACAAGGGCAAACTTCTGTAACCTTAACACTTACAACAGAGAAATGTACAGTACTTTGGACACCCAAAAATGTGAGTCTCTGAATTTTACAATGCGGAATACTGAATGAAAATGAACCAACAGAAATACACTATGAGTATTCACCATCATTCTATTGGCATGGTCCATCATTTCTAGACTTTTTTTTTTTTTTGTGATAAAGTTATGTATTACACTAAAATGTAGGGAACCTTTTAATATTACAAATTATAGGAATGAAGATGTTTACCTCTGGCCTCAGCATAGAGTTCAAAGCTTTTGAAGGACCTGTTCCCATCAGTTGCTGCTCCACGTGACTGCTGTGATGCATGCCTTCTTTCCGCATGTGGTACGCCTCCTGTCGTGGATTTTGCACAGGCCTTACTTCCCTGCCTAAAGGCTACATGGAAGAAACCAAAATTAATATCATGACACAGATATTCATAGTCAACACTTATAGCCTAAATGTGGTAATATTACTCTGGGAAGATCCAGGAAAGAGCACACGTCCATTACGCGTTCCCATTTCCATGTCATAATAAAGCTTAAATATTGTAACACACCCATACATGTCTCATTCTGACACTCTGAGAAACAATAAAACAAAAATTCTGCTTGAGAGGTTCATAAAACATTTGCAACTATGACAAAAATCACAGGGTGTGTGTAAACAAAAATACTCCTTGCAGTGCATAATTCAATTGTGAGTAAGCCACTGGCAGTCTCTTAACCCTTTGACGCCTAACGACCACTATAGTGGTCGTACCGCACCGCTAACCTCTAAACGTTGCATTTTATATACTTATTCAACAAATACAGTTACTGAATATTTTAAACACAGTATATATACTCTCCGTTTTTTCTCTTCAAAATGCAGTTTGTTTCTTAATTCTAACAAATTTGGTTCCTGTCTTATTCACATTTTATACACAGAATGTGCTAAAATTTAAAAAATAATTCCGGCCCCAAAAGGTTAAACCTACAGAATCAATTAAGACAAATAAGATAAATAAGAGTTCTGTTGATATAAATATAGAAAATCTTAAGAACATCACAATGTAAAAGGTCAATGTTTTTCCTTGAAGGCATAATGGATTACATATTAAGAGTCACTCTTTTCCATTTTGAGCATACAGGGATAACAGATTAGAAATGATTTCCTATACATAAATTTTGTAGCAGAGACTCACTTGAGGGGCAAACTGTCCTTTTGGAACCCAAGCAGGTTGCCACTGATTTAACATTTTCGTACGTCTCTTCTTTGCCCTCTCTCTTTCTTTAAAGGCAATTTCATTTTGTTGTCGTTTCTTGAAAATTTCATCTTCTACATCACCCAGGTCAGCCATTATAAGCTGAACACGATTCAGGTTCACATTTCCGCTATCAGTCAAGAACCCCTGGAACACAAAATATTCAATCAACTTTTGTAACTGTAATTCAGGAATCACAAGTTTCTTTGGGATGCACCTATAATGTCAACTACATACCTTTGTAGACAGCATTTTTTAAACACACCACTGCGGCAAGGGAGACAACAGGGGCAGAAAACAATGTATATACAATCTACTTTCGAAGGCACAAGATTATGATTTTATTCATTACTGTACAAGAGTATGAAAGTTGACCCTCACTTGAAGGGAAGAGCACACACATGCTGACACAAGATATTTTAAAACAAAGTACAACACGAAATGCATACTTGCCCTTAAGAAAAAGAAAGGAACAGACAAATGGACAAAACTTTTACAATTAGTACTCTTCACCTCATACAGTTAAAATGATTACAGTAGGATCCTAGAGGAACACAATGTAAATGTATAAGTGAAATTCTGCAGGTTCTGGAGACAGTCTAAGGTGGAATTTTGCTAAAATGGTGCCAAAGCTTCAAGTCCAAAAACAGTGGGACATTCTTTGACCCACTGAGTAACTATCAACATTGGAAGGAAGTCCTGCATTACAGGATCAGTCAGTTATAAATGGTCTAGTAACAAACCTAACCTTGATTCAACAAATAATAAATGTGCACTGTTAACAACAAATTCCATACAAAATCCCACTGGTGCACTAAATGCTATAACAATTGTTCTGTGAATCTAGTAGAATCAACAAACCTAAACTTACCTTGTTTGAGCAAAGACAAAGATAAAAACCCATTTAACCCTTAGCCTACTAATGTCATATATATATGGAGCTCATAGTAAAGCAAGAAATGCTAACGTCATATATATATATATATATATATATATATATATATGGACCTACGTTTGGCAATGCTGAAAGCAGTCTCTTTCTATTTGCTGCACAATGTTTTAACACTGAATCGATGCAGTGCTTTTCGGTGTCACAGCTGTGTGTAAACACTTTCCCAGCTAGCAAGGTTACCCTAATTAGCTATGAATGCATAAGTGTCATAAGTCTTGAAAGCGTATTGCACAGTTAGTTCAGCCTTGCATTCAGTTAGTGGAATGGAATGGTGGGTCACAAAACTATGTTATTTTAGTAAGAGGCAGCTGGGTAGCAGCTTGTTAACGGTTGTTAGGTAGTGGGAAAGGGCATTTTCCCCAACTCCCTTGCAGAAGTTGCGACGTATGTCTGCTGAGAGTTTGTTGTTCCACCCAGCAGTGGTACTAAATTTCGTAAATGGAAAGTGAGATTTCTTGTGTGAAATGGGCTCATCTGCTGTCTCAGAATCAAATATGAGAAATAGTAATGGATTCAGACAGTGACGAGGAGAAATATTACGCTTCTTAGGACACAGAGGATGTCGTGACGGTCTTCAATATCAGAGCCTCCAAGCCCAGATTTTTCCGTCAGCAGCTCTGAAGATGAGGATGACGTTGGTAATGTGGCAGGTCAACAGCCACAACCCTGTCTGTGGACCCTGCCCCCTCAACCCCGAAGGCATGTAGTTCACACCTTTACTGGGGCTCCCAATGGGAAAAGCAGGGACGCTGCACATGTAACGAGCAAGTCCACTCCACTTAGCATTCTGCTGCTGTTCTTCGTGGAAATTATTACTTTGCTGGTTGTGGAGGCGAATCGCTACCAGTTCTTAGAAAATTTTGACGATGGACATTCTCCAAAACATGAGGTGACAGAAGCGGAAATGTTTGCGTTTTTGGTTCTGACATTACAGATGGGACATACAGTTCAAGGCAGACTGGAGGACTACTGGATGAAAATGGAACAGCTTCGCACTCCATTCTATGGACAAACAATGGCACGTGCTAGGTACTATCACATACTACGCTTTCTACATTTCACGGACAATAATAGGAAAGGAGTTGAAAGAACAGACGACAGACTGTGGAAAATATGACACTTGTTTGAAATTATAAGGATGAACTTTTCAAAATTTTAAAACCCTTCCGAATATTTGGCAGTAGATAAAGTCATTGTGAAATTCAAAGGAAGGATAGTTTTCAAGCAGTACATACCAAAAAAACGCAAACGTTTCGGCATCAAAATGTTCAAACTGTGTGACTACAGGATATACATATGACATGAATGTAAAGACAGACAAAGGGTGGCACAACACCTGACAGCAACACACAATACAGTGGCTAATCTGACAAGGGGTGTAGAAGGATTTGGTCACAAACTGTAGATGGACAACTTTTTTTCCTCCCGACCTATACGACGACTTGGCACAGAAGAAAATTTTCTGTTGTGGGACGGTTAGGCTACATAGAAAGGGCATGCCCAAAGACCTCAAACCCAAGACACTGAGATTGAAACGTGGTGACATTCAAGTACAGACCAGGGGTGACTTGACGGCTGTGGTGTGGAAGGACAAGAGAGACGTGTGCCTCCTGACAAACATTCACAATCCACCCAGAGAAGGGAATTATCGTGATGAGCACGGGAATGTGATAGAGCCAGCAATTGTGGCGGATTATAACCGTCACATGGGGCACGTTGATAATTTGGATAGGTTGGCCGATAGCTATAAGGCCAGCCGCCGAACATGGAAGTGGACAAAAAAGCTCTTTTTCCACCTGTTAGCCCTGGCCATTGTCAACAGTCACATCCTTTTATCTTCATGTGGTGGGAAGAAAATTTCACACAGAGATTTTCATCTCACCCTTATCAGAGAGATGCTGGCATGGTCTGGGCATGAGCCACGACCATCCATGCCTGTGGGAAGACCAGCCCCAGCTTCTGCTAACATCGGAAGACTGGACACGCGTCACAATAAACACTGGCCTGCCCGCAACTCTAAGCAGCGGCGCTGTCGCGCATGTTCAGCGAGGGGCATGACGCGAACCGTGCTATTGAAATGTGTCAAGTGTGATGTGGCACTTTGTGTGGACTGAAGTTATTTTGAAGATTACCACACAAAAAACCACTTATAAGACATCTTTTCGTTCATTCTCCATGCAAACTGTTGGAGCCTCAACCACAATGTAAGTAAAAGAACATGGATATTTACAATTTTTTCAGAAACGTATGTTCTCCAACATGCAATAAGGACATTACAACATTTTTAAGGCATCCTGAGCAATGTCTGATTCTTTCCCCACAAATTGCTTTTTGTTTCAAAAATTTATCTCGCTTAGTTCTTGAAATATTCAAGTTTTTCGAAAAGCATGCACAAAACTTAAATACCCCGCAGAATAACTCGGTGAGCTGGGATTTACAGATGGGATTTAATATGGTACGCTAAGGGTTAACCCACATTTTACAGCAACAGACATTCTAACATTTGCAATCATAATCATACTATTATCAACATAAACCCTAGGGGAACCTTACATTCTGGGAGATCCAGACAACTTCACACCTGCAAGCCCACTGGGAACACAAGCACATATCGAAACAGAATGATACTTCCTAATCGGATGTGCAATTCTACAATCTATCCCAAACTAATTATATCAATTTAGGAAGTATATTCAAGAGCATGAAGTGTACAAACAAAGACTTGACTGGTCAGTTCCTAAAGACACTATGAAAACTGCATCATGCAGTTAGTGGTAAAACAGCAAGCAGTAAAATTAAATGTTTCATGAACCAGAAATGTAATTTTATAAAAAAAAAAATTTACATTTTACGCCCTTTAGAGACCACAATTTAAACTGATCACCTCTGGCATTTTACATACCTAACATTTAGAAGGAAATAAATAAATAAATGCTTCACCTGTCAATTACAGAACTAGAAAATTATTTAAACATTTTCATGTTTTACATGACACCACAGCGGATGCCACATGTTAATTTCAGGTACGATGAAGATCAATGCAACATTTCTTAAACATGCCACAGTTCTATCAGTATACTACACAGTATTTTATACATGATCTTAAACCTTTCTTTTGTATACTCTACATACAAGGTTAATTAAAATAAATATATAGGACTGCAAAACACATGCATGAGTTGTGAACACCAAAGCCAAACACATGTGACAGAAATTCATGTTCTCTAAGTCTATACTTACATGCACAACTGACGTATTTAACAGCCATTTAACTCTTCAAATAAGAATGTGACATTTATGTGGCAAATTTAAAGTGAGCTGAAGTTATAGTAAATTTGTATGTATTGAAGAAGGAACACAGGCATTTAAGCCAGTGTGCTGAGGAAGACATCTCAACCTACAAAAGCAGGAAGTAAAAGTAAGTGGGGAAATTTAATACTACAGTGAAGAAATCAGAGAGTGAGATAGGTGTGGCATGTGGTATGGAAGGGGAAGAAGAAAAGCAAAGAAGACTTTGGTTGTAAAACTTCAACAACAGTGATCACATGGAAGACCCAAGCACAGATGGGATAGTAATACTAAAATGAATCTCCATGAAACAGATTCAGCAGTGGGGGGGAAGTAAACTGAATTCTCATGGCTCTGGATAGGGAAAAATGGCTCTTCTGAATACAGTAAGGAGTCTTTGGGTTCCACAGAATGTCAGGAGTTTCCTGACTATCCGAAACCTACTGGCTTCTCAACAAAGACTTCTATTCCTTCAAGTTAGCCACTTGTATGTTTACTTCCTTTTAGTGATTCTAGTACTCTTTTCATAAGAATTACTGTACTGTACTGTACTGTAAATGGTTCCTCACTGTATGCTTAACTGGTGTACTGGTGTAGGGTCATTCTACCTTGAACTGAATTGATGACATTATTCTATGAAACAACTACAGTAGTTGAAGTGGGGAACAGTTTCTTATTTCATGTTGCGACATGTGTCGAATCATTCCATACTTTAAACTGTGGTCAGGAATTTATTCCACATAATAATTAATTACAGCTTTGAATGGTTCTTCATATAACACTTCACAGCTGATGAGACATTATTCTTTGAAATATGTTCAATGGTCCCTCAATGCACGCTCTCACTGCTTGTAGGTCATTACTCTAAGAAATAACTAGCTGAAGTGTAGATTGGATCTTCATTCCAAGTGTTAATGGGATCCAGATTGTTATTGTATTAAACAGCCAGTTAGGGTTGAAATGTCCCTCATTCTGTGCTTTAACTAAGGTGCCTTCTATGGTAAGAAGTTACTAGTGAAAAGTATTGATGGTCCGTCATTATGTACTTTACAGTCCCATTTTTGTTGCTGTAGATGACAAGGTATTTAATTAAATAATGGAAACATATACATCCTGGGTGTTGTGATGGGTTTACCTGCATAATATATGGTATACAATATATACAATATTCAAATCTACTTACACCAGTCTTGTACACAGTTTTCTTGTACAAAGTGACGAGTCTATCAATCGCTCCCTCTCTGATTTCTAATGATGGCAAATGAGGTAGGAAATCATTCCCAACAAAGAAACACATAAAAACCCAGTCATCTACTGCTCGTTCAAAATCATATCTGAAAGGTACGTTGGGCATTTCTAATTCCTTCTCTAGATACTCCCGAAGAATGTTGAGACGGACAAATATGAACTCCACTTCTGCAGAAAAGGCAGGTGCCACTTCATCATTTGTACCAGACAGTTCTCTAGCAACTCCAATACAGTCCTTCATTTCATGCCCTATAAAAAACATGCAGGAAAACAGTACAACATTAATTACAAGCATTTCTAAACTATGATGGTGAAAGGAAAATAGTAATAATATTAACATTTCTTATATTGTATAATTCATAAACAATAGGCAATGCTGTCTATAAATTGTTACTTGTTCAAGAACAAGAGGGAATATGTGAATATGAATAAAGTACATACAGTACATGTATTTTTTCATAAGCATTTTCTGCAACTCTGCATATTTCAAGGATCTTATGTTGATTTATTGATACCCTAATTCACTGTTGCCAAGACTATCATACTGCACAGTCAGAAAATGTTTTTCCTTGCAAGTTACTAACAGTCACCCCACCAAAAAACGCTAAGAGAAAGCATTAAATCTTAAAAACTTTACACTCTATGTAAAATACAAAACTCTTACACAATAAGCAACTTTTCAAAATACTGGTAAGATAAATTTGGCCTTCAAGTGGAGTAGCACTGATCATGCACAACTGCATTCCATAAGCTGAATAAGCTTACAGCTAAAGTCTTAAAATTAATGTCCTTGAAGAGCGATGTCTTCTGGGATGTGACATATGTCGGCTGGTAGAAATTTAGATATTTTTCAGAGGAACCTGCTGCCTCCATCTTCAGCATACAAGAACACACCACGCCCAAAAAAAGGGGAGAGAAAAAAAAGGGGGGGGGGGTGTTTAAGGAAAAGGAAGGACTACCAAATGTTGTGGCCAAGCCAACACGAGACAAGGTCTTCAATAGTGAAGCAGGGGATGAGTATTGGCAGGATCAGTACATCAGACACAGTGAAGAACTGGAAGAAAACAGAACCCAAGGTAAATGCCAAAAAGGGGATCTAATGGAAGGGGATAAACAATAACAAAGCTTAAATCCATTCTTAGTAACATTCTTATTTTACAGGTTTTATGCATGAACTGATGTTCAGAGCAGCGCTGGCTAGGGAAGAGGACCAGTGTATCAATTCAAATATGCAATAACACGTGTGTTGTTCAAAAATGTGACAGAAGCATTAATGCAGATGAAGTGAAGTGCATGTCTAGTTATTAATCTCATTATTTGCAAATCCTTTTTGTCTCAAGAAATAATAAACTTGGTTCTTTACTTCAACAGTGAAACGACACTTTCACAAATAAATAATACATTACATTCATACACACAATTTATATGTACAAAATCTACACACAGTAACCGCTACCTATTCAGAAAATTGATACTTTCCTCAGTCCAGTCCAGTCATTATGGAGCCAAGGTTTTGCTAATTACCCAACCACAGAGCCCACACATCTTACAGCAGGCTTTGAAACAAACCTGTTACCTACCAGACTTCATTCTTGTCAGATTTCAAATGATAATACCTCCCCTTCTCAAATTTTGGTTATGTGCAACATATGCAATTACATTAAATTCTGTAGTGTCTACCACATTTACTGTTTAACGACCTCCACAGATGGAAACAGTGATAATACATAAATGTACTAGATATCAATTAATTAGAATCAAAATGCAATATAATCAAACAAAATACCTACCTAACAGACTAACTAATGAACCAACCAACCTACCTACCAACCACATAATTTCAGCCAGGAGGGTACTTGTTGAGAAGCTAACAGTTCCTCAGTGGGGCAAGGACAACCCAATATACTATGGAACCTAGAGGTTCATCAACAATGTTCCCAATCCTGAGGGACATAAATCCACTTTATGCTCTCCAATTCATTTCGTGCCTAATTTTAATAGTATCCTCCCATCTATGTCTATGTCTTCCAAATGGGCTCCTTCCCCCCACCAGTTTTCCAACCAAAACCTTCTATGAGTAGCTCTTTTCTCCCATGTATAATAACCATCTCATCCTCCTTGATTTTATCAACCTAATAATATTTGGTGAGGAGTAACAAACATGAAGCTTATCATTACAAAATTTTTCCAGCCTCCTGCTATTTTATCTCTCCGACCTAAATAATTTTCTCAGCACTCTTCTGTCAAACACCATTAGTCTGTGTTATTCTTTCATTAAGAGACAGAAGTTTCACACATACAAAAACAAGCAAAACAGTGGGCAAAGTTATAGTTTTGTGGACAATAAAATAGCTATGATATGTAATTTTTATGCAGTGACAGAAACAGTGCACGCACACACACACATATGCCCACACACACACACACACGTGGTATATATGAAGTACACTTGTCAAATGTACATACCAATTTGTCCACAGATGTCACAGGGTCTTGGTTTATTAGGTTTGAATTCCTCCCGAATAATGGTAAAATTGGGTTCATGTGTTGCAAGTCCCAACATTATTAAATCAGCATCAGCACCACACAGGCAATGCTGGGTATTGGGATCATGGTCTGGTTGTGCTGAAAAATAGAAACATATACATTTCATGGTGGTGCAAAACACAAAATAAAAATGTCAACATAGAAGTGTCAACATTAAAAATGACAAGACCCCTGTAACAAAATTTCTGTGAATAAATTCAGAAGGAATCTTTTGGCAGATGTTACTAAAAGTGTTTTAATTATAAACGTAATGCTGCATGTTGCATGTGTGTAAACAAAGACACCACAAATGATAAGATTTAAACCCTCTACTAACCACACTGCTCACACACACTCAAAAATGTATGTGGGCCTTGATGCTTGGAAACATCCAAACTTCCTTCCTGTGTCAGAGGAGAATAATTGGGCCTAAGAGGAATGAGGTAACAGGGGAATGGAGAAAACTACATAATGAGGAGCTTAATGATCTGTACTCCTCAATGAATATTGTTCAGGTGGTCAAATTGAGACAAATGATGTGGGCAGGGCATGTAGCATGTATGGGGAGAGTAGAGGTGTATACAGGGTTTTGGTGGGAAAACCTGAGGGAAAGATACCACTTGTAAGACCCAGGCATAGATGGGAGGATAATATTTAGATGGATATTCAGGAAGTGGGATGTGAGGGCATGGACTGGATCGATGTGGCTAAGCATAGGAAATGTGGTGGGAACTTGTGAATGCAGTAATGAACCTTTGGGTTCCATTAAATGCTGGGAATTTCTTGACTAGCTGAAAACCGATTAGCTTTTCAAGAACTGTTCTATGGAGTAAGTAAGTAAGTAAGTAAGTAAGATGTATGTATGTAAATAAGTTATACTGACTCTGACAAAGGGTGTCAACAAACTTCCTGATGGTTAGACAAATGCATCATACCCATAATGTTCCCTTCACACACTCACTTCTCTTCATATAATCACTACACTTCCCAAATTACTAGTCTTGTGAAATGGCGAGATTTATTCCTATAATTAAACATCACAGTTCCCAGATATTTTACAAACATTTGAAAGTTCTACTTACATTCGAACATTCCTAATAATGATCTGTAGTCCAGTGCTGCATACAGATAAGCTGTTGGTGCACTACTGAAATATATATTCCTTGAAACTAGAACTACCAAGTAGTGAAACACAATATTTACTACTGAAACTGCACTTTTGTGCGCAGCATGAACTCCACCCTGTATTACTTAACTTCTTTTCTCTGCCTAACCGCAACTAATTACTCAAACTTGTTTCTTCAGACCCCTTAAAAGTCTGCATGTAAAGTCTTGCTAGGTGATGAGGCTTCCAGTCTTCTGGGATATGTCACATAGTCTGGTACACATGCATCCTTAGTTACTGCTGTTTGCTTATATGTAAGTTCAGAATCATCAGAACTGGTTGAAATTTCTTAATTTTTTTGTACTCTGAATAAACTCAAAACCCTTATGTACATAGTGATACATGCCGAATGGCTGAAGCACCTTCATACATTCAAGCACCAATATGAAATTTTAGTTAACAGCAATATGGCCATGAAAAATGTCCTCCTTAATTTCTGGTCAAGAGTCACTGTAAATGTTGCACATAAGCTCCAAATACTACCTGTATTACCAATATCATGAACCCTCTGAATAATAAACACTGGTCAACCAACTCACTGCTCAGTGACATGAAATGTTTAATGATATATTCTGGGTGAAAAAGGAGCAAAATTACACATAAGATCTTTGAAGAGTAATTTTGTTTCCATTAATATAATAAAAATCTATATTTATTTTGATGATTTCAGAGTATTTTGTGCCATATTTCCGTATGACAATTATTGTCAAAGAAAATCTTTTGTTCTGCGTTGCAACATGATTCTGAAGCCTATACTCAACAACATGCATGTATATGTATATCTGAAGCATTAGTCCCTGAGAGTGCACATGAACTTTCCCACTCCACTTTTGTTCTATTCTTCTCCCTTATAAGGAAAAAAAGGCTTATGAAACCACCAGGGTGTGTGTGTGCGTGCGCGTGCACTTGCACGCGTGTGTGCATGCTCGCGCACACATGCATATCCTATTTCAAGTTTTGGAACAGCTGTCTTTCATAAAATTTGGTACAAATATGATACCAATACAATCTGTCCTAACACCACATATTTTAATTTTTACAATCTGTAACAACAAATGGTGGATGCAAGATCACATGAAGTGGAAAGCACTAATGTGAAATTTGTGTTCTGGTCATAAAAAATCATATACTTGACAACACTTAAATAAGCCCAATTGATAGGCCACAGGGCAAACACGCAGATACATCTGTTACGTTCCTGGCGAAAACACAATGGTTGCCTGTAGTGCTACAGCCAAGATATGAGAAAAAATACAAACCAGCAGAGATCTTTCCTGTATCAGTTATTATTTCATGTTAAAACACTGGCCACAAGATGGGCTTTCATTAAGGAAGGTAAATATAAAGTTGTCCCTGTCCATGTCCTTGTCATGAAAGAATATGGGTATTAGACATACAGCTCCACTCATTCTTTTCCTCAGAACTAGATGGTTGTGAGGGGTCAAATTCACAGCCCTTGCTGCTTTACCCCAGGTACCCAATGAGTAGGAGGCTGCATGGGCTCTAGGACCAGTCTGGATTTTTACGAAATGAGGAAATCAACTGCTCTTACCAGAACTTGAACTGAAATCATTCAACCCATAGTTCAGTCACTACCCTGCATCCCTGACATTTTCATTTCTATTTCTTGTGAAAATGAGAGAAGACACAGAGGCTCACTAAGCAACACTGATGATGAAATCACATACTACTGCAATCTTGATGAAATTCAACAGAAGGAACATATGCTTTACAAGTTCGGCCTTATCTCTTAGGTCTATATTTTTAATCTTCTCACCCTAAGTTTTGAGAATACATCTTCGTTTTCTGCTCAAAATTTTTATAATACTCATCCTTCCAGTTTATGAACACACTATCCTTTACTGCTCCATTCTTCTTCCTAAACACCATGCAAGTCAACATATAAACTCTTCTCCCAAATACACCTATCCATGCATGGTATTACCAACATGCTGTTATATACAACCATTATGAGGAGAGTCATAAACCCAACAGACCACACTATCATTTGTCATTTTTCCCTCTTACCTGTACCAGGCCCCATCTTATCACTCATTTCTGTGGATTTCCTTGCAATTTGTGCTTTTTAACCCATGCATTTATATTCTACTCAATTTAAGCCTGATAAAGTAGGTCCTGAGGTCCTCTGCAAAATCAGTATTCACAAATATGATTCCACCAAATCACAACCCAGAAGAACAAAATCTGTATATTCAATACCAGTGGCTTTAGCTGGGTTTTAGAACACCTGCTCATAGGAGTAGTGCTAATTCCAGAAACATTATGCATATGTATATATATACGGGGTGTAACAGGAGGAACGGACCAGACTTCGGGAGGGTGTTCCTTATGTTATACTATACCGATATAACCCAAAACACCTATATCCAAAGTTGAACAGTTTGGGAGATAATG
>Ga0123355_10003503_pt1 | contig 22529 bp, 19 predicted proteins | sample TergutEmb28metaG_3_FD_89872 | JGI IMG/M metagenome (GOLD analysis project Ga0123355, IMG submission 89872) | Embiratermes neotenicus P1 segment gut microbial communities from Petit-Saut dam, French Guiana - Emb289 P1 | ecosystem: Host-associated > Arthropoda: Insects > Digestive system > Gut ... | reverse complement strand
GGCTGACTGCAACACCGAAAGATGAAGTCGGAAAAGATACTTATGCCATATTTGACCTTGAGCCCGGTGTGCCAACATATGGTTATGAGCTCTCACAGGCTGTTCAAGATGGATATTTAGTGGACTATAAAACAGTTGAAAGCAAACTCAAATTCATGACAGAGGGCATCACATATGATGAGCTGACTGCCGATGAAAAGGACGCCTATGAGGAAACATTTACTGACGAAGACGGTAATGTGCCGATCGCTATAGATTCTACAGCTCTCAATGAGTGGCTCTTTAATCACGACACCATCAAGAAAGCGTTGCATATTTTGATGGAACACGGTCAACGTATAGAATATGGTTCAAAAATTGGAAAGACGATAATATTTGCTAAAAATCACAATCATGCCGAGAAAATCCGAGAGGTTTGGAATCAGGAGTTTCCCGATTACCCAAGTCACTATTGCCGAGTAATAGATAATTATGTTGAATACGCTCAAAGTTTAATTGATGATTTTTCAGACTCGCAAAAATATCCACAAATCGCTGTTTCTGTCGATATGCTAGACACGGGAATTGATGTGCCTGAAATTCTCAATCTGGTTTTCTTTAAGAAAGTATTTAGTCGTGCAAAATTCTGGCAAATGATAGGGCGTGGCACAAGACTTTGCCCGGACCTAATTGATGGCGAGGATAAGGAACTATTTTATATTTTTGACCTTTGTGGTAACTTTGAATTTTTCAGACTAAGTGCAAAAGGTAAAGAAGCAGGAATCGTAGTTACATTGCAAGAACGCATATTCAACACCAAAGTGGAAATGGCATATAAATTGCAAGAACTCGACTACCAAACTGATGAACTGAAACAGTTTCGTGCCGAAATAGTGCAAGACTTAGTTGCAAAGATTGGAAATCTCAATCGAGATAATTTTGCCATAAAGCAGCATCTTGAAGTAATTGACAAGTTTCAAAGTGCCGAAGATTTTCAAGGGCTGACTTATGGGTGTACACAACAAGTTGCAGAACATATCGCACCATATACATCGCCGGAAAAGGACGAGATTTCTGCTGTGCGTTTTTATGTTGATGTATCAGATTCAGCTTGCCATATTGGCTATTAAGCCATATACAAAAGCAAAAAACGATCTTATAAAAAGAGCTTCAGAGTTATCAAAACGCGCAACTGTTCCTGCAATTGCAAAGCAAAGCGAGCTCATAAAGCAATTATTGGCCAATACGGACTCCCTAGAGCGTGCAGGAGTTGCAGATTACGAACAAATACGCATAAAGCTGCGTGATTTGATTAAGTTTATTCCACTTAATGAACGCGAGCCATATAATACTAATTTTACAGATGATATTTTGTCGATCGAGTGGAATGATTCGCAACTTGATAATGATGATCTCGCTAATTATAAGAAGAAAGTCAACTACTATATTTCACAAAATCAGGATATTCCATCAATCGCTAAATTAAAAAGTAATATACCGCTAAACTACGAAGATGTTCAAGAGCTAGAGGATATTCTTTGGAATGAGCTTGGCACAAAGGAGCAGTATGATGCACAATACGGAGAAATTTCGATGGGTGTACTGGTGCGTTCTATTGTTGGGCTAAGTCAAAAAGCAGCGAACGATGCATTTTCAGCATTTCTCAATGACGCAAAGCTAGACAGCCGACAAATGCACTTCGTCAAGCAAGTTGTAAACTATATTGTGAAAAATGGCGTAATGAAAGACTATGCAATTCTTCAAGAAAGCCCGTTTTCTGATCAGGGAAGTATTGCTGAAATCTTTGTTGATACAACGATGTTTGCGAGATTGCGGACGGTGATTGATGGGATAAATAAGAATGCTGCATAGTGGTTTGATGTTCTTCTTCCTGTAAGTCAATCTATGGCCGAACTATTTCCATTTTGGAAATAGTTCGAAGCAAAACGTATATTAAGGACACCGCCCATGAACCAACACCATCAATCAGTGGTCAATCAAGTGCAGAGCCTGCTGCTGTCAGACGAAAATAAGCCCGAATGGGTTAACCGCTACAGCGGCTACGCAGACGCAATAATAGCAAACCTTGATTCTATCAAGGGGAACCGCCGACGTTTGCGCGAATGGGCACCGCTCAAGTTCTACTTGAACATAACAAACGCAAAAAAGGCAAAGCGTACGGTGCGATTTGATGTGCGTTATCTTGGTCAAACGGTTGCTGAACTAATAAGCAATACTGATGGTGTTACTTTATCAACAAAAGCAACAAAAGATTACGAGAGCACCAATCTTAGAGACTTCGATTGCGATATAAAATTGAGGAATGCGCCATGGGTTGGGAAAGAGGCTGCAGCTTTTAGGGCGTTTTTCAAAAACAGAAACCCTATGCGTAACAATACAGAAACGAACAAAAGTAATGAAGAGCACAGGGTTGAAAGCCTTTTGCTGTCGGAGTTTTCAAAAAGCGAAGAGAAAACGCTACCAAACATTAAGCCGGTGATGATAGAAGGGCTACGCTTTCCTATGCCAACACCAATTGGTGCAAGTAAATTCGGCAAAACTAAATACGCAAAGCAAGGCAGCGGTGGCATTGACATTCTTGCACGAGTAGGAACAGGCGGTAGAGCCACCTATTTATGCGTTATTGAGCTTAAGGATGAAAACAAACCATCAGAGCCGGCATCTCACGCCATTGAGCAAGCACTTAAATATGCTATATTTATACGCGAACTGCTCCGGAGCAACGCAGGAGCCGATTGGTGGAAGCTTTTCGGTCTTGGTGGTTCTATTCCTGCAAAACTGACCATTCATGCGGTATGCGCAATGCCTCACATTGAAAATGTAGACACCTCGTTTGCCGGAGAAATAGTGCAAGTCGGGGATGATGAGATTCAACTTGACTACATCTACTTCACGGAACAAGGGAATGAAATAATAGATATTAAAACATCACTGTCCTATGGTAAGCAGGCAGAAGTGTCGGTGTGAGGAAGCAGCATGAAAACATATGAATTTGACGCAATTATCCGCAAAGTGCCGGATATTGATGGTGCGTATGTCGAGTTTCCATATGACCTCAAAACTGAGTTCGGAAAAGGGCGTGTCAAAGTGCACGCAACTTTTGATGGAGTGCCATATGATGGAAGTATTGTCAATATGGGTATAAAGAACACTGATGGCTCGATCTGCTACATAATCGGAGTTCGCAAAGATATACGTGTAAAAATTGGAAAACAAGCAGGCGAGACGCTAAGAGTTACTGTAACTGAGAGAATTTAGATGATTCTGGCAAAAGCATATAAGCAACGCAACTTGACAAGAAATAATGCGAAAATTACAAACACAATTCATTCAGAAATGTGTAAATTTATAGCTTTAAATGTATAGACAATCTTCTGTCTGGCATGGTACGATATGCATAGTAAATTAAGAGTCAGGAGAAGAATCAGTTGTTTCCATTTTGGAAATAACTGCAGATGATAACAAAAATTACAAAACTAAACTATACAACCTCGACGCTATCATCTCCGTTGGATATCGTGTAAACTCACTTAAAGCGACGCGCTTTCGCCAGTGGGCAACTAAAGTATTGCGTGAATTTATGACAGCTGAAAAAACCCACATAACTGGAACTTTTATGGTTATCATAGCGTCTTAAATATTCAGAACACGAATCCACACACATTCACACTCGGGAGAAAGGAATTAAATTCATGAAAAAGATGCTTAGTATTACCCTTGTATTGTTGCTCATTCTAATGACAACCGTTGCTTGCGATATAATGTTTGCTGCTATGGATTATGCCGCTGACTACGGGGAGACGGATGAAACGTACCCGAACGGCACTGATGAATATGAAGATTATGATTACCTTGAATATGACCAAAGTTATGAGGAAGAAGAAACATCTATATATTACAATGATAATTATAATGACGAGATACAATATACTCCGGATGTTGTTACAGTATATTTGCACAGCAATCACATAACAAACGAGCGTCTGGCGGAAATGGTGGAAAGCGGTGAAATACCTGCAGAAGTTACACATCTGGTTTTGGCATCCAATTATATTACCAACCTTTCACCGCTCAGTAGCCTTACAAACTTAGTTGATCTCAACCTCTGGGGCAACGAAATTACTGACCTTTCACCACTTAGCAATCTCACAAATATAACACATCTCAACTTATGGGGTAACCAGTTTTATGATTTGTCGCCTATCGCAAACCTTACAAATTTAGTCGACCTGGCTGTTGGCGACAATCTTAATTTCAACGGAGATCTTTCGGTTCTGAGAAACTTCACAAAGCTAACCCGCCTCGGCTTGGGGGATACCTGGGGGGCACGAATGGATTTTTCTCCCATTGGAATGCTGGTGAATTTAGAGGAACTTCAACTATGGGGGGCGATCAGCTTAGATGATCTTTCAATTTTTAACAATCTTGAAAATTTAAGGCATTTAACCATACATGCCTCTAGTGTTAATGACTTTTCACCCATCAGCAATTTGACTAACTTGACGCGCCTTGATTTACAACAAAACCGGATAAACGATATTTCGCAGATTAATTTTGGTAGACTGACAAATCTGACAGATCTGTTCTTGTGGAGTAATCAAATCACCGATATTACGCCGTTAAGCGAGCTTACAAATTTGACTTTTTTGGCGTTGAACGATAATCAAATTAGCGATGTTTCACCATTAAAAGGATTAACTGGACTGAGAAGTTTGCAGCTTGATGATAACAGACTCAGCTCTGAACAAATCGATGAGCTTCGTATTGCTCTGCCGAACTGTGATATGGGCACGACGACGTTCTTAATTGATGCTGATGGAGGATCAATCATAATCGAATTTGATGATTAGAGATATTTGTTTCTGACAGCATATCGGAATAACCAAACGCAATCCAAGTCATATTAAAGTATGATATAATCAGATTATAGAGTTGCCTTAACCATTTTAATGGGCTTGGGGATCGGGACTGGGCGTTATGCTCAGTCCTTTCCTTTTACTTTCCACCTGACACTAATCACTAACAGGAATCATTGAATCTTTGCGAGCGTGCGTTGGAATTATTAATGTGGTATACTGTAACGCATGAATTAAGATACGCCAAGGGAGTACATCATGAAAGAAACATTTGTTTCAAAGATTTTCAAAAAACTATTACCATATTTCCTATTTGCAGTAGCGATTATATTAGTATATCGGCTTTCAGAGGGATTAGGATATTTTGCAGGCTTTCTAGGAACCGCATGGGGTGTCCTATCCCCGTTCTTCTATGGCTTTATATTGGCATATATAATAAACATGCCCATCAGCGGCATGCAAAAGCTTTTAGTAAAAACAGGACTCCGCTTTATAATCCGTAGACAAAAACTGCTTAGTGTACTCCTTGTGCTCCTTATTATTGTAGGTTTGATTGTGTTGATCTTGAGCTTTGTCGTTCCCGCAATTGGTAACAGCATATCTTTCCTTGTTGAAAACTCTCCTACATATTTAGAAAATATAATGCGCGCTGTTGACAATTTTAATCAGCTTGAACTATTTGATTGGGAGCTTAACACAGAAAATGTGCTTGCTTTACTGGGAGATTTGTTCGCAGACATAGATATGGAGTCCGCTATGCAGCCGATTGGTTGGTTAATCGACTTGGGGTCTGCGCTCTTTACCGGAGCTATTGCGTTCATCTCGTCAATTTATATTTTGATCGAAAAAGATCGATTCAAAAAGTACTTGGCTAATTTACTTCATGTTTGTACGCCACAAAATGTTAATGATGCAATAATTAAGAGTTTTGGCAGGCTTAACCAAAACTGCAGACAATACATTCGCACCCAATCTATCGATGGTCTTATTCTTGGAACAATGGCATCGATTGCACTACTTTTGTTAGGCTCACCTTTTTGGCTGATACTTGGCCTTATGCTTGGTGTTTTAAACTACATACCATATTTTGGCTCAATATTCGGCACTCTTATTGCGGTGCTTGTGGTAATGATTACGCAAGACTTTACATGGGGGCTAATTGCCGCAGCGATTTTATTTGTTATACAACAAATTGATGCCAACATCATTCAGCCTAGACTAATGAGTGGCTCCTTTTCTCTCAGTCCTTTGCTTGTCATTATAAGCATAACTGTGGGCGGAGCTATATCAGGGATTTTCGGCATGATTATCGCTATCCCAATTGCAGCTGTCTTGAAAGACATTTTTGATGCAATTATAAGGCACATTAAGCGCAAGAAGTTTGGGGATTCTATTGAAGAAACAACCACGGAGATCTAACATGCATACAACATCTGCAAAACTTACATTCTACATCCCGCAATCGACCTCGCTGAAAGACAAGCGCCACGTTAGCCGAAGTCTCATCAATAAGGCACAGCACCGCTTTAACGCATCGATTGCAGAGGTGGATACACAGGATGTGCACCAAACACTAACCATAGGTATTGCTGTAGCATCAGGCGATGTCTCCCACGCGGAGCAATCGCTTGATACGATTATTCGCTTTATGGAAAATAATGCCGAAGCAGAGTTGACGAATGTAGAGAGATAACTATATGAACAACACATTACAATCAATATATGAAATCCTATACGCTCGCTATGGCGATTTGCAATGGTGGCCGGCAAAGACCGTCTACGAAGTCATGGTTGGTGCTGTTTTGACACAGAATACAGCATGGACTAATGTTGAAAAGGCTCTTGCCAACTTCACAGCAAATCCCGATGATTGCAATAACCTCACTCCAGAGTTTGTACTAAGTGCCGACATTGCAGAGCTTGTAGATATAATCCGCCCGGCGGGATTTTTCAATCAAAAAGCTGTATATCTAAAAACAATGACAGAGTGGTTTGCCAAATATAATTTTGATGTGCCAACTGTACAAAAGCATTCATTGGAAAAAATGCGCAGGGAATTGCTTGCAGTAAAAGGTGTAGGCAAAGAAACTGCAGACTCGATACTTCTGTACGCTTTCGAATTTCCAACCTTTGTTGTAGACGCATACACGGTCAGGCTCTTTGAACGTTACTCCATCGACATCGGTAAAAACTACGACACGGTCAAAGCATATTGCGAAGACAATTTACCTCGTGATGTTTTTTTGTATAATAATTTTCATGCCTTAATTGTAATTAACGGCAAGCATCATTGCAGAAAAAAAACTATATGCCGCAACTGTCCCCTTGAAGATCGTTGCAAAAGAGACACATTGACGCAAAAATGAATATTTTTTCACAAAATCACGAATAAAGCTTGCATAATCGATTCGGCTATGGTATATTTATGCATATTTGTCGTAAAAACAGTATATTCATCCAGTTTCACACAATAAAACAACCCAAGAACGGAGCAAAAGAAATGAAACCAAAAATCTTCATTGATGGTCAAGAAGGAACGACAGGATTGCAAATACATAGTAGACTTGTTGACCGAAATGATATTGACATATTGAGTATAGACGAGTCTCTCCGTAAAGATGTTAATGAGAGAGAAAGATTGATAAATCATGCAGACCTCGTCATTTTGTGTCTTCCGGACACTGCAGCTAGGGAGTCTGTGTCGCTTATAGAAAACGACAGCACCAGAGTTATCGATGCATCAACAGCACATAGAACTAGCGATGATTGGGCGTATGGACTCGCAGAACTCTCAAAAACGCAGTACGACAAAATCAAAAATGCAAAGAGAGTTGCCAATCCCGGTTGTCACGCCACAGGCATTATCGCATCTGTCTACCCGCTAATATCGCAAAACATAATGCCGAATAATTATCCAGTCACATGTATTTCAATTACCGGTTACTCCGGTGGCGGAAAATCGATGATTAATGCATATGAAAATGAGAAAACAAAAGAAATGTATGCACCGAGAATGTATGCTCTTGATTTAAACCAAGCACTTACCCGAGATAATGCATGTTACAGGACTCACAGTCAAACCACTATTTTGCCCAATTGTTGATGACTATTACAATGGACTAGCAACAACCGTGACACTACACAACAACTCACTCGTCGGAAATCCAACAGCAGAAAGCATACGCCAAATCCTCGTAGAGCATTATAAAGGTCAAAAGTTTGTAACTGTTGCGCCGGAGCTAGGAAGTGGAACGCTGGAATGCAACTGGGGTGCAAATACAGACAACATGGAAATCACCGTAAGCGGAAACAACGAGCAAACAATCATAACAGCACGTTTTGACAATCTAGGCAAAGGTGCAGCAGGAGCTGCCGTACAAAATATGAATATCATGTTGGGGTTGGATTAAGATTTATGCATGATAATGTCAAATAGTTCATGAAAGCTTTGTCATTCTGCGCGAAGTCGCAGAATCCAAGAAATCTGTACTTACTAGATTCTGCGACTTCGCGCAGAATGACAAAGCATTAAGGAGTATACATACTATGAAATTCATTGAAGGTGGCGTCTGTGCCGCAAAAGGATATAAAGCTGCTGGTCTACATGTCGGAGTAAAGACCAGGAATAAAGACAAAAAAGACCTTGCACTAATAGTTTCAGATGCAGAATGTAGCACAGCTGCTGTTTATACAAAAAATGTTGTAAAAGCCGCACCGCTTCTCGTCACAAAAGAGAATCTCAAAGACGGCAAAGCTAAAGTTGTCTTTGCAAACAGCGGAAATGCAAATGCCTGTGCTCCACATGGCGAGGAATATGCACACCGTATGTGTAGTGCTGTTGCAGAAGCACTTGGTATACAAGTAGATGATATTATTGTAGCATCAACCGGTGTAATCGGGCAAACGCTACCGATTGAAACAATCGAAGGCGGCGTTGATGAACTCATTTCAAATCTATCTTACGATGGCTCAAATGATGCTGCGGATGCAATAATGACAACCGATCTCGCAAAAAAAGAACTCGCTGTAGACTTCAAAGTGGGCGGAAAAGTGTGCAAAATCGGAGGCATCGCAAAAGGTAGCGGTATGATACACCCAAACATGGGTACAATGCTTGCTTTTTTAACAACAGACTGTGCCATTAGCTCTGAGATGCTTCAAGAAGCTTTACTAAGCGCAACGAACGTGAGTTTTAACAGAGTTTCAGTTGATGGTGATTCTTCTACAAATGATATGGCAACGCTCATGGCAAATGGACTTGCCGAAAATGATGAAATTATAATGAAATGCGAAGATTATTATATATTCGCTGAAGCTCTCAATAATTTATGCATAGAGCTCGCAAAAATGATTGCAGCCGATGGCGAGGGTGCAACTCATCTCATAATATGCCGAGTCGCTGGCTCTAAAAATGAATTAGAAGCCGAAACTATCTCAAAGTCTGTCATTTCATCCACGCTCACCAAAGCTGCGATATTCGGAACGGATGCAAACTGGGGACGTGTGCTGTGTGCAATGGGATACTCCGGTGTAGATTTCAACCCGGAAAAAGTTAGTATTTCCTTTGAGTCAACAGCAGGCAGAATCACTGTGTGCGAAAATGGTTGCGGGCTGCCTTTTGATGAAGAACTCGCAAAAATCATACTGACAGAGCATGATATAACCATAGATATCGATTTAAACGACGGCAACGCCGAGTGCACATGCTGGGGATGCGATATCACATACGATTATATAAAAATCAATGGAGACTATAGGACATGATAAATAATAATCAATTGCGAGCACAAACCCTCGTCGAAGCACTTCCCTATATTCAAGAATTTACGGGTAAGGTCGTCGTCATAAAATATGGCGGAAATGCAATGATAAACGAGGAGCTATTTGACGCAGTAATAGAGGATATGATTCTACTGCAACTCGTCGGTATTCACGCTGTGCTCGTTCATGGTGGAGGTCCGGAAATCAACGAGATGCTTGACAAGCTCAGTATAGAATCCAAGTTTGTAAACGGACTGCGCTATACTGACAAAGAAACAATGGATGTTGTGCAAAGTATACTTTGTGGTAAAGTCAACAAAGATTTGGTGTCAACAATAGTTCGTAAAGGCGGTAGTGCGATTGGCCTGTGCGGGCTTGACGGCAAGCTTCTTGAAGCAAAGAAGCTGGACAAAGGCGATGGCGAGGATTACGGATATGTAGGCGATGTAACGAAAGTAAATCCTGAGGTTGTGTTGCAAGCTATAGGTGATGGACAAATTCCGGTCATTGCAACAGTTGCATATGGAGTGGACAGCGACACAGCATACAATACAAATGCTGATACCGCAGCAGCGCAGCTTGCAGTCGCACTTGGTGCAGAAAAGCTTATCATACTAACAAATACACGAGGAGTTCTTCGCGAAAAAGACAACGAAAACTCCCTAATTCAAAAAATAGATGTTGACGAAATTGAAAGTTTGAGAGAAAAGGGAGTAATTGAGGGTGGCATGATTCCAAAAATCGAATGTTGTGCCACAGCAATATCAGGTGGGGTAAAGCGAGCCCACATTCTCGACGGACGTATTGCACACTCGATACTAGTAGAAATGCTAACCGACGAAGGCGCCGGAACGATGATATGTTTATTTAGGGGTTAGGGTTTAGGGGCTAGGGGTTAGTTTCTGACAAATAATCTGCTACTTATCTTGAGCTTCTATAAAACTTATAGTCGTATGATGTAATGATTTGGAGGACAAAATGACAAGTAATGAAATTAAACAATTAGATTCACAAAATGTTATGCAGACATATGGTCGCTTTGATGTCGCCATTGAGCATGGTGTTGGGTCAACTTTGTATAGTCCGGAAGGTAAAGAATATATTGATTTCACGAGTGGAATCGGTGTCAATGCAATCGGTTACGCCAACAAAAAATGGGCAGATGCTGTATATGCTCAAGCAGTGAAATTGCAGCATATTTCTAACCTATACTACAGCGAGCCATATGCAAAGCTAGCTGATGTGTTGACAAAACGTACCGGAATGAAGAACGTATTTTTCGCAAATGCCGGAGCTGACGCCAATGAGGGTATGATAAAGCTTGCACGTAAATACTCATTTGACAAACATGGCAAAGGGAAGAGCACAATAATAACACTCAACCAAAGTTTTCACGGAAGAACAATAACAACTCTCGCTGCAACAGGGCAGGATTCATTCCATAACTATTTCTTCCCGTTTACTGAAGGCTTTAAGCATGTACAGGCAAACGATATAGATGCTCTAAAAAAAGAACTCTCTGACGATGTCTGCGCCGTACTTATTGAGTTTGTTCAAGGCGAAGGCGGTGTCATACCACTAGATCAGGAATATGTGAAAGAAGTATCTGACCTATGTAAAGCAAATGACCTGTTGTTACTCGCTGACGAAGTGCAAACAGGAGTCGGACGCACAGGAACTCTCTTTGCTTTTCAACAATTCGGCGTCACTCCCGACGTCATAAGCTTTGCCAAAGGTATTGCAGGCGGACTACCATTGGGCGGTTTTATGGCAAATGAGAAGTGCTCGACTGTACTGACGGCAGGCACACATGCCACAACTTTTGGCGGAAATCCGGTAGCCGCAGCAGGAGCAGTCGAAGTGCTGAACCAACTGGATGATTCAACTTTAAATGAAGTTATAAAGAAAAGCGAATATATTCAAGAGCAGATAAAAAGTTGGAATATACCATATATTGTTGAAATCAGAGGCAAAGGTCTCATGCTCGGCATTTCAGTTAAAGATGCCGTGCCAAGAGACATTGCACAAGCATGTGTAGAAAATGGATTGCTAGTATTAACAGCAGGAACCGACGCACTCAGAATGTTGCCACCACTAACCATTTCATACGAAGAAATCGACAAAGGACTGAACATATTAAAAACCGTATTCGACAACTTATAAATTGAGTATTTATGTAAATGCTAAAAATAGAAGGAGAGCACAAATGAAAAAAGATCTACTGAAGTTACTTGACCTAACCCCCGAGGATATCAAATTAATTCTCGACACCTCAGACAAACTAAAGGCTGAGAAAAAAGCCGGTAAGAAACACGACTTCCCTGCCGGAAAAACTCTTGCGATGATTTTCGCAAAAAATTCAACCAGAACACGTGTTTCATTTGAAGTTGGAATGACTCATTTAGATGGTCATGCAATATTTATGACAACATCAGATAGCCAAATGAAGCGCGGCGAAGCAATTGCCGATACAGCGCGTACACTCAGTCGCTATGTTGATTGTATAATGATACGCACATTTGACCAAGACGAAGTTGAAGAACTTGCCGCACACTCAACAATTCCAGTTATTAATGGACTTACAGATTTTGCTCATCCATGCCAAATACTGGCAGACCTTATGACAATTCGTGAGCACAAAGGCAAGCTTGAAGGATTGAAAGTATGCTGGATGGGTGATGGAAACAACGTAGCTAATTCACTAATTGTTGGTTGCTTAAAGTCAGGAATGGACATTTCTGTTGCATGCCCTGAGGGATATGAGCCTGATCAAGAAGTGTTAGATTTTGCGGCAACAGCCAAGGATTGCAAATTTGAACTGGTTACTGACCCTAAAGTAGCTGCAAAAGATGCAGATGTAATCTTCACAGATGTTTGGGCATCAATGGGGCAAGAAGGCGAAGCCAAAGCTCGCGAAAAAGCGTTTGAAGGCTATCAGGTCAACGATGAAATAATGGCACTTGCAAAACCTGATGCCATGGTGCAACATTGTCTCCCTGCACACAAAGGCGAAGAAATTTCTGAGAAAGTTTTCGAAGAGCATGCACAAGAAATCTTCGACGAAGCAGAAAACCGCCTACATGTACAAAAAGGCATTATGTATTTGTTGATGAAATAATACTAAACGCCAATAGAAGTGTATTAGTAAAAGCGATAAAGGGTAAACAATAATTTAGAATAAAGTTATATGTAATACTGATCCATGGTAAAAATGCAATTCTCCTTACCATGAATCAGTATTATACTATTTTATCAGTGTTCAGTATGAAAAATAAGTTTACAAAAATAGTTCCATTTTTGTGCAGAATAACATTGCAGAACACAACATGTTGTGGTAAAATCATCCAGATATGCGAAAGAGAGCATATAAAAATTTAATATTTGATTGGGGGACATTGTAGTATGGTGCCGGTACGAAAGCTTGTAAATGTAGCTGATTTGTCTAGAGAATGGTGGGACGCGATGTATTCAAGATGTTGTGATATTATCGCCAGACCCGATGTTTATGCAAACTCCTGTAGTGGAAAAATTCTTGCTTCCATGTTTTATGAACCAAGTACACGTACAAACTTTTCGTTCCAAGCAGCTGCACAAAGGCTTGGCGCTGGTGTATTTGGATTTTCTGATCCGGTAGGTACGTCTTCATCAAAAGGTGAAACCTTAGCAGATACAATCAGAATGACCGCAGCATACTCGTCCACAATTGTTATACGTAGTCCACAAGAAGGCTCTGCGACAGCTTCAGCGATGTATTCAGAAGTTCCGGTTATAAATGCCGGCGATGGAGGTCACTCTCACCCAACACAAACACTTACGGATTTGACGACAATCGCACAAAAGCGAGGTAAGATCGGCAATATCCGTATTGGTTTATGTGGGGATCTTAAGCATGGGCGCACAGTCCATTCATTGGTAGAAGCAATGGAAATGTTCCCCGGAATTAGCTTTTATCTCATCTCACCCAAAGAACTCCGATTCCCCGATTATGTCATCGATCGTATGAAGAGACAGGGACAGGAATTTGAAGAATCTGAAACCCTTGCCGATTGCATACCTGAACTAGACATCCTATATATGACACGTATACAACGCGAAAGATTTAGTGATGCAGGCGAATACAGACGTTTAAAAGATGTCTACATATTGACAAAGAAGATGATGGAGAGTGCAAAGTCTGATATGCAAATCATGCATCCACTACCAAGGGTCGATGAAATTTCAACAGAAGTTGACACCGACCCACGTGCTGCATACTTTGACCAAGCGAGATATGGTATGTTCATCCGTATGGCATTACTTTTAGACTTTATGCACCTACCAAGAATCATTCCCCCTGTAGTTCACGATGATCCGGCAGCAGCTACCGGTGAATGTGTAAACCCTGCGTGTATTACTCAATCAGACAGATATTTGCCAAAATTAGTATCAAGAAGCGGTCCTGACAGATGCGGATACTGTGACAAGAAGACAACTAATATGTTATTATAGAAAATCTATGGAAATTGCCCGCTCTGTGCGACTTGAAAAGAGAACACAATGGACGACTCTAAATTTGCCGAAATTGAAATAAAATCAACACAAAACCGCAGCACATCTGCTGAAGCAGCGCTGCGGTTTTTTTCCTCTGTCTCCCCTCCTCCACAGGCAATAAAGCCACGAACACCGGATCCCATTAGAGAAAAATTCTTTGAAATGCGAAGACTTGCATCTCAAAGACCATTCTCTCGCAACGATTCCGAGCTTTTTTATAAACAAGCTCAATTCATGGAGGAATTCACAGATAACTTCGAGGGCAATGCGAAGTTCAATATGTATTACCCATATTATCAAAATATGGGATATGAGTATCTTCGCACATACTTTACATGGCGTACGAAAATCCGTAATGGAGAAGTCCTTCCAACATCACTGTCATATATTTTCTTATATATATACGAATTATTATCAGGCATTGGAGTAAGTGATGCAGCTGATGGGTTAAACAAACTCTTAGTATTATGGGATGCTTTTGCTTCCGGAAACCCAAATCTAGAAAAGTATCTGGCAATATGGTTGAAAGATTACCATATATTTTATGATTTACCTCATAGTTTTTCAGACTTTATTGAAGAGCGCAAAATGCAGAAATATTATTCCCTAACACTTCTATTTTATGAGAACGTAGAGAACAAACTGGAACTTTGGAACAATGTGTCCACATATAATGTAATGAACTCAAAGTTCTACAAGGACGGAAACGAACAATTAATGAGTGATTGCTTTACTGATGTTCTGAGCGAAATCCAAAGTTTCTGTATTAAACGAAACACACGCTTTGAAGATCTCATTGTATACAGCGTAAGTAGACGTTCACCATGGCAGCCATTTAAGCAAGCACTCTTTCAAAATCAGACGCAGCAAGGTGACCGCGAAATAATAGTCTCCGATTTTGAACAATATTTCTGTAAAAATGGGCAATGGACAGCGAGGCTACCGATATACTATTCAAGTCAGAAGGATTTTGTCGGTTATATAATTAAGAAAACTGAAGCATGTCTACGTCAAGCTGTTGGCTATAAATATAAGCTGATAGCAGACATGAAATCAGGTAGCAAGCCTTTCAGGGAGCTTCAACGACCTGCAGCAAAACGTGCAGAGCTTGATAAGCTCATAGAAAATGCAGTTACAGAGTTTCATCGAAACTTAACTCGTACTGTGGTAACCGTAGATCATGGCAACCTTGCGAGAATACGTGAGGAAGCCTTTGAAACACAAGAGCAACTGATTGTCCCAGAAGCAGATAATGTTCAAAAAGAGCAACAAGCCGACGAACCAGCTCACCTTACAGCCTGTCAAAACGCGCATATTCAAACTGATGATTACCTCTCAACGGACCACGCCGAACTCACTATGAGTTTTTCAGATGGTTGGAAAGCTCTGAGGAAAGCCCTCTCTGATGTTGAGCAAAAAGCTCTTTCAATTGCACTGCAGGTTTCCAGAGGAAATAGTAGCGAAAGTACAAAAGTATATGCAGATGAAAATAACATTATGCTCGAAGTTCTCGCAGACAGTATAAACGAAAAAGCTGCCGACTATATTGGCGACAACATCCTTCAAGTTGACGATGAGTTGATTCTATATGATGAATACATAGGGTATCTCGAAAATATAGTGGCAAAAAGTTAAAAGCATATAGTGAATATGGAGTTCAATATGATAAACACAGCAAATTTAACAACACAGGCGGTATTAAAACAATATTTCGGATATGACACTTATAGGGGTAAACAAGAAACCCTAATAGACGATATACTGGCGGGCAATGATGTATTAGGAATAATGCCGACAGGTGCAGGCAAATCAATATGTTTTCAAGTACCGGCAATACTTATGGAGGGTGTTACACTCGTTGTATCTCCCTTGATTTCTCTCATGAAAGATCAGGTAAACGCTTTAATCCAATCGGGAGTTGCAGCCGCATACATAAATTCCTCACTTACAGAAATGCAAATCAGCAAAGCAATGCAAAATGCCCGTAATAACGCATATAAATTAATTTATATCGCACCAGAAAGACTGCTGACAGATGATTTTTTGAGCTTTGCAAAATCAGCCAACATATCAATGCTGACAGTTGATGAGGCTCACTGTATTTCTCAATGGGGACACGACTTTCGACCAAGCTATGCAAGAATCCAAGAATTTATCAGCGAGCTGCCAGATCGCCCGATAATCACCGCTTTCACAGCGACCGCAACACAAAAAGTAAAAGATGATATTGTAAATCTACTAATGCTCGAAAACCCCACCATTCTTGCAACAGGATTTGATCGCCCAAATCTTTCCTTTGAGGTACAAAAACCAAAAAACAAATTCGATGCATTGTTAGGATTTTTAGAAGATAAAAAAGAGCAAAGTGGAATAATATACTGTTCTACCCGAGCAACAGTTGAAGAAATCACAGATGAGTTAAACTCATACGGATACAATGCCTCACGCTATCACGCAGGACTTTCCGATAAAGAGCGTCATGACAATCAGGATGATTTTATTTTTGACCGCGTACAAATCATGGTTGCGACAAATGCTTTTGGCATGGGCATAGACAAGTCTAATGTATCTTTTGTTGTGCACTACAATATGCCAAAAGATGTCGAGAGCTACTATCAAGAAGCAGGTCGTGCCGGTCGCGACGGCAATCCGGCTGAGTGCTCATTGTTTTACAGCGGTCAGGATGTGCGGACAAATTTGTGGATGATAGAGAACGCACGAGAGCCACAAGAGTTCGAAGATAGCGAGATGCTAGAACAAACTCTGGAGCGAGAGCGAGCAAAGTTGCGTGAAATGACTTTTTATTGTGCAACAAATGATTGTCTGCGTGGATATATTCTAAAATACTTCGGTGAAGCCCCACAAGTCTATTGTGGAAACTGTAGTAATTGCAATTCAAATTTTGAAACTGTGGATATAACAATCGATACACAGCAAATACTTTCTTGTGTTGTACGGATGAATGAACGTTTTGGAGTAAATGCAATCATTGACACTCTTAGAGGTAGCAAGAACGAGAAAACACTTCGTCAGGGTCTAAATAAGCTATCAACCTATGGTGTGAGCAACAAGTCTGCCCACTATCTACGAGCGATCATTTCACATCTGATATTGAATGGATATCTAATAAAAACCGACGATGAATACCCTATAATAAAACTCGGAGCACTTGCAGGCAAAATTTTACGTGGGGAATCCAGCATCTCCATGAAACTTCCCAAAGAGAAAGAAAAAGCAGCACCCAAACCTGATAAGAACTCAAGGGCTTCGAATACCGATGAACCTGTTGATAATGCATTGTTTGATGTTTTGCGTGGTGTTCGCCGAGAAATTGCCCAAAAACAAAATATGCCCGCCTTTGTCATTTTTCACGACAGTACACTAGCCGACATGTGCCGCAAACGCCCAACAACCATGGAAGATTTCTTAAAAGTATCAGGCGTCGGCAAGGTAAAAGCTGAAAAGTACGGCAAGCAATTTTTGGATGCAATTGTTGCCTATTAAATGTGAGTAGCACCGTTTGCAAAAATAATTATAATCAATAACAAAACCACTCAAATCAGTTGATTTAGGGCGGTCATTGTGGTAGGCTTTGTGTGGAGCAACTATATATTGACAAAATCTCACAAGGAGAACCATAAATATGACCAACCGTGTACCAACACGAATTGCAAATATACTTGTTAACGCACTTAAAGGTGGCGTTGTGCCGCGAGTGGGTCTTGAATACATCACAGTGGGACGTACTCAAGAAATAGCAGCAATACTACATGATATTGACATGATAGAGGACGGTGGAGCATCGTTCCGTTTTATCGTGGGGAAATACGGAAGCGGAAAGAGCTTTCTACTCCAAACAATCCGTAATTATGCAACAGCCAAGGGCTTCGCAGTCGTTGATGCAGACCTGTCACCCGAACGGCGCTTTGCTGGAACAAAGGGTCAAGGGCTCGCAACCTATAAAGAGCTGCTTCAAAACCTGTCAACAAAGTCCAAACCGGATGGCGGAGCACTGACCCTCATTCTTGAAAAATGGATTTCGGGCATACAGGCTGATGTAAAAGCACAAACAAATCTTGAGGGCGAAGAGTTCGACAGTCAAGTTGAAAAACAAATATACGCTGCTGCATCGTCATTGGAAGGCATGGTCAACGGCTTTGAATTCGCCAAGGCAATTGCGACATATTGGCAGGCATATAAACAAGATGATTCTGCGACAAAAAGCAATGTATTAAGATGGTTTCGTGGCGAATATGTAACACGCAGAGATGCAAAAGCCGATCTAGGTATAAACTTCATAGTCACGGATGAAAACTGGTACGACTTTTTAAAAATTATGGCTGTGTTTCTCGTCAGCGCTGGATACAAAGGGCTACTTGTACTCGTTGACGAGCTTGTCAACATATTCAAGATACCAAATTCAATAACAAGACAAAATAACTATGAAAAAATCCTCACAATATACAATGATATATTGCAAGGAAAGGCGAAACATATAGGTTTCTTAATTGGTGGTACACCACAATGTATTGAAGATAGATATAAGGGTGTATATAGCTATGAAGCACTGCGCTCAAGATTAGCGGAAGGGCATTTTGCAACGGATGACCTCAAAGACTTATCAGCCCCGATCATCAAACTGCAAATGCTCACACAAGAAGAAATGTATATTCTTGTAGAAAAACTTCGTGATATCCATGCCCAACTATATAACTATACGCCTACATTAAAACATGAAGATTTACTATACTTCCTAACTGTAGAATATAACCGTGTCGGGGCAGATACGCATATTACTCCACGTGAAATAATCCGTGACTTTATAGAACTCATAGGAATCATACATCAAAACCCCCAAATGAGTATAGAAACAATTCTTGGAAGCAACAGTTTCGAAATGGCAAAAGATGGCATAACAGACGAAGATATCCATGCAGATTTTGTTGAATTTGAAGTGTAATTTATACTAATCCATATTAGAAATAATTGTATCTTTGTGGTCTATTTTCCCTTTGCCTGCGTTAAAAATCCTTGAAAGGCCACAGGCATTTCTGCGTATTTTCGCCTTGCCAAATGAAAAATAGCCTCGCAAAACTATCAACGATTTCTAACAAGGATTAGTAGAGACAATTACATGAAGCGAGATTCGCATGACACATTAATAAGAATTGATTATGAGGATGAGCACACAATGGACGCATTTAGTAGACTAGCACCCTTTATACAAGATTTTATATACCAAAACAAGTGGGAAGAGCTACGCGGTATTCAGGTCGCAGCATGTGAAGCCATCTTCGACACAGATGACAACCTCCTGCTCTCATCCGGTACCGCATCGGGAAAAACCGAAGCGGCATTTTTGCCTGTCCTTACAGAGCTATATAACAACCCCTCCAAGTCGGTTGGCGTGCTGTACATTTCTCCGCTCAAAGCCCTCATAAACGATCAATTCAAGCGATTAGAACAACTGCTCTTAGACTCAAATATCTCGGTCTGGAAGTGGCACGGAGATGCATCACAAACCCAAAAAGATAAGCTCGTCAAAAATCCTGAAGGACTTCTTCAAATCACACCTGAATCCCTTGAGAGCTTGATTACAAACAAGCGAGGAGCATGTCTCCAAATGTTCTCTGACCTGCGCTTTGTAGTGATAGATGAGGTACACCACTTCATGCGAGATGCAAGAGGTGTGCAGCTACTTTGTGTACTTCAACGGCTACAGAAATTGACAGGTGTTATCCCACGCAGAATCGGTCTGTCTGCGACTATAGGAAATATCGAGATGGCGCAATCGTGGCTAAATACAGGCACAGGAAGAAACTGTGCCGCACCGATCACTGATGAAGGTAAAAAACGTGTGCGACTACATGTTGAGAGATTCGTCAACTATGCCGACAAACGTGATTTTGAGGAAAGAGATGACAGCGGAAACGTAACCAAAATCGACACAGGTGGAGATATTGGCGACAGAGAGCATTATGAATATCTCTTTAAGGCGACTTTAGATAAGAAAACAATCATATTTACAAACAGCCGTGAAGAAACAGAGTTTATCCTTGCCAACTTACGTGAAATTGCGCTAAAAAATAAAGCGCCGGATATCTACAGAGTGCATCATGGTAATGTATCTGCCTTACTGCGAGAAACAACCGAAGATGAAATGAAAGCCGATGATGAAAAAATCGTCACCGGAGCTACAGTGACGCTGGAATTAGGTATTGATATTGGCTCCCTTGACCAAGCCGTGCAAGTCGGAGCACCTCTTAATGTATCGTCATTTGCTCAAAGACTCGGGCGTTGTGGACGACGTGGACAAGTGCCACAATTACTATTTACTATAGTTGAAAGTATTCAAATTAATTCAGCAGATATATTGGGACCAATAAACTGGGAATTCATCCGCACTATTGCAATTATCGAGACATATACAAAAGAACAATGGATTGAGCCGATATACCCACACTATCATGCATATAATCTGCTTTATCATCAAACTATGAGTCATCTAAAAAGCAACGGTGAAATGTCTGCTGCAGCACTAGCACAAGCAATATTAACACTAGGTTGTTTTGACAAGATATCACAAGATGATTATCGTCAACTCCTCGAACATCTCATAAATACGGATCAACTGGAGCGTACAGAGCGTGGTGGAATTATCATAGGCAGAGAGGGCGAAAAGATTGTAAACAGTCACAAGTTCCTCACGGTCTTTATAACCCCCGAGTATCTGTTGGTGAAAGATGAAAACCGTACGATAGGAACGGTAGATAAAGCATATCCAATTGGAACACGCTTTGCACTCGCAGGGCAAGCATGGGAAACGGTTGAGCTAAACGAAAAGAGTAAGGTTATATTCGTAAAGCATGTACCCGGCATTTCTCTTGTCGATTGGGATGTCGATTTTGATGTTGAGCTTCACACGGTATTGGTGCGAAAAATAAGAGACGTACTAATGTCAGATGACCCATATCCATATTTGAGTGAAAGATGTGCCCCACGATTAGAAGAAATACGTTATATCGCTAAAAACAGCGGTATTTTAGAAAACCTCGTAACACCTCTATCTGATAAAAAATATGCCATATTCCCATGGGTGGGAACACGGCAACTTTTCACATTACATTATGCACTAATGGATAGGGGTATTCACAACAAATTACCATGGATGACATGTGTGTTCCTCGAAGTCACATACAAGGGGACTCCCGAATCACTGGAAGAAATAATCTATGATATTCTCCACTCAGATATAAACTTATATGATTTGCCGTTACCGGAAAAAGTGCAAGTAAGGGGCAAATACAACGAGTTCATCCCTGAGCAACTGCTGAGAAAGCAGTTTGTAGAAGATTATCTTGACTTTGAAGGATTGAAGAAAGCGTTGCTTTGATTCTAATGCATGCATGAGGTTACAGCCCCGTCATTGCGGACTTGATCGAGGCTGCTGAAAAAGTCCCATTTGTCATCCCGGGCTTGGCCCGGGATATATTACAAAGCTTGATTCTATCAGATTGCGGCTTCCTGAATCAAGTTCAGGACAGGCTCCGGCCAGCAATGACGATAGGTAAAAATATGCACTTTGTCCGCGACCTCGACTTGATCCGCAATCTCATACAAATACATTATCACGCTCTATCAATGGGATCCCGGATCAAGCCCGGGATGACGAGTATTACTTCTGTAGCACCTTTACAATTTCGCCAATGTAGAAATAGTGATGGTCATTTTCCGGATAGTTTTCTTTGTCCAGACTTTTATCGATAAACTTCGACGCATCCAACTGTTGACCGCCATGCAGCTTTCTGCAAACGAAAATTAAATTGGCTTCTTCAAATGCAAGAGTATCGTCGACAAAGGTTGGAGTTAAACCGCTTTCGGCAATTTTGTCACAATCTCTTCCAGACTTTGTGCCTAAAATCCCGAGAGCCTTTTTATGACCGTCTGGGAAAAAGCTTATTGTAAATAAGTCATTATTCTCAACAAATTCATAAGTGTATCTTTGCGGACGCACAACAACTGTCATAACAGGCTTGTTCCACATTACGCCAAAGCTTCCCCATGCAATTGTCATGGTATTATGCTTTTCCGGACCTCCTGCGCTCAGAAGCCCCCACTCATCCTTTAACATAACAAAAGGATTTAAGTTCAATGATTCGTAGTTTATTTCTTTAAATGATGACATAATTTAACCTCCAACATTAATTGTTTTCTATGCATCTTATCGCGTTCTCTTGTAGGGGCGATCGAGACGATCGCCCAATGCGAGCAACTTAAGGTTATCCGTAGCATAAAGGCTCAAATCATCCGGTCCGCGGGACCACCTTCTTTGCTAAAGAAGGCAAGGAACGATACATCCAACCCTTGCCCTCTTTAGAAAAG
>Ga0123355_10003502_pt1 | contig 22530 bp, 18 predicted proteins | sample TergutEmb28metaG_3_FD_89872 | JGI IMG/M metagenome (GOLD analysis project Ga0123355, IMG submission 89872) | Embiratermes neotenicus P1 segment gut microbial communities from Petit-Saut dam, French Guiana - Emb289 P1 | ecosystem: Host-associated > Arthropoda: Insects > Digestive system > Gut ... | reverse complement strand
TGGGGTAAGCAGCCCGTACATGTTTGGCAGCCAGTCGTTGTACTCTGCAAGCAGCGGGGTCAAGTCCATGATTCCGCCCATGTTTGCAAAAGTTTCTACCATCGCAAAACCAAATGTGAAAGATACATCCGGAGCATCATCAGCGCCAAGCAATGTAGAAAGCAATGCTTCTTGCGTCCAGCGGTCAACTTGAACCCATTCTAAATCAATATTGTGGTCTTCTCTGATCTGGGTTTGAACCCACTGAGCCCAATAACTTTCCGAAAACTCTGGAAAACGGCTGTCGGAGCGATCCCAAAGTAAGGCGGAGATAGACACAGGGTCTATAAAGCGCAAGTTTTCGTCTAAGCCATGTGCCGCGAGCCTAGGGTCGCCAGCTTCTACTTCAACATCACCGTCTTCACCGGCCGGGGGTGGAGTTGGTGGTGGCGGGGGAGTTGTTACAACTTCCGGCTCTGTTGTGCCGCCGCCGTCGCCGCAAGCTGCAACCGTGGCTAACAATGCCGCAAGAACTGCAACTACAAATAGCAATTTGAGGTATTTCCTCATTTAAATCTACTCCTTTCGTTTTGGAAAACATTTAAGAAACTATGAAAAATAAACCTCGGACGGTTATCCTTTTACCGCGCCAAGGGTAGCGCCTTGAACAAAATATTTCTGTACCCAAGGGTAAACACATAAAATAGGAACCATTGCTATAACAATAGCGGCAGCCTGTACGGTCTCGCCCCAGCCAAGTACCTGGGCGGTACCCGGGTCTAATACATCAACGGCCATGATATTGTTGAGGATATTAAAAAGAATCAACTGAATGGGGTGATAACGGGCATTCCCCTGTAAGAAAAATAGTGCATCCATAAAGCCATTCCAACGGCCTACGGCTACAAACAGCCCGACTGTTGCCAAAACAGGCGTAGACAGGGGCAGATAAATCTTGATTAGACATTTTAGAGGGCCGGCGCCGTCAATCTCGGCAGACTCTTTAAGGCTATCGGGTATCCCAATGAAGAAATTACGCATGATTATCATGTTAAACACGCTAATCATACCTGGTACAATCAGAACAAAAGGTGAATTAAGCAGGCCAAGCCTTCTAAACAGCATAAAAGTAGGTATCAGGCCAGCGTTGAAATACATAGTAAAAACAATAAGTACCGTTAACAACTTGCGCCCTTTAAGGGAGTCGTATGTGAGGGGATAGGCACAAAGTATTGTCATAATCAAATTTACGACTACGACAATGCCGGTAAGTATCGCCGTCCATGTAAGTGACCACAGGAACCTATTATCGTTAAGCACATCTAGGTAGGCGTTTAAGTGGAAGCCCCTAGGCCAAAATGTTACGTCTCTTCGTACGATAGCGTTGGCATCGCTAAAAGATGTTGCCACTACAGTTAAGACTGGCAATATACAAGAGAGTATCAACAAAATCATAATCAGTACAATTACCCAATCACCGATAGTGGGCCTTTTTAAGCGGCTTCTGGTTGAAGATATCCGGGCAGGCGATTTTTCGCTCATATTATCTCCCTCACTTTTGCTATATCCGACATATGACCTTTAGAAGCTATTCATAGCTTCATTTATTCTGTTTCCGTTTCATTTACCAAAGACCGCTTCCACCAAGTTTACGTGCAACTATGTTGGCACCAAATAACAGTGCCAAATTGATGACCGATTGCATAAGTCCGACAGCCGCCGCACGGTGGTACTGCATACCCTCTATACCCCAGCGGAACACAAATATAGGCAGCACCGTGGAAACATCCCTAACAAGCAAAGTTTCTAAGCCCAAAAACCTGGCCATATCGGCACCCATTATCTGTCCCATGGTAAGGATAAACAATATGACAATTACGGGGCGTATGCCGGGGAGGGTAACGTGCCACATCTTCCTGAGGCGGCTTGCGCCATCCATATCCGCCGCTTCGTAAAGCTCCGGATTAACATTTGTTATAGCCGCTAAGTAGATAATGGTATTCCACCCGATATGACGCCAAACAGAAAGCAAAACGTTGGTTATTACCCAATGGACATTAGAAGTTAGAAAGGGAACCGGCTCAAAACCGGCCCTTACGATGATGTTATTTACCGCGCCAACAGTAGGCGAAAACAACCGAGTAGCTAAGCCGCCAATAATAATCCAAGAAAGGAAAAACGGCATATAAGAAATTGTTTGAGTTACCCGCTTAAATTTGCGGAACTTAAGCTCGTTTAAAAGCAGCGCCAGGATAATAGGTGCAGGGAAGCCCACAATCAGATCCAACCCGCTAAACATAATTGTATTGCGCACTGCGTTAATAAACTGGATATTATTAAATGCCCAGCGGAAGTTATCCAGCCCTACCCATGGCACTTGCCAGACAGGTATCCTAATATTGTTTTGTGTAAACGCGATAAGGATGTTTGCCATTGGCATGTAACTAAATATGAAAAAAAACACAATGGGCGGGACTAGCATCATATATAGCGCCCAGTGCCTGCTCATGTAACTTTTGAAGCTACTGTGTTTTTTTCTTTCATCTGTTTTAACCATAAACAACTCCCCTAAGTGGTGTACTTATATAGTTAAATGCAGCTACTTTGACAAATATCCTAAAGCCTATACGTTATGTATCGCGCTCTTGAACAGCATAATATTCCTCATGAATCCATCTGTACATGGATTAACTAAATTTCCTTTGCAAAAAGTAAGGATGCAGGGGAATTTGCACAAAATAATAATAGTGATAAAATTAAATCATTAACTTTTGCACATTTATGCAGGCGGTTTCTTAATCATAATGGTATTGCGAATTAATTCGCAATATAGGCTTTTGGAGGTATGCATGAAGGAATTGTTTAACAATGGTTGGCAGTTTAAACTCAAAGGCGAAGATACTTGGCGCGATGTAGAAATCCCTCACGACTGGCTTATCTATGACACTCATAACCTGTATAAAAGCGATGTAGGGTGTTATCGGAAAGTTTTTGACTTTGGCCCTGTCGAGCCAGGGCAGAACGTTTGTATACGCTTTGATGGGGTGTATATGGATTCTACTCTTTATATTAACGGTGAATGGGTAGGTGAGTGGAAAAACGGCTATACAGCCTTTGAGCATAACTTGCTTGGGCTAATAAATCCCGGAGAAAATGAAATCTTACTGGAGGTCAATTACAAATCACCAAACTCACGGTGGTATAGCGGGGCGGGGGTTTATAGGGATTGCTGGCTGATAATTGGCGAAGTACCAAAGATGATGGCCGCAGAAAGCCATGAAGACACACCGCTTATTTATAAAGCTGCAAACTTTATATCAGATGGCATCTATGTCACCCCAAAGCGCATGTCGCCTTCAGCGGCTGAACAAAAAGGTAAAAATCCGCCCAGCGGATATTTTGCCCATACCAATGAAAGCGGAAACTGGCTTGTGGCAGTCACGGCAGAGGTGGAGGGCACATGGTGTGAGACGCGTGATGGGATTAACTATACCACCAGAATAATGCATAGCAGGGAGTCTCTTGAAAAGTGCGGATACACTATCCGTCACAGCATAATAGGGCCAGATGGCGCCTCTATATATTATAAAACCCAACAAGATGGCAGCCTTTTGGTAGAAAACCCACATCTCTGGGATATAGATTGCCCCACATGCTATACCCTTAAATCAGATTTGGTATTGGGTGGAAAAATATCAGATACCGTGTATACCCGTTTTGGGTTTAGAGAAATCGCGATAACACCGACTGATGGTTTTTGGCTAAACGGTCGTCGTGTCCAGATAAACGGTGTTTGTCAGCATCATGACCTGGGAGCACTTGGGGCGGCGTTTAATAAAGACGCGCTTAGGCGGCAACTTGCGATACTTAAAAAGATGGGCGTAAACGCAATTAGAACGGCCCATAACCCACCGGCCGCGGCATTTATTGAATTAACAGACGAGATGGGTCTCCTTGTTATGAGCGAGATAGCCGATATGTGGAAGCGACCCAAAACAACGTATGACTACGCCCGGTTCTTTGACGAATGGATAGAAAAAGACATAGCCGCTTGGGTGCGCCGGGACAGGAACTGCCCATCTATTGTCATGTGGAGTGTTGGCAATGAAGTATATGATACCCATGCCGATGCGGAAGATGGGGCCGCGACTCTCCGTAGGTTGATGGAACTTGTTAAGCTCCATGACCCAAATGGGCATGGTTATGTAACCCTTTGTTCAAACTATATGCCATGGGAAAATACTCAAGCCTGCGCCGATATCATTAAGCTGATTGGATATAATTATGCGGAGTATTTGTATCATAGCCATCATACCGCGCATCCGAGCTGGATTATATATGGCGGCGAGACGGCTTCTACCGTGCAAAGCCGTGGCATTTATCATTTCCCTCTAAATAAGTCTTTGTTGGCGGACGATGATTTGCAATGCTCGGCGCTGGGCAATTCGACTACTAGCTGGGGGGCAAAAACATCTGAAGCCTGTATAACAGATCATCGTGATGCACCGTTTACGATGGGGCAATTCCTATGGACAGGCACAGATTATATCGGCGAGCCTACCCCTTATCACACCAAAAACTCTTACTTTGGGCAAGTTGATACGGCTGGCTTTCCCAAGGATTCGTATTATATATATCAGTCTGCTTGGACGGATTATAGGCAAGCGCCGATGATTCATCTTTTCCCAGTATGGGATTGGTCCCCTGGTCAGCCAATAGATGTACGCATAGCCTCAAACGCGCCAATGGTTGAGTTATTTTTAAATGATGAATCGCTGGGCCAGCGGGAAATAGATCACGCCAAAGGCATGAAGCTTACTGCCGATTACATCGTACCTTATGAGCCTGGATGTATTAAAGCCGTAGCCTATAACGAAAATGGCGAAATAATTGCTGAAGCCACCCGTCATTCGTTTGGGGATGCAGAAAAATTGGTATTAACCCATACGCAATATGGTGAACTGATTTTTACGGAAATTACTGCTTTAGATGTAAACGGCAACCCCGTAGAAAACGCAACAAATCGCGTAAAAGTAAATATAACCGGCGGCGTAATTATAGGTATGGATAACGGTGACTCCGCCGACTATGACCAGTACAAAACAAATAGCCGGCGGTTATTTAGCGGTAAACTACTGGTTATCACAAAAGGAATAAATGGCGCAATACCCATAATAGACGCAGAAATTGATCCAACAGATATCCCAATCCGAAAAATAGAACTAACTGCGCAAGGCCATAGCGTAACCGCGACTACTTACCCATACAATGCCACATATCAAGAGCTCACATGGCGCTTAGCAGATGTATCTGGTATAGATAGCCCGCTGGGGCGGCTCGAAATTGATGATAGTGGTAGAGCAGCACTGCTTATGCCTAAAGGCGATGGTCAGGTTTATATCCGCTGCCAGGCCGCAAACGGTAGGCCCCATCCAACATTAATCTCTGTGCTGCCAATAGAGATTACGGGCTATGGCAAGCCTTTTTTGGACCCGTATGGCTATATATCTGGGGGGTTGTACAACTTAAGCAATGTGCCGCTTACCAATGGCAACGAGCGCGGTGTGGCAACTTTGCGTGACGGCGAAAGCCATGTAGGCTTTGCAGATTTGGATTTTGGCCCCTATGGCTCCGACGAAGTAACGATGGATTTGTTCCCACTTGATAAAAACCCATTCCCCATTGAAATATGGTTGGGTATGCCTAGCAGCGGGCGAAAACTATGTACCGTTGTCTATGACAAAGGCTCGATATGGAACACATATCAGGAAGTAACCTATAAGCTGCCCGAAAGGCTGACCGGAGTGCAGACTCTTTGCTTGGTATTCAGATTGAAGGTGCATATAAAAGGGTTTCGTTTCAAAAAGGAGACAAAGGCCTTAACCAAAATCTCCTTTGCCGCTTATGAGCATATCTACGGTGACAGCTTCGCGGTGAAAGACACTACCGTTGAAGGTATTGGCAACAATGTAACAATTGATTTTGAGCATATGAGTTTCGAATCGGAAGCAAAAACAATTGAAATATCATGGCGATCAATGTTAGATACAAACACAATAAGGATGGTATTTGTGCAAGAAACAGGTGAGGAAATAGTTAACCTGCTGACTTTACCATGCCGCAAGGAATATGGCTATACCCGTCTACAGTTGGCTCATCCTTTAAAAGGTGCCGGAACGGTGAGATTTATCTTCCTGCCAGGGTCTGATATTGACTTGGAATGGTTTAGGTTGAAATAAATAAGAAGCAAAACGCTAGCAATTCCCCTCCTAGGAGGGGTGGCGCGGAGCGCCGGGGTGGTAATATGCGAAAACGTAATAAATACACTAATCTCCCATTCAACCCGGTGTTGAAGGAACGTGCAAGGCAATTGCGTAAAGCTGGTAACTTAGCTGAAGTACTCATGTGGCAACAATTTCACAAAAAATCATTTAAAGGATACGATTTCGACCGACAAAAAATAATTGGCAACTATATTGTAGATTTCTTTTGTCTGGATTGTGGTGTAGTAATTGAAGTTGACGGCAGTATCCATGATACGCAAACTGATTACGATAGTGAACGAGATTTCTTTCTTAAAGGGTTGGGGTTGGTTGTGATTCGTATACAGGCTAAGGATGTGCTGCATAAATTAAACGATGTTATGATTATGCTTAATAATCATCCGGCGCTTGGTGGTAGTTTGTCTGAGGGGAGTGACCACCCCGGCGCTTCGCGCCACCCCTCCTTGGAGGGGAATTAAAATCAGGAGGGTTTCGAATGATAAAGTTGCCGACAATTTTTAGTGATGGCATGGTAATTGGCAAAGAGGCGCGAGTATGGGGCTGGGCAGAACCTTTGACCCGGATTATCATCAAATTTGCAGGTAAAAAATATGAAGCTGCCGCGGCGGCGGACGGGCGTTTCCAAGTCACGATAGCCTCCACAGAATATGGTGGTCCCTATGAATTAACCGTTGGTGACAAAATCATCAAGGATGTATACATAGGCAAAGTGTGGTTATGCGGGGGTCAATCCAATATGGCACAGCCATTGTCACGTACAAGGCCTCTTTTAGACGAGCATATCAAAGAAAACGCTAATATCCGGGCTTTCCACGTAGAAAATGGGATTTGCTTTGATGGCCCCAAAACGGATGTAAAAGGTAGCTGGCAAGCAGCCACGGTTGAAAAATTAGATAGCATGTATGCCGTGCCTTATTTCTTTGCGCAAGCCCTTGATTCCCACAAAACCCCAATAGGCCTAATAAATATAGCATCCGGCGGCACCCCAATCGAAGCCTGGCTTCCAGAGGAAATAATCAATACTTATCCAGACCTTCGTATGAGTCTTGAGCCGTTTAAACAACAAGGCTTTGCCGAAAACCTGGAAAAAAATGAAGCGGCCAGACTTCATAATTGGCACCAAATTATGCAAGCAAAGGACAAAGGCCTGTTGGAAGGCTGGCATCATCCTGATTATGATCATAGCCATTGGGACGAAAAAATGCTGTTGGACAATAGTGGCCCCATCGAATACGGTTCGGTTTGGTATCGCAAAAATATTGTTTTGTCAGAAGATATAATTGGCCCCATATCGCTATCAATGGGATGTGCAGTGGAAAATGTGCAAGTATATGTTAATGGCGAACTCGTTGTAACAGTAGCGTATAAATACCCTCCATGCAGATGCGTAATCCCGGAAGGGTTGCTTAAGACAGGTTGCAACACGATAGCCATACGAGTGGTTGGTGCATCCGAAAAAGCTTATTTTGTTCCGGGCAAGCGTTATGAGCTAACTCATAAAAATGGGAAAATAAGCTTGCTCGGCCCCTGGAGGCGACGCCAAGGGTCTAGCATGCCTTTTATCGAACCTGCAGAGTGGCTCTATCGCATCCCTACGGGGGTGTATAATTACATGCTCGCCCCGGTTTTGGGTTATGGTATAGATGGTGTGACATGGTATCAAGGTGAGTCAAATACCGGCAACCCGCATATCTAAAAAGATTTGTTCTGTGATTTTATCGCGCATGTGCGCAAATATTATATGAACGATTTACCGGTGATATTTGCCCAATTGCCTAACTACGTAGACTTGGCAGGTAAAACAGGCGAAAACTGGGTGTTGTTAAGAGACGCTCAACGCCAATGCCAAGAAGAAATCCCTCAAACAGCAATGGCCGTAACAATAGACTGCGGCGAATGGAATGATATCCACCCACAGGATAAAAAAACTGTAGGCGAACGCTTAGCCCTGTGCGCAAGACGGCTAGCCTACGGGGAAAACATAGTATCATCCGGACCGATAGCCGAAGAAGCGGTAATATGTAAAAAAATGCTTAGAATTTATTTTAGCTATGGGGAAGGGTTGTGGGCTAAAAATGGCCGCCCTGTAGTAGAGGTGATAGACCAAAATAGAATCGTGTACCATTTATATGCTGAAATTGAAGGCGAATCTTTGGTCGCGCACGCTGGTGAAATAGATGCGCTGGAGGTACGCTTCGGGTGGGTAGATTGTCCGACAGTTACTTTGTACAATGCCTATGGTCTGCCAGCTTCGCCTTTTAATATCCCCGTCAAAACCCTATAAGATGTGGAGCTGCTCCTATGACTGCACCGATGAAGGCGTAGCCCCTTTGTATTTCTTAAACAATCGGCTAAAGTAAAACACATCTTTAAACCCGCATTTAAGCGCAATTTCTGTAATGCTTCCATCTCCGGCTCGTAGCATATCCTCTGCCTGGTTAAGCCTGATGGTATTAAGATAATCACGGAAAGTAACGCCGGCTTCTTGCTTAAATAATATTCCTAAGTAGTTGGGGGTAAGATGGACTTCTTTTGCGGCGTCGGCTATGCTAATCGGCTCAGCAAAATTGTTAACAATGAAACGTATCGTAGTCTTGATGCGGGCATCAAACTGGGATGTATCCACTTCATATAGCAACATTTCAAAAAATCGCTGTAATATTAGCATAAAATAAGCGCGTACCCGCATTGTATAACCAGGGCCGCGCCTTAACCAATTCTCGTTAAGTCTTTTAAACAGGGAGATAATGCCCTCATGGATGCCAATAGAAGAAATTAATGGCAGAGGTATATCCACATCATTGTTATCTAAACCACACATATGGAAATTTACAGCAAAACACTCCAGCGTCTCCGCTGAATGGCTAATCGCAGACCGGCTGGACTCCCTGGGGATACATAGAAGGTCGCCTGCCGATACGGTTATTGTTTTTCCGTTGATTATGTAAACGGCATCTCCCCCTATTACGTAAGTCATATCAACGAAGTCAGTAATCGCAGGCTCTATCCGCCAATTGAGAGTGTTTTTACGATAGCTAAAATAGTCTATGCGCGGTATGGCGTTGTCGAAATCGCTGCAGTCCATATGCCCCTCCCTAAAAAATACAAATTTTCCTTACTATATCTATGTCTGTTTGTTATTGTCAAGGCTATAGTAGGAGTTGTACTAGAAATGGAGGGGCAATTTTATGGGTAATATGGATCAATTTGGATATCATGCATGGCTACAGCATCGGCCGGTTGCGGGCTTGCCGGGATTTAAGATTTCTGGTTTAAGATGTTTTGCGTATGAGGAATTAAAAATAGGGCTTAACCGTCTAACCGGAGGCAAGAATGGCGATACCATAATTAATTTGTCAATTTCCAAACATTTGCAGCCGTCGTCATATACTTTGGCTGGCTCTGTTAGCGGCATTAGCATAACCGGTGGTGACGAAATCGGGTTGCTTTATGGTGTGTATGGGCTGCTTTCCCGCTTGGGGCAGGACGAAACAATAATTGATGTTACCGAAAAACCTGCCGTATCCATGCGCATCTTAAACCACTGGGATAACATGGATGGCAGTGTTGAGCGTGGGTATAGCGGGAAATCACTGTTTTTTAAAGATGGGCAGATTGGGTACGACCCGGAGCGTTTGCAAGACTATGCCCGTCTGCTTGCCAGCATCGGCATTAATCAAATTTGTATTAATAATGTCAATGTATACCATAATAGCGCCAAGCTTATAACAGATCACTTGCCAGATTTAGCGCGGGTAGCGGATATTTTCCGTCCTTTTGGTATCAAGTTGATTGTATCTGTCCATTTTGAAAGCCCTGCCTTGCTTGGGGGGCTTGAAACCTCTGACCCGCTAGATACGGCTGCCGCTAACTGGTGGAAGGAAACCGCGGCGGCTGTATACACACGCATCCCAGACCTTGCGGGATTCTTAGTCAAAGCAGACTCGGAGTTTAGGGCCGGCCCAATGTCTCTTGGGCGTACCCAGGCCGAAGGTGCAAATGTTATAGCCAGGGCGCTAAAGCCCTTTGGTGGTATTGCCTATTGGCGCTGCTTTGTGTACAACTGCATGCAAGATTGGCGGGATACCGTTACAGACAGGCCCAAAGCCGCATATGACTATTTTAAGCCTTTGGACGGTCATTTTGATGATAATGTTTTATTGCAAATTAAGCACGGCCCGTCAGATTTTCAGGTGCGTGAACCTAATTCGCCTTTGCTTGGCGCAATGGATAGCACCGCTCAAGGATTAGAACTGCAAATAACCCAGGAATACACCGGTCAGCAGAAGGATTTATACGCTTGCGCTGTACAGTGGGAAGAGGTTTTTAGCCATCCGGTTACGGATACTAGCGACACCAGAGATATAATTGGGAAGAAAATCGACGCAATAGTCGCTGTGGCCAACACCGGCAGTGATGCCAATTGGACGGGGCATTTGCTTGCTCAGGCCAACTTATACGCCTTTGGCAGAATGGCATGGAACCCAGCCCTTACGGCCGCCCAAGTAACAAGAGAATGGGCTGCCCTTACTTTTGGTACAAACCCATTGCTACTGACCCCATTAGTTGACATGGTTCTAAACTCGAGGGCGGTTTATGAAAAATACAATGCGCCTTTGGGCATCGGCTGGATGGTAAACATTAATCATCATTATGGCCCAAGCGTGGATGGGTACGAGTACATGAAATGGGGGACATATCACCGGGCAGATAGCAAGACAATAGGTGTAGACCGTACTCCTGCAGGTACAGGCTTTACAGCCCAGTATCACCCAAGCGTGCGCGCTATGTACGAAAATAAGGCCACCTGTCCGGAAGAGATAATGCTGTTCTTCCACAGGTTGCCTTATGATTACCGCTTAAAATGCGGGCGGACATTGCTGCAATATATTTATGATACCCACTTCGAGGGCGTAGAGGATGTGGAGGGTTTTATCCAAATATGGGAGTCACTAAAGGACTATATGCCCGATGATGCTTATTCCTCTGTCAAAGAGCGGTTTAGCGCCCAGCTTTTAAATGCCATGGAGTGGCGTGATGTGGTTAATTCATATTTTTATCGCAAGACAGGGATTGCGGATGAAAAGGGTAGAAAAATATATTCGTGATATTGCCAATATCATACATTAGTTTTTGCCCTAAACCACTTCGCTGCCGCTATAAGGGCACCCATAGGGTCGTTGGGGAAGCGTTCTTTATCCTGGTACTCTATGATATACCAGCGTACGCCTGCCTCATTGCGGCAAATTTCGAAGTATTCATCCCAATTGATTAAGCAGTTGGGGTCATCAAAAAAGGTGCTGGTGCTTTCGGATGAAAATGGTTTAACATGAACAGTGCCAGCACGCCCGGGATATTTCTTTAACATGCCAATCATATCTTTGTAGCTGCGCATCCCGTTTCCGATATCGTTTTGCATGATGACATTGGAAGGGGTGTTTTGGGCGATTATATCCCAAGGGAGCTCCCCAGTATCGTCGGTAGGGCGGAATTCGGTAGCATGGTTGTGATAGCCTGTAACCATGCCATACTTACCAAGAACACCCGAGACCCATGTTAGTTCTTGGGCAAACTGCAAACAACTCTCCCGGGTAGCAAGCACATCGTCCGGCCTCCAGGGCACTATAACAAATTGATTGCCTAACACTTTGTTATAAGTAATCGTAGAATGGATAAACTCCGGCGACAGGTAATTCCAGGGTGTATGCCACCCGGCGATTTGTAGCCCGGCTTCTTTAAGGGCGTGATGCAAGTCCTGGGCGGCATATTTAAGCCCCCCAAAAAATTCTACGGCGTCGTATCCGGCTTCTTTTATTTGCTTAAGCGTGCCGCGCATGTCTTTTTCGAACATGTCTGCTACAGGAAAAAGCTGTGTTGCAAGAGGTAAGCCGGTTGTGGGAGCAGCTTGTTGGTTTTCTTTCCATCCGGGTGGTAATGCTTTCATTGTGTTCCCTCCTTAAATAAGCGTGAAAACGCGATAGATTTAGCAAAAACAATCAAAAAATTGCAAACGGTACAAAATCGCTTTTACCCAAAATGACAAAACCGTTTGCTATACATTTGTGCCAAAATTATGAAACTTTTATCCATAAAGCGGGGCGTACTCCCCCGCGGCCTATACATACACGGTCACCATTGGGTGGGATATTTCCTGGGGTGCTAACATAGGCAACAGTAGAGTCGCTGTAGCCGGGGGACCGTAGCCACCAAAAGCTTGCTAAGCCGTTGTGCTTTGCTACCCTGCTGCTATCATGCTCATTGGACAGTATCCAGCCTTTTTCGTCAAAAATCCATTGTCCGTTATCGTATTTTTTTCGCCTTTTGCTAAGATAGTCGCCGCTGTTGCCAAAGTATCGGTCAACCTCTTCAAGATTTAATATGAATATTTTGTCTTGGGTGTCGTTGCCGCCTGCTATGCCGTACCATATGTTATCGGGGTTGCTTAGTTTTGTTTCTATTATTTTATCCCTGTCTGCCTGGTCGAAATTATTAATAAACTCTTCATTAAGATACTCACGTAACTTGCTAATTTCCCATGTTACGCCGGCATAGCATGGGTGATATGCCCTTTGCTCTAAAATGTTTTCGCTTAACAGCAATATATTGTCGCCTTGGATGTCAAGTACGCGCCATTCATAGTCACCAAATTGTATTGTGTCACCTACTGTCGGCATAGGTGTAGGAACTACAGGCTCGGTCTCGTCGGCATTGGTAGGCGCCGTATAGCCCAGCAGCTCCGCAATGCATTCGATTATTATTTTTGCTGCGCTTTCTTCTATGTGGTATTTCTTACGCATCTCTCGGGTTAAGTTTAATACATCGGTGTGCATATTCCTTGAAGATGAGTTTTTTATGCGCGAATACGCATCCATTCCGCCTATCGCGCAGTTTATCAAAATTTGGATTGGCTCAATTGAGGCATTGGGGAATACATTCAGCCTTTTTTGTTCAAAAGCAACAGGGTTTACAAAGGCTTCCTCACCTAAATGATTTTGATAGTCTTGTAATACTTGTCTGATTTCGTTTCTCATGCTGCACCTCATCTCACTCAGTTTGCGTAGTCACGCATCTGCTTCCAAACATCCAAAATCATCTGGTATCTGTGAGGCGGCACCCCTCTAAATGGGAGGTTGCTGGTAGTAAAAATATAGCCACCACCGGGCTTAGCGTGGGTGAGGCAGTACTTGGCGCTGGCGATAACTTCTTCGTCTGTGCCTGATTGTAATGCGGCGCAATGTACATTGCCGCATAAGGCTACTTTATGGCCGACCTTGGCCTTAACCTCTTTGATATCTACGCCGGCGGCGGGATCCAGGGAGTGTAGCGCGTGGGGCTTACACTCTACCAGTTGGTCTAAAATAGGCATAATATTTCCGTCAGAATGCTTGACCGTATACATGCCGTTCTTTTTACATTCCTCAATAATCTTTGTCAAGTAAGGCTGAATAAACTCACCAAACATCTCAGGTGACAAGAACGGGCCTGAGGTATCGCAATAGTCGGCGCAGAGTAAAGCTACATCCACACCGGCTTCGGCCAGGTTTTTGCTGCGCTCAATGGCGATGTTCATGCGCTCTGTGGCCTCTGCGTGGAGCCCTTTAGGGTCATTGGCAATGCGGTAAGCAAAGGCGTTGGTTCCGCTTCGGTTAGAGATCGCGAAGGTTCCGTCGGTAGTGTAGCCGATTAAACGCCGTCCGCCGGTCAGCTCACGCACTTTTTTAAATAAAAATTTACGCTCCGGCGAAATAAACGCGCCATCTACATAGCCTGCGCCAAAATGGCCGGGAATGATGCAGTAGTCCAGTGCTTCAAATACTCTGGCTATATCTTCGGCAACTTCGTTAAGTCTGCGGTCTTTGTCTGCAGCCGAAAGGTTGGCAATAACCTCGCGATTGAGATCCATCGGGTACAAGTTAATCCCAAACATTTCCGGTGCAAGTGTAAAACCTAATTCAAAAGTAGGTACTTGGTCGGGTATCTGTAAGTTTAAGGCGGCTATGGCTCTTTCTTTTGGGGTCATGGTTTTCATTTGCACTCATTTCCTTCCTTTATTTATGCTTCTCCACTAGACTTCTTCCGAAATTACATTTGCGGCCAAAAAATCGCAGGTATTAGTGCGTTTTTTGGTCGCTCATTCGGAATTTCGGAAGAAGACTATTATATCACCTGGTATGTCAGTCGTAATTCTTCTTCCAAGATATCGGCAAATTTTTGTATATGCGGTTCCAGATTGCTTAGCCATTGGTTTATATCTTTGTTATCTTTAAATTCAAGTGGATTCTTTCGGATTTCCACAATTTTATTCATGATAGATATGTCGGGGCATATGTTTTCGGCTAACGCCCATTCGCCAGCCTTTGTTTTCGCAATTATCTTATTTGTTCTAAGTGTATATAAGCATCTTGCAATATCCAAAAGCCACCCTCCGCCGGACTTGCCGTGTTGCCTTATAGTTTTATAGTGATTAATAATTGCCTCGATAATTTCTGCTCTTGTAGGGTAGGGGATTAAATACCTTATATCGTTGCCGTATAATAGTCTGCCGTTTTCTAGTAGCTCTGTCTTACCGAAGGGGCAAAGCTTGTACGTATTTGCAATTTGCTGACCGCTTGTACCCCAATATACAACTATATCGTCTACATTGTTTAAAAATGCGTCAAGCGTTAGCATGCCGCCCTCAAATAGACGGAAATATGGGTTTCTCTCGTGCTCAGATGTTAGGGTTTGGCGTAAATTGACCAGTTTGTTAGCCTGCACATTTTGTATGGGCTTATCAGTGAGGCATATTATGTCTATATCGCTCCACCCAAGTTTAAAGTCGTCACGCACAGCAGAACCAAATAAAAAGATAGATGGGTTGTTATCTTGTAGGATGCTGGTTATTCTGTTAACCATTATGTCTATACTTTGCTCCATTATAGGCCCCCCGTATGGATCCACTACCTTATAAGATAAACTCCTCCGCAGCAAGCTTCCACTCAAAATGAAGGCGCCAAAGCATTTTCGCTGCCTGCCACAGCTCCTGCAGCACATCATCGTGCGCGTTAAACCGAAATGCTACCGTCAAGTCGTTGCCCAAAATATGCCGCAAAGCATACACGGCCGCTTGGGAAAGCCCAATGCTATAACCAGGTTTATGCGTAACGCAAACCAGCCCTTCCGCGGAAAAGAATGCTCTGTCTTCCACTTCAGCACCGCAGGTGACGCAGGCATCCACTTCCGGTGCCAGCCCATAGTAAGCATAAAATCGCATAAAAAAAACGCCTATAACATGGGCAGGCGATAAAATAGGCTTATTCAAATGTGCCAGGGATTTCAGGGCAAGCCGTAATAAGTCATCGCAAGCGCTATCTTCGAGCAGGGTCTTCTCACATACTTCCGCAATCAAATGGGCCGCAGCTAGGCGGTCATAGTCTGTTCTAAGACCGTAAAAACTTTCTATAACTTCTGACTGTGCCAAGGCATAAAAACCACGCCCCACTGTTATTACAAAGTCGGCATATGTAAACAGCTGCGCGGCGGCCATAAACTTGCTTTTTGGCTTGCGGGCGCCGCGCACATAAATCATCATCCTACCATGTTCTTTAACAAGGAGCAGGAGCCGCTTATCAGATTCGCCGGCTTCGTACTCCTTTAACACCAGCCCTCTAGCTTTAATTGTTTTCATGACGCTTTTTTAGGCTAGTATTGTCTGCTTGGCGGCTTTGTTTATATGCCAAGTACATTTTTGGGTCACCTGATATGGCAAATTGCTGCCAATAGCTCTTATGTTGTTCCATTTATATCCCCTTTGTCTTTAGCGATGTGCTACCCAATTATTTTTACCAACAACCTATGGGCTATGCTATCGAAAATCTGGTAAAGAGTTTAGATAATTGTAAGCTAATTTGCCAAATGCCTACGGCATTTTAACTGCTTGATTGTCAATCTAATTTAACAAATGCCTACGGCATTTTAACTGCTTGATTGTCAATCTAATTTAACAAATGCCTACGGCATTTTAACTGCTTGACTGTATATACCCAAAATTCTTAAGCATAAAATCGCTATCACGCCAATTTTTCTTGACCTTGACCCATAATTCCAAGTAAAGCCTAAAGCCCAAAAGAGCCTGTATATCCTGCCGTGCCGCCGAGCCTATACGCTTTAGCATGGCACCTTGCTTACCGATAATTATGGCTTTGTGGCTGTCCTTTTCGCAAAAAATATTTGCGCCAATATCTACCAGGGCGTCAGGGTCTTCTTCGTTGTGACCTTCGCGCAACCTGAAATGCGTGATTTCTACCGCCATGCCATGGGGTATCTCTTCTTGCAAAAAAGTCAGTGCCTTTTCGCGGATGATTTCGGCGGCGATTTGCCGCTCTGGCTGGTCTGTAATTTGGTCGCCTGGGAAATACATCGGTCCTTTGGGCAGTACCCCTCGTATCGCGTTAAGAAGCCCTGTGGTATTGTCGCCCTTTAATGCCGATAATGGGATGATATCCTTGAAAGGGTAAACTTGCTGGTATTGGTCGATTATAGCCAGTAAATCCTGTTTTGGCACTGTATCTACCTTGTTTATAGCCAAAAATACGGGCGTTGATGTATGCGAGTCATGGCCCGCCCTTGCTTTGTCGCCTTCCGAACCGTCAGCCTTTGCCCGCTTTTTACTGCTGCTTAACCGCTCGATTATTGCCATATCTTCCGCGGGTATTTTCCGCTTAGGCTCTACCATGTAAATGACGGCATCGGCCTCACCAATGGTATTAACAGCGCTTTTGACCATAAAATCCCCAAGCTTTGAAGTCGGCTTGTGGATCCCAGGGGTATCTATAAAAACAATTTGATAATCTTCGCCAGTAAGAATACTGCGGATTTTATTGCGGGTGGTTTGAGGTTTGCTAGTCACGATTGATATCTTTTCGCCAACAAAATGGTTCATAAGTGTGGACTTGCCTACATTGGGCCGCCCGATTAACGTAACAAAGCCGGAATAAAACTCTGACATATACATCTCCTTTTTAATGGGGGCGCTGCCCCCATACCCCCGCCACTCCGGCGGGCAAAGCCCGCCTACGCTTCCTCGCTACGCTGCGGGCCGCGCTTTGCGCGGCATACATAATATTTATTCAAAAATTACACTGCCTTGAGCCTGAAACACACAAATCCAAACACGCCCGGGCGATAGATTTAACGGCGTGCCATCCGGGAAATACCAGCGCATTGGTGCGGTATGGCTATCTTTTGCCCAGCGCACCGGCTGATACCGCCCTCCGGAAATTAGATATCCTGCGCCTTCCCCCACTGTATCAACAACGCGCCGTCCTTCGCCATCTACAACACGCATAGTTGTTAACTGAACCAATATATTGCCCACAGTAACTTGCTCGCCTGTCTCCGCATCCCTATGGGGGCCATGGCGGTTTTCTGACATGTATAGCCCTGTAGCCGGGTCATAAACAAACCTACGGTAGTACCACTGCGAAAATGGCACAGTTACAATGTTGGCCTGCCCGCTTTCCGCTCCAATGCCTTCGTTAGTCGTTTGTTGAGAGCGAGCCGTAATAGGTATAAAATTAAACCCGTAAGCCTGGGCATCTTCCGGCCAATAGCCACGGATACTCCGGTTATATATATGGGTCAAAAGTCGCTCTCCGCCGGTAAAAGAACTATGCTCCAACGGGCGTGTGCCGGTATTAAACGCCCAATATGGGTAAGTTCTGTCCCGCCAAAAGACAGATCCTTCTAGGGCCATGCCGTCTAAATTTGTTACACTTAAGGACCAAATCCGTGAATAACCGCCGGGGCTGGCCCCATGATGGATAAAAAGCGCGTCATGATTTAGCGCAAAGTCGACAAAATAATCCCTTGCCGAGCGCATTGGCCCCAGTTTTTCCGGTATATAAGACTGAAAAATCCCAACAAGCCGGGTGATATCCCCTTCTGCCAGGACTTCATATATGATATCGGCGGAAGCGATACCGCTCTGAGGCTGCGCCCTTGTAGAATTATTGATAACTGCCGCAAAAGGCCGGCGATATAAGGCTTCCTCGTAAATTGGCAAACCGGTTAACCTGCTTACAGGCCCGCCGGCAAAAGGCAGAAATCCGAATGGAGATTCTTCTGCCCTAGAAGAGCCGGTTTGTGAGTCATTTTCGCCTGCCGGGGCAGGGGAGGGCATGTCAATAAAAATCTCCCCATTGTGCCAATCGTCTGCGTCGTCGACGGCACAGGCGGCAATAAACAAGCAAACGAGTAAAGTTATTATATATATAAAAGTGCGAAAACCCCTATGCACACTCATTACAAATCTCTCCTATGCAAATCAGTTTTACATTGGCCTGACATTCAAATTGCCCTAATAACCGAAACTACTACCGAAATCCCAACAATAACTGCCTGCACTGCCGCAAGAAGCACTGCCCCTGCCGCCGCGTCCTTGGCTAGCTTAGCCAAAGGGTGCGACTTGCCCCGGCAGTACATATCTACTAATGCCTCTACAGCGGTATTAACAAGCTCCATTGCCATAACAAAAAAAATGGAGAGCCCCACCATAACAAAATGGATAAACTCCACTCTAAATATTATACAAGCCGCAATAGCCAGAACCGCACATGCAATATGAATACGAAAATTACGTTCACGTCGTGCGGTGCTGCGGATACCATTTATAGCATGGCGGAAGGATTCCAGCCAATTTCTAGTTTTCATCATTTCACCTAAAATAATTCTTGTGCTTTATTGTTTTCAAATCTTCACTGAACCTCCATAACAAAAACCCTTCACCAAGTCATCAAAACCAGAGCGTAATCGCTTTTATCGGTATCATCAAAACCGGGTATCGCTTTTATCATTATCATCAAAACCGGGTATCGCTTTTATCATTATCATCAAAACCGGCGTAAACCAATGCCATAGCTGTTAGAGCCAAAATAGTTGGCTCTAACGGTTATCTGCCTATACCCAACCGCTCCAAAACCGCATCTTGAGCCGCACACATCTTGGCCTCATCTTCCGGCGATTCATGGTCAAACCCAAGCAAATGCAACATCCCATGCGCTACCAAAAAAGCCAATTCTCTGTCAAGACTATGCCCATATTCTTCTGCCTGCCGTCGTGCAACATCCATGCATATAACAATATCCCCAAGGGGCCGACTATGCCCCCCAATATTGAACGTGTTGTCAACCGGAAAGCTGAGCACATCCGTAGCCGAATCTTTACCACGATAATCCCGATTAAGCGTTCTAATCTCATCGTCAGTAACAAATGAAATACTAACCTCGGAAGCGCCTGTATCCGATATATATTCCAAAACAGCCTCAACAACCCGAGTAAACAACTCCGTTTGCGAAGCAGTCAACAACCCATCATCATCCCAATATATATTCATATATAATCAATACCATCCCAAAACCGCGCAAAGCGCGGTTTTATTAAAGTTTTTGGTCAAGCTTTTTTCAAAAAGCTTGCGGGGTTTGGGGTAAACCCCGGCGGAGCCGGTGCCGCGTAAGCGGCAGGCCACCCGGCCAGCACGCCAAGCTTGCGAGAGGGTGGAGCCCCAAGGTTTTACGCCTACCCGCTAAACCTCCACAGACGCCGAAATAACAGCCTCTGCCTCTTCGACGGGCACCAGCTTAGGATAAGGGATACGCTCATGATACATCCCCTTAAGCACACGTATAAACGACTCCGAAATAACCGAAACATCTTTGATACTCAGCTGACTATCAGCCAATTGCCCATCAGTCAGCCTGCTCTGAATAAGCTTTCTAATAGTGTTCTCCATATCATTCTCAGAAGAAATCTTAGGCATCATTGAGCGCACTGCCGCCTCTACAGTATCGGCGAGCATGACGCAAGCCGACTCCCGGGACTGAGGAATTGTAAAAGGATACCTGAAATCATTTTCATCAACCTCTTCGCCGGACTTAAGCGCCTTGCTATAGAAATACTGGAGCAGGCTGTCGCCATGATGTTCCTGAATTATATCGCGCACAAACTGTGGCAGCCGATGCTCTGCCGCCAACTCCAGCCCATATGATACATGGCTGATTATAAGTTCCGCACTCTCTGTTGGGTCAAGATAATCATGAGGGTTTTCTTTATCCAAGTTTTCGGCGAAATATTGCGGGAATTTCAATTTGCCCACATCATGATAATAGCCGCCAACCCGTGCGGCATGTGCATTAGCCCCGATATCATAAGCTGCAGATTCTGCCAAGTTGGCTACAATAAGCGAATGATGATATGTCCCCGGCGCTTCTATTGTAAGCCGTCTAAGAAGTAAATTGGTAGGATTAGTCAAATCAAGCAATTTTATTGGTGTGACAACGCCAAAAAATGTTTCCCATATGGGTAGGCTGCCTGTAGAAATTATCACGGTAAGAAGCCCGTTTAGAGCCGCAAACCCAGCCGTAGTCAGTAACCCGGTAACATCGTATAGGGCTTGGCCATGGCCGATAATAAGCGTAATAGAAATAGAAAGTGTAAACTGAAGAAAAAGTACCGTAGCTCCAACCATAAAAATCTTGTTGCGGTCGGTGGTAAAACGGGAAAGCATAGAAATAAGCACTCCCGATACAAGAAAGAACATTAGATAGTCCCAAGAGCCATCAACAATAAAATAACAAACCATAATCAAAGAAAACGAGAGTATTACCGCAGTCCTACGCTCGATAAGCACAGATACCAGCATTGGGAAGATAAGAATAGGCATAAACTGATAATCAAAATCACTGAAAGCCCACACAAGGGTAATCACAAGTACGTACAAAGTAAATAAAAGAAATGCTTCGCGTTTAATAGCGCTAATAGTTGTACGATAGTAAGATAAATACATTATGCAAGCAAGAAACAGAAGCGCAACGATAAAAAATGTCCCAACTATGGGTATCGCAAAATCTGCTATTGTGACATCGCCAAGCAAACCAAGTTCGTCAAGGATATAGAAAATATCGCTTGTAACAATATCGCCTGCGCTAACAATTGTCTGCCCAGCCAAAAATATTTCTACAGTATAGAGAGTAGCCCTAGCGTCCCATTGAAGCTGTGTCGCTTCATTATCAATTATCTGGTTGGCTGTAAGATGTCCAATAACAATGCTATCAACAATGTCACGGGTGTTTTGTGACAGAGCGTGTGTACCAAGCACTTCACGCATCGTAAAGAAAGCAAGAGGGCCTAATTCGCTTATATCTGTAGCTTGAGTGGTATAAGCTACATCCATAACAATTTCCCATAGCTCTTCGTAAGTCTCATCGTCCATTGCCAGTATTATTTGCTGCTGTATTTCACTGAAATCCACCGGTAATGGCTCAAATTTAGCCCATGCCTGGAAATCTGCCTCTATAGGTTCGGGGGGTGTGGGAGTCTCTGGCCTAGGGAGCAGTTCTGCTGTATCGCCGTTATCTGCCTCAAGGGTATCGCGTAAGTTTACCCATTCTTCCAGTGCCGCTTCGTAGGCTTGCCTGCTTTCTTCGTATTCTGTATTTAAATCACTAAGCATTCTTTCGAAATCTTCTATTTCCTGTATATGAAACTCGCGTATGCCGGTAATATTTTCTGCCAGCAATAAAAGATTATGCTCGACAAGAGGCCACACATTGGGATCCGTGACTCTAACCGGTGATATTGCATCCGCGAAGGTTCTCGCTTCTTGCCGGTTACGCTCCGTGGCTGGGGTGTTTACTATTTCCCGGGGGGCGAATATCGTAACACTGGATGGTTGGTTAATAGTCACGCCCTGCAAGTCTTGCTCTGCCCTAAAATATGAGCCAGAGGCTATTGCGCCACATGTCAGGATAAAGGCCACTATAATCAAGACCGCGTTAAAAAAGCGGTTTTTTTTCATGTCTTCGGCCTGGGGCTTTAATTCATTAACAGCCTGGCTTTTTTTGCTTTCGTCAGTTTTCATATCTTCACTTCATTTCTGGAGGTGCATATTTTGTTTAAGTTATTTATTAGATGTACGTACATAGCGAAGCCGCTTTTTTTCTTTAAAAGACGCCGCGCTTTTTTTGTAAGCAGAACGCGCAGCTTGTTTGTCGTACGCGTTGATAATCTTTTGCACCAGCTCATGACGCACTACATCACGACTAGTAAGATGGCTTATCCCAATGCCTGGTATGTCGTCCAAAAGCTTTATCGCTTCTATCAAGCCTGAGTTATTGGCATCCGGCAGGTCAATTTGTGTAATATCGCCGGTTATTATGGCTTTGGAGTCGGCCCCCAACCTTGTCAGGAACATTTTCATCTGTTGAGGGGTGGTGTTCTGCGCCTCGTCCAG
>Ga0123355_10003500_pt1 | contig 22531 bp, 20 predicted proteins | sample TergutEmb28metaG_3_FD_89872 | JGI IMG/M metagenome (GOLD analysis project Ga0123355, IMG submission 89872) | Embiratermes neotenicus P1 segment gut microbial communities from Petit-Saut dam, French Guiana - Emb289 P1 | ecosystem: Host-associated > Arthropoda: Insects > Digestive system > Gut ... | reverse complement strand
TCGTCCTGAAAAAGGACAGTGAGCGTAGCGAACGTTTCCCGTCCTGAAAAAGGACAGTGAGCGTAGCGAACGTTTCCCGTCCTGAAAAAGGACAGTGAGCGTAGCGAACGTTTCCCGTCCTGAGCCGTTGTAGCGGCGGGGTTTGGGGCAAAGCCCCATTGAGATTAACAAGGAGGATACAATCTTGGGACTGGTTAGCATAGACGGCAAAATTTTAAGAAAATTAATTATAGGCGGCGCAAATGAAGTTACAAAAAACACTGCCGCACTTAACGCGTTAAACGTATTCCCTGTACCGGATGGTGACACTGGCACTAACATGGCGCACACGGTACGTGCCGCCGCACAGGAAGTAATAAAGCAACCGACACCAAATATTGCGGATACGTCAAAGATTGCAAGCAATGGCGCGCTTCGTGGCGCAAGGGGAAATTCCGGGGTAATTTTATCCCAGCTTTTCCGTGGCTTTGCAAAGGGGCTTGAAGGTAAATCTGTTGCAAATTCCGCGGATTTGGCGGAAGCACTTGCTAAATCCAGCGAAATGGCGTACAAGGCGGTTATGAAACCCAAGGAAGGCACAATGCTTACAATCGGGCGCGCCGCAAGCGAAGCCGCATTTGAAATTGCTTTCGACTCGCAGGACATAGAAGAATGCCTGAAATTTATAATTAAACGTACCGACGAAGTTCTTGCAAAAACGCCGGACATGCTACCTGCGCTAAAGCAGGCGGGCGTGGTGGACTCTGGCGGTATGGGTATCATCTGCTTCCTAAAAGGCGCGTTGGCTGCACTAAACGAGGACAACGAGCCCGAGCTTCTTATGCAGTCCGACGGCGCAGCCGAAGGTACAACGCTGGGTGTTATCGACCCAGATGATATCAAATTTGCTTATTGTACAGAATTTTTGGTGGAGCTTGATTCAGCAGGCAAAAGAAAGCCCGGCGTTTCCGAAAACGCAGAGGAAGTTTTGCGCGGGTACCTGCCAAGCCTTGGTGATTCCGTTGTTGTAATCGAAGATAACGGCCTTATAAAAGTACATGTGCACACAAATAACCCAGGCAAAGCTTTGGAAAAAGGTTTGCAGTTTGGGCAGCTTATAAATATCGACATTAATAATATGAAGGTGCAGAGCGCGGAAATGAACGATGCATCGAAAGCCAACGAGCCGCCAAAGCCCCTTGGCATTGTTGCGGTTGCGGCAGGCGTGGGCATAGCAGAGCTTTTCGCAGGGCTTGGCGCAGACTATGTAATTGAAGGCGGCCAAAGCATGAACCCGAGTGCAGAGGATATTGCCCGGGCAATCGAGCGTGTTAATGCGGAAAATGTTATTGTTTTGCCTAATAACAAAAATATTATTTTGACTGGTGAACAGGCCGGCAAATTAACAAAGGGCAAAAAAGTGTATGTTCTGCCCACAAAAAGCATCCCACAGGGCGTATCCTGCATGATAGCCAATTCCGAATCGGACGATATTGAAGAAAACCTCGAAGGCATGAAAGAAGCTATGGAAGCTGTGCATAGCGGGCAAATTACTCATGCAGTGCGTGATACCGTTCTTGACGGTCATAACATTAAGGAGGGAGACTTCCTTTGTATTTACGACGGCGATATTGTGTTGGTTAAGAAAAATTTAGAAACCGCCGCAACCGCGCTTGTGGATTACATGCTGGAAAAAGGCGGGTCGCTTGTAAGTATTTATCATGGCGAAGGCGCGACGGCAGAATCGGCAGAAGAGCTTGAAGCGCATATTGGCAAAAATCACCCAGACACGGAAGTGGAAGTTTATGAAGGGAAGCAGCCGCTTTATAGTTACATTTTGTCGGTGGAGTAATGTAGAGTGTGTTCGAAAATTCGGCACAAGCGAATTATCGAACATACCCTAATTATATTAATATTAATTCAAATTGCATATAACGTTGGTGCAGTAATTTTCCTTTTTAGTAGGCGTGTAAACGAATATATGTACGAAGCAAAAAATGGGTGAAAAAATGAAAATAACAGAACTATCCGGAGTGGGCACCAAACGTGCCCACTCTTTGTATAATGCGGGAATACATACCGCCCTGGATTTGCTAAACTACTTCCCACGGGACTACGACGACCGTTCGAATATCAAATCCGTAGGGTCGCTTGTGGTTGATGCGGTAAATACCATCCGCGGCACAATCGCCACAGACCCAGAAAGCGCGACCATCCCCCGCAAGGGCGCGCCTGCGCTAAATATCACAAAAACCACCATCAAGGACAACACGGGAACGCTGGAGATTGTGTGGTTTAATCAGCCATATTTGAAAAAATATTTCAAACGGGGCAGACAGTATGTATTTACCGGAAAAGTAAAAGATATAGGGAAGCTGCAAATGCAGTCCCCGGAATACGAACCGTGCAGTGAGACGGAACTATCCCATGGGCGGATTGTGCCGGTGTACACCACGCCGCCGCAGTTTTCACAAAAGACGTTCCGGGCTTTGATGTATCAGGCGTTGTCAAACTATCGTTATTTTAACAGCAACGCACACCACACTGCTGACGCGGAATCCCCCAACCACTGTCACACATCTATGGAGACTCCGGATCAAGTCTGGTGTGACGATGCTAAATACAGGGATGATGATGTGGAGGCGGGACGGGAAACGTTCGCTACGCTCACTGCCTCTAATGCGGGGGCTTCCAGCTCTTTGGTTTGCGACCCATTTCCCGAAGCTCTCCCACTTTCAATCCGTCAAAAATACAACCTCTGCAACCGCAAGACCGCTATTTTCAACATCCACTTCCCGGAGTCCGACTCACTTTTTTTAGAGGCGCGCCGCCGCTTGGTATTCGAGGAGCTTTTTTTCGTACAATCCGCACTGCAAAATCTAAAGAAAGCAACCACAAGCCAACCTGGCATAACCTTACCCAGCGCAGACTATTACCCCTTCATATGTACGCTGCCATTCCTACTAACAAAAGCCCAACACAACGTTCTTGCAGAAATCTCTCGCGATATGACCGGCGGCCACCGTATGAACCGCCTTGTGCAGGGAGATGTAGGCAGCGGCAAAACCGCCGTAGCAATGGCAGCGGCATATTTGGCCATGAAAAGCGGCTATCAAACCGCGCTAATGGCACCCACAGAAGTTCTGGCAAACCAGCATTACATCGCATGCCAACAGCTTTTTGCCCCCCTGGGTTTTGAAACGGTTTTGCTAACAGGAAACCTTGGCGCGAAAGCCCGCCGCGAGGCTTTGGCAAAAATCGCAGATGGTAGCGCGACCATGATAATCGGCACCCACGCACTGATACAGGAAAAAGTGGAGTACGCCCGCCTTGGTCTTGTCATAACCGACGAGCAACACCGTTTTGGTGTAAACCAGCGGCTGACCTTGGCGCAAAAAGCCACTGACACACCGCCGCACACATTGGTTATGACCGCCACGCCCATTCCGCGCACGCTAGGCATGATTTTGTATGGCGATTTGGATATTTCCATAATAAACGAACTGCCACCGGGTCGGCAGGTTATTAAAACATATTCGGTTGACTCGAAGTACCAGGCACGATTGCACGCTTTTATCCGTAAGGAAGTGGAGGCTAAGCGGCAAGCGTATGTTATTTGCCCCGCGATAGAGGAAACCCGCAATGATGAATCCGAGAACTCGAAGAAAGACCCGAATGAAACGAAACCGTCCATGAACAATGTTCTTGCCTACACTGCTGCTCTCTCCGACGCTCTGCCCGACATTAAGATCGCCCACCTCCACGGCCGCATGAAACCTGCCGAAAAACAAAAAATTATGGACAATTTCAAAGCCGGCAACATCAATGTCTTGGTCTCTACTACGGTAATAGAAGTTGGTGTCCACGTTGCCAACGCCACCCTAATGATAATCGAAAACGCCGAACGTTTTGGCCTTTCCCAGCTACACCAGCTACGGGGGCGTGTAGGCCGTGGATGCGACCAATCCTACTGCGTACTTGTAACCGATTCCAGAGCGAAGGAAACCAAAGCCCGTATGAAAGCCATGTGCGATACCACAGACGGTTTTATTTTGGCGGAGCTTGACCTTAAATTGCGCGGCGCAGGGGATTTCTTCGGCACCCGCCAGCATGGCCTGCCTACTTTTGCAATAGCCAACCTATTCCGTGATATGGAAATACTAAAAGAAGCCCAGCAAGCCGTGGCAGATGTGCAAACCATAAATATTTCAGGCGAGGAGCTGGCAATTCTAAAGCAGCGTATAAAAAAAGTACTAACCGACACCCAGGCGGGGGTTATGTAGTGTGCGAAAATGCTCGCACCGTCATTGAAGCTACATCGAAACAAGCCGCGCCATCATTGCGAGGCGGGTTTAGCTAGGCGAAGCAATCCATGCGTCGCCGCTTGCGGTGCAAGATACCAAAGTGTTGTGCACAGACAAAGTATAGGACGTGTGATGTATAGGGTGGGAATAATGTCTCTGATATTTATTACTAGCATTTCATTTTACAGCCATATATCTCATTTTGCGTATAATTCTACAACTTAGATTTGATTGATAAATAATATTAATTTAATAATCCTCTGATCAACACTCCCAGCATTATTGACAAAATCGTTGTGATTATATAAAAAATCCAGCTTTCTTTTATTTTTTCGTAAATACCTTGAGGCGACATTCCATAAATATCTTTCCACTTTGAGTTAGTCAACAGTGTATTTTCCGAAGAGGCAGTAAGAATACTTGTAAATAAATCAACTTTTCTTAGCGTTGATTTATGTAGTTTGATATACTCTTTGTTATCAAAAGCCTCTGCCTCCTCAGCACCTGTTAGAAAATCCATCTTTGTCATATTGTTTTTCTCAACAAGCTTAACCATTTTAGGATTTTCAATATAATATTTTCCATATCTATCAACAAGTAGACGAGCTATATCAACCTTCTTATCATCGGGAATTGATATAGGAGTACCACCTAAAACTTTATACCTGTTTTCTATAGCATAAAAACCAAAATTTTCATCTCTCATATTCCAATGCAACCACACAAAGTTCAAGTGCCTTTCTACAAAACAAAAGAAGTCACATAACATTTTTTTTTCAAATTCATCGTATCTGTTTTCTATATTGTCAATTGGTTGCAATCCCTTTTCTCGCTCGGCAACTTTATGGATAGAGAATGATTTTGTTTGTGACGAATTTAAGTATCTAACAGCTATGGATGTTATTCTAGGAGTTCTACCGTCATCTTTATCATAAAAGCCTTCACATGAGTAATGTATAATGAGATGATTTTCTGATTTATCAAAAAAACCAACTATTTTATTTTTTGCCGTTTTGTACTTTTTATAACGAATCATTAGAACAGACCTCCTAAATGCAAATCATGCAATTTATGTTTTTGTAAGTTACAATTCATATATAGCTTCGTATTATGCAGACTTATCGCACGTACCATGCTTGTGGTGGTACATAAGTGCGCCCTTTGAAATTATTTATATACGTCTCCCCTGTTGCCGATTTCTACAACAAGCACAATAAGCGTTACACCATCTGCATGGAGTTCATAAATCACACGAATATCGCCAACTCTAAGACGATAGCGATTATCATAACCTTCCATTTTCTTAATGTGATTTCCGGAAGGTAATTTGTATATATGCGAAAGTATTCGAACCTGTTCTTTTCGGGGGCGGCTTTTGAGAAATTTTTCAGCAAGTTTCTTAAATTCAATTCGCTTGCAATTCTTCATAACTTATCCCCATATCTTGCAAAAGCACATCAAGCGTTGTTGTTTCTGTACTTTTGTCGTTGTCTGCATTTCGAGCCAAGAGGTAATCAAAATCGTCTAATGGGAACTCCTGTTCACACAGATAGCGAAGGTAATCCACGGCACTGCTTAATTTATTTTCAGGAAGTTGTTGAATGTAGCGAACTGCCACAACTTGCATATTTGACATATTAGTCTCCTCCAATTTCACATTTACTACAAAATCATTATACCACCGTTATTTACTCCATTACCAGATAACATCCTACTGTGTACCCGTTTCACTCATGTGCATAACCAATGTTAGCTTGTTAGGTATTTACTAACACACTATATCATACGCGCTTAATTCTCACTTAGCAGACATTTATTTTCGTATTATCGTCTGCGCACCTTCCATTGATACACGGCTAAAATAAACAAACCTGCCATCACAACCAGCAACACCAAAGCCACAGTTATCATTGCGTCAACTGTGCTTATGCTTTGACTGGTTGCCAGTTCTTCGTCAGCGGCAAGCTCCGCTTCTATGCGAAGCTTTTCTGCCTCCAACTCTGCTGCAAGTTCTGCTTGCCGCAAGGCTTCCAGGGCGGCCTGCCGCTCAAGCTCTGCAATACGCGCGGCAGCTTCGGCGGCTTCCCGCTCTGCCGTTTCCAACATATCAAACACCATATTTGCAAGGGCTGTCGTATCGGTAAACGTGGCAAGTGGTGGGGCGTATAACACGGATACTATCAATCTGTAATTACCCCGCCTGGCATAAGAGACCAAGGTGTGTTGGGCGGCGTTGGTAAAACCAGTTTTGCCACCTATAACAAAAGGGTCGTATTCGTCTGTATCTGTACGAATAAGGCGGTTTGTGTTCCTCAGCAAGCGGGTGTTGTCGTACATATTTGTAGGTTGCAATTCAAAGTACACCGTTGAAATGATATCCGCAAAAACGGGAAACTGCAAAGCGGCGCGCATAATCAAAGCCACGTCGTAGGCGGTAACATACTGCCCGTCGCCGGGAAGGCCGCAGGGGTTAATAAAGCGCGTATTAAGCGCGCCAAGTTCTGCCGCTCGGCTGTTCATGCGGTTTACAAAGGCCGGGACAGTGCCTGAAACATGCTCTGCCAAGGCGCGTGCCACCTCGTTGCCAGATGGTAGCATTATGCCGTACAACCCCTCCAAAACAGAAATGCTTTCACCTTCATGCATCCACATTCTGCTGGCATAGTACGGTATATCAAGAGAATGGTACGAAAAAACAACGCGTTCTTCCAAGTCTTGTACATATTCCAACACCAAAAGAGCCGTCATAACTTTTGTTATGCTGGCCGGGTAGCGAAGGGTGTAACCTTCTGTTTCGTATAGGACATCGCCGCTGTTTGCGCACATAACAAGCACCGAAGCGGACTGGTATAAAGGGTGGTCGTCGTTGGCAGCTGATATAGAAAGCGGCAGCAGCACCATGAAGATGAATATGATAAACGCAACCCCGTAATTGCGGGGGGTAACACGACGAAGCAACCCGCTAGGGCGTGTTCCCATTAACGAATGTACATCTTTGCGGCTGATATTCCCGCATCTTCTTCGGATTTTTTCCTTGCGTGCCTTTGGGCACGCGGCGTCAAAAATCTCTCGAACCTGCGAAAAATCAGGCTCGCAAATCTGTATATTCTTATAGTGGGAACACGCCCTAAAGCTCTGCACATGGAACATTTACCTTACTCCTTTTTGGTAACCACAAACCCGTCCGGTACTTTAACGTCCAGGTCAATTTCATCACCGCGGCGTTGCCATTTAACTTCTATCTTGCCAAATTGGGTCATGTGGTACGCTTCCGCATAATCAAGAGTTTTTATATAGGAAGGCGCGATTGTAACTTCCTTTAAATTTTTGCCTGTTGGGTTGTACTGAATACCTGCAATACATCTAATAAACCAGCCGGAAATATCGCCCCAAAAGTGATGATTACGTGACCATACTTTTGTAGAGTCGGAATGGAAATTTTCCCAAAGAGTAGTCGCACCATTTTCTACCCAATTGCCGTAGGATGGATATTCCGGGCGGGTTATCATGTTGAAAGCAAGGTCGCTTTCCCCAAATTCGGACAACACATGGAAAATAACCCTTGCGCCTAAAATACCCGTGTCAATATGGCCGTTTTTCTCGTCTATGAAGCGTTTTAGATGGCTAAAGGCATCAAGTTTTTCGTCATCGTCAAACACGCCATAGTACAGTGCCATTGCCTGGGAAGTTTGACATTCACCAACGGCTACATTATTGTCAATCAACTTTTCGCGGATAGCAACCCGTAACTGTGACGCCAAGCTTCTGGCAAATTCTTTTTCGTTACGGTAGCCTATTTCTTCAAAGATAAACGCTGCTTTGTTGCAAATATCCATGGAGATTATGCTATCTGTAAGCACATTAGGAGCTTTGTGACCATCCATGAGTTCTTCGCTTACAGGGAACCAGTCGCCAAGCCCAAGCTTGAGCAATCCATCACCATTTCTGGAAGTGCTAAGATAATGCAAGTAACGGAAAATGGAGGTTGCGTTTTCCTGCAAAATTTCCTTGCCGCCGCGATACATATAGATATAATACGACACTACAGTTAGCACACAGTCCCATGCAGGGCCATTGCCCCATTCATATCCCCAACCGCCGGTTGGCACAATGCCCGGCAACCGGCCCTTCTCGTCTTGCGCTTTGCGTACATTGTGTAGCCATTCGCGTAAGCTGTTTTCCGCCTCCAGGTTTAACATAACATGCTCGGCGGATACGGCGACGTCGCCAGTCCAGCCGTTTTTCTCCCTATGTGGGCAGTCCGTTAAAAAATAGTGAAAATTTGCCAAAGTAGAACGACGGGTTAGGGTTTGCAGGGTATTAGCCATTTCGTTACTACATGAGAAATTGCCCCGTTCTTTTATATTTGAATGCATGACATGATATGTTAACAAATCTTCAGTGGCCTGTTCCGCCGTGATGCCATCTACAAGCACATACCTAAAACCGCAATAGGAAAAACGAGGAGTAAAGATTTCTATATCAATGGAGCTCTGCCCCAACCCCCGCCATTCCGGTGAGCAAAGCTCACCTACACTTCCTTCGGGAAGCGGCGTAGTCGCTTTATCTTCAACACCCTTGCAAATATAGATATTTTTTTGCGAAAGTCCTTCCGGCAGGAATAGCGCGGTTTTGCGGCGGTCTAGATATTCGCCATTGTGATACTCCCCATGGGTCATGCTAATTTTTTGACCGGGGGTGCCGCCTTTTATTTTTAGCTGGCTAATACCCGCATTGTTTATGCCAAAATCGTACAAATATCCGTTGCCCTCTTTTATAATAGCTACGGGCTTAACTACATGCGAAACCGTGATAGGTTCTGCTGTGCAAAACCTAGCCTCCCCCGTTGGGGTTGGCGCGACGATAGCAGACTTCCAGCCGCTGTCGTCAAAACCGGGGAGATTCCAATCCGGGGTTTCGTTTCTCGCATCATAGTAGTCGCCACAGCGCATGTCGTCGAAATAAATTGGTGAAGGGTGCGCTTTGAATGTTGTATCACTTTCCAATGTAAAAACTTCTTCATTTGCAAAATTTATGTCTAGCCGCAGAGCTGTTTTTGGTGCGCCGCGCCAGCTTGCTTTTTCAAAGTCCCAAGTGCCGCCGCCAATAGAGTTTTGCATTCCGTTGCCCAAAATTAGACCAATTACGTTTTCCCCCAGGGTTAGTAAATTTGTGACATCGTAATTGTCGTAGTAAACTATGTCGCTTGGCGCGCTAATGTATGGGGCCAGGAATTTGCTAACTTTGGTACCGTTTACGTACAGTTCGTAAAAGCCAAGGCCGGTTATGATGATGTTCGCAGCTTGGGGCACATGCTCCAGGGTAAAACTGCGGCGCATAAGGGGCGCGGGTACGTAGTTTTCAAATGTGCAAAATTCGGTTGTTGCCGCAATAAAATTTTTTGGAAATTCCACTTGATTTCCTCCTTTATTTTTCGGTAGCCAAAATCGGGGCATATCCTTCTTAGTGTTGGAAAAAAATTAACCGGCATAAATCCAGTTTACCCGGACTGTGTTCTTTCTGGTGCAAATTACCGTAAACAATTTCGTATACGGTTTTTGCGATTGCATTAATCATGTATTCCTCGTGGCACGAGCACAAATTGCCGGGAAACGTTCCGGCACATATGCACATTTTATAGTCACAGGAACGCAAAACTGTCCAATTATTGCGCAGCAATTTTTGTGCAATACAAGAAAACCGTGGCGCGGTGTTCTGCGGTGGCGGTGCGCAAGCAGCAGTTGACGCAGTAGTGTGCACAAATTGCAAGCAAAAATGGACGGTTTTAAGTTCCTGTAACTATAACTTTTTGCTATGCGTAACTTCACCTTTTTCGAACGGCAAAAGCCCCGCTAATATTTTTAGCAGGGTGCTTTTGCTGCTTCCATTACGACCCATGAAGGCAATTGCATCGCTTCTGGTAACTTCTAGGTTAATGTTAGATAAAACGATCCTTTGCCCGAAGCGTTTTGTTACGTCGCATGCGGATATCATGGTCGTAACGATTGGTTTTGTCATAACTGCGCCTATGGTTTACTCGTAAAGTGGAAATTTTCAATTCTTACACCGGGCACAAGTGCCGCCCCTACATAGCCTGCCACAAGTTCACGCTCATTAGAAATAGCTGTAATGTTATTAAACGCATCCAGCATACTTTCCGTAAAACGCACGGTGGCAATAGGCTTTGTAATTTGCCCGTTTTCTATCAAAAACGTCCCATTACGTGTAAGCCCGGTAATTTGCAAATTGCGGGAGTTTACAAAATTGGTGTAATGCAATTCGTTTATATAAATCCCGTTTTCGGTGTTTGCGATAATTTCATCCATGGACTGTTCGCCACCGGCAACCACAATATTACGCGGGGTAGGCCCAAACATTCCTCCAGAGTGACCGGTACTTTGTGTGCCCGCTCTTGCAGCCGTTTTATTGTCGTAGGTGTACGCATTTACAACACCTTTATCCACAAGGGAAAGCTGGCGACGTGGATTGCCTTCGTTATCGAAAGGAACAGGCATTAAATCCGGATGGTTTGCATCGTCACAAAAAGTTAAATTTTCGCCAAATACCTTTTCACCAAGCTTACCGCTTGCAAAACTGATACCCATTTCCACACTTTTGGCATTTAGCGACATCGCGGTAAAATTAATCAAATCCGCAAAGGCGTTTGGCGACAATACAACGGTAAACCATCCAAGCTGCGGCTCAACCGGGTTGCGTGCAGCCTTAGATGTGGCCTGCGCTTTTTTGAAAACCCCAACAATATCCGGCACATTTGTATACGAAGTGCATTCGCCTGCGCCATCGGTGCCGTCTTGGTGGGTGACGACGGTATTGAAAGTAACGCTATCGTAAGCGGCATAGCGGAAACCGCCGTCGCTGTTGCCAACGGCCACAACATTGCTGTTAAGAGTTAACGCACCTGATGCAGTGTACCCTACCTCTAAATGGGCGACACCTTCTTTAATTAGAGCGACACGGCCTTTTGCATCAAAAGTGACCGCAAGATTATTTGCAGTATCACGTTCCGGAATTTCTTCAGTAGAAAATAGAAACGCGCCAAATTCACCTTCCGGTACAGCTTGCAGCATGTATTCTGCGTCACGAACAAGTTGCTCCATGCCAGCTTCTATCAAAGCGTTGGTTGTGCAGGTCACCTGCTTTTTGCCGTCGTAAAGAGTAAGCGACATTGTACCGTTTGTGATTGTTACATTTTGGCTAATTTCAGAATTTGCGAAACGTGTGGTACCTTGCTCGCTTGCGGCAAGCATTGCCACGGCATAATATTTTGTTGATGCTGTAATTTTTGTTATAAGATTTTTCGCATCTGACTTATTTAACATCGGAAACCCCTACTTTCACTTTTCTAAACCTGGTTGGCGACGAACCATGACTTACGCGCATAACCTGCATTGGTTGGCCTTTTCCGCAATTTGGAACGCCAACAAGTTCCCAGTAATTTGCATTGGCGGTGCCATCACAACTACCCCAAAATTCTGTAGTTTTGCCGGAGTATATGGGGTTTTTAAAAATGCGGCCTGTCAGCTTGCCGTCTTTAATTTCCCGTGCAATTTCGCAGGCGAACTGGAAATTGATACGTAAATCATCTATACTCCAGCTTTTATTTTCGTCAAAAATGAAGCCGTATTCAATGCCACTGATAAGCTCGTCCAAGGTGAAATCGCCTGGTAGCAAATTGATGTTTGTCATACGCACTATAGGTAAGTTTTTCCAGCCATCGGATAGCCCTGCGCCACTAGAGTTTAGGCCAACTTTGCGGGCGTTGTCGCGGGATGTTTGGAAGGCGGTAAACTTACCTTTGTCAACCAAGGTTACGTTTTGGGCCGGCACACCTTCGTCATCGTAGGCGAAAGTGCCAAGACCGCGCGGACAGGTTGCATCCGCAACAAGGGTCACATGCTCGGAGCCGTATGTTAGCAGCTTTACATCCAGGTTTGCTGGTTCAACAAAGCTGCGGCCTGCAAATGCGGCCTCGCTACCAAGTACACGGTCAAGCTCTGTCGGATGCCCCACGCTCTCATGTATCTGCAAGAACATCTGCCGCGGGGTGATGATAACGTCAAATTCGCCGCTTGGGCAATCCTCGGCATTTAGCAATTCCACGGCTTCGCGGCCAATTGTGGCTGCACGTGCGGGCAGACCAAGTTCAAGCACAGTCTCGTATCCGCCACGGATAACATTAATGTAATTGCGGCGTTGGGCGTCTTTTTCGTCAATAGCAAAGGCACCGAGGTTTACCGCACACTGGCAAAAATTTTGCTCTATGAATGACCCGTCGGTGTCTGCAAAAATGACATCGTCTTTGCGGAACTCAAAATTTACAAAGGTTTTGCTAACGCCCACAGATGCGCGCATGTTGTTATCGCATTCCATCATTAGGGCGAGCTTGTCTGCCAAGGGTACTATGAATGGGTCTGTTATCATTGGGGTTGCGTAGGTTGCAGTCGCCGGTTCTTTTTCGTCCAGCTCTGCTTTTTGAGCAAGAAGAGTCTTGCTAGCAAGAGCCAAATCGTAGGCGGCCTGCACAGTTTCCGTCATTTTACACATGTCATTGGACGCCACAAAACCCATTGCGCCGTCCACATACACACGAATGCCGTAGCCGTTGCTACGCTCGGTTGCGGCGGCGGAAACCTCGCCGTTTTCTACACGGATGTTTTCCATGCGAATGTCTTTTACTCGGATATCTGCAAAGTCTGCGCCAAGGGTTTTGGCGTGAGCCATCGCAGTTTTAATTTGCTGGTTCATTTAACTCCTCCTTTTATTTACCTCTGCACCCTACCACTGCCGTCGCCACCCAGCAGGGCGGAAACCTCTGCGATACTAACAAGATTAAAATCGCCTTCGACCGTATGCTTCAAGCAGCTTGCGGCTACGGCAAATTCCAAGGCTTGCTGGTTGTCAAATCCGGAAAGCAGGCTGTAAATTAGCCCGCCGCCAAAGCTGTCTCCGCCGCCAACCCGGTCTACGATATTTTTAATTTCGTACTTTTTTGAAAAATAAGCCTGATGAGTCGCGCCGTCGTACAGCATTGCGGCCCAGCCGTTATGGTTGGCGGAATGTGATTCCCGCAGGGTGATTGTCATTGTTTTTATGCCAAATTTTTCTACCATTTGTTTTGCCACGGATATATAACCGTCGTGGTTTAGATGGCCGCCGGTAACATCGGTGCCGGCCGATGTTATGCCAAAAACATCGGCGCAGTCTTCTTCGTTGGCAACGCAAACGTCTACATAAGTGATTAGTTTTGACATGGTTTCCTTAGCCTCGGCCTTTGACCAAAGGTTTTTGCGGTAGTTCAGATCACAGCTAATGGTTATGCCTTTTGCTTTTGCGGCTTTTAGTGCATCCAGACAGATGTCGGCAACAACTGGACCAAGTGCCGGGGTTATACCAGTGAAGTGGAACCAACCCACGCCGTCAAAAATAGCGTCCCAGTCGAAATCTTCGGGCTTGGCCGTTGCGATAGAGGAATTGGCACGGTCGTAAATTACCTTGGATGCACGCTGGTTGCTTCCTTTTTCCAAAAAATAAATGCCAACACGGTCGCCGCCGCGTACAATTTTGCTTGTGTCAACACCATAGCGACGCATGGAATTTACAGCGGCCTGCCCAATTTCGTGTTTTGGTAATTTTGTTACAAATGCGGCGTCAAGACCGTAGTTTGCAAGAGATACGGCTATGTTGGCTTCGCCACCGCCATAGGTTGCGCCAAGCGTGTTGCACTGTGTAAAGCGTTCGTACCCAGGTGGGGCTAAGCGAAGCATAAGTTCGCCAAATGTTACGATTTTTTTCATAATTGCATCATCCCTTATATATTATTTTTATTTGCCTCAGTAGCAGCTTTTTAATCCCGTATTTTAAAGCCAATAGCAAAGTACACAATTGTTCCACTTACATTAACCAAAAGATTACTATTTCGTATGCCAAGCCCAAGCAGTGCGTATAATATTATCCATGTTAGTGCGTGTCGGATTCCAACCCAGTTCCTTTCTGGCTTTGTCAGAACAGGCAATAAGCACAGGCGGGTCGCCGGGACGGCGTTCCTTCATATTAACTGTAAAATCTTTGCCTGTTACATTTTTTACTGCATCAACAATCTCTTTGTTCGAAAATCCGTCGCCGCTACCTAAATTGTAGGTCGCAGATTTCCCGCCGTTTTGCAGCCGTTTCACCGCCAGCATGTGCGCATCCACCAAGTCCATTACATGGACGTAGTCCCGTATACAAGTACCGTCCACGGTCGGGTAATCACTACCGAAAATATCTACGGCACTGCCAGCAATAGCCCTTTGAATTATCACGGGTATCAGATGGGTTTCCGGGTCGTGCCTTTCGCCAATTTTGCCGCTTTCGTGTGCACCCGCAACGTTAAAATACCTAAATGCTACGTATTTTAACCCGTAGGCTTGGTCAAACCACTTTAGCATCTTCTCGGTAGCAAGCTTGCTTTCGCCATATGGGTTAATGGGAATGGTCGGGGTTTCCTCTGTAATAGGCAGCGTTTCCGGCATACCATATGTTGCCGCCGTGGACGAAAACACGATGTTTTTAACCCCATGCTTAAGCATGGCTTGCAGCAATTTGAACGTGCCAAATGTGTTGTTTTCGTAGTACATTGCGGGATTCGCAACGCTTTCAGGCACAACGATATATGCCGCAAAATGCACCACGCATGAAATTTCATTTTCTGCAAAAATTTTATCTAGGAGTGCTTCGTCTTGCATATTACCCTCGTAAAATTTCGCGCCTGGCCAAACGGCATCACGAAAGCCTTTTTCCAAGCTATCAAGCACAATTGCCTGTGCTCCGCTTTCCATTATAGATGCCGTCATGTGGCTGCCGATGTAGCCTGCGCCCCCAACTACTAAAATCGCCATGCCTTATCATCTCCTCTATGTTAATCTGGTTCCGATCCCATAATTATAAAATCTCCATAGACCCTTCAGAAGCCTCTGCCAGATAAAAACTTGCCGCCGTTCCGGTTTTTGCTTTATATGCATCGCCTACAAATTTTATAAAATCGTCAGCAGAATCTTTATGAATAATTGTTACCGTACAGCCGCCAAAACCAGCACCCGTCATACGAGTGCCAAGTACACAACCAGGATTTTTTTCGCTATATTCATAGGAAGGTTCAAACATTGCGTCAAGCGCGTCGCCAACTACTTCATACAAATCGCGTAAAGAAATATGCGATTCGATCATGTGTTTGCCTAATTCTTCCAACCTGCCTTCTTTTAAAGCTTGAGCCGCTTCTTTAGTACGGGAATTTTCGTAAACGGCGTGCTCTGCACGTTTTAAATGGGTTTTGTTTTTAATAACATGCTTATGTTTTTCAAACTCGGCCGGTGAAAGGTCGCAAAGATTGCTGATGTTGCAAACTGTTTGCAAATCCGCCAAGGCACTTTCACATTCAGACAAACGTTCGTTGTATTTTGAATCCGCAAGCCCACGTTTAGAATTTGTATTGGCTATTAAAATGCGATAATCGCCAAGGTTAAGTGGCGCGTAAGAATACTCGATAGTATTGCAATCTAGCAAAATTGCATTATCCTTTTTACCCATTGTGCAAGCGAATTGATCCATTATCCCGCAGTTTACACCACAAAAACGCTCGGCCATGCGACATAAAATTGCCCTTTCTACCGGCGGAATATTTAACCCAAAAATATTATTTAAAGCTAATGCAAGCATTGTTGTAAGGCTTGCAGACGAAGAAAGTCCGGCACTGCCTGGCAAATTCCCAAGAAGAAATAATTCAAAACCGCTGATTTTATGTCCTGCTTCTAAAAGTTGCACCACTACAGCTTTGGGATAATTGCCCCAGCTATGCACTTCGTTGTAGGTTAATTCGTCCAATGCAAACTCAACTATAGAATCGTAATTGCCGGAGACTAGTTTAATTATGTTATCGTCACGTTTTCTAATTGCACCATATATCCCCAGGTTAAGTGCGCATGGCATAACAAGTCCGCCATTGTAGTCTATGTGTTCGCCAATTAAATTAACCCTTCCGGGCGAGAAAAAAACGCGAGGCTCGCCGCCTTTACCATCAAAAAATTTATTAAAACCATCTAGTACCTGTTGTTTCATAAAATTACCTCCAATTTTCTTAGAAAATGTCTTTCGTATATTTAACCACATAGCTGCGTTACCTGCAACACTAAGGATGCTTGCGTACGCATTTCGTACAGAGCAATTTGCGTAACTAGTATTAGGCAGTAAAAAACAAAAGTGCGTATATTTTATATCTACTGTGAGATAATATTTTTGAAATCGTATGCTATTTATATATTACACAATGGAAGGAGACGAAATTTATGCGTTCAAGAACATGGGACTACATTGCATTATCGCTTGTAATACTTGGAGCAGTTAACTGGGGATTAATCGGATTATTTAGATTTGACCTTGTCGCTACCATTTTTGGCGGCATGGAAGCAATCGTTAGCCGCATTATATATACCCTTATTGCTTTGGCGGGGCTTTACTTGATTAGTTTTTTCGGAAGGAATTATCACCACCATCACACATCATCACCAACCGAACACAGGGTTTAGTATAGCTGAAAACTAGCCAGTATAACGAGGTAATTTGACGCAATACGAGAAAATGACCACGACACATACCCAAAGGTACGCTAGCAGTTGTTGATTGCAAGCAATCAACTTGCTGACGAAGTAGTGCGGAAAAATTACAAGTTACACTGGTTGTTTTTTAGCTTAAGTGACTATAACTCAACAAAAAAAATTGCCCTTGCGGAATTGAATTTTCTGTAAGGCAATTTTTTTACGCCTGTGTGGGGAGCAATTTGATTTTGCGTTGTCTGAAACGAGGACGTAATCCGCTCGCTTCAGGCGGATTGTCGGACGGCGCTTGAGGCTACGCAAAACCAAATTGCTATTGCTAGCGTACTTCAAAACCGTGAGCGATAACGCAGCAATTTAACACAATGTAAAGAAACGACGACACGGCGTGCCCAAAGGAACGCAAGGAGGAGTTGATGCAGCAGTGTGGAGAAATTGCAAGTTATCGTTCATAGTTTTGGAGTGCGCTTGCAATATAGAGGCATAAGCCGCCCAAACATATTTTTCAAAACCCTTGACAATTAAATTCCAAACGCGTATAGTGTACTTGTTCAACCAGCACATCAACTACATAAACTACTATTTAAGGAGGGAGTCATGGAAATTTTCTTACAACTTCGCTCAAAAGTCCCCATATATGAACAAATCATAACCCAAGTCAAGCAATTAATTATGAGCGGCACGCTAAAAGACGGCGACCCCATCCCATCCATGCGCGCCCTGGCAAAAACCCTTCAAGTTAGTGTAATTACAGTCCAAAAAGCTTACGAGGAGCTGCAGCGCAAAGGTCTCATAGAATCTTTGGCTGGGCGGGGAACATTTATTCAGGCGAGAAACACCGACGATATAAAACAGGAGTACTGGAACGCCATTCGTGACCACACAGAAAAAATTGCTGCCCTAGCAAAAGAAAGTGGCGCAACCATACAAAATATAATTGACCTGATAACGGAGGTGATGTCCCATGAATAGCAACTTGAACATTGCAAACGCTGCAGATAACACTGCCAAAATTTTAGAAGTCAATAATATTAGCAAAACATATCCCAAAAGCAACTTTGCCTTAACCGATATAAATTTTACTGTACCCTATGGCAGTATCATGGGCATTGTTGGCGAAAACGGAAGTGGTAAAACCACCACCCTTGGCGTAATTCTGGGGCTGCTTCGGCCAAACGTTGGCACGGTAAACATCTTCGGCCGCCCCTACAGCCCAGACGATATCGAAATGAAAGCAAAAATAGGCGTGGTTTTTGACAATAACTACTTCCCAGAAGGGTTTACGCCAAAAAACGTCGCAACAATTTTCCGTAGAATATATAAAAGTTGGGATAACGCCTACTTCCTAGAACTACTCAAAAAATACGAAATTGGCGAAAAACAAAAAATTAAAACCATGTCACATGGCACAAAATCTATGCTAGGGATAATAACCGCCCTTGCCCAGCGGCCACAGCTACTTATACTTGACGAACCCACAGGCGGCGTAGACCCTGTTCGCCGGGAAGAAGTGCTGGATATTTTTCTGGATTTCATATCCGACGGGGAAAAATCCATTGTATTTTCCAGCCACATAACCAGCGATTTGGAAAAAATCGCCGACCATATTACAATCATCCACAAAGGGCGACTACTGGAATCTGCCGAGAAGGATATATTCCGATACAAATACGGCATAATCCGCTGTGGGCAGGAAAGTTTCGACGCCCTGTGCAAAAGCCACAAACAGGAAGTTGTATGCTATGCAAAACGGGATTACCAGTACCGCATATTGATAAAAGACCAGTCGAAAATCCCAGAAGGCAATCTTATGGAAAACCCAACCCTAGACGAGGTCATGTACCTGCTTACAAGAGGGACAGTGCGCGATAGCGAACGCTCCCCATCCCGAAGAGGCGACCATCTATGACAGGCCTTGTGATAAAAAACCTGCGCGGCGGTGGGATTACGCCAAAATCCGCAATTGCGTTTTTATTAATCTGCGCTGTAGCGGGCGTTGCTGCGGGGACCCCGGGGATGTTTATAGTCGCAATATCAGCTACTTGCGGCGGGTATGTAGGCAGTTATCTTTTTCAATTTTCCAGCGGATGCGGGAGGGTGTGGAGTCGACTAGAGTCATTAATGCCCACGAAAGCAACCTATGTAGAGCTAAGCAGATACATCGCCCATATGATTGTGTACTTTATAACGCTTGTAGGCATTGGCATCTACTCTCTGGGCAGCCATGCCAGAGGCCAGTGGGAAGAGAATTATTCCTTTGCCGAAAATGTATTCTTTACTATTGCCTTCTGGTCTTGCCTGTTTCTTTTGTTCGGTGGTTTTTTCTTTATTGTAATGCGGCTTATGCGAACCCAAGCTATGCTGATTGTAGGTCAATTCTCGGGGTTTGCGGTAACCCTTAGTATTATAATAGCATCCACAACCCTTGTAGCTACCTTGGCAGAGGCTTTTGATAGCAGCTGGTATTTAGTAATTGTGCCGGCATCTGTAGTGGTGTTTGTGGCTTCGTATTTTGTAAGCTTGCGGCTGTACAAACGCAGGCTAAGAAAGTGGGGTGCATAACATGGGTGGTATTTTTCGCAGCTATTTTATGGATACTAAATTTGGACGGATAGGCAAAGTCGCGTACGTACTATTCGTAATTGTAATGTTAGCAACCATGGGATATACACCCAGGCCTGCTCCTATATCAATATTTGCGGCAATGCCCATGGGATATCTTTTGCTTATGGGGTTTGAAGTCCGCCTACTCAGGTTTTGGCGCATTATGCCCCTGCGACCACGGATTGTGGTACTTGCGCGGTATATACACTATGCAATCTGTCTTTTGATAGGCCTGGTGTTTATCATTGCAACCATACTAATTTTGGATCGCAGAAATATAGCAAGTTACAATTTTACTATGCTTGTTTTAGGGTTTTTTTTATCTCAGCAGGGTCTTGCCAATGCTATCGAATATTATTTTAACTCAAAACGGCCTGTGCTTTCTTATACTATATCCCTGGTGTTTTTTGCCGCACCGGTTTCGCTGATATATTTGATTTTTGGGGCGGAAGCGGTAAACGGCATAATCTCCGACAGGATAGCCGGCGTGGCAGTAATGTCCCAGGATGTGTTTAGTTACCCCGGTAGATTTGCGATATTCCTGGGAATAAGCTTTACCATATATGTAGCATCGTACTTTTTTGCCCTAAGGGCGTATAAGAAAACCGATTTTCAGCAACTGCCAGACTGGTGGGGGGTTATGTAGGAAGACAGACGGTAGATGTTATAGTCACTTCGTTCACTGTCCCCGATATGCAACGACAGGCTCAATTCACACAAATTTATTTTATATAATCTAGGAAGGAACATCAAAAATGGAACTACGTGTAGAAAAAATCAACAAATCGTTCGGACAAAAGCATGTCTTACAAGACATTAGCTTTACCGTGCACAGCGGCGAGGCCCTTGGTTACCTGGGGCGCAACGGCGCAGGAAAAACAACCAGTATCCGCATTCTAACGGACATTTTCCGTGCAGACAGCGGCGAAATTTATCTGGACAACAAACCCATAGACCGTACAAAAGTACGCATGGGCTATCTTCCAGAAGAGCGCGGCCTATACCCAAAATCCAAAGTTGGCGAACAAATGGTTTACATTGCAGAACTTCGCGGCATGAATCGTGCCGCTGCCAAAAAATCTGCACAAATTCTCTTGGAAAAACTGGAAGCCACAGAATACTGGGACAAAAAGCTTGAAACCCTGTCAAAGGGGAACCAGCAAAAAATTCAGCTTGCAATTGCCGTGCTTCACGATCCGGATATCGTTATCCTGGACGAACCATTTAGTGGCCTTGACCCGGTTAACGCAAGTATGCTGCGCCGCCTTGTTTCCGAGCAAGTAGAACATGGTAAGCTAGTAATGTTCTCCAGCCACGAAATGTCGTACGTAGAACAGTTTTGCGAACATGTTTGCATCATAAACAAGGGCGTAGTCGCCCTGGATGGCAGAATTAAAGAAATTAAAAAAAGCTACCCACGCAACAACATAGGCATTGTACCAGAAAAAGGTACCCCGCAGGAACTACTTGACGGCATCAAATCCGAAACCATGGTTGCGTCCACAAAAATAAACGGCGACGAAGCGGTTATCACCTTAAAAAACGCAAACGACAAAGACGCACTGCTACAACTGTTATCTGCCCGCAACATAAGCATAGACAGTATGCGCGTTATTGAACCAAACCTTGAAGAAATCTTCGTAGAAAAAGCAGGAAATTAGCATGACTGCCAAATATGAGAATGGAGCGAATATATTATGAAGCAACTTTGGAGCGTAATAAAATTTGAATTTGCGGCATTTGCCAACAACAAAGCATTTATAATAATGACATTACTGATAGCGTTAATCGCATTTGTTGCCCCAGCCGCCCCTGCCATAATCGACAGAATCGACTTTGGTGGCATAACCAGCGAACGCACAATTGCTATTGTAGACAACACTGGCATGTTTGACGCACAAACCCTATCACAGTTCATCCCCCCAAATGCAACAATGTTTACAGATATCAACACAGCTGTCGCCGCAGTAGAAGGCGGCGATCACAACTACGCCCTAGAACTTAACCACGATGGCTTCGCCCTGCACGTAACATCTATGGGAATTGGCGTTGTCAACTTGCAAAGCCAGGTAACCAATATGTTCCAGTATCGCCACAGGTCAGAAAGTTTGGGCGCGTACGGCGTATCCCCTGAACGTATCGGCGAAATTCTATGGTTTGCCCCTGCGGCAAATGTTATAACAATTGGCGATGCATACGCAACCGTAGATTCCTTTTTCGAAAATATGATTTACTCGTACGTAATGGCATTTGTGTTGTATCTCGCGCTTCTTATTGGCGGCGGGCATCTGCTAACCACCGTTGTGCGTGAAAAATCTACAAAAACAATGGAACTTCTTGTAACAAGCTGCCAACCACGCATTATGATGAACGGTAAAGTACTTGGCGTAGGCGCTGCAATTATGACCCAGGTATTACTTTTGGCAATTGCCACATTTGCCAGTATGCGGCTAACCCCAACGATATTCGAAGGCACCGAAGCCTTTACTGTAAATATCGCGCCAATGCTTTTGGCATATTTAGTTGTGTTTTTCTTGCTTGGTTTTGTTATGTATTCATACATTTACGCGGCACTTGCAAGCACCACTAGCCGTATGGAAGACGCCCAAAGCATGTCTATGTTGCCGCAATTGCTAATTATGGCCGGTTTCTTCATGAGCATGTTTGGTATGAACAGTCCTGGCGCAGCCTGGATTGACATTGCGTCACATGTACCGCTGTTTGGCCCGTTTGTAATGTTTATGCGTATCACACTAGGCACCGCAGCCCAATGGGAAATATGGGTCTCTATTGGGGCGCAACTTGTTACAATTGTAATAATTTCCTGGATGGCGGCAAAAATTTACCGCATGGGAACGCTTATGTACGGTACAAAGCCAACATTCAAAAACTTACTTGAGGCGTTTAAGTAAGAAGCTGCACGCGTGGTTTGCAATATCGTATTGGCAAGGCGTTTTTTCGATAGTTTTCGTTACTGATGACGCTGCGTGCCCAAAGGCACGCGAGGAAGAAGAAACGGAAAGTAGCGAGAAAACG
>Ga0123355_10003497_pt1 | contig 22536 bp, 17 predicted proteins | sample TergutEmb28metaG_3_FD_89872 | JGI IMG/M metagenome (GOLD analysis project Ga0123355, IMG submission 89872) | Embiratermes neotenicus P1 segment gut microbial communities from Petit-Saut dam, French Guiana - Emb289 P1 | ecosystem: Host-associated > Arthropoda: Insects > Digestive system > Gut ... | reverse complement strand
TTATCGTTGCCTTGGCTGTTATCATTGCCTTGGCTGTTACCGTTGCCTTGGCTATCATTGTTTTCCGCTCTTTCGGCAGTCTGCACAAACTCTGTGAAACCGCGTTTCTCTGTATTATCGGTGCTCCAGTCGCCGTCTGCCGCAACCAACACGGCGGGCAGCAAACTAACAACCGCCGCAAAAGATAACGCTGTTACACCAGCGCGCCATCGTATAATTTTCCTGTTATTTTTACAATTTTCCATCATTTTTTCATTTCTCATCCTTTTTTACGTATTTTTATTTGTATTTCGAGAATATTATCTGCAGAAACATGCTAATTTTATGCATTGGTGATAAAAAACGCAAAATGCTTGACAAAATGGCGCAGTTGTTATATAATGATTCAAGCCGCACCAAAAACACAGGCACAGGCCAGAAAGGATAATCGCGCGTATGCCAGAAGAGCATTTCGAGGATATTTTTGTAACCCGGCCGTTTTTGCCGGACAAGGCGGTTTTTATGCGCTATGTCGACGAAATATGGCGAAGCCGGCGTCTTACGAACCAAGGGCCGCTGCATGAAGAGTTTGCTGCCCGGCTCTCGGGCATGTTCGGCGGCGCGTGCGTGACCCTGACGGCGAACGGGCATCTCGCGCTGGATACCGCGCTCAAGGCCATGGGCCTGAGCGGCGAAATCATAACGACGCCGTTCACGTTCGCGTCGACGACGCACGCTATAACTTCTAACGGGATTGACCCGGTTTTCTGCGACGTCCGCGAAGACGACCTCACTATCAACGCCGATTTAATCGAGGGGCTAATCACCGGGAGGACTTCCGCGCTCATGCCGGTGCATGTGTACGGCCACCTATGCGACTGCGAGAAAATCGGCGGCATTGCGGCTAAATACGGGCTTAAAGTGCTCTACGACGCCGCCCACGCTTTCGGGATTGAGCAGACCGCCCGTTTCGGGGACGTTTCTATGCTCAGCTTCCATGCCACGAAGCTTTTCCACACAATCGAAGGCGGCGCGCTGGTTTACAAAGACCCCGCCTTGAAGCCTGTTTTGGATGCGCACAAAAATTTCGGGTTTGACGCGGGCGGGAGCGCCGAATATATCGGGGGCAACGCCAAAATGAGCGAATTCCAGGCCGCGATGGGGCTGTCCGTCCTGCCCCATGTGGGCGAGCTCATCGCCGAGCGGAAGCTGCTCACGATGCGCTACCGCGAAAACCTGCGCGGCCTTGACGGCGTACGGTATTTCACGCCGGAAAACAGCGGCAGCCATAACTATGCGTACATGCCGGTTATGGTCGACGAAGCCGCCTGCGGGTTTACGAGGGACTGCCTGTTTGACGCGCTGAAAGCCCGGGGCATCCATGCGAGAAAATATTTTTCCCCGCTTACGTCTGATTTCGCCTGCTACCGCGGCAAGTACACCGCGGATTTGCCTGTGGCGCGGAAGGCGGCGGCCCAAATCCTCTGCCTGCCGCTTTTCAACGGCCTGACGCTCGGCGAGGCGGACAGGATATGCGCCGTTATCCGCAGCGCGTTAGCGCAAAACAAGATGGTTTAATAAAGTTTAAAAAAGGATATAGTCAAATGACAGAATACAGGTACAATAAGAGCCTTTACCGAATGGTTAAAGATGCGGCCGGGGAACAGGAAGAGGGCTGCTTTACGAAATGCTATTTGATGGCTTGCTTGGCCCGCCTGCTTGAATTAAAAAATTATGTTGAAATCGGGGCGCGTGACAAGGGCGTATTAACTGCCGTAGCCGCGTCTTTTGTCCTGCATGGGGGTACGGCTGAGAGCGGGCTTCGCGGGCGGGATAAACGGGATAAAATCGATATGCTGCATGTGAACGGGGAAGCCGGGCAGGATTATGAGGACAGTTGCGCGCTGCTCGCCGACAGCGCCGTTTTGGTGTTCAGCGGCGGCGGCGCGCTCGAGCAGAAAGAGAAAGCCAAGGCGGCGCACGCGCTCATTTACGAGGGCGACGGCTATGTGATTCTGCTCAAAGGCGCGGCGGGAACAATCAGCGCGCGCAAATTGGGTGCCGAGCTTGCGGGGGCGGCCCGCAAAATCGGGGAGTCCGGCGGCAGGCCTGTTGTGTCCGTCGGCGTTCTGGCGTATAACCACGAAAATTTTATCGCCGAATGCCTTGAGAATATATTTAACCAGCGGGGTTATTTTTCCCTCAAAGTCAGGATTTGCGAAGACTGCTCAGATGACGGCACGGTTAAAGCTATCGAGTCGGCGCTTGCAAAAATCGACCCGTGCGCCGCAATCGACGCGGAACTGATTCAGAACCCCCGCAATATAGGCATGGTGCAGAACTTCAAGCAGCTCGCGTACATGATGGGCGGCGGCGATTATTTCACGTTCTGCGAGGGCGACGATTATTACTGCGACAAAAACAGGATTCAGGCTCACATCGATTATTTAGAGGCAAACCCGCTCCTCGCTTTTTCGTTCAACGCGCTCATGTTTTTGCACGAGGACACAGGGAAGTTTGAAAATTACCTCAAGCATGAAGAATTATCGGGCAAATCCGTATTTTATACCGCCGACCTTGCGAAGATAAATTTTATCGGCAATTTGGGCGCGGGGTTTTACCGGGCGTGGCATCTGAAAAACCTGAACCCGGAAATATTTGAACGGACATACTGGCGACTGGATGTTTAACATCGAGTATTCTGAGCGCGGCAAATTCGGCTATATCCCCAAACGCATGAATGTCTACCGCAAGCATAAAGGCGGAATCTGGTCCGGAATGGATTACGCCGAGATGTGCTCAAAAAGCTTGGAGTATATAAACTCCTACAATAAGTTCACCGGATACCGCTATGACTACGAATTCCAGCAAATCCAGGACACCGTGATGGGCGAAATCAATAAAGTCAATCCTTTCAGCCCTGCCGTTTCAAAAGATACTGTAAAAGATATTATGATGTACGACGATGCTTTCCCCCATCCGCACAGCGGGTTCAGGCTGCAGGAGTATACAAGCCTTTTAGAAGCGTTTGAACATTCGCAGCTTATATTCCCCGCATGGCTGCATCCGGCGCTGGGAGGCGACAAGAAAGAAATCATGCGGGAATATAAGCGCGCTAACCCGGATATCGCCCACAAAATCAGCTTAACGCCTCCTGTTATTGACAGCACGGACGCACCCGCTTTCCTGCGAAATAGCAGCGCAAAACTGTTTTACACGGTGTTCCTGAGAAATATACGGTGGATTTTGGGGCATCTCGAGCGCGCGCACATCCCGTTTGCGTTCACGCTTTACCCCGGCGGGGAATTTTTGATGGGCAGCAGTGAAAGCGACGGGATTCTAAAGCGCGTCTTGTCGTCGGATTATTTCCGGGGCGTTATAGTCACCCAGCAAAACGTGTATGATTACCTGCTTGAGAAAGGCTTCTGCAAAAAAGAGGACATGCATTTTATTTTCGGCGTCGTCACGCCTTTGGAGAACCTGACCGCCGGGGCGCGCAAAAATTTTCTGGCGGACAAACTGACGATTGATATATGCTTTATCGCACACAAATATTCTGAATACGGGAAGGACAAAGGCTATGACACGTTTATAAGGGCGGCAAAGATATTGAGCGGGCTTCACGATAATATAAGGTTTCACGTTGTCGGGGGCTTCGATGAGAAAGTCATAGACGTCGCCGAAATCGCGGGGCGGATTGTATTTTACGGCGCGAGGCCGCAGGAATGGCTGCGCGGTTTTTTCGCGGGCGTCGATATTGCGGTATCGCCCAATATCCCGCATGTGCTAACCCCCGGCGTGTTCGACGGCTTCCCCACGGCGGCATGTACGGATGCGGCGCTGTCCAAAGTGGCGGTGTTCTGCACGGACGAATTGAGCCTTAATCAAGGGCGTTTCACGGACGGGGAAGAAATCGTAATCATAAAGCCCGACGCCGATTACATCGCGGGGTGCATCGATTATTATATTAAGCGGCCCGAACTGCTGCGGCAAATATCCGAAGCGGGCTGCCGGCGCGCGCGGGAACTATATAATTATGACGCGCAAATCGCGCCGCGCATAAAAATCCTCCGGGAAATCCTCGAGCCGCACCGCTTTTTGACGGAAAACGCAAAAAAAAGCGCGAACGCGAAACCGATGGAAATTATCCCCGTCATGCACTGCTTTGACAATAATTACGCGATTCCGGCGGCGGTTTCGTTTTATTCTATGCTGCGTCATGCAAACCCGGCGTACGGGTATAAGCTTTATGTGCTGCACTCGGACGTCACGCACCGGAACCAGCAGAAGCTGACGGAATTAGTGGAGGGCTTCCCGAACGCGTCGCTCGAGTTCATCGACATGAGCCACCGGTTCAACGATGTGTGGAAGGCAATCTACCGTAACAACGTCACGCACATCACAAAAGAGTGTTTATATAAGCTCATCGCGCCGTCCGTCTTCCCGCAGCACGACAAGATTATAATTACGGACGTGGACGTTGTCTTCGAGGGCGACATATCCCCGAGCTTTTCCTCCGTCGACCCGGACGGCGTCTACATGGCCGGGGTCAAGCATATATACCCGAGGGGTTCGTTCTTAGAGGATTTTTACCCCTCGTACCTGCAGCATTTCGGCAAAAACGCATTGGAAAGATTAGAAATATGCGCCGGATTTTTAGTGCTTAACCTGAAGCGCCTGCGGGAGGACAAAATGGAGCAGGTCTTCCTGCGGTATTTGAAAAGGCATGCGCGCCATTTCCTGCAGGTTGAGCAGGACGTGATTAACTTCTGCCTGAAAAGCGAGAGCATAGCCAAGCTGCCGCTCAATTATGTGGTTTGCAGCTATGCCTATGAACTGTTCCCCGACGAAGCATCTTACGCGGCGGACAGGCATTACGCCCCCGGGCAAATCGAGGGCGCGCTCAAAAACCCCGTCCAGCTCCATTATGCCAAAAAGGACAAGCCTTGGAACAGCCCCGGCAGCACAAAAGCCGGGAAGTGGTTCGCCACGCTGAGGCAGACGGATTTTTACACGGACTATGCCCGCATGAGCGCGCACGAAAGCAAAGCGCCGGAAGGGGGGCAAATCCGCCCCGGCGATATATGGGGCGGCTACAGCGAGCCGGATTTCCCCGTCATGGTCAGCGTCGTGTGCTGCACGTATAACCATGAGCGCTTTATCAGGAAAACCCTCGGGTATATCGCGGGGCAAAAAACGGATTACACGTTTGAGGTCATAGTTGCGGACGACGCTTCGAGCGACGGCACGCAGGAGATAATAAAAGAATACGCCGGGCGTTACCCCGGCCTGTTCAAAAAGTGCATACTGCGCAGGGAGAACGCGGGGATTGGGCAGAATTATTATGACGCGCTGAAATTGGCCGAGGGCAAATACCTCGCGCTCTGCGACGGCGATGATTATTGGGTCAGCCCGCACAAGCTCCAGTGGCAGGCGGGCTTTTTGGAACAGAACCCCGGCTTCAGCGTTTGCTGCTCATCGTTCGTCAGCCGCCGCGCCGATTATAATTCAGAAGGCGTCGGGCGGGTTTTCGACGTGAACGAGTACATCAAAGCCTCTTGGCGGCTCAGGGGCAGCGAGGGGTACGGCTTCGAGGATTTGCTTTACTGCCGGTTCGTCGCCTCCTGCACGGTGATGATGCGCTGGAGGCTTCACGGGCGCGTGCCTGAATTCTTAAAGCGCTCCTACGTGGTTGACTTCCCGCTGACGCTGATTCACGCCGCATTCGGGCGAATCCATGTAATCAACAGGCCCGCGCTTGCGCAGTACAACAGGAGCAAGCAAGGCGTCTTCTCGAAAAAACGGCAGTCGTTCGTCAGCGAAACCCTGAAAATCGTCCGCGAGGTCAACCAGTACCTTGATTTCCGCTTTGCCAAAACCGTAAGCGAATATCTGAGCGCGGCGGGCGCTAAAGTGCAGCCGAACCTCAAAAGAAAAGAGCGCCTGAAATGGTTTTATATTAACTGCGTCCCCCCGTTCGTGCAAAGGATTTACGTGAAAACGAAGACGAAGAGGCAGCAGCGCCGCCAGACGCTCGCCAAGAGGGCCGAGCCCGGTTATACAAGCGACGGCTCCGACCTGTCCCGGTGGGAAGTTTTCCTTTGGGTTGCCTATAACGAGTATACCCCGGAAATCGCAAAAAAAATCTACAGGAAGCTGAAAAAGCTGTTCAAAAGAAAATAACCGGGCGTCTGCATTCTGCAAAGCCCGGGTTACGCAAAAATCCCCCAATCAATCCCCCAATTTGCCGGGGAGTCAGTTATACGCCGCGAGCTCAAACGCCGCTTCGCGCAGGGCCGTTTCGTCGCGCCCCTCTTCCGCGAGCGCGGCAAGCCGCTCAAGCCGTTGGGCGAAATCGTCGCCCCCCGCGCTTTCCTTGCCTGCCTTATCGCTTTTCAGCACGAAGATTTTCTCGTGCGACGTTTTGTCGACCAGCTCGTCGCGCAGAAACAGCTCCTCGTATAATTTTTCGCCCGGCCTCGGTTCGGTGACCTCTATTTTGATGTCGGCCTCCGGCTCATAGCCCGCGAGCCTGATTAAATCCGCCGCCAAGTCATAGATTTTCACGGGCCGCCCCATATCGAGGACAAAAATCTCCCCGCCTTCGGCAAAAGCCCCTGCGGTCAGCACAAGGCCCACGGCTTCCGGAATCGTCATGAAATAGCGGACCATGTCGCGGTGGAACAGGGTCACCGGGCCGCCCTTGTCAATCTGATGCTTGAACTTGGGGATGACGCTCCCCGCCGACCCGAGCACGTTCCCGAACCGCACCGCCGCGAGCTCCGTAATTTTCGCCCCCGTTTGTCCTCCATGCTCCCTGACAGCCATATTTTGCGCATACGCGCCCGTTAAGGCCTCGCTTTCGCTCCCGGAGGGGTTTAGCACCCCCGGAGCTTTTTGGCCCGTATTCGCGCGCTTTGGCCCGTCAGGCGCGGTCTGCGTTATCTGGCGCTTAATCAGCAGCTCCGCGATGCGCTTGGACGCGCCCATCATGTTCACGGTGTTCACGGCTTTGTCCGTCGAAATCAATATAAATTTGCCCGCGCCGTTTTGGACTGCGGCGCTGATGGCGTTGATTGTGCCCGAAACATTGTTTTTGACTGCTTCGAACGGGTTGAGCTCCATCATGGGCACATGCTTGTGCGCCGCCGCATGAAAGATTATGTCCGGCTTGTATTCGCGCATGACGCTGTTTAAGCGCGCCGCGTCGCGCACGGAGCCGAGGCAGAGCCTATACCTGCCGCGTTCGAAGCCCTCGAAGCAGGGGTTCAGCCCCTCGTCAACCGCGTAGAGCCCGTTCTCGTTGATGTCATAGACAATCAGCAGCGCGCAGCCGAGCGCGAGCGACTGCCTGCAAAGCTCCGAGCCGATGCTGCCCGCCCCCCCTGTGACCATCACGACGCGCCCCCTGAGCATTTCCTCCGCCGCGCCCATGTCGTTCTGCACGGCGTCCCGGAACAGCAAATCCTCGATGGTCACGCTTTTCAGCGCGATTTTGTCTTTCTGCAGGTAATCCCGCACGTCCATGAAATTCTGGCAGGACCTGATCGGCAGGTTAGTCCTCACGCATTTCCTGTAAATCTCGTAGAGTTCGGCGCTCGTGGCGTTCGGCAGGGCGATTATTATCTCCTCAGCGGCGTATTTCCTGCACGCCTGCGCGACAGAATCGATATCCCCGGCGACTTTCACGCCGCAGATTTTCAGGCCGATTTTCGCGGGGTCGTTGTCAATCACGGCGACGGGCGTCCAGTCCTCGGCGTTGCTGTCGGCGGCGCGCTTGATGAGCATCGCGCCCGAATCGCCCGCCCCGACGACGACAGCGCGCCTCAGGTTCGCCGCCTTCGGCGCGTATAACGCCCGGAGCCACGCCGCCGAACGCGACGCCGTCCGGATTCCGGAGGTCAGGATAAACAGCAAAATGCCGTATATCACCGAGATTGAGCCGGACATCTCGCCAATCAGCGTAAACCGCAGAACGAGCAGGGCAAGCGAGCTCAGCGACGCCACTAGCCCCTGCCGGAACATGACCTCTATGCCCGCATACCGCCACAAACCGCTGTAGCAGCCGCAGATTATGCTCAGAAACACGCTGATAATCATCGCGAACACAGCGTGCATAATCAGCCCCTGCGCGGCATATTCGGGAATCGCGCCCTCGTAGCGCAGGAACGCCGCAAGCCAGTACGCCGCGACGATTATGCAAATATCCGCGAAGAAAAAGAGCCATCTTTTGTGCTTTATCATGATTTTTCTGTCCAATCCAATCCGCTGTTTTATTTTTTTGCTGCCCCGCCGTTTTTCAGCCAGAAATTCAGATTTCCGCGCTCTCGCAGCCGACCCGCGCCATCCATGTTTCGGCGGCAACCACGCCGAGCGCGACCCACACGAGCGGCGTCGTGATTGGCACCTCCACCATGAACATCCCCTGGATTACATAGCTCAGCGCGGCCGCGCCGAACGCCAGCAGCACCGGCCGCTTGAACGCCGGCTTTACCGCCGGGGCGAACACCCCGCCCAAAAAAATCAAATACGCAATCAGCGCGGGGAGTCCCATGCACACCGCGATTTGCAGGAACACGTTGTGCGCCTTGTCGTAGACCTCGCCGTGCAGCTGCGCGGCTATGGTCTGCCGCTCTCCGCCGAACCCGCCGAGGGCATAATAAAACGTGTCCGGGCCCGTGCCGAATACCGGGTTATACGGGATTACCTCGACGGCGTTGCGCCAGATAAACCCGCGCCCCGAGCCGAAGCTGTCGTCCATGCGGAAGTGCATCATCTCCCTGGCCTGCCAGATGAAATTGTGCGGCTGGCCATACATGCGCGAGCCGATAATCTCAAGGCCAATCATGCCGCTGATGATTATCGCGGGCAGGACGGCGATACAGGCGATTTTGAGCGGGCGGGCGGGGAGCCATTTCTTGACGGCCAGCTCAAGCGCGAGCCCGGCGGCGAGCAATACTGCGGCGAGCCCCAGCACGAGCGCCAAATTGGCGGGCGCATGGACTGCAAGCAGCCATGCGTCCTCCGGCGGGAAGAACACGCCGCTTTCATGCTGCCTCAGCATCGCCGTCATGTAGGCGTTGTGCACCGCGAACACGGCGCACCAGCTCGCCAGCACGACTAATATGCGCCCCAGGCGCCCCCTGTCGGCTATCCAGTAAGGCGTGAGCAGCACCATCGAGCCTGCGATCGCGACGGTATGCGCGTCGCCGCTGTGCCCTGTCGCGAACGACAGCGCGAACGACAGCGCGCACGCCCCGAAGTACACCCACCGCCATTTTGAGCGGGAAACCGCGAACAGCACCGCAAACAATATCACCGCGAACGCGCAGTACGCCGAAACGATGTTCACGTTGCCCAGCGTCGTCCTGAAGAACGCGGACAGCGGGCCCATCAGCCGCTCGCCGTCGGGGCCCGTTATCATGTGGTGCCCGAGGTCGAACGGGAACAGCCCGAAAGCCCATTCACCGTTGTGCCTCCACGGCAGGAAGTCAACCCCCAAGAACTGGAGTATGCCGACGAGCGAAACTATGGCCGCCCCCGCCGCAATGAGCAGCATGTGCAGCCGCCGGGGCTTGTACAGCCGCGCAATGATGAAGAAGCTCGCGGCGTAGGCTAAATAGCTGAAAAACCCCTCGTAGCGGCCGAAGTAGCCGCGCCAGACGATTGCGCTGGGGCGTATGCTGGCGACGCCGCCGAGCGCGGCATCCCACCTCTGCCATTCCGGGTTCATCCAGTGCGCCACGAACGCGCTCAGGAAAGTCCACGCGACGAAGCCTATGAGCGCCCATTCGGCGAGCGTGACCCGCCGGCGCGGCTCGTCCGGCACGTAGTAGCCGCGGACAGACAAAATCCTGAAGCTGCCTTTGGCGCAGACGAACATGAACAGCACCAATGCGGCGGCGATGGCCGTGGCGGCCCAGAAAAAGAGCGTTTTCTCGTAGGTTATGCCCAAGTAAGCCCGCGGGCCCACATAAACGGGGTAGACCGCCGCAATCGTGACCAAAAAGGCTGCGGCGATTTTCGCGAGCAAGCCGTTATGGTACTGTTCCCTGTTCGCGTGCTTGCTGCTATGCTTGGCCTTCGCCCTATTTTTTGCCATATATTACCTTCCCTCAATGACCTCTCTTTTTTGAATTTAAAAAAATTTTATTTCACCACTTGACAAGCAGCCAAAAAAGAGGTATAATATAGATATTAAAAGCAGATTTCAGAATGGTTTGGTTTTTGTGGTTGTGGTGATTACATTATACCAAATCATTTTGATTTTGTCAAGAATTTTTTCCCCAACGTATTATAAACCCGCAAAAAAGCCCGTTTTTTAACGGGCTTTTGCTATCTATTCAGACCAAGCTCCGTTTTACGCTCTCCTCAAAGCCAACGTGGCCGATATAATCGACGCCCTCGCCGGCATAGGCCAAATCGCCGAAAAGCTTGCCGAAAACGCCGCCGCGCTTCGCGAGCGGCCGGAGCAGCGGGTTAAACAGCCGCGTTGCAGCCATACGCCGGCCTGAATGGGCCGCGATGAGCCTCACGAGCTCCGCCGTGCTCACATATTCGCGGTTCTGCGGCAAAAACACCCCTTCGGCTTCCCTGTCAATCAGGCCGCAGATAAACGCGCACAGGTTGTCGATATAAATCATGCTGCGCTTGTTCGCGAAATCGGGGAAAACCGGCGCGGCCCGCGCCAAGCTGACGAGCCTTTTGAAATTCCCTTTGCAGCCGCTGCCGTACACCATCGGCGGCCTGACTATGCACAGCTTCAGCTTCACCGGGCCGCCCGAAACCGCCGCGCCGAGTTCCCGCTCGGCTTTCAGCTTGCTGCCGCCGTAAAAGTCGCCCCGCGCGGCTTCCGGCGGCGTATCTTTTGTGATTTCCGTTTTGCCCGTCCCGCCGTATACCGCCATGCTGCTCAGGAATATGAGCTGGCGCGCGCCCTCGCTGGCGGCTTTCCGGGCGACGCCGGCCGCCAAATCGCAGTTGACCTCATAATAAAGCCGCTCCATGCCCGCGCCTTGCTTTACATGCGCGAGCCCCGCGCAATGCAATATGGCGTCGCACGCCGCGAAATCCGCGTCAGCCCACGCGCCGCCGCGGCTGCTTACCGCCGTTATTTCATAGCGCCCGCCCGCGAAATCCCTGAACGACCGCCCTATATAGCTGTTTTCCCCGACAATTAAAATTTTTAAAATTTTGGGCACTGACTGCTATCTCCTGACCATTATCAATATTTTTTTAAGAGGCCTTGATTTAATATGGAATTTATGCTATAATTATTTATCATGATTTTTTGGAGGTAAAACATGGATTTTTTTGAAGCAGTCAAATCGCGCCACAGCTACAGGGGCGCGTACACTGACGCCGCCGTGCCGGAAGCGGACTTGACCGCGATTTTAGATGCGGGGCTCCGCGCGCCGTCCGGCTGCAACGCCCAGACGACGAGCTTTATCCTCGTAACGAACCCCGAACTGCGCGCGAAAATCGCGGGGATTTTCGGGCCCGAACCCGTAAAGACCGCCCCCGCGCTGATTATTGCGGTCACGGAGAAAGTCGCGTTCGATTTCGGCTTGGATTTCGAGCTTGAGGACTACGGCGCGGCAGTCGAGAATATCTTGCTGGCGCTCACGGCCCTCGGATATGCGTCCTGCTGGTGGGACGGCATGACCCGCCTCGGGGACAACGCCGCCCTCGCCGAGCTTTTGGCAATCCCGGAAGGGAAGCAAATCCGCACGATTATCCCCGTCGGCGTCCCCGCAAGCCCTGGCGCGCAGGCCGGGCGCAAGCCTTTCGGCGAGCGGGTCGACTGGCGCAGATAATGCGGGGGCTGCGCGCCCCCTGCACCCCGCGCTTACTTTTTGTAAAAGTAAGCAAAACAAAAATTAGATTTTTTAATGTGCAGGTGACGCGCCCCAGCGCGTCACCTGCAAGATAGGCTTTCGCAAAAGTTCGATTATATTTTTTTGTTTTTTGCTGCTTTTTTTCAAAAAAAGCAGCGGGGTCAAGGGGCGGGGCCCCTTGCCGCCGGAGGCCCGCGCTCCCATCCCTCCCGCCCATATTCAATGGTCCACGCCGTCGCTCCTCGCGACTTTGACCGCCGTGAGGAAAAAGCACTTGCAGTCCAGCGCGAAGCCCATGTTTTGCACATATTCGCCGTCGAGCCGCGCCTTCACGGGTATCGGCAGCTCGTCGCGCCCGTTCACCTGCGCCCACCCCGTGAGCCCCGGGCGCACGTCGTTCGCGCCGTACTTGTCGCGCTCCTCGATTAGGTCGTACTGGTTCCAGAGCGCGGGCCTCGGCCCTATTATGCTCATCTTGCCCGACAGGATATTAAAAATCTGCGGCAGCTCGTCCAAGCTGGTCCTCCTGAGCACCCTGCCCGCCCTCGTTATATACTGGCCGGGGTTTTCAAGCAGGTGCGTCGGCGTGTCTTTCGGCGTGTCGAGCCGCATGGTCCTGAACTTCAGCATATAAAAATGGCTTTTGCGCGCGCCGACGCGCTTCTGCCTGAAGAAAACCGGCCCGGGGCTGTCGATTTTGATTGCCGCGAACAAAAGCAGGAACACGGGCGCGAGCGCGGCAATCCCCATAAGGCTGAGCGCGACGTCCGAAAACCGCTTGACAAATTTATTATACATAAATCCCAACCCATAGCGCCCATTTTGCGGATATTTGGGCGCGCTTTCCGTTTTTAAAGTTTTTATCTTACATAATACCATTTTTTATTTGTTTTGTCAACAAAAATCAGGAAAGCTGCGAAACCATTAAACCGGAGCTTGACAGCCGCGGGGAAATATGCTATAATTCAGTGAGAGCTTCAATTTTTTTCACGCTAATGCTACATGCTACAGGAAAGGAAAATATTAACCCTATGGATGATAATAACAGGGTCTTTACTAACGGCAGCTGCGTCGGCTGCAACCGCTGCGTGTTAATCTGCCCGTGCGACGAAGCGAACGTGGCGCGCATGTCGGAAGGGCGGAATATAGTGTATGTGGACGGGCAGAAGTGCATCGCCTGCGGCGAGTGCCTGCGGGCCTGCACCCACGGCGCAAGGGACTATGCCGACGATACCGAACGCTTTTTTGCCGACCTCGGGGCAGGCAAGGAAATCCCGCTCATCGTCGCCCCCGCTATCCGGTGCAACGTGCCGGAATGGGCGCGGTTGCTCGGATACCTGCAGTCAATCGGCGCGGGCGGCGCGTATGACGCCTCCTACGGGGCGGACATCTGCACATGGGCGTATCTGCGCCATATAGCCGGGGGCGGTGCGGAGGGCCTCATCGCCCACCCGTGCCCCGCCGTCGTGAACTATATCGAGCGGTACGTGCCGGAATCGCTGAACCGCCTCGCGCCGGTCCACAGCCCCGCCATGTGCACGGCAATATACATGAATAAATACAAGGGCGTCCTAGGGGACTACGCTTTTCTGTCCCCCTGCATCTCAAAGCGCGACGAGTTCGCTGACCCGTGCGCGGGCGGCTTGGTCGGGTACAATGTCACGTTCAGGAAGCTTATGGAGCGGCTTCAGGAGATGGGCGCGGATTTCCGGAAGAGCGACCCCGCCGGCTATGACAGCCCAGCGCACGGCTTGGGCTCTGTGTTCGCAGCCCCCGGAGGCCTGAGGGCCAACGTGGAGCACCACGCGGGCGGGCAGTGGATTTTCCAAGTGGAAGGCCAGCCGCGCGCGGCGCGCTTCCTGCATGAGTACGCCGGCGAGAGGGGCGGCGCGCCGTTCCTCGTGGACATCCTGAACTGCGCCGGGGGCTGCAATACCGGCCCGGGCGCGTGCCTCACCGAAAGCGACGGGTACGCCGTCGGCAAGGCCATGCACCAAGTCCGGGCCGAAACGGCCAAGCCCGATTTCAGCGCGTTTGACAAAGAATTAGACTTCGAGGATTTCAGGCGCGGGTACACCCCGAAGAAAATCGCCCCGATTTTCGTGGACCGCCACGAAATGGAGCTCGCATTCGCGTCGATGGGCAAGCCGTCCCACGAGGACCGGCTCAGGGACTGCCGCGCCTGCGGGTATCACTCTTGTCAGGAAATGGCGGTGGCGCTCGCCAAAGGCATAAACCACGCGGACAACTGCGTCGATTATATAAGGGGCATTGCGAAGCAGGCAGCGGCAGGAGGTGAAAGTTAATGCTTGACGTTATAATAATCGGGTGCGGAATCGTCGGGTCGGCGGCGGCGTACGAGCTTTCGCGCTATAACCTGTCGGTGATGGCAGTGGACCGCCTGAACGACATAGCGGGCGAGAGCACCCGCGCCAACAGCGGCATAATACACGCCGGGTACGACCCCGAGCCGGGCACTGCAATGGCAAAGCTCAATGTGCGGGGGAGCGGGCTTACGCGGGAAATATGCGTAAAATTGGACGTGCCGTATAAACAGAACGGCGCGCTCGTCGTCGCGTTTGACGGCAGCGACAGGGCCGTTGTTGAGAAGCTTTACAGGCGCGGCCTTGAGAACAATGCCGCCGGGGGGCTTGAAATCATCTCCGGGGACAGGGCGCGGGAGCTTGAGCCGCGCCTGTCGGCCGGCGTCGTGTGCGCGCTGAGCGCGCCCGGGAGCGCAATCGTGTCGCCGTGGGAGCTTGCCGTCGCGCTCGCCGAAACGGCGGCCCGAAACGGCGTCCGCTTTACCCTTGGCGCGAAAGTCACGGGCATCGGGCGCATCGACGGGGGGGGATATGCCGTCGCGACCACCAAAGGGGAATTTAAGGCGAGGGCAGTCGTCAACGCCGCCGGGCTTTACGCGGACGAAATCCACGGCTTTGTCAAAGAGCCGGACTTTAAAATCATCCCGGACAAGGGGCAGTATTATTTATTGGACAAGTCGGCGGGCGGCACGGTTGCGCGGACGATATTCCAGTGCCCGAACGAAAAGGGCAAGGGGGTATTGGTCACCCCGACCGTGCACGGCAACCTGCTGCTCGGGCCGAGCAACGACGACGTCGACTGCCCGGACGACGCGGGCACGGACGCGCAGACCCTTAGCCATGTCTTGCAAACGGCGTCGCGCTCCGTGCCGGGGCTGAACATGCGCGAGAATATACGCAACTTTGCCGGGGTGCGCGCGCTCAGCGACGCGCCGGACTTTATAATCCGCGAAGCCGACAAGAACTTTTATGACCTTGCCGGAATCAAATCTCCCGGCCTGACGGCCGCCCCGGCGATAGCGGAGGAGCTGGCCCGCATGATGGGCAGCAGCTTCGAAATGAGCCTGAAACAGGGGTTTATAGACGAAAGGCGGGTTACGCGGTTCAGGTATTTGGACGGCGAACAGCGCGCCGCCCTCGTGCGCGAGAAGCCGTCTTACGGGCGGGTAGTGTGCCGCTGCGAGAGCATCACCGAAGGGGAGATTTTAGACGCGTTCGAGTCCCCCGTTCCGCCGTCCACCGTTGACGCGGTAAAAAGGCGGGTCCACGCCGGGATGGGGCGCTGTCAGGGCGGGTTCTGCTCGCCGAGAATCATCGGGCTTATCGCCTCGAGATTCGGCGTCAGCCCGGCGGAGGTTTTGAAAGACCGTGAAGGCTCGTATATAATAACCGGGGAGAAAGGGGCGGGGACATGATGATGTATGACGTGATTATAATAGGGGGCGGCCCGGCGGGGCTGTTTGCCGCGGCTTCGGCGCGGGGCGCAGGGGCGGGCCGGGTGCTCGTGCTCGAGCGCGACAAGGAAACGGGGGGCATACTGAACCAGTGCATACACAGCGGGTTCGGGCTGCACATGTTCAAGGAGGAGCTGACCGGCCCGGAATACGCCGAGCGCGCCTTAGATATGCTGACAAACTCCGGCGTTGAGATAAAAACCGACACGATGGTGCTTTCGCTCGAATCGGGGGACGACGCAATCAAGACCGTGACGGCGGTCAGCCCCGCCGACGGTTATATGGAGCTTCGTGCGAACGCGGTGATTTTATGCATGGGCTGCCGCGAGCGCACGGGCGGCGCGATAGGGCTTGCGGGAAGCCGCCCGGCGGGGGTTTTCACCGCGGGCGCGGCCCAGCGGCTCATCAACGTGGACGGCTATATGGTGGGCCGGCGGGTGTGTATACTCGGCTCGGGCGACATCGGGCTGATAATGGCGCGCCGCATGAGCCTTGAGGGCGCGAAAGTGGAGGCGGTGTTCGAGCTGATGCCCTATTCGGGCGGGCTGAGGCGCAATATAGCGCAGTGCCTCGACGATTACGGGATACCGCTTTATCTGTCGCACACTGTGACGGCAGTCAAAGGGCGCGGCAGGGTCGAGGGGGTGTGGGTTTCCGAAGTGGGCGCGGATTTAAAGCCTGTTGCGGGGACTGAGAAGCTGTGGGAATGCGACACGCTGCTGCTGTCGGTGGGGCTTATCCCGGAGAACGAGCTGTCGCGGGCCGCCGGAATCGAAACCGACGCGCGCACGGGCGGGCTTGTGGTCTACGAGAACCGCGAAACGAGCGTCCCCGGCATATTCGCGGCGGGCAACGCGGTGCATGTGCATGACCTCGCCGATTTCGCGTCGGCCGAGGCGCTCGCGGCCGGGCAGGCCGCCGCGGTTTTCAGCCGCGAAAAAAGCGGGGCAGCAAAAAAAATAGTTGAGGTGCTCGCCGGTGAGGGGGTTTCATACACCGTCCCGCAGAAAGTGCGCCCGGAGAACCTCAGCGGCGCGATAAATATCCCCGGCGCGGATACAGGCAAAAAGTGCGACATATTTTTCCGCATACGCTCGACGCATGAAAACGGCGTGGTCTATGTAAGCGGAGAAGGCGGGTCGCTGGAGTTCGAGCGCGGGCACATGACGCCGGGGGAGATGGCGCGGGTTTCCGTGCCGAAAGAATTTTTGGAGAACTGCGAAAAGATTGCGATAAGAGTCGCGGAAAAGAAGAAGGAGGACGGAAAATGAGCGTGACGGCTGAACTTCATGAATTTACCTGCGTGGTCTGCCCGTGGGGCTGCCTGCTGAAAACGGAGGGGGGGAATATAAGCGGATATTCCTGTTCGCGCGGGTTCAGGTACGCCCAAAGGGAGCAGAGTGACCCGAGGCGGTCAATCTCCGGCAGCGTCCGCGTATGCGGCGCGGAGCAGAACGTCATACCTGTCAAGACAAGCGCGCCAATCCCGAAGCACCTGCTGCTTGAGGCGGCCGCGCTTCTGCGCACGGCCAAAGTATGCGCGCCGGTGAAAACCGGCGACGTAATTATCCCGGACATACTGGGCACGGGCATAGATTTCGTGGCCGCCCGGTCTATGGGCGTTAAAGCTTAATTCCTGCTGCCATATGTGTCCTGCCACTCCTCGCGCTTTTTAATTGCGTCCATTTTTTCGCCCGCCAATCCAATAACCTCATGCGCCAGCGCATATACTTCGGATATGCCCGGCGCTTTTTCATGCCCGTAAAAAGGGCGAACCTGAATCCGCCCGCCCTGTCATGTATTCATCAGCGGCACGAATGTGATGCCCTCCTGGCCGTTGTAGAACGATACCCGTTCATGGTCGCTCTGCAGAATTATCGTTTCATCCCCGATGACCAATTTAAGCCCCGTGTATGCCGTCTTGCGCACGTTCACCGACCCGCGCCCCAACCGCTCGACGTGCCCCTCGAGCACCGCCAGCATTTCGCGCTTCGCCTCCTGCGCCGGCGCCGCCGCTTCTAAAAATTTCTTCGCCTGCTCAAGCTGCTCCGCTTTGTCGGGCGCTAAATACCCTTTTTCCTGCGCCTTTTCCATCGGCCCGACCATCGCTTCGAACCGCCGGATATTCACCTCTTCCGCCCCGATTTCCGCTTTGAGCTGCTCGTAGCGCTCCAAAAGCTGCGTGTCGTTGCCGATTTCGATGACCGTGTTCGCGCTCGACGCCCTTGGGCTTCCCAAATAATTGGCCGTGACCGACGTCCGCGCCGATATATAGCCGCCCCGTATCAGCCCTTTGCCCGTCAGGTTGACGGTGCCCCCGCATTTTACCGCCGCGTTCATGATATACGTCGTTTCGAGGTCCCCCCGCACGTTGACCTGCCCGCTCTCGATAAAGCGGCAGGCCGCGCTGCCGGCTATGTCAAGCGTGCCGCTGTCCCCGCCGAGAAAACCGCCCCGTATGACGAGCGCGCCGCCCGCCGTAATCTTGGCCGCTTCGACGACCCCGTCGACGCTCACGTCGCCGTCCGCGCGTATCGAGAACCCGCTCGCGACGTCCCCGCGCACAATGACATTCCCCGAGAAATCTATATTACCTGTTTCCACTGAAACGTCGCCCCTGACGGTGAACGTGTTGAGCACGTTTACTTTGCCGGCCATAACCGAGATATGCCCGTCCACCCCCGCGTAAAGCTTGAGCTTGTCTTCGGACGCGACGGTGTTCTGGCCCTCCGGCAGCGAAACGTCGCGGCCGGATACGCACGGGATATTCCTCCCGCTCACGTTCGTGCCGTCTTTCCCCGGCGTCGCTGGGATTTTCTCGCATAAAAGCTGTCCCTGCGTCACCTCTTGTATCGCCCCCAAATCTTTGAAGTCAACGCTGCCGTCCTCTTTTTCTTTGGGCCTGAGCTGCCTGTCTGTTTCGATATGATAGTTCAGCCGCGCGTCTGTGCCGTCCTCGCTCTGAACTCCCCGCGCAATGACCAAATCCGTGTCATATATGGGCTGCGTGCCCAGCATTCGCAAAGTGCCCTCGTCGATTCCGAATACAATCCGGTTTCTGGCAAGGAAGATTTTGAGCGATTCATAGCTCATGGGATTGCCCCCGTTTTCGGGAGGCGAAATCCTGATTGTCGCTTGCAGGCCGTCGACCGTCGTCACGGCGGACGCCGCGGCGGGAACGGGCGGCGGCCCGGCGTCTTTCTGCATTATGCCGCTGTCGTTAAAATTTGTCATCTGTTTTCCCCCTTTTTTGTTTATTTATCGGATTTTTATTGAATTTTGTTTCCAATTTTTTAATTGTTTGCAATTAAGTCGTGTGCAAAGCCGTATTTTTCCCCGAGCGACATTAAACGCCGGGCTGAGCCGTTGGGTTTGTTCCGCCCGCACTCCCATGCTTCAACCGCTTTTACGGTCACGCCCAAATAATTCGCGAAGCTGACCTGCGTCATCTTCGATTTTATGCGGATACGCCTTATTTCTTCCGGCGTATATTCCGGTACCGGTTTAAACATTTGCTTCAACGCACCTCCAATTCTGTCCCAGTCCATAAATCCTAATTTAATTATACCATATTATATAGGGTACGTCAAGGGATTTTTGTTAGATAATTTGGTAAAAGTTACATAGCAACCTGCAAAGCGGCTATTAATTAAAAAAACAACGCCCGGTTGATTAAATATGAATTATCAACCGGGCGCTTCTTTTCTGTTTCGAAATAAGTCAATAGTTGTTTTGCGCAATTTTGCCTCCATTGAAATAAACCAAGAATTGTGGTATAATATAATCACACAACAAATAGTTGCGCAACTGCTGTTGAAATAAGGATAAATTTGATTGTGATTATGTGAGGAGAATATTATTATGTCAGTGAAAAATATTGGGAACGTGATTTCAGAGCTTCGGAAAGCCAAAGGGGTTAAGCAGGACGATTTGGCGGCGGCGGTGGGCGTATCCGCGCAGGCCGTGTCGAAATGGGAAAACGGCGGCACGCCCGACACCGAGCTTTTGCCGGCGATTGCGGATTATTTTGATATATCGATGGACAGGCTGTTCGGCAGGAGCATCGGCGATTACAGCGATTTGCAGGCGGAAACGGTGAAATTCATCGCCTCGGTCGGGGAAACCAACCGCGTTATGGAAGCGTACAAGCTCTGCTGGGCGATTCAGCAGGGGTTATCGGGTACAAACGAAAATGGAGAGGCTAAATATCGCGAGTTCCCGGAATTGCCGGACACCTCCCGCCATTCCGGCATGGAACACCTCCCCGGCATGTCGATGATGGCTATGTATAAGGACCTGCAGTATTATTTTATCATGCCGAAACTTGAAAACGGCTTGCTCGCGTCGCTGCCCGAAATGGCGGAATATCAGAAGCTGTTCTATACGCTAAGCGACATAGATGTTCTGAACGCGCTCGCCTTTCTGTGCAAGCGAGAGAGAGTTCAGCCGTTCACGGTGAACCTGCTCGTGAAAGAGCTGTCGGTAACTGCCGAAAAAGCCGAAATCATATTGGAGGCCTTGGGCAAGTATCATTTATTGTGGGAGCAGGAGATTGAGCTTGACGACGAGGTGAAAAAAGTCAATTCGTTCAACCCTTCTATGGGCCTTGCGGGATTCTTGGTTTTCGCGAAAGAAATAATCAATCGCGCTAATAATTGGTACTGGTATCATTCGAATGACGGCAACATTAAAAAGCTGTTCTGATACGCCGCTATTGCGCCGCGCCGCCGTCTTTATCGGGGAGCGGCGGCGCACTATTATTCAAGAGCCGCTCCAATTCCGCGAGCTCCTCGAAATATTCCCCGCCTTCCCCGGTTTTATCAACGCCGCGCCCGTTCGAGTTCGAGTACATAGCCGCGCAGGCCAGCGCCGTCAGCGGCATCGCAAGCAGAATCCCCACCGCGCCTATTATCGCCTGAAGCAGCTCGACTATCACCATTTCCCTGTTGAGCAAATCCGCGAGCGAATCGCTGTTGGCGAGCAGCAATAAAATCACCGGCAGCGAGCTGCCGATATACGCGAGCACGAGCGTGTTCGTCATCGAGCCCATTATGTCCCTGCCGATGTTCAGGCCGGATTTTAAAAGCGCGCCGAACGGCAGCTCCGGCGCGCGCCGCTTTAGCTCCCACAGTGCGGACGATATGCTCACGGCGACGTCCATCACCGCGCCGGACGCGCCGATTATGAGCCCCGCGAAAATCAGCGCGTTCAAGTCAATCGGCTGCCCCGTCGGCGTGGGCAGGAACAGCAGCATCTCGAACTCCCTGTCAACCATGCCCGTAAGCCGCAGCGCGCCGCCCGTCAGCAGCGTCAGCAAAGCGGCGGCGAAAACCCCGCCTAAGCACCCCGCGGCCGCCGCGAGGGATTTTTTGTTCACGCCGTTTAATATAAAAAGCGTCACGACAACAGAATACACGCACACGCTCAGCGCCGCCGCGTAAATATTTCGCCCCGACAATATCGACGGCAAAAACACCGCAAAAATCGCGGCGCATGTAAACCCGAGCGACAGAATCGCATTAAACCCTTTCGCCCTGCCGAAAATTATCAGCAACAGGGCAAACGCCGCGCCCAAAACCGCGACTGTATTTATGCGGGCGTGCGCGAGGAAATGCCATTCGCCGGTTTCTCCGGGCAAGAACCCGGGGAGGAAAATCAAGATTATCCTCTCGCCCTCCGCGACCTCGCCGGGCTGCGCGGGGAAATAATCGGCGATATGCTGGAAAGCCGTTACAGTCGCGCCCCTCTCAGCCCCGCCCGTAATCACCGCCTCAAATGTGATTAGCCTGTCCGCCATCCAGTATAGTTCGGCGTCGCCGCGCCATTCGGCAACGTCTAAAATCGCGCTGACCCGCGCCTCAGCGGTACGGGAGTCCCCGTCATAGCCGCCGCCGAAACCCGCCCAGCCGTCGGACGCGATTCTGTTCCCGGCAACTATGAACAGCACGGCAAAAGCAGCGGTCGCGAAATATATTATTAAACCTGATTTTTTCGCGCGCCCCGCGATTTTTTTTATATAGCGCATAAATATCCCCGCGAAGATTACTGCAAACCGCTTTCGCTTTGGTCTGCGGCGTCCAAATAGCCTTTCAGCTTCTCCAATATCTCTGCGTGGCGGCGGCGGACGCTTCCGTAATGCGCCTCACACAGGGCCGCTATCTCCTTGAGAGAATAGCCTTCGTCATAGTGCAGCGTGACCAATGCCCTCTCATTTTCGGACAGCACGGACAGCATGGCAAGCGCTCTGGTTTCATCGCCGTCTTTATCGAACGCTTCGCGGTACGCGTCGAGAATATATTTTTCTCTGGCCTCGTTGCCTTCATCGTCGATGATTCCGTCCAAACTTTCCTCATTCGCCTGAGCCTTGCGGTATTTCGATATATTGCGCTTGTGGAAAATATGCGCGCTTTTGTAGAACCATGCGGCGGGGTTCGGGTGGGCCAGCAATTTCTCCTTGTTCTCCACTGCGTACAGATATGTTTCCTGAATTATGTCGTCAGCTATGTGCTCGTCGCCGTTGGCGAGGCGGAAGACGAAGTTCTCCAACCTCTCTTGGTTCTCTCTGCACAGCTCGTCGAAAGCAGCGTCATTCTTCGGTTTTTCGTTTCCCATATTTTCACTCCCATGATTTTTAGATTGTTTTTTCCTCTCTTTACATAAATATTCTACCAAATAATTGTTACGAAATACCGCATAAATATAAAATAATTGAACGAAAAACGCGCAAAATGCGCAAAATATTGTTTTTAAGCTGATGCGCGCCTTCGCGGCAACACAAATGAAACTGAAGGGAGGGCGTGAGCCCTCCCTTCAGTCCGTTTAAGATAGGAGGGGAATTATGCCTCGGCGATGGCGAGGGCGAAGGAGTCAGCAGCGGAGTTGAGAGAGGCGAGAGCGGCGGCGAGGGAGGGCTGGTCGCGGCCCGGCGCGTCGGCGGCGCCC
>Ga0123355_10003496_pt1 | contig 22537 bp, 1 predicted proteins | sample TergutEmb28metaG_3_FD_89872 | JGI IMG/M metagenome (GOLD analysis project Ga0123355, IMG submission 89872) | Embiratermes neotenicus P1 segment gut microbial communities from Petit-Saut dam, French Guiana - Emb289 P1 | ecosystem: Host-associated > Arthropoda: Insects > Digestive system > Gut ... | reverse complement strand
TTCTTTAGATTGCTGGATGATAACTATCGTGCACAGGTTTGGAGCCAGGAAAATTCATTTAGTGATGTAACAGCAAATGATTGGTTCAATAATGCAGTATCAACATTGGCCAATGCTGATATATTAGAAGGCTTCCCAGATGGTACATTTAGAGGAAACCAAGCAGTTACGAGAGCAGAATTTGTTACGATGGTATCACGCTTTATATCAGAACCAACAAATAATGGAGTGGACCTATTCAATGATATTGGTGGTCACTGGGCAAGAGAATATATCAATGCAGTAGGACATTATGACTGGGTAATCGGCTTTGGAAATGGTGAATTTAGACCGAACCAAAGTATTACCAGAGCAGAAACGACAGCAATAGTTAATCGTATGCTTGATCGTCAGCCAGAAAGAGCGTCAGACTTATTACCGGGCATGGTAATTTGGCCGGATAATATGAACACAAATGCATGGTTCTATCTATACATTCAGGAAGCTACTAACTCTCATGACTTTGAGATGAAAGCTGACGGAATACATGAAAGCTGGACAGAGCTTAGAGAACCTCGAAACTGGACAGTTTTAGAGAGACCTAACTCCAGCCCATGGGATATTAGATAAATACGAAACTTTGCTCAGTAGCGGATTTCATTCTGCTACTGAGTATTAGTTGGGTTTAATGCATGGTTTAGTCAATCTTATTTAGTTTGACAAATAGAATAAGTGTTTATGAGAAAAAATAGAGCTAGCTCCAGAGGGTTTTACTAATCCCTAGGAGCTAGCTTTTTATTGCTTGAATAAGAAAATAAGTGGAATTTTAACAACTAAATGCAGTATCGCTTCTTTAGTTATATCTCGTATAAGTTTTACCTTTGGGGTTAGACTTTAGTGTTTGCGAGGTATATAGATTTATTCAACAAATACGTTTACTAGGGCCTGTATATGTGTTAATTGTATATTTGAATAAAAAACACAAACGTGCAATTAAGCATCAAAAATAAAATAGATTATATCATAATACGTGCAATAAATGTATTTTTAATTAAAGTAATCATAGTATACATCTAATGTATTTACTCATCAAATAAGTAATTAGTTCAAAGTCAAGCTTTGGATCGTCAGTGAATTCAATAGCAAAACCCACATAAGTATACTTATGTGGTATACTAGAACTGTTTAATTAGGTCTGAGTTTAATGGGTAGCTTAGCTAATCTAATCCTGATCAGGATACTAGGGTATTTTAGTCATGCTTGAATTAATGCATGACCCAGCTAGTCTTTATAAAGTAGGGTTATTAAATTTTCAGCATTATCTAATTTAGAGAAAATGATCATAAAAATATCTATTGCAAAACATGCCCTATAAGCCATTAGAAACAATTTTATATACCGTAAGCAATCAAAAAGGATAAAACGCAACAGAGACTAAATATGGGCGTTATAGAGATATCGGATTTAAAATAGCATAAATAAAGAGCAAAGAATGAAAGAATCGGCATCATTTATAGCCAAGCTTAGTAAATGGCTTTAATAATAGAAGTCAAGATATTTGAAAAGGAGAGATAAAATAGATATTTACTGTATTTAGTACAGAAGTATTTGAATTCTATTATAAAAAAATAAGCAAGTCATTTCCTGCGAAGACAAAACGCAAATTTGAAAAACAATCGCAAATATCGAAACAAACAGCAAAAAATGAGACTGATTACAGGACAAAACAAGCATAAACATCTAAAAAAGTCACATTATCATAAATTGCAAAAAAACATAAAAAAACCTTGTCATAAAAGTGGAAATATAATATACTTTACTATACGAGTTAAAAATAAAGCTATGGGAGAGAAGCTAACATGATGCAAACAGTCAAACAAATGAAAGGATTTAACACCTTTTTAGCTATTGCCTTATCATTCCTACTGTTGTTAACAGGTGGACCTTTGGCAGCTTTTGCTGCTATTGAATATGATACACAAGGACAAGCTTCATTGGTGGATTCTACCTTACCAGGTGAAACAGTAGAAACTATACCAGATGAATGGGTAGAGACTACTTTACCAGATAGTTGGTTTGAAGCTGAACCATCTGAAGGTGAAGCACCAATAGAAGGCTATGAAGGGAGTGCATTGCCGGAAATTGGCCAGGAAGTTAGAGAGACTGTGAATAACAGTACTACTGGCATAAACAATGCAGTTACACTTCCTACATATGATATACCCTCAGAAAATGTTGATATAGGGACTATCAGTGAACCAAGTTCTTATGGTACAGTTATAAACAACGTATATGGGGAGCCGGAAACCATATTGCCTGAGATTCCGGAATATGATGAATACTACTACTATTATGACGAAAAATACGAAGAGTATGAAGAAGTTGTATTTGATTTGTCATTTAGTGGCTTAGTTGTATCAAGCATAAATGAATCAGCACTGGCAGGAGCAGTGGTCTCATTAGTATATGGAGATCAGGTGATTGTGAGTGTTCAAACTGATTCTCAGGGAATATATTATATACCTGAAATGTCCTTTGATTCGGAGACATTATATGAATGGACTATTAGGGTTGTTTTTGATGGCTATAAGGCAGCCTATGCATTAATAGAAGATTACATAAATGAGGAAAGTGTTGAATATAACAACATCACTATTGATTTTTACCTTGAGGCTGAAGAAGCTGCATGGGACGGGACTGTTATTATAAGTGGTGTAGTTACATCCTATGGATACGATACTCCGTTAGAAGGTGCTGCTGTAGAACTCGCTAGTAATGCGGGTATTTTTGCTGCATTAACTGATGAAAACGGATTCTATGAGATATTAATTCTTCCTGAGGGCGAAGAAGTTCTGGATATCAATGCAGTATTGTTGGATTCTGAGCTTACGGCATCATTGGAAGGATTCTTGGCAAATACAGTCAATGTGGATGACTATATATTATATGTTGACGAATTTGGCAGATTAGCCATTTATTTTGCGTTACAGCCAGAAGTGTATATCCCGGAAGGGTATGCACTTGTTTATGGCGTGGTAACCCTGGAAGAAACCCCAGTATATGGTGCAACTGTGGAATTCACACTTGGTACTCTGGAAAGCTGGGAAATAGAAGAATACCCGACAGTATTCGTAGCAACGACAGATGCTGAGGGTAAATATAGCATATTGTTACCGGCACTAGACGGTACATCATATGTTGCTTGGGCCAGATATACGCTAGAAGAGTATGTCCCCCAACTTGACGAATATGGTGATGTACAGTTTGATGTTTATGGTAATAAAATACTAGAAAAAACTGAAAGGATAGCGGTAAGTGAGCCGGTGGAGTTGGAGCTTGTTTGCGGTGACATGGTCGAGCTGAATTTTGAGCTTGAATGGATTGGTATTCAACCGATGCTAATTCATGAAATCAACAATGCAGACCAGCTAGCCCAATTCTTGGCGGGTACGCTCATGGGTGCAGCTAATAACCACACCTTTGTGCTGACAGCTAATATTGATATGGCGGCATTCCCTGACCTTCATGGTCGTGGCTTTGCAATGGGTATGCCATTTACCGGAACCTTTGATGGTGACGGACACACCATATCAAACCTTACCCTAAGACCCAGAAATAATACAGAGGCAGAAAGCGGAGCTCACCTTGCGGGCAATCCGGATTTCAACGACTTTGGTTTTATTAGGGTTGCAGGTGACGGTGCTGTTATCGAAAACCTAACTTTCAGTAACCTGAGGATTCAAGATGTGATAAATGTTCCGGGTGCAGCTGCTGGAACAGCTAACCCACATATCAACTGGAATACTGCAACTGGAAACATGGGCCTCGTAATAGGTAGAACCATGGATGGCAGTGCGGTGACATTGGAAAATGTGAACATCACATCAACAGGAACAACAGCAACTACAAGGTCTCAAATTGAGTTTACCAGAGGTACTGCCGCAACTGAACAAGTAAGAAACAAGCGTGTTGGTGGTATGGTTGGCCTTGTAGGAGCAAATAGTACGCTTAACATTACAGACACAACAACAGTTAACTTTACTGTAACAGGAAACCAAGCTGCATCATGGCTGCATTCTGTTGGTGGTATGGTTGGCCAAAGTGAAGGTCATGTTAATGTTTCAGGACAAAATACAACTGTAAATATGACAACTGCAGGTACGATTCGCAACTTACATCTTGGAGGTGTAATCGGTCGTATAGTAGGTTCAGCATCTACAGCAAACATACAAGATATAACAGTAAGCGGCACAATAAACGCCAGAGAAAGTGGGACAGGAGTAGGTGCACATGGTGCAGCAGGTGGTATCATAGGTAGCAGTGCAGCAACCATAGCAAATGCTGTTACCGTCAATAATGCCACTGTAAACGCTGTTGTCAGTATGCCAACCGGTGACATCAACGCAGCAAATGCAGTTGGTGGTATCGTAGGTATCATGGGTTCAGGCTCTATCACAGATGCCACTATTAGCAATAATACTGATGGTGGACGTGATTTGGGTGGTGCAGTAGGTCGTGTGGCAGGCACTGTTACTATTAACAATTTTAGCACTACAGGCGGCAGTTTTGGCCCGGGTACAGCAACAGCAGCAGCTGGAGCTACTCGTGGTGTTGGTGGTGTCGTAGGTCTTGTTGCTACAACAGGTAATGTTACAATTAATGGAACTACAAATACCAGAGCATTCACTGTACCAAGGGGCCATGGTGGAGGTATAGTTGGCCGTAACATGGGTGCAGTAACACTAAGAAATGTTCATAACACTGCTATAATCACAGCAGGAACCGCAAACAACGAAGGTGTCGGCGGTATTCTGGGATATAGTCGTAATGCTAATATACAAAACAGTACAAATACCGCTACTGTTAATGGACGAGTAGCAGCGGGCGGTATTATCGGTTGGACAAGTACAGTAGCGGGAACTAACACAACATTGATTGACGTAACAAACACCGGTACTATTCAACGTACAGCCGTTAATGGTGATGCAGGTGGATTAATAGGTTTTGCACGTTGTGCAACAACCTATATCAGAGATAGTCGTAACGAAGGACTTATAACAGCAACAGGCGGAAACGCTACAGCTACAGCTAATACTTTGGGTGGTTTAATAGGACGTACAGCACGTTCAACGTATATCCACGACAGTCAAAATACAGGAGCAGTAACCCTGAGCATGACTCGTGCACATAGAGTGGGTGGTATAGTTGGCTTCTTCGAAGGAAGAGGAGCAATCACTAATACTACCAACTATGCTACAATTACAATGGCTCCGGCGGGCGGCACAGCAGCTAACCGTAGGGATCGTGCCAGAAATCCACAGATGAATGCCGGTGGTATTATCGGTCGAGTAACTCTTAATGCGGGTAACCGTACTCTTGACCTTACAAATGTCGAGAACCGTGGTAATATTGCTACAGGAGGCACTACATCACATCCGATAATTCATACAGCAGGTGGTATTGTTGGAATTGCAACACATCCAAGTGGTGCAGCTCCTACACTTAGAATCACAGATGCAACTAACATAGGTAACGTACGTGGACTTTGGTTTGCAGGTGGTATCATCGCCAATGCACAACAGGCAAACGTAATTATTTCCCAGTCAATCAACTATGGAAATATAATAGCCGGATCTGGTACGACAAGTCATACCACTGCAGCTCGCAGAAATAACGTTGCTTATGGTGGTATCATTGGACGTGTACAAAGAGGTAATACCCAAATATTCCAAAGTGCCAACATGGGAGCAGTATTCCACCCAGGTACCCAGGCTAACGGAACAACAGCTCTCAGCTCTGGTAATATGGCCAGTGGTACAGGTGCCGGTATGGGCGGTATTGTTGGTGATGTAAGATCCACAGCCGGTCGTATCTATATCCAAGAAAGTTTTAATACAGGATATGTATTTGGACATCGACTAAATGGTGTGGGTGGTATCGTAGGTAGAAAACATGGCGGTAGTGTCCTTATTATACAAGATGTATATAACACAGGGGGCGTAAGTGCTCGTGAAACATCAGCAGTAGCATTAAGACGTGGTAACGGTATTCTTGGACGTTTCACTGGTTTAGCTGCAGCAGGTAGCGTACAAATGCGTAACGTATATAACGCAGGTAATGTAAGAGGGCGTGCTATCTTTGGAGAAGACCGTGCTGACGGACGTATCCGTCGTGTGACATTCCAAAACGTATACTTTGACAGTACAATGCACACTGGTTTGCCACAAGTCATGGCTGCCGGTATATCAGCTGAAACTACATCTGATTTGACAAGAGCCGAATACGGAACTACACGTCCTATATTTAGTGGTCTTAACAATGGTAGTGTATGGATGACAGGCACAAGGCGTAGTTTAGGTGGAGGTGAATATGAGCACGTAACCAATACGCTGCCATATTTACGCTGGCAGACAGGTGGAGTGCTTGAAAGATACTTTGTAAGTGACATAAAAGAAGGCGGGGCATCAGTATTAGACTTGCCGGGAAGTGGCACCAGAGCGATTCAAATTACAAACATAGCTCATGACCCTGATACATCTACGGGAGCACCATGGACACGTTTTGGAACAAGAATATTCAACCCATATGTTACACGTCCAAGTGCAATCAACAATACAGGAAATGTAATGAGACATGTACCTACAACAAGTGCACATCAAATAATAAACCAAGCTAGAGATGGAATGATGTCCATAGGTGTAATGAGCAACAACGGCGTTATCGCTTTTGATATAGACGACAGACCTAATGTGTTAATAATATTCGCATATGATTACGATGATCGTGATGAACGCATATCATTCTCGCATTTTACTCGTAATGGAGATCCTTACAGTAGAGGTATGGTGACATATGCATTGCCGACAGAAGGCAGCATATTTGATGCTACTGCCCTTGGATATGCCCCAGGACAGTACACGGTTACTTTAGAAGATGTTCACTTAGTTTACAGTGGGGATGTTGTCCGTCGTATCTACATGCAAAGGATACCATTTGGAGCTATCCGTGTAGAGATACGCAACGGCAGCCTTGAAGCAGAACCTTTAATAGCCAACGCTGCATTGCGACATAATACTGTACCACAAACAGCGTTAGGCGGTACAGACAGACACTTTATGTTAGATCCTGTACATTGGAGAGATACGCTATTTGCTACTGCTCAGTTCTTCTATCCAGGAACATTAAGCTTGACTTACTATGACCTTATATGGCCAGATGGTCATGTGCCGGGAATATATGAAGGTATACCTGTAGTACGTATGCTCTTAGAAGATTTAGATCCACGTAACCTGCAAGTGCGATTATATGAAGTAACAGAAGGTGATGAGGATGATATCTTAACACGCCTCTTCCATAGAGGTGGCTCTGGAGCGGGAATGACCCAAGGTTACCCATATACGCCAGAATATATATTATATTATGCACAGCTTAATTCACCTTTTTATACCTTAGCAGGGCTACCAACAGGAACAACAAGTCATTTGTTCCTACAGAACGCAATTGACCTTACCGAAATTCAAGTTTGGGCATTGGGCTTTAGAACCAGTGAGATACATCAAATTGGCGACATTCTTCGCTATGACGATGATGATAATCGCTTGACGTTTGTACATGTATACATGGAAAGAGTTGCAAACATAGGTGTACGTGTATATGAGCGTATAGTAATGCCAGACGACACATATTTCTATCGTTTGGTTAACACAGCTACATTGGATGCTTGTGATGATTTCCATAATGTAACTAACAATAATAATGGAACTTTCGTTGTTAACGGTATGGCTGATGGTGAAACATTTACTGTAAACGCACCTGGTTTTATGGAATATGAGCGTAGTATAAGCTTTGAATATGATAATGTTTCCCTTGGTACCAATACTGCTCTTTCTACAGGTAATGTTAGCATTATACTGGAAAGAGAGTTGGTTGGTGGTCTAATCGGTTTTGTACGTGAAGCCGGCACCAATGATGGTATCGAAAATGCAACTGTAACAGTATTTAGCGAAAGTGGAACTATTGTAGAAACAACAACTAGCGGTCTTAATGGCTTCTTTGAAGTAACACCACTGGATGCCGGACATTTTGTGGTATTTGGAAGTCACTCAGATTTTTCAAGTAATGTATCAACCCCCAACCCTGTACTTGTTATGGGTGAGGTTGCAGTAGCAAATATTTATCTTACACCGGGTACAGGTAATCAATATATGTTGTTTGTACGTTTAGTATGTGAAGTTACAGGCAACTCTATTGACCCTGCAGATGCGACAGTACAATTTAGTAGTACACAGTTGACAGCTCCGGATGCCGGATATGTCTTTGCACATCAGCTAAATAGTCCAAGTACCGGATTACTTACCGGTACTGCACCAGGATTTTCTCTGGAGCAATACAACGTAACAAATGCAACATGGGGTACAAATAACTTTGCATTTGTAACATTGAGTTTGCGTCAAGAAGTTAGAGACTTTGTTGTATATGTGAGAGATGCACTAGGTAATAACTTAACTGGTGCCAGACTTCACCGCAACACTGATACAGAAATTACAGGTAACAATACAGGTAGATTTACTATACCTGTTGCTCATGTTAATGACATATTGACAGGTAGTGCACCAGGTTTTGTAAGTGTCAATTCACCAATAAGCGGTCAAGATGCAGAGAGAGGCTCTAAAGTTATAAACCTGACAGAGCTTGCACCGGTTAATAACCTAACAGTAGAAGTAAGACGTGGTTCTGTTACCGGTGAAATAATTGACACAGCAACTCTTGTGTTATTAGATAACCTGACAGCAACAATAACGCGTAATAACAATGGTACTTTTACAGTAAATGGTGTATATATCCATGATGTATTTACTGCAGCGGCACGAGGTTTTACATCAAGACAGCATACTGTAACTGCTGCAGATGTAGCTAATGGTACAGTTGTCATTGTACTTGGTGCCGGAACTGATCCGTTTCAACCGGAAACAGTAACAGTAAATGTACGAAACAGTGCAGGTGTTTTAATACCTACAGCCAGCTTGACCCTTGATGGCGTGGCCGTAACAGCACCTACACCGGCTACAGGTCAGTTTACATTGACCCTTGACGGATCTAATATTGAAGATGAGTTAAGAGCAATAGCTCCTGGTTTTAGTGCCAATACTCATTCGGTGACAACGCAAGACTTGCACAATAGAGAAATTACTATAACCTTAACAGGTAACGTAGAAGTAGAGATAGAAGTGACAGTAGTAGATGCTATCAATGCACCTGATGTACCATTTATCTTCTCTTCATTGACGCATTCAACTAATGCAGCAATGACAGGTGGAAATGGCGTATGGCTTGTAACAGTGACAGGTGATATGATAGGTACAGTCCTAACAGGATCTGGAGCAGGATTTGCACCTGTTCCACGTCCAATTACAGCACATGATTTGGCCGACCCACGTAAAATCACAATTGAACTTGGTGGTGCATGGCCAGTAGATGTGATTGTGAATGTGGAAGACAGCGATGGTAATCGTCTGCCAACAGCAGATTTGGAACATGCTACTGCAACGATCAATCCAGCTGGTATCGGTAGGTTTTATACCAATGTAACCGGTGCATTAGTTAATACAAACTTTGTAGCAAGTGCAGATGGTTTTGTTACTGTAAATCATCCGATAACCACCCAAGACTTGTACAATGGAGAAATCACAATTGTACTTGGGCGTGATGGTGGTGGCTATACTCCTGTAGACGTAACAGTAAATGTTGTTAGCAGAATAAACGGAGTTGAAGCACCACTGCCAACAGCAATGTTGACATTTGAAGGAGCAACACAAGGACCTGCAAGTACATTTACTTTAAGTCTTGATGGGTCAGATATTGGTGAAGATATTAGTGTAGTAGCAGCAGGCTTTACAGCTAATACACATAGCATAGTAGCAGAAGATTTGGCATTACCAAGAACTATCACTATCGTATTGGGAGAACATCCAGGTACAGGTTTTGAACCTGTTAACTTGACAGTGACAGTGGCAGATAGTGCTAATCCAGGAACTCCACTTACATCATCAACCCTGGAGCATGGTACTTTGACAGTAGGCGGATCTGCCGGATCTTTCACTATCACTGTGACGGGAGCATATATTGGAACAAACTTAACTGCCAGAGCAGATGGATTTGCGACACGTAACGTGCCGATTACACCGGAGCACCTTAGAGCAGAAAACGCTGTGATACTTCTTGATGAAGGTTATGCTGTTCCTGTAACAGTTAACGTGGTAGATAGTGCAGGACGTCCTGTACCAACGGCAACATTGACACATCTAAGTGCAGATATTATAGAGCTAGGCAATGGTGTATTTACAGCATACCTGACATCCAGGGCAATAAATACAAACTTGATTGCAAATGCAGATGGTTTTAATCCGGTAAGTCATACAGTTACATCGGCAAACATAACTGCACGTACGATCACAATCACATTAGGCAGTGAGGGATATGACCCTGTAGATGTAACAGTAAATGTAGTTAGCAGAATAAATGGAGTTGAGGCACCACTGCCAACAGCAATGTTGACATTTGGAGGAGCAGTACAAGGACCTGCAAGTACATTTACTTTAAGCCTTAATGGATCTAACATTGAGCAACTTATAAGTGTTGAAGCACCTGGTTTTACTGCCAATGCTCATGCAATCAAAGCAGATGATTTGGCGGCACCACGTGTAATTACCATTGTACTAGGTGAATATCCCGGTACAGGTTTTGAGCCTGTATCAGTAACTGTAAGAGTTGAAAGCAGTGAAGCATTGGGAGTACCATTAGAATCAGCAGGTATTACGCCACCGGCAGGAGTAACACCAAATGTAGTTGAGCCTGGCGTATGGACTGTAACATTGTATGGTCACCATGCTGGTCAGAGTATTGTTGCAGGTGCGTCCGGTTTCAATTCACAAAGTCGTCCGATCAGCACAGCAGATTTGGCTGCCGGAAATATCCTGTTTGTTCTTGAACCTGGAGATGCAATTCTGGTAACAATCAGAGTGGTAGATATGGATGATAATCCTATAGCTACAGCAACTGTAGAACACGAAAGTCCTGCAATTGAAGTTGTACCTTTGGCAGGCATAGGTGAATTTGAAGCTTTGATAACCGGCCCAATGCTTGGATCAAACTTTATTGCAACTGCACCTGGTTTTGCAGAAGTTACTCACCCGATAGTAGAGGCATATTTTGAAACTCCTAATGAGATTATCATTACTAAAGGTGAGTTTGAGTACATCGAAGAATTGGAAGTATTTGTAATACGCAATCTGTATGATGCAGAAGGAGCAGTAACTGGAACAGCATTAGTAACAACAGCAACCTTACACTTAGGAGCTACTCAATTTACAGTAGTGGGTAGCCAAGGATTGGGAAGCTTTAACGTAAATGACTTAGTTATGATTGATGATCTTCTAGCAGCAAATGCAGCAGGCTTTAACGAGAGAAGACATAGGGTAACCAAGTTAGATGCAGATAGAGGATATATCTACATTAACCTTTCAGAAAGTGATAGCACATATGGTGGCGGCTATGTAAACATTGAAATACTGGAAGTACATGTAGTACAAAATGTGTACAATGCAGCAGGAACAGTGACCGGAACATCATTAGTAGCATTAGCAACTCTACACCGAGGCACTGATCAATTTACAGCGGTGGGCAGCCAAGGACTGGGTAGCTTTAACCTTGATGACCAAGTCAGAATCAATGATGTTTTAGCAGCAAATGCCGCAGGCTTTAATGAAAGAAGACATAGAATAAGCGATATAGATGCAGATAGAGGATTAATAGTAATCAATCTGTCAGAGAGATGTGAGGATAGCACATATGGTGGTGGCTATACCCCAATCAATGACTTGACAGTAAGAGTGGTAGATTTATCAGGCAACTTGATCCCAACAGCAAATTTAGCTGTAAATCGTCAAGGGAATTTAATCACCCCAATAGTTGGTGCAGCAGGTAGCTTTACAGTAAATGGCGTATATATCCATGATGTATTTACTGCAACATCGACAGGTTTCCAGATGGCTACACACAGAATAACAGTAACAGATGCAGTGTATGGCACAGTTACTATAACCCTTGCCAGATATGATCAACAACGCCCACCTGGTGGTGGCGGCGGTGGTAATAGACCTGTTGATGAGCAGATATTGACAATAAGAAACATTCCAGGGTCAGTAGATGCCATTGATCAAACAGTAACTGGTCCGTTAAGAGTCGGAGCTGACCTTACCAGACATTTGGTGCCTGGTACAGCTGAAGGATGGAGATTCTTGGGTTGGACAACAATCAGACCAGATCTTGACCTAGAAGGCTTAACATGGTATGAAGCAGTAGAGAAATGGGAAGAAGCATTGGCAAATGGTTTAATCATTGAACCGACTACAATGCCTAACAGAAACTTAACTGTATATGCAGTCTGGGTAGAAGAACCGGTAATGGGATTATTCTCAGATCAGCACGAAGCTTATCTATTAGGTTTCCCAGATGGCACAATTAGGCCAAATAGCACAATGACGAGAGCAGAGGTAGCAACAATCTTCTTCCGTTTGCTGGATGACGACTATCGTGCACAGGTCTGGAGTCAAGATAATCCATTTAGCGATGTAACAGCAGACAATTGGTTTAATAATGCAGTATCAACATTAACCAATGCTGACATATTGGAAGGCTTCCCGGATGGTACATTCCGAGGAAATCAAGCAATTACTCGAGCAGAATTTGTGACTATGGTATCACGCTTTATAACAGAACCAAGCCATAGAGGAGGAACAGATCTATTCAATGATATTGATGGCCATTGGGCTAGAGAATATATCAATGTAGTAGGGCACTATGACTGGATAAGAGGTTTTGGAGACGGTAGCTTTAGACCGAACCAAAATGTTACTAGAGCAGAGACAGCAGCAATAGTCAACCGTATGCTTGATCGCCAGCCGGAAGGATTGGTAGACTTATTACCTGGCATGGTAATTTGGCCGGATAATATGAACACCAATGCATGGTTCTACCTATATATCCAAGAAGCAACTAACTCCAATAATTTCGAAATGAAAGCTGATGGAGTGCATAAGAGATGGACGGAACTTAGAGAAAACCGAGACTGGACAGTTTTGGAAAGACCTTATTCCAGCCCATGGGATATTTTATAGAAACTAAATAGGAACTAAAAAAATAAAACTTGTTTCAAAGGATCATCAAAATCCTTTGGAACAAGTTTTTTTATTATTTGATTTAGATGATAAATTTTACTTTTGGCAACAAATGAGACCAGGAATAAAATGTAATGAAATGCAACAAAATGTAAAAAAATTGTAACGAAAGCTTGTAATGGAAAACGAAATGTAATATACTTAAAGATATATGTAACAAACTACATGTTTTTGTAGAAAAATTAATCTATAAGCACCACAATACTTAAAATTTTAAGGAGGAAAAACCAAATATGATGCAAACAATAAAACAAATGAAAGGATTTAGCACTTTTCTGGCCATTGTCTTATCATTCCTATTGCTGCTAACAGGCGGACCATTAGAAGCCTTTGCTGCTGTAGGATATGATAACCAGAGACAAGCACCAGCGGTGGATTCTGCCGTGACAGATGAACCGGCAGGAATGATACCAGATGAATGGGTAGAAAATACTTTACCTGACAGCTGGTTTGAGGCTGAGCCACCTGCTGATGAAGTAGCAGCAGAAGAAGGCTATGAATATGAAGGTGATGTATTGCCGGAAATCGGTCTTGATCAGGAAGCTGAAACGCTTGTAAATAACGATCTTATTGGCACAAGCAATGTAGCCACTCTTCCTACAGTCGGTGCATCTTCAGAAAGTGCCGATATAGGCATTATTAGTGACCTGGGCATTTACAATGCAGTGACAAATAACGTATATGGTGGACCGGAAGACATATTGCTTGAAAATGAAGTTCCTCAATATGAAATTTTTGAAGGTTTACCTTATATACCAGTAATCAATGAAAGTGATGACGAAGTTATTTTTGACTTGTCAATCAGTGGTTTTGTTACATCAGGAGACACTGAATCATCATTGGCAGGAGCAGTAGTATCATTAGTATATGAGGATCAGGTGATTGTGAGTGTTCAAACTGATGCTCAAGGAAGATACTATATACCTGAAATGTCCTTTAATCTTTCAACAATATATGGATGGATGGTTTTAGTAGACTTCAGTGGTTATGAAACAGCCTATACATGGCTGGAGGATTACTTAGATTATGATGAGGTAATTGGACTTAGCACTGTTACTATAGATTTCATGCTCGAAGCTCAAGAAATTGAATGGGATGGTTTTGCCAGTATAAATGGTGTGGTTACATCAGGAGAAACAGGCTTAGTGCTGGCAGGAGCAGAAATCTCATTAATTTATGAAGAACAAGTAGTTGTGAGAGTTCAAACTGATGATCAAGGACAGTACTACATACCCGAGAGGTTTTTTAATCCTGATACATTGAATGAGTGGATTATTACAGTAACTTTTGAGGGTTATCAAGCAGTACAGGAGTGGTTACTTGATTACATAGATGACTATGAAGTAACTGAGACTGGCAGCATCAACATAGATTTTCACCTTGCAGAGGAAAAAGTTGAATGGGATGGTTCTGTAGGTATAAGAGGTGTAATAACATCTCTTGAAGATAATGCTTTATTAGAAGGTGTTACTGTAGAACTTGCCAGTGATGCAGGTATTTTTACAGCAACAACTAATGAAGAAGGGTTTTATGAGATAATTATCTCTCCAGAAGGTGAAGAAAGCTTGGATGTCAGTGTAGTATTGCTGGGTTCAGAGCTTACGGCATCTTTGGAAGGTTTTCTTACAAAAATATTCGATGTAGATGAGTATATTAACTACGTTGACGAATTTGGCATAATTACTATTGACTTTAGATTAAAGTCGGCTCCGTATGTACCGGAAGGGCAAGCCTTGGTTTATGGTACTGCTACACTGGAGGGAGACTTGATTGAAGGGGCTAACATCTATTTTATGCTTCATGGTGAAATAGATGCTATTCCTGAGGGCATGTATTACGTTATTGAAGAAGATGGCATAATTTTCATGACAAAAACAGATGCTGATGGTAGATTTAGCATACTGTTACCGGCTTTCGATGCGACAGCATATACTGCTTGGGCTGTATATGAGCCGGAAGTATTGGAAGGAGAAGTCATAGCACTTGACTTGAATGTTGAATCAGGTCTTGAATTTGACTTGTATCCAGAAATGGAAATGCCAAAACGAGCTGTTAGTGGCTTTGTTGATCTAGAGCTTAATTGTGGAGATATAGTTGAGTTAGACTTTGAGCTTTTCTGGATAAACATAGCCCCTGCATCGATTCATGAGATAAGTACTGCAGATGATCTTAGTCTTTTCTTAACTGGTGAACTCGGTGGTCAAATGGACTTGTTTATCTTGATGAATGATATTACTATGACAGGTACTCACCATGGTCGCCCTATGGTTGATAGTATGCCCTTTATGGGAACGTTCCAAAGTGTAGACCCGGATAATCCCAATACTATTTTTGGTCTGCAGTTAGTGCCTAGACCATTGGATGCATCTGCAAGTGCATATGTCAATGATATAGGTTTTATAAGTGTGTTAGGCAATAATGCTGTAATTGAGGGTGTCAACTTTAGAGCAGCTACTTCTTTTTCAGATATAGCTGTTAATGACAGGTGGCAAAATGCTGCTGGTAACGTAGGTATTCTTGCTGGTAGAGTTGCACCAGGTGCTAATGTAACAATAGCCAATGTGACAATAGCCAATGCAGCAGGCATAGGTACTACCCAAATGAATATTGAAGGTGGTAGGCCTTATAACAGTAAAAACTTTGGTGGTATGATTGGTTATGTAGGAGCTGGGAGTAGTGTAGATATATCTGATGTTAGCCTGCAGGTTAACCTTCGTTTTGCTACAACCGGTACAGCTGGTACTCCAGCTACAAGAATCATCCCATCTGTGGGTGGTATTATTGGTGTATCTGGTGGTGCTATAAATATCAGTGGCCAAAATGCTGTCACCCTTACCACAACAATTGCTGGTGCTGGTAATGCCAGACAACTTCAACATATTGGTGGTGCAATTGCCAGGGTTACAGGAGGTACTGTTAATATTGAGAACCTGACTGTATCAGGTAGCTTCTCTGCAGTACAAATTGCTGGTGGTATCATTGGTAGCAGTACAGTTGGAGCAAGAGACAGTATTGTATTGACCAATGTTAGAAACACCGCAGGTGTTACCGGTACCAACCGTGCAGGAGGTATTGCCGGTGAAGTTACAGCTATCACAATTAATGGTGTAGTTGGTGTAGACACCAACACTGGTGTAATTTCTTCCACTAACGGTAGATCTGGTGGTATTATCGGAGGTGCTACTTCCGGTATTGTTGGCAATGTTAGGTTATATAATGTTACTAACCGAGCTGCTGTTTCTGCCGGAACAGGACAAGCCGGTGGTATTATAGGTCACACTGTTAGTGCACATGTTACTAATGCTAATAACCATGGAAATGTGACCGCTACAGGAGGTACGGGCGGTGGTATTGTTGGTCAAGCTACATCAGCTGCAAATCGTGGTCTGGTTTTAACCAATGTTACACATCATGCTAGTGTAAGTGCCGGTGCTGCAGGAGGTATTGTTGGTAGGGCTGTTTCTGCTGAAATAACCGATGCTCATAACCCTGCTGCTGCAACAGTAGCTGGTACTACTATAACCGGTGGTATTGCAGCTGTTATTAGTTCTACAGTTCCAGGCAATGCGGTTTTAACCAATGTTACAAATCGCAGCAACCTGACATCAGCTTCTTCAACTACCGCAGGAGGTATTGTTGGTCAGTCGGCAGCTGTTAGAATTTATAATGCTAATAATCATGGTGAAGTAAGATCTGCCAACAATGTTGGTGGTCTTGTTGGTACATCTGCCGGTGTACTATGGATTCAAGACTCTACAAACCATGCATCTGCATTTGTATATGGTACTGGTACAGCAAACGCAGAAAACTCTAACCCTCGTGGTACGGGTGGTATTGTGGGTCGCAGTATTTCAGGTGCAACAACTCTTAATGGAGTAGTAAACCATGCTGAAGTTCGAGTACGAAGAGGCCACCTTGGCGGTCTTGTTGGTAGGACTCAAACTGCTGCATTACTTACAATTGAAAACAGCCATAACCATAGTACTGTGAGAATGTATCGTGAAACAGGCGGTGGTCTTGGAGTCCGTAGAGGGCGTGTGAGAGATACAGGTGGTCTTGTTGGTAATGCAACTGGCTCACTTCGTATTATAGAAAGTAGTAATACCGGACGTGTGGGTGGTTTGCGTAATGTAGGCGGTATCGTTGGTGTAACAGGCAGCGGCGGTGGTACATCCACTTACCTTCGTGATGTTACAAATACTGGTTTTGTTACTGCATGGCCATATCATACTAGAGTTGCTGGTGGCGTGATTGCTATTGCACGTAACCGTACAGAATTACACAGTGTTACAAATATTGGTAATGTTCTACACACTCAGACTGTTGAATCTGGTTGGGGATCAACAACTGGTACCGGTACAGTCATAAGAAACACTCGAATTGGCGGCTTGATAGCCCAGGCCAATCAAGCTCTTGTTATTGACAACAGCTTAAACACAGGCAATGTGCATGCAACAGGTTCAAACGTTGGACGTCATAGTGCCGGTGGTATTGTTGGTAATACAAGGCATCGTGTTGATATTTCAAACACAGTCAACAGGGGTCATGTTGGTTCTGCTTCCGGAAACAGTGCCAATGCTCACTCCAACTTTGGTGGAATTATTGGACGCTTGGCGTTTGGTCCTGCAGGAAGCCGTGTTGTTAATATTTCTAGTGTTGAAAACCATGGTAATATCGGTGGTTTCAACGGTCTTACAGGTGCAGTTGCCGGAACTAACCGTGCTAACCATGCAGGTGGTATTATCGGCCGTTCTGTACGACGTCCAGGTGCTGCAAATGTTAATATTACCAATGCTTATAATACTGGTAATATCCGTGCTGCAAGCCATGTTGGTGGTATTGCAGGTTGGGCTGATAACGTTAACTTCCGTGTTGACGGTGCGGTAAACAGGGGTCAAGTAGAAGCTGTTGGCAACTCATCAAGAGTTGGCGGTATCGTTGGTTTCTCTAACCGTAATGGTCTTCACATCTTTAATGCAGCGAACCTTGGATTTGTACGTTCAGGTACAACAGGTTCTTCTTCAGACACTGCAAGTCAGGGTGTTGGTGGTATCCTAGGTTCTTTCAACGGTGGTACCAATCGTCGTATTGAACGAAGCTTTAATCAAGGTTATATCAGTGGTGGTGTACGTGGTACGGGCGGTATCGTAGGTTTTGCCCGTGGGCGTGGTGCTATGCTTAATATTGTTGACTCTTACAATGTCGGTGCTGTTGATGGCAGGACCCACGTTGAGGATGGTAATGGTATCTTAGGTACAAGACGCGGGAGAGGTCGTATTGTTATTGAACGTACATGGAACGCCGGTAATGTAGCCGGTGCACCTATCTTCCACGCACGTGGTGGTGGTCTTACCCAGCCAGCGAACAATGTTACTCGTGATATGCAATATCTACACGTTTATTTTGACACCACCGTACACACAGGCCGTGCACAATTGGCGGCACCGGGTATCAACTCGGTTATGACAGGTCTTCTTACATCAGGTATTTTACCGGGTGTATCCAGTGGACATTGGAATGTAAACGGTTGGTTTAACCGTGATATATGGTCAGATGAAGAAGGCGTATATTGGGAGACCTTGCCGTATTTAGAGTGGCAGATGCGTTCCCATTTACAATGGCAAACTAATCTGCTGCCTGGTCAAGATCGTGGAGGCTTACATGATAGATTTTTCTTAAGTGTCAGTCCAGGTTCCGACCATACAGTAGTAGCTAACCCAACGCAAGTTGATTTTATGGATGTTAGAGCAGGTTCTTTAAACTTCAACCCATATGGCACAAGAGGTATGTTCCCGCTTAATACAGGTAGTTATAATGTAAGCAGAGCAGTAGACTCCTTAATGTCAGTCGGCCTTGTTAGCCCTACCATTCTTGGTGAAAATGGGTATTTAGGCAGAGTTGTAGGTTTTGGTGAAAATGAATTCTTTAACGATCTGATCATTTTAGCAGTTGATGCTATTGACGGATATCTGATATCTCACTCTCATATTTATCTTAACGGTGTACAACAATTGCCAAGTCACTTTGGTATTGTTTTGCCGGGAGATGATATTTCAGTCAATGATATTCTGCGCATTACCGCTATCGGTTATGTTACTGTTGAAGATTGGGATTTCACCCAAGATGATATTGAAAATGGACGCATTACTGTACCGATGGTAAGAACGGAAATTCCCAACTTGCATGTGCGTGTATGGAGACCGGGTGCAGGTGAGGATGATCCTCCGGTAAGACTTTCAGCTGCTCAGTTGAGCTTCTTGATACAAGAGCGTTGGAATTGGACTGAAGAAGAACGTCAAACTTTTAACCCTATTCCTGATCCTGCAGCTCCAGCTTTTGGTATCTTTGACCTTTCAGGTCAAGCTCAGTGGCGTGATGTACTTACTGTCTTTGCTCCGACTTTCGATCCGGGAACAGTTGTACTTGACTGGAGCTTAGTGTCTCCGCAGTTGACTGACGATCCTAATCGTTTGTTCGTTATTGATATTCATTTGATATCCATTCTACCCCATGGAACCCTTGTAATGACACCTACCTTTGCTGATCCGGGAGGGCGTGAAATCACCGGTGATGGTGAATACGCAGGTAATGTTATTGTACATGGTATCCAGCATGGTGGTGGTACGGGTACGAATCAAAGTGCTAATTTACGGGTGGAAGTTTGGCATCCATTGGGTATTTCCGGTATTGGCAACTATCAAGCGGTTGCTAGAACAGGAGCAGCCCCAGCAAACAGAGAATGGAATGTTACTGGAGCTACAACAAGGTCTTATATCCGAGTGCTTCCAAACCCACCGGGACGTGGACCAATTGAAACTAACTTCCTGGCTGATCAACCGGGTGCTGCAACTGCAGGTATCCAATCCTTTAGGCCTAGCGGAATCGAAGTCATAGGCGACCTTTATGATGGCGAATCCCTGGCAATACATGTTGATATGCCAAGAGAGCTTTTATTCAGAGCACTTGTAATGGAGACAATTGAAGTTTATGGAAACCATGTTTTCGATAGATTGCTTCCAAATGCTGATTTAAATCTTGACTATAGCGATTCTTTAGAAGAAGGCGACTGGATGGATGGAGGAACTGTTCCTGCAAATGCAGTTCAAGGTAATGTTAATTACTCTGAGTTCGTTGTTCATCCTTGGTTCAGCAGCAACACTACTCTTCCTGAAGTTGCACAACGTGACCTTGCTACACCTGCAGTTTCTGCAAACCGCACAGGTGCTTGGGGTGTAAGAGCTCTTGAGGGAGAAGTGCTTACTGCAAGATTTGGTGCTGATTTCGACATAGTTGAACATATTGTAGATGCTGAAGACGAACGTAGAGGCTTGGGTACAGTAGTTGGTAATGTTCCTGATGTTGCCGGTCTTTCAACTTCCGAAGCAAACGAAGTAAGAGATGATCATTCTGCAGATCCTGTAGTATTCAGTCTTACCAGAATATCTAATGGCACTATCAGAGGTTTTGTGCTTAACAATAACATTCGCACAAGTTACAGTGAAAACTGGCTTACTTATGCAGTAGCAAACGCAACAGTTATCGTACTTGATGCAGATAACAACGAAGTAGCACGTCTTGACAGTACGCCTGCCAACGGGTTCTTTGAATTCCACGGCTTGCCATATGGATATGATGCTTTTTACACCGTTTTTGCTACCCATAGTACACTTGGATCTAACTTTGCTGCTGAAATGCCAGTGCATTTGGATGGCGAAGGTCCGGCACAAACTAATGTGTTCCTTGGTACACGTGGTCCAGCCGGTGCATTCCCCATCTTAGTAGAAGTTAGAGATACTTTTGGCAATCTCATTAGCAGTGATGCCGATGTATTCCTTACAGCTGGTCCAGTGGACGGAGCTCAAATAGGTACAGTAGAATATCATTCTCCATACCAAACTATCTTTACAGTAGCTACACCAAGACCTAGCGGTTCTGTACATATAAGTGCGGCTGGTTTCGTAGCGGAGGAGATAAATATTAGTAGGGCTATAGGCGAATATACTGGTGAAGGATATACTTTTGGTAATCGTAGTAACTATATGGTTATAAATGTAACCTTAATCCAAACTATCAGTAACTTGGTTGTAGATGTGTATGAACAAGTAACTGGTGACTTAATACCCCATGCTACCCTTGTACGTGAGAATGGCGGAGCGGTATTGCCCTATTACACCTATGTATCCTCAGGTGAGGATGGTGTGCCGGGAGAGCATGTAAGAGTTCCAGGTAGATTTTTAATTGAACTTGCCTATGTAGGAGAAGTATTAATAGCTGGTGCAACTGGCTTCCCGGGTAATACAGTTCCGGTAGGTGCAGATTCTGCTGTAACCAACACAAAACGGATACCTTTGGGTGACCGTGTTGGTCGTGATGATTTCAATGTAAGAGTTATTGACGAGCGTGGTGAGTATGTCCACAATGTTACCTTGGATTGGCGTGAAGGGCCAGAGGTTCCACCAAATGAGGGAAGCTTTGTACTGGATAACGTACGCTTAGGTGATATTTTCACAGCTGATGCTGTGGGTCATAATCCTCCGGTATCTGAAACTGTAGGAGTAGCCAATTTTGAAAATGGAACACTCACTATAGTTCTTACAAGAAATGAGTTTACGTTAACAGTAGAAAACTACCCGCCAAGTGTAGTACCAACAGGTCAAATAGGAAGTGGTCCTGTAGTATTTGGAACAAATCTAGCTACGCATCTTGCAGACGAAGAAGGAATAGCCACAGGCTGGTACTTCTTGGGCTGGACAACAGACGCAGCAGGTCTTGCAGCAGCAAGTGCAGCAGATATGACATGGACGCAAGCCTTAGCAGCAGACCTTATTACAGAGCCAACAACAATGCCGGCAAGTAACCTGACAGTTATAGCTGTTTGGGGTGATAGAGACGGTAATATAGGAGTGCCAAACCAAAGACTGAGGATTACCAACGTAGCAGGCAATGCATCACCATTAACTCACAGTGGTCAAAGTGCAACAGCAGATGGAACTGCATTGACTATCGATACAGCTGCAAACAGTGTATTGTACGAAGCCCAAATAAGAATGGTAGCAGGAGAAGTAGCAGAAAACCATGACTTCCTAGGTTGGTATAGAGGTGCAACAGCCCCAGCACATGGAACTCATGTTAGTGCTCTAAGCAACCTAGTAACAACATATGAACATGAATTTACCATGCCAGCAGTAGATGTACACTACTTTGCTCTATGGGGTGGAAATGGACGAGTAGGCTATCCGGCAACACAAATAATATTCCATTTCTATGGAGCCAGAGAAATAGTAATAGGTCCGGGCCCAGGTTATGTACGAGAAAGTCGTCCG
>Ga0123355_10003495_pt1 | contig 22540 bp, 19 predicted proteins | sample TergutEmb28metaG_3_FD_89872 | JGI IMG/M metagenome (GOLD analysis project Ga0123355, IMG submission 89872) | Embiratermes neotenicus P1 segment gut microbial communities from Petit-Saut dam, French Guiana - Emb289 P1 | ecosystem: Host-associated > Arthropoda: Insects > Digestive system > Gut ... | reverse complement strand
GACGACTTGAATTGTTACCCGTTTCACGAAACTCCCAATCAGCTAGCGCAGTTTGAACATCTTGCCTTGATGTATTTCCTGTAACTCCACCTAGAACAACGAGTTCATCCTTTTCTAGCTCTCCCATCTCAAGCATCACTACTGTTGCATCAAAAAACAAAATCTCTTCATCCGTTTGGTTCTCAAGGATAATTGTAATCCTTCTATCACCTAAAGCAACATTCTGCAAACCAAGCCATAATTCAGTATGCGGGGGTAAATAAAAATTTCCCTGCTGGTCAACATTAAAATCTCGAGCTTCGGCCAGTTCATTTATATCTTCATCACTCATGTCCAATTCCAAGCCATTATCAAGAAAAGTACTCAATGGCGTTGGCAAATAATAATATTCCCCTAAAAGAACAAAACCTGCAACACTTTCTGTATTCTCAAAATAGCTCATATAATGTTCATTTTCACTCAATCCTGTTCCTGAGTTACTACAACCATACAAAAAAACTGTTGCAATCACAAATAAAACACATTTCAATATATTTTTCTCACTCATTTAGCATACTCCTATCTTACACTCTTACCTCAAAAATTTGTTTATACTAAATCCATAATCGATGGTCTGCTAAGTCACCTACTCTGGTTTTTATAAATCGTCGGCTTATAGTAAAAGCCACGATCCAAATGCCTTAATTCCTGTTGTAACTTTTCTACTTCACCATATAATGCTGATCCCACTTTAATGTATTTTTCTGGGTCGACAGCTACTAAGTCAGTTGCCATTTTGTACAGTTGTATAACTTTAACTAGGCTTTCAGTCTCATACGTGAAACTTTCGATATACAAGGCATCGATCCCAGCGGCAAGTAATTCCGCCAAGGCGTCGACCATACACACATCATTTCCGCCGTAGATGTGAGTTCCATGTTCATTTTGGGTAATGGGGTAATACAAGTCACGATCTTCATCGAATAAGAAATGCTCATCTTCAGCAACTGTTACATTTTTATTAATAGTATGTTGAAAATCAAGATAATTATCAACTAATTTGCGGCGTGATGTAAACATCAGCGGTGCACCCTGAATCAAAACTTCAATCTCGCATGGGGTACGATTTTTAATCTCTAGTACTTCATCAAGGGTCAACTCATGAGCCAATCTCACACGCCTCATATCTTTACGCGCCCAATAATTTACCGCATAATGATTGGTCACCATCATTGCATCAACATATTGAACAGGGATCTTTGGCATCATCTGCTTAATCAATAAATACGCCCCGAGATCCGCCACTCGAATTCCATCGAAAGGCAAATATTTAATCTTTTTCAGATAAACTTCTAATTGGGCGAGCAAAGCATTGGGGAAAATCGCATCAAGTTGTAAATAGATATTTTTGCCCCTTGCACAACTTAAATAGACTGCTTCTTCAAGGGTATTCTTCTCAAAAGATCCACGAGTAACCAGCCCAAAACGTTTATCACCAACAGTAAAGGCATCAGCGCCTGCTTCAGCTAACATCTCCATCTCAGCGACATTCTTTGGAGCAACTAGTAATTCAGGTTGTTTAATCATCAACAGACACCTCCTATTTTACACGATAACTAAAGGCAATGCCATCTCCTAGCGGTAGGAAAATCGTTTCATAGTTGGGATGTTCAGCTAGCCATGTTGAATAAGTTTTAATCTTCCTCGTCAAATCACGCAAGTTGCTACTGAGGTCTTTTTTATCAATGAAGATATGACCATGGAAAAGTAGATTGTCAGAAATCATCAGCCCATTATTTGCTAAAAATGGTTCATATTTTTTAAAGAAACGTTGATAAGCTGATTTTGCAGCATCGATAAAGATAACATCGAACACCTGATTTCCAAGTAGTGATGTATCAAATTCTAGCGCATCTGCTTGATGGATTTTGACCTTATTTGCTACATTTGACTTGGCAATATATTCACATGCTTGTTCATAATTTTTATCATCACGTTCAATCGTTACAACTTTTGCACCTGTATGGCGGGAAATCATAATCGACCAATATCCAATCGCCGAACCGATTTCGAGAATTCGCTTCGGTTTTTTTAGCTTCAAAAATTGCAAAACTGTTTCAAGACCACTGTCTTCGATAATTGGTATATCCTGCTCCTCAGCATACGTTCGCATTTCTCGCGACAGGTCGTCGTGTTCAAGGATCTTAAACGCGGTATCTAATATCATATTTTGTTCATAAAGTTGTTCCATCACTTAAACCTCTCCAACTTGTAAGAAAACACCTGAAACTCGAGTGTTTTCCTTCTAATTTAATAGCAGATTAATTGTTTCTTCCACAGCTCTTTAGTTTATTCTAGTTTAGACCGCCATTCTCATCAAAGAAGGAGATGACACGTTCCTTTGGCTGGTTGCTAGCAAGTGAATCAATGACTACTCCATTTTCTATATACACAATTCTCGGTACACCTGAAACTTCTAATTCATTCATAATTTCACTCATTGTCATTTCACTTTCATCATCAGCTTCACGTGCTAAATCAACCTGATAATAACGCAGTTCTTGATCTAAGTATCGCAGCGTTTCTCTCAAAGTAGGTTCGAATTCAACACAAACTGGGCAGGTAGGTCGACCGATATATACGAAAACCCCTTCACCACTGGTATCATTTAGGATTTCATACATTTCTGTATTGCCAACATAAACTAGTTCATTTGCATTATTTGAACCGAATTGAAAATCACCTTCGTTGAGAATATCTGCAAGTATCAAAAGTACGATTACCAAAGTTAGTGCAATGACTAGCCCAATAATCATTTTTTTCGAATTTGATTTGTTCATTCTAGTTTACCTCCAAGTTCATTACTACTACTCACAAACACTTACATCATCATTTTCATGGGATGGGTTTAAATATAGATTTCTAAATTCAAGGTGATCATCATAATTCGTAAAGTAATGTTTCCCACCATCTACACAATTAAACATATCAGAAATAAAGAAGAGATATTCATGCTCTGCTGGATTCATAGCAGCTTCAATCGCATAAGTTGATGGACTATTCATTGGACCTGGTGGTAGTCCCTCATGTATGTAAGTATTGTATGGTGAATCGTACTCAAGCATATCATAAGTTACCTGAACCTGGCGTTCTGGCACAAGGTATTGAGCAGATACATCCGTTTGAAGAAGCATAGGGTACTCTAATCGATTTTGAAAGACACCTGCAACCATGGCTTTTTCATCACTATCTTGCGTTTCACCTTCAATGATTGCAGCAAAAGTTAAAATTTCATGAAATGTCATTTCATGATCTTCGATTTGTCCACGCACATCTGTTAATCGATGTTCGGTCATATCAAGCATCGCACGTGTGACTTCTCTAGCATCATCTTCGAACGCTTCTGGAATTTCGTGTCTAATCGGATAAAAATAACCTTCCAATGGATAAATGATATCTGAATCTAAAATTTCATCGGTTAAGAACCAATATTCTTCGATCAATTCAGTTAAGAAATCCTCATCTGACCACAATTCCAGCAAATCATCGGCATCCATTTCTAATGCGTCGGCAAATATCTCAGCAATCCTCGTAATTAGTTCACCTTCTGGTATAATAATATAAATACGCTCTCCATAAACGATGTCTCCACCCCGAAACATGGCAAACATTCCTTCAAGAGATAAACCGGCATAAACTTGATATTCACCTGCTTGGACTGAACCCCAACCACGAAAACGGACAAGTAAACCAGCAATCATACTGTTGCGAATCAGTTCCTCTTCGTAAAGAATATCAATCACATCTGTGGCGCGCATCCCTGGTTCAATTTCCAGTATGATATAGTCATCTTCTGATGCATCCGCATCAATTGCGACGTAAGTATGTGTATTTATTGTATGCAGGACAAACAAATAACCCCCATAAACAACTCCGGCAATAACTGCCAAAGAAATGATAAATCTAATAAAACCTCTCATTTTAATTTAACTCCTCAGTGGGGACTAATCATTTACGCTGTGGAGAAAGTTTCCAACTTTCTAACCACCCGCACTGGCGTGCTAGCTCATCAAGTCCCTGTTGTATACAGTCTGCCTAAAGTTGGTAAACTCACTAAGGCTGACCTAGCATAATCTAAGCACAAAAACGGACAACCATGGTCCGTTTAATGCGAATTTAATTTAATTATGAAATTGGCTCGTTGCCCTCTTCCTCTTCACCTTCTAGAAAAGATGCGATAACTTCTTCAATCATGTCCCACTCAGCATCGTCCTCAATTGATGTAAGTACGCCTTCGCCATCTTCATTAGGTATATAAGAAGCCGCGTGGAGTTCAGGATATCCATCTTCATCAATATATTCTTCACCCATTGGCGAGAAAACAACATAATTCTTCTCATATTCTTCAGAATTAAATGTGAATAAAATCTCACACTCAATTTCCTGTCCCTCTTCGTTAGTAATTGTTAATCTGTTCATTTCTTGAATCTCTTCTATCATTGCTTGCACCTCATTTTTTGTCATCTATTATTCTCCAAATGATTCTGGAAAATAATGGTTGCAGTAGCTGCATCCTAACCGATGGCTCGCTACAGTATCATCTATTTATTAGTTCTTGCTATCTAAGTAAGATTGTAATATGATTGTTGCTGCTAGTTCATCTATATGCTTCTTCCTGTTTTCTCTGCGTACACCACCATCTATAAGTACACGCTGGGCTTGCATGGTTGTTAAACGTTCATCCCAAAGAATAACTTTAACTCTAGTAGCATCTTCTACTTTTTTAGCAAAGCGTCGGCTTATTTCACCCCGTTTACCTTCAGTAGCATTCATATTCAATGGATATCCAAGTACAACAGTGGAAATATTTTCTTTCTTGATAAATGTTGCTACATAGTCAACTGCATGCTTATAGTGCTCAGTCTTAAAAGTAAAAGTCTCTACACCGTGAGCTATCATACCAAGTGTATCACTTATTGCAATCCCGAGTGTTTTGCTGCCTAAATCAAGACCTAATATTCTCATTATTTAACATGCTCAATAAAGCGTGTCATTAATACTTCAATAATCTCATCACGTTCAACTTGTTGAATTTTTCCACGCGCACCGTCATGACTAGAAATATAAGCAAGATCCCCTGAAATTAAATACCCAACCACTTGGTTTACCGGATTATAACCTTTCGCCTCTAGTGATGTGAGTACTTCTAATAAGATTCTTTCAACATGTGAGCTTTGATCTAATTGATTTTTTAGTTGATCAAGCATCATTGTTCTATTTTCTAGCATATCATTCACCCACCTTATTATTTAAGATAATTTTATGCTATGTATCATTTTGAATTTGTGCTATATACCATTTTACACTATTTTCCTTAAAATTGAAAGTGATTTGCTTCGTTTTCTTCAATAATAGCTGTTACTTTTGCGAATCCTTCTTCAATTTTGCTTACATCTGAGGCTCCCGCAGTGGCCATGTCAGAACGTCCACCACCATTTCCGCCACAAATTATCGCAACTTCCTTGACAATTTTACCGGCGTTTAATCCTTGTTTGACGTAGTCAGCTGTTATCCCACATGCAAGCGATATTTTATCATCAGTGACACTTGCTAGGACGATGACTGCGCTACTTAGCTTTTGTTTTAACTCATCGATCATCTTTTTTAGGTCGTTCATGGCAATGTTGTCAAGGCGAGCAGTTAGGAGGTTAAAACCGTTAATAGCTTGTACTTCGTTTACCAAGTTAGCTACTTTGGAATTAGCTATCTGTGCTCCCAGTGATTCATTTTCGCGCCTTAATTCAGAAAGTTCAGTTATCAATGATTCAGCACGAGTCTCAAGGAGTTCCGGTTTAGATTTCAAAATTTTTGCTACATGATTGAAACGGTTAATGTAGTTGTTCACATAGCTATAAGCTTTCGCAAATGTAACAGCTTCAATTCGTCGAATACCTGCTCCAATTCCTGATTCACTTGTTATCTTAAACATTCCTATTTCAGATGTATTCTTAGCGTGGGTTCCACCACAGAGTTCAGTGCTCACATCACAGATTGTAACAACTCGAACATCATTATCATCATATTTTTCACCAAAAAGCGCCATTGCACCTTTTTCCTTAGCCTCAGCTAATGTCATATTCTGAATATTGACATCGATTCCTTCAAAAATAAAACTATTAACAAGCTTCTCAATTTCAGTAAGTTCCTCCGCTGAGAGTGCTTCAGAATGTGTGAAATCAAAACGTAAATAATCAGAACTAACCAGTGACCCAGCTTGATTCGCATGAACTCCTAGTACTTTTTTGAGTGCACTATGGAGCAAATGGGTCGCGGTATGATTCTTCTCGACAACAACACGATGAAATGGCGATAATTTACATGACAACTCTTGTCCAAGATGAAGTTTTCCTTTTCGAAAATCAACTGTATGCAAATGTTGTCCATTCGGCGCTTTGACAACATCAACGACCATAGAAAGAGTATCCTCAGTTTCCAAAGCGCCAACATCAGCGACTTGTCCACCACTGGTTGCATAAAAAAGTGTTTTATCTAAAATAACTTGACCAATCTCACCCAATTCTTCTACAGGTTCGCCGTCTTTAAGAAGTAAAATAACCTTGCTTTTCCCCTCATATCCATCCACAAATTCAGATGTCTCCTTAAATTTCATAAGCGTTTCGTTTTGAACATTCATATCAGCCATTTTACCACGTGCCCGCCTTGCACGCTCTTGTTGGTCTTTCATAAATACATCAAATTCAGCACGGCTTATCTCAAGTCCATATTCCTTTGCGAGCTCAGCTGTCAACTCATAAGGAAATCCGTAGGTATCATATAACATAAACGCATCGCGACCGCTTATCTTATTCGTCGCAAGCTCAGCAAATTTTTTCTGCCCATCTGCCAAAGTCTTCAAAAAACGCTCTTCCTCATCTTTGATCACCTTCTGCACACGATCTTGATTATTCACAAGCTCTGGATAGAAATCCTTCATGATATCAACCACAATCGGCACTAGTTCTGACAAAAACACGCCCTGAATCGCCAATTTCCGTCCATGCATCAACGCACGACGAAGCAATCTACGCAAGACATACCCCCGTCCTTCATTTGACGGTAACGCCCCATCAGAAATCGCAAATGTTACTGTACGAATATGATCAGCAATAATCTTAAACGACACCTTAGTGATATCTTCATACTTACTCCCCGATAATTGGGCAACCTTTTCAATAATCGGCAAAAATAAATCAGTTTCAAAATTCGTTTCAACATCTTGGAGCACGCACGCCATCCGTTCAAGCCCCATACCCGTATCAATATTCTGATTCGGCAATGGTTGGTATTCATGGCGCTCAAGCTCCGGATCAGAGTTGAATTGTGAGAAGACAACATTCCAAATTTCGATGTAGCGGTCATTTTCAATATCTTCTTCGAGTAGCCTGATTCCGATATTTTCAGGATCATATTTTATCCCACGATCAAAGAAAATCTCCGTACAGGGGCCACATGGTCCAACGCCTATTTCCCAGAAGTTATCTTCTAATCTGATGATGTGTGATGGATCAACCCCAAGACTCAACCATAAGTTGTAAGTATCTTCATCCGTTGGATAAACTGTTACATATAATAAATCTTTGTCAAATGCAAACCAATCTGGCGAAGTTAGTAGCTCCCATGCGAAAGGCACAGCATCATCGCGGAAATAATCGCCAATCGAGAAATTTCCGAGCATTTCGAAAAAGGTATGATGACGTGCTGTATGACCCACATTTTCAATATCATTAGTACGAATTGATTTTTGTGCATTGACAATTCGAGGATTCTTTGGCACAATGCTTCCATCAAAGTATTTCTTAACTGCTGCAACTCCACTGTTAATCCATAGTAGCGTTGGGTCTTCATGGGGTATCAAAGATGCACCAGGCTCAATCATGTGTCCCTTTGATTCAAAGAAATCCAAAAACATTTTCCTAATTTCAGAACCAGTCATTTTTTTCATCATACTCACAACCTTAGCTTCAAGTTTTAATTTTATTAGTATACCATAAATGGGCAAAACAAAAAAGTGTGAAACCGTTATTCAAAGTACGGCAAGCACACTTTAGCCCTAATTAATTCGATTAAATGTTATACCCGCACTTCAAAAATCTCTTTTTTTCCTTCACGCCGCCACTGTGGCTCAAATGTTGCAGGCTTTTCCCTAAAATCAAAGGTCAATAAATAGCCCTTATCTTCACCAAGCTTATCCATATAACCGAGCAATTGCTCCACACCTTGATCATTGTAAAGTTTTCCTTTCCATGTTTTAAGCTCCAACACAAAACGCTCGTTACCATAAGTTATCACCAAATCCATGCGACGATCATCCGTAAACGCACTCTCGATATGGTAAAATCCAACACCATTTAATAACGGTTTTAAATACATCAAAAACAACATCCGACATTCTTTCTCAAAAAATTTAGGGCTTTTCTCGCTGTAAATCTCTTGCCAATGTCCCGGAAAACGCTCTAAACACAGTTGCATATTAAAACGATCGCCACGAGTAATCTCAGAAATCCAACCACCACTGCCTGCAACATCTATTTTCCCTTCATCTTTTGAAATGAAATAATTAGCCATTCTCATTTCAAAAACTCTATTTGAAACTTTGACACGTTCATTAACATCACGAATATAATCATAACGATAAGCTAAATCAACTGCTGGATCATCCGTTGAAAAACTACGTCGCCTTCCTAATATCAACACATCATAAATTAGCTGATAAACCTCTGTATTCGTTTCTAAGCTTTGCGAAAGGCTTTTGAAGAGTACATTATCTGTCTCACGTACAAGTAACCTGACAGCTTCTCTAACGCTTGCTTTATTCCAATCTTTAAGCTTTACATCCATATATTGGCAAATTCTCGAAACCAACACAGGATAACCATTCGTATAAAAGTGACTTTCTTCTGCAACCTTTGATATATCCATTCCTGTATGGTAATCTTGTTCATATTCTATCAGCATACTCGTGATTTCTCGCACACTAAACGACATATCAACCTCAAAATTAACCGCTATATTCCAAGGAGAGTTATACATCTTATTTTCTGTAGCAGTTGGCGTATGCAATCCTTCTTGAACCATTTTCAGTTTGATATTCTTGATGTCATACACACCTGCTAAAATCACACCATGGAAAGTGAAATCTTTTCTTGCTCGCCTCGCTAGGTATTTTTCTCTTAACTTACTTAAAAAGCCTAAAAATACACGATTATTGCTGGCCTTATCAACCTCATCAACCATCAAGACTAACTTTTTCCCTTCACACATATTCGTAATATGTTCACTGAGCGCATCAAATCCCTTCACTTCTGGATTCAACCATGATTCACGGTATTCTTTAGACTCAGAAGTGAAACGTAATGCACTTGAAATCCTCCTGATTAATGTCTGACAAAATTTTTCAGCATTAGCAAATTCTTCCTCATCAAGTCCTTCAAAACTAATCGAAATAACCGTATACTCATCACTTAAAAATTTTTCAAGTGCCAACAGTGTCGTTGTCTTACCGTATTGTCGCCCACGATTAATGGTAAAATATTCCTTCGCATCAATCATTTTTTTTATTTGCTCCAACTTCTCCGTAATATCCACCATGTAGTTTTCTTCAGGAATACACGTTCCTGTTACATTAAACTTCTTTGCCATACCATTCTCACCATCTATAATGTTATTTTCTACACCATTTTGATATAGATTAAGTATACCACAATACTCACAAACCTAAAAGAGCCCTCTCACAATTTTTCAGCAAGATTGCCCTCTTATCATTTCACAATAAATGCTTCATAAGGTCTCAGCGTCATATTCGTGATGATGAGCTATTTCTGATCATCATTCCCATTTCCTACTCTTCTAGTGACTTAGCATTTCCGTATGTTGGGTAAGCAAAGGTAGTAGGTTTAGCCCAGCGAACGGCATTTTTAATCACGCGCTGAACTGATGGATGATGATAAGTCGGACACGTTTCATGCCCTGGTCTAAAGTAAAAGATCTTTCCATTTCCACGCTTAAATGTACAGCCACTTCTAAACACTTCGCCCCCTTTGAACCAGCTAATAAAGATTAATTCATCAGGGGTTGGGATATCAAAATGTTCTCCATACATTTCTTCATGCTCAATATCAATGTACTCGCCTAAGCCCTCGGCAATCGGGTGCGCCTTCTCCACAACCCAAATCCGTTCATTATCATCCGATTCACGCCATTTCAAATCACAGCCAGTTCCCATTAGTTTCTTAAAAATCTTCGCAAAATGACCTGAATGAAGCACGATTAATCCCATCCCTTGCAGAACTCTTTGATGCACCCTGTCAACCACCTCATCCGCTACTTCCCCATGGGCAAGGTGACCCCACCAAATGAGCACATCCGTGGCGCTAAGAACTTCCTCTGTTAGACCATGTTCAGGTTCGTCTAAAGTGGCAGTTTTAACGATAAATTCAGCTGTCCCTAAAGCTTTAGCTATACATCCATGGATACCATCTGGGTAAATTTCCTTAACTTTTTTATTAATATGCTCATGTCTAAATTCATTCCAAACTGTAACTTTAATCATCATAAATTCCTCCTACTCAAAAAATACTGGCTTCCCAGTTCTAGCTGATTTGTAAATTGCTTCAAGAATTTGCGTTACAACTAATGCTTGTTCAGGTTTAACAATTGGTTCCTTATCGTTGACAATACAATCAATCCAATGCGTCATTTCTACAATCTCTTCACTTTCACCTGTAGCATCATAAAACGCAACACCAGCAGCATCAGTAAGCACTTTTTTATCGTAAAGACGACTATATTCCTCCCCATTAATATGTAGACCGTTCTTCATATCAGCGCCACCTTCTGTACCACATAGCGTAGTCATTGCTTCAGCTTCATCCATCATATTAAGCGCCCAACTTGATTCTAAGAAGATGGTTGCGCCGTTTTCCATCGTCACAAATCCAAAGGCAGAATCTTCAACGGTAAACGCCTCTGGATCCCAAGATCCCCAAGCATTGGCAGCATTTTCTTTTTTAGAAAGTTCGTGATAAATATTTCCAACAACATACTTCGGCTTATAGTTATTCATCATCCATAAAGTTAAGTCTAACGCGTGCGTCCCAATATCAATCAATGGTCCGCCACCTTGCTCATCCTCGTTCAAAAACACACCCCAAGTCGGAACAGCTCTCCTTCTGATCGCATGCGCTTTCGCAAAATAAATATGTCCTAAGTCACCATTCTGACAAACCTTCGATAAATGTTGAGCATCCACTCGAAAACGATTCTGATATCCAATTGTTAATTTCTTACCAGCGCGCTTAGCAGCATCAACCATCGATTGCGCTTCTTCGGTCGTTTTCGCCATCGGCTTTTCACACATAACATGCTTTCCAGCTTCGAGTGAATCAACTGTGATATGTGAATGTGATTTATTTGGTGTTAACACATGAATAACATCAATTGTTTTATCTGCAATCAAATCTTTATAGTTCGTATATACTTTTGCATCTTCAGTACCATACTGCTCTTTAGCATCAATTGCTTTTCCACGGACAATATCACAAAATGCGACCACTTCTACGTTGTCTAATGTGGCTAAAGCAGGTAGATGCTTACCGGTAGCGATCCCTCCGCAACCAATAATTCCAATTTTTAACATTTTTTAATTCCTCCTTAAAAACACTCATTAGAAAGCGTTTCTCGTTCTAGTTAATTTTATATGAAAAGCTGCATTCTGTCAAGTAAGTAACTAGTTCCCAATTTTTGAAGAGGAAAATTAAAAACGCAGGAAATCACTCACTTCCTTGCGTGTTAACTCTTTACTTTAGTTAATTTTACTTATCACCGTAATGTGAACCACATTGTATGATTTCTATCCGGTCATCTTTGATACGGTAAACCAGCCTATTTCTATCATCAATGCGACGAGACCACCAGCCTGAAAAATCATTTTTTAAGGGCTCGGGCTTTCCAATGCCTTCATAACCGTTACGATCAATGTCTTTAATGAGGTTTAAAATTCGCTTTAATGTCTTCTTATCCTGTGTTTGCCAGTATTCAAAATCATCCCATGCTTCATCTGACCAAGATTTATCCATCTAAATTTACCTCTCGAACAGTTCCACCTGTTGTTTCCATTTGATGAATAGATTTTTTTAGTCTTGCTATATTTTCTTGGCTATAAAAAGGATCAGCTTTGACCACAAAAGGGAGTTGTTGTTCTCGCAAAACTGCTTTGACGAACATATTAACAGCTGTTGAAACATTCATTCCTGTCTCATTACAAAAGATTTCAAAATTCTTTTTATCCACTTCATCTATACGAACACTTAAATTTGCTTGAGCCATTTTTCACCCTCCTTTGTATTACACAGCAACATTATATCACACACTGTCACACACTGTCAATATATTATATGTTGAAAAGTTGGAAATATACACTCTTTTCATAAATTATTGATAATAGTAAAAACTAACGAAACTCAGGGTCTCGTCAGTTTTCATCTTACTTATAGATTTTCCAAATCTCTTCTGCATATTCCGCAATCGTGCGATCACTTGAGAAAAAGCCAGCTTTAGCAATATTAATCGCACATTTTCTAAACCATTCCGATTTATCAACAAATGTTTTGCATGCACGTTCATGGGCATCAGCATAGCCTGCGAAATCTTTCAACAAGAAATATTCATCAACCTTCAACAACTCATAATAAATCTCTTCAAATTCGTCTTTTGGTACCGATTCAAAAAACCCACTAACAAGTTGTTCAATGACCTGTCTAATACGTCTATCATTATGGTAATAATCAAGCGGACGATAACCACCGTGGCGATTATAACCCATGACTTCATCAATTTCTAAACCAAATTGAAACATATTTTCTAACCCAACAGCTTCCGCAATTTCTACATTAGCACCGTCGAGTGTCCCAAGCGTTAACGCTCCGTTTAGCATAAATTTCATATTTCCTGTACCAGATGCCTCTTTCGTCGCAGTTGAAATTTGTTCACTAATATCTGCTGCTGGGAAGATGCTCTCAGCCAAAGATACACGGTAATTTTCTAAAAAGACTACTTTCAATTTATCGTTTGTTTCGGGATCGTTGTTAACTTTGTCAGCAATTACATGAATGAGCTTAATCACTTTCTTAGCAAAGTAATAACCTGGGGCTGCTTTTGCACCAAAGATGAAAGTACGTGGTGGCACATTCAAATCTGGTTCTTCTTTTAAACGATTATATAGATGCATAATATGAAGCGCATTGAGTAGCTGTCGTTTGTAAGCATGAAGCCTTTTAACTTGGATAATGAACATCGAATCTGGATTGACGATAATGCCATTTTCTTTTTCGATCACTTTCGCCAAAATTTCTTTACGCTCTTTTTTAGCAGCAGCTAAGTTTTTTAAAAAGGTTGCATCTTTGCTAAATGGTAGCAATTTTTCTAGTTGGGTTGCATCTTTCATAAAGCTGTTGCCAATGGTTTGTTTTAAAAGATTTGTTAATTGCGGGTTACATTGAAACAGCCAACGCCTGTATGTAATGCCATTGGTTTTGTTATTAAATTTCTCCGGGTAAAGTTGATAGAATAGATACAGTTCACGCCTTTTTAAAATCTCGCTATGTACTGCTGCAACGCCATTGACGCTGTAGCTACCCACAACGCATAAATGTGCCATTTTAACAACATCATCGAAAATGATGGATAAGTTTTCAATGCGTTCAAAATCACCTGGATATTTATCCCACAGTACTTTACAAAAACGTTCATTGATTTCTTCGATAATTTGATAGATCCGTGGTAGTAAGCTCTGAAGTAAGTGAATTGACCATTTTTCCATCGCTTCAGCCAGTATGGTATGATTGGTATAAGCAAATGTTTTAGCCGTTATCTGCCACGCCTCCTCCCATGTCATTTTTTCTTCATCAAGAAGGATGCGCATAAATTCTGGAATCGCCATCGTTGGATGGGTGTCGTTAATATGGAAGGTTACATGCTCATGGAATTGATGTAAGTGATCGTGATCTTTTTTATAGTTTCTGATAATGTTTTGTATACTTGCTGAAACTAAGAAGTACTGTTGTTTTAAACGTAAAATTTTTCCCTCGTCATCATCATCCTCTGGGTATAGTGTATCAGAAATAGCTTCTGTTTCTCGTCGATAAACGTCTAGGTATTTATCTTCTGGTGGTTCGCTCATTTCCGCTGCCCATAATCTTAAGGTATTAATTGTATCCGTCTCGTAACCAATAACGGGAACATCGTAAGGAATGGCAAGCACTTCTTCATAGCTTTTTAATGAAAAGTCTAAACGTCCATCATACTCATTAGGTTCAACTTCACCCCAAAATCGGACTTTCACTGCTTCATCTCGACGCACCTCTTCCCAAACATTACCATTTGCCAACCACTGGTCAGGGCGTTCTGTTTGATAGCCCTCAACAATTTTTTGCTTAAATAAACCATGCTGATAACGAATCCCACAGCCGTGTCCTGGCAGGTCAAGGGTCGCTAAGGAATCTAAGAAACAAGCCGCTAAACGTCCAAGCCCTCCATTTCCAAGTGCGGCATCACTTTCAGCATCTTCAAGTGCGGCAAAATCAATGCCGAATTCATTAAGTCCTTCATTTACAATGTCATAAAGTCCGAGATTTAGTACATTGCTACCGAGTAATCTCCCAATCAAAAATTCAATTGATAAATAATACATTTGCTTTTTGCCTGAAGTACGATTTTTTTCGTTGGTTAGCATCCACTGTTCATCAATGTCATCTTTAATTAACAACCCAAGTCCCTGATATTGTTCTTGCAAAGTCGCATCCGACACACCCTTTCCATAAACCTCTAAAATCTTTTTCTCAAATAATTGCTTAAAATTCTGCTTTGTTATTTTCATGTGTTTAGTACAAGGAACGAAACCTCTCGTCCCTTTACCTCCTAATTTTTAAAAATGTTGAATTTCCTATCATTCTAAACGATAGTTGAAACTGTTAATCTCCACTCGCTATGTTTCGATCACTTAACGTACTTAAATACTTCAATTGTTGGGCGAGTTCTTTACTCAAAGCTTTAGGCGTAAGACGATATTGCCAATTCCCGTTTGCAGTTCCTGGCGTATTCATGCGATAGGATTCGTCTAGCCTTAGCACATCTTGTATTGGAACAATCGCCATCTGAGCAATAGATAAAAACGCCAATCGAATTATATCCCAAGCGATATCCTTACCACTAACATTCAAATACCGTCGCACTTGATCCTGAACCTCAACTGATGAGTTCTCATACCAACCAATGGTCGTATCATTATCATGGGTTCCGGTATATACGATCGCATGATTCGTCTGAAAATTATGTGGCATGTGCTCATTGTGATGCCCAGTATCAAAACCAAATTGAATAACCTTCATACCTGGTAAATCAAATTCATCGCGTAATTTTTCGACTTCAGATGTAATGATGCCCAAATCCTCTGCAATAATAGGCAAATCACCCATTTTATCTTTGATGACCTCGAATAAATCTTTACCCGGACCTGGCATCCACCGCCCTTTCCTTGCTGTTTTAGCGCCATATGGCACTTGCCAATAACTTTCAAAGCCCCTAAAATGATCGATGCGCACAATATCACAAAATTCCAATGCTTTTCCGATACGCTCGATCCACCATGTGTAATCTAGCTCCTTTAATGCATCCCAATTATATAGCGGGTTGCCCCAAAGTTGTCCATCTTCGCTAAAGTAATCAGGTGGTACACCAGCTACTCCTGTTGGATTACCAATCTCATCAAGCATAAATAGAGTTGCATTCGCCCAACAATCAGAAGAATCTAGGGCGACAAAGATCGGAATATCCCCAATGATTTTGATATCATTTTTATTGGCATATGCTTTAAGTCGGGTAAATTGTTTGGCAAAAACAAACTGCAGAAAATGATGATAATCAATTTCTTCTGCTAATTCCTTTTTCCACTTCTCTAATGCTTGTTCTTCTCGTCCCGCAATATCTTCTGGCCAACTTTGCCACACAGCACCATAGTAAAAATCATCAAGTTGTTCTTTCGTCAAATATTCTTTATTAAGACGAGCAAAGGCTTGATAACCTTGTGTATCTTCTAGCTTACTGCGTTCGTTAATAAAGTAAAGCTTGAGTGCCATAAAAAGTGAATAGTCTTCCAGCCAAGCCTTATTTTTTTCAATAAACTGATCGTAGGCTTTCTTTAACAGTGGTGCATCAAGCTGGACAAACCGCTGATAAGCAGTTCTTGTAAATGCGGATTTAAATTTAATGATCGCACCATAGTCTACTTTATCTTCTGGAAACAAAGGAACATCTACCAAATCACTCTTCTTAAGCAACCCCCACTTTACTAACTCTTCTGGACAAATAAGAAGCGGATTCCCAGCAAAAGTCGAAAAACTCTGGTAGGGTGAATCCTTGAACCCTGTCGGATTAAGGGGCAATATTTGCCACAGTTTTTGACCTCCTTCCTTTAAAAAATCGACAAACTCATAAGCATGTTGTCCCAAATCTCCGATCCCATATTTGGAACACAAACTCGTGATATGAAGCAAGATACCACTTTCTCTATTTTCCATATTTCTTAGCTCCTTTGTTTTGTCTTATAAAGTGTATTCAAAATCACACTTTATAAGGTAAAATTATATAACATCCTATGACAGAAAAACAAGCGTTTTTCTTGTGTAACCCATTTCTCATTTTCTGTAACCGTCAACATGTTTGCTGTATAGTAAGTCTGAAATATCTATGAACAGCGGAAAACAACAATGTTAAGCAAAGCAAATATCCTCTTGCTAATTTTTCAGCAAAAAAATGCAGCAGGTGGGGATTTTAGTACCCGCTGCATTTAACAATTATTTTCTTATCCTTTACTTGCGCCTGCTGTAATCCCTTCAATTAAGTATTTCTGCATTGCAATATATAAAATCGTAATTGGTAAAGCAACAAGAACAGCTCCAGCTGCAAACATGGTGTAGTCATTTGTATCAGTTCCAACAATCATATCAAATAGACCTACTGCAAGTGTTTGGTTGGTATCCGCTCTAAGGATCAGTCGTGGGAAGATAAAATCCATCCATGGTGTCATAAAAGCTGTAACCCCTACGAAGGAAACAATTGGCTTGATTAATGGGAAGATGATGTATATAAAAATTTGCAGCTTTGTTGCACCATCAAGCATTGCTGATTCATCTAGCTCCTTAGGAATTGAAGTTAAATAGCCTTTAACTAACCAGGTATTTACCGGAATCTGACCTGCTGAGTAAACAAGGATTAATGCCAGATGTGTGTCTAGTAGTCCAAAGTTTAGGAACAGGACGTACAGCGCCACCATCGCCATGAAACTCGGAAACATTTGCAGGACAAGCATTGTAATTAAAGCAACTTTCTTACCTTTAAACACGTACCTTGAAAAAATGTAGCCCATGCTTGTTGATAAGAAGATAGAGAAAACTGTATGTATTACTGCAATTTTAAGGGTATTCAAATACCAATTTAGATAATTTGTCTCTTCAAATAATGCAATATAATGGCGTAATGTCGGGTTAGCCGGAATTATGGTTGCACTTGCTAGAGTCGTCCCCTGATTAAATGATGACCCAACAATCCAGATAATCGGAACAAGAACAATTAAAGAAATGAGAACTAAAAGCGAATATAGCAATATTGTGATCATAACTTCTTTAATCTTCGCTGCGGTATTTTGAGATGTGTCTCTTTGATTATCCATATTACACTTCCTCCTTAAATGCTTTTGTTCTCGTGAAATTCCAAGCTGACATTGTCCCGATAATCAAGAAGAGGATAATCGACATAACTGAAGCAAGATTGTACAACTGCTCATCCTGTGTCAATTTAAATATCCATGAGATTAGAATATCCGTTTGACCAGCATGGATAAAGTTTGGATTGATTGGGTCTCCCTGTGTCAAAAAGTAAATTAAATTGAAATTGTTAAAGTTAAAAGCAAATGACATGACTAACAATGGCGCTGTTGCAGCTACAACTAATGGTAATGTGATTTTCCAGAATTGTTGACGCTCATTGGCACCATCAATTTCAGCTGCCTCATAAACATCCTTTGAAATAGATGTCATAATTCCTGACATTAAAGCCATGAAATACGGGAATGCTAACCAAATTTGAATAACTAAGATGGTCATTCTTGGTATCCATCGGTTATGTGGATCAGATAACCAGAGGATCGGGTTTTCAATAATACCTCGACTAAGTAAAAATCTACTTAGGGGACCGAAATTTCCATTGAAAATGTTCTGGAAATTTAATTGTGAAATAATAGCAGGCATCGCCCAAGGCAAAATTAAGATGCTGCGCCAAGCTTTCTTAAACTTAACACGCTTATTATTCAAAATAACAGCCTGGAATAGTCCGAAGAAAAACGGAACTACTGTTCCTACTGTTGCAAAAATAATAGTCCAAATAAAGACATGAATAAACGTATGTAGCCATCTGTCACCACCTGGAATGTCGCCTATTGAAAATAAAAATCTAAAGTTGTGGAGACCGGTCCATTCGACCAAATCTCCTGGTGGCATATTGTTAACGTTATAATTTGTAAAGCCGATCATCGCTGCAAAAATAATTGGCATTAAAACAAAGAACATTAACATCAACGCGGCTGGAATCATTACGATATACTCAAAAGATTTTTCCCAAGTCGTTTGAAGCCATTTTTTACTCGTAATAAAAATACCAGTTTCATTAAACTTCTTAGCGGTTTGATAAGCATCCCTAATATTTCCGATCCAAATAACAGCAAATACGAATAATATCAATACAGCAATGATTCCTTGGATCAACAGCATAACCGAATGATCTCCAGGTGTTCTTCCAGCTTCAGTTACTTCAGATAATTTCGTCCCAAGGGTTATCATACCCCAGATTCCTTCACCAAAAAATCCAGCTTCTCTAAACTCAAAAGCACCTGAAAAATAGTTTCCGGTTAACAACTCTACTGCAAATAGGGTAACTTGAATTGCAAGAAAAACAAGTCCTTTCCCATACTGCTTATTATATACTTGACCACTACCCCAAACCAGTGCCGACATCGCTGCTGCGAGGGTTGGCTTCTTCATGGCTACTCACTCTCCTTCTTTCCAACTTTTTCATTTGAACTGCCTTGCAGCCCCGAAATAACATATTTTTTATAAACAACATAAGCCCATAGTGGGATTCCCATATTAAAAATAATCGTCGAGAATGCCGGTGTAATCAATCCGACAATAATCACAATTACAATCGGCAACATTGAAGCAAAAACCATGATATTGAACATTTCTTTGAAAGAAATAAAACTCGAATGCCCAAACTTCAATAACATCGAAAGCACTGTAAGACCAAAAATATAAATATAAAACGTTAAAATTCCTGTCTGATAAATGCCGAGTACAAAAGGCACAATTAACATTCCTCTTAACGCCTCTGCAATCCTACTGAACAAAACTTCGTAGCCATTATCCAGGTTTTGTAAATATCCAAAATTCAGCCCTTCAAGGATTTGGTACGATAATACATAGTCTTGCTCCTGGGCAACAAAAATGAAGTGCTGTTCCATGAAAATAATCCCGTTGATAACATCAGCATCAGTATGGTTAAAGTAAATACTGACATCTTCGCCTATCATAAAGCTTTCCGCTTCATTACAAATTAAGGTTACATTGGCGATATAACAGTCTTCTGGTAGACTTTGTAAGAGCTGCGCTTGCTCCTCGTCATCAAGTTCCCACATTTGCGTGTCGAAGCGGTAGGGCTGTGTTCCAAAGAAACGAATCGTGAAAGGGGTCATCTGGAGAATACCAAGGAGGATTGCGGTCAAAGCTGTCACCAAAAGTGGGGTTTTTCTTAATTCGTAGACAGCTTTGGCACTATATATCGCACGAATCATTTGTTTTACTTTCATCGATTCTTCTCCTCTTGCCCCGGCTAAACCTAAATTGTGTATATCCGCGCTTCAAATGGTCTTAGTTCCAGTTTATTCGTGGTGTGATGTGAAATTCCCTGATAATTGGATAATTTTAGATTATTTGCTGCTACGCTCAGTGTTTCTAGATTGATTTGCTGGGTTTTATTTGTCATGTTAGATATGATGATTGCTTTTTTGGTGTTTAACATTCTTGTATATGCGTAAATTGCCGGATGATCTTCAGCGATCAAGTCGTATGTTCCATAGATGTATAGGTCATCTGATTTTCTGAGCTTGATCATTTCTTTGTAGAAGTTGAGGATTGAATCAGGATCTTTTTTTTGCATGGCGACGTTGATCTGCTTATAGTTTGGATTTACCCCGAGCCATGGTTTCCCAGTTGAGAAGCCAGCATATTCGCTTGTATCCCATTGCATCGGTGTACGGCTGTTCCCGCGTGAGGTTGCCCACACGATCGCCATGGCTTCGGCATGGGTCACGCCCCTTTGGATTTGGGCGTTATAGAGTCCACTAGTTTGAACATCACCATACTCTTCTACAGTTTCGAATTTTATATTCGTCATCCCGATTTCTTGTCCTTGATAGATAAATGGTGTCCCTTGCATAAAGAAATACATCAACGCAAGCGCTTTAGCACTTTCCTTCCATAAGTCGCCTTCATCACCTAAAGTAGAAACAACGCGCATCAAATCGTGATTTTCGATGTAAAGTGCATTCCAACCTACACCTTCTAATCCCTTTTGCCATTTCGTTAAAATCTGCTTTAATCTTGGGATATTATTGGCTTGAACGTTGTCTTTCCAAAGGTTAAAAAGCTCAAATTGAAAAACCATATTAAACTTCCCAAGTTCTTCGCCAACCCACAAATCAGCATCCTCAATTTTAACACCGTTCGCCTCTCCAACTGTCATTATATCATATTTCGCAAATGTTTGCTCCTTTAATTCTTGTAAAAATGACTGAATACCATCAACATTCATATGCTTATCCCACGAAGGAACATATTTCAGTCCATCAGGGTTTGGCATATCGACAAGACCATCTTCTTTTTTTATATGACTAATTGCATCAACCCTAAACCCATCGATTCCCTTTTCAAGCCACCAGTTTACCATATTATACAATGCATGACGCACTTCCAAATTTTCCCAATTTAAATCTGGTTGTTTCTTTGAGAAAAGATGCATGTAATATTGCTGAGTAACCTCATCATACTCCCATACTGAGCCGTTAAAGATGCTTTCCCAGTTATTTGGCTCAGCGTCACCTTTTGCATCCCGCCAAATATACCAATCACGCTTTGGATTGTCAAGTGAGACCCGTGACTCAATAAACCATGGATGCTCATCGCTTGTATGGTTGATAACGAGATCTGCAATAATTTTCATGCCTCTTTTATGAGCTTCTTCAAGTAACTCATCAAAATCTGCCATTGTTCCAAATTCATCCATAATATCTTGATAATCGCTAATATCATACCCGCAGTCATCATTGGGCGATTTATAAAATGGAGAAATCCAAATCACATCAATCCCTAAATCTTTTAAATAGTCCAGCTTCGATGTGATCCCCATCAGATCACCAATTCCATCTCCATTTGAATCCATGAAACTTCGTGGATATACTTGATAAGCGATCGTTTCTTTCCACCATATTTTCGTCATTTTTCATACATCCTCGCTGCTTCATTTTTCATTTATTACACATATATTTCTTTTAGAAAACGGCTTCTATTGCTAGAAGCCGTTTGCGACTAATATATTTAATATTCTGTTATTTCTTAGTTATCAGCTAAAGCTCTTGCTGCTTCATACTCCTCCATTGCATTTGCAACTGCTTCTTCTGGTGTTAATAATCCTTCCCATACTGCTGTATACATTGTACCTGCTGGATCCCAGAAATGCCCCATTTCAGGAATAGCTGGCATTGGATGTGAATATTCAGTTTGTGCGAAGACTCCTGTCAAGAATGGGTCTTCTGCAAGTCCGCTAACACCCGATATATCAATTAATGCTGGAATCGCTCCTACTTCATCAAAAAGAATTTGTAACCCTTCATCAGACATCATGAATTCTAAAACTCCTCGTGCTAAGTCTGGATGATTAGTATCTGCACTAATTGCAGCAACATTGTTTCCTGAGAATGTGATTGGTCTGTTTCCATTAATCGTTGGAAGTCTTGTAATCCCCCAATCAAAAGCACCATCATCTCGAATGTCAGAGATTGACCATGGTCCTGTAATAATGTAAGGAACCTCTCCAGCAACGAAGGCACCATGAACAGTATCCCAATTTAAATCGCCAGCAGGAACAGGTAAAATTTCTGTTAAACTTGAGAGAAATTCAAGACCTTCAAGTGCTTCAGGTGTATCAAAGTTAATTGCATCCGGATCATCATGAGTTGGACCGAATAATTCAAAACCAAATGCTGTTAAGAAAGAATGATTGAAGAATGCATTTCCAGCTTCCCAACGAATAATAAATTGATTGTTAGCTGGATCGTTGAATTCCTCTGCCTGCTCAATGATTTCTTCCCAAGATTCTGCAACCGTTAAGCCATGCTCTT
>Ga0123355_10003494_pt1 | contig 22542 bp, 18 predicted proteins | sample TergutEmb28metaG_3_FD_89872 | JGI IMG/M metagenome (GOLD analysis project Ga0123355, IMG submission 89872) | Embiratermes neotenicus P1 segment gut microbial communities from Petit-Saut dam, French Guiana - Emb289 P1 | ecosystem: Host-associated > Arthropoda: Insects > Digestive system > Gut ... | reverse complement strand
TTAATTCCCGACGGTTATTTTTTTCTTTACAATTTTTTTTTAAGGGAAAAATTGTTAATAAAAACCCAAATAACATTAACCTAAAAGGGAAAAATTTTAAATGGTTTCAAAACCCCCCCCCCCCCATTTCTTCCATATTATGATGAAATATAAAATATAAAATAATCACTTAAAGACAAACTGACCGAATAATCTCTGCTATTCTACATAAACAGAAGTGGTTATGTCAGTATATGCTTTAGGTACTGTATAAAAAATGTAAATCAGTCCCATTACAGGCCTGGAGTGGCCCAGAGGGTTCCAGGAAGTTAAGGCTCCCAGATTTCGTGACAACGACACAGGATGGTGGTAAAGTTGTCAGCCTTATGCACCGGCCGCCTTTACCCCCAGGAAATACTCCTGGTACTCATTTCTGTTAGAGGCTGATTCGACCCCAGGGCCATTGTGCGATCGGAAGGATTTTATGTCAATGAAAAATCCACTGACACCTGCTGGGATCGAACCAGTGACCTTCCGATTTGTAACACAGCACCTTAACCACTGTGTTACCGCGGGCTTTAGGTACTGTATACTGCCCAAAAATGCATATGTATCTTACCACCAAACATTCTGCCTACCATTTCGCAGTTGTTCATAGCATTAAGTTTGTTAAGAAAGGAGAAACAAACACTAAAAACTGCACAACATTAAAAATTCTATTATAAAATATTAAATAAATCGTTGATGCAGGCAAGGGCCTTGCTGTGTTTTGAAACGTTTCTTAGTTGCACGTCTTTGGGTGTTGAATTATTTTTTTTTGTCACAGTGTGAATTTTTTTTTTTTTTGGGAAAAAAGGGGCATAAATTATTGTATATCTCAAAATCTGATCTTCGTCAATTTACTGCTGGTACACCGTCCTAAAGGCAACAGGAGGTCTCACGCTGTGACTCTTTCATTTGCCACGTTACAGCAGTAACACCAATTGCCTCTCTTTCATCCGAACAATGTTGAAGTGCCTTCTATCACGCCTCTACACTGCCATCTTGCGTCATGCTAAGGAGTGAAAGTGACTGTGATTACAAATGCCAGGCAAGTTATATGAAATAAGCAAATTTGGTTTAGGTGATGTTATATGACAATAAGTAGTGGCTCGAGTGTGTGCTGTCCTTGCTCCTGGCGGATCTAATTCGAATCCATTCGCGGTCAAGGATTTCTTATTCCAAATTAACAATGTAAAATGTAAAGCATTCCCGTTACAGGCCCGGAGGGGTCCAGAGGTTTCCAGGAAATTAAGGTTCCCAGATTTCGTGACAACGGCACAGGCTGGTGGTAAGTTGTCAGCCTTATGCACCGGCCGCCTTTACCCCCAGGAAATACTCCTGGTATTCATTTCTCTTAGAGGCTGATTTGACCTTAGGGCCATAGTGCGATCGGAACGATTTAATGTCAGTGACACCAGCTGGGATCGAACCAGCGACCTTCCGATTTGTAGCACAGCACCTTAACCAGTGTGCCACCGCGGTCCCCAAATTAGCAATGTAGCAGGTTTAAATTCGTAATCCGACCCCACAACGTATTATACAATACATATTTGTAACTGATATGTTCCTTTTTCCTACTGCGGCTCTAACAGAAGACAGCCACAGATAAGTGTGAAATTTATTGTATAATCTTGCCCGAATGTGTGATATCCACGGCTGTTTAAAAGTGCAAACACCGCAGTATTTTTTTGGACTCGATTCTCATCCTCATATCCAATTGCTTTTAGGCGCTTTCTCAAAACGATTGCCAGAAGCGACTGTTGTCTTTGTGTGTCCGGCTGGAATTAAATACTCGCAATGGACGGATTTTTGTGAAATTTATTATTTATGACTTTCACTAAAAATTTGTTCATACTTCCCAATTTTCTTTAAAATCAAGCAAAAACAGATTCTTCACATTATGACCTACGTATATTCATGATGTCTTCCATGATTGCCTCTTGCACAATGTGTACCGGGTCTTTCCCTGGGGTAAAGAGCGGCCGGGGCGTGACGCTGACTTCTCACCCCCTTCTAGTACCGTAGTCAAGAAAGAGTAGAGCTATACCTTTACTCCCTCTATGGGCCTACGGCCTGTACAGAGCCTCAGTGCCTGTACAAGGGTGCACTTTACCTTTACCTTACCTTGCATGATTGGTCTTCGTATTTGAGACACTGTGTTCGCTGTTACGTACGCCTTGGTGACGAAGAACGAGTTGAGCATGGAGCATCGATTATGATAGACGGTGAATGTAGTTTTTCTGTGTTTAAGGAATATCGATTGTAAATATCCTCATTTACACATCTGGATTATTATCTATGTATATCAGTTGCTAAGATGTGGAGAAATCTTACAGCGTGTGTTGAAATGCCCATTGTTATTCCGGAAAGTATTCACAAATTTAACGTCTGTATCAAATAACGGTTTAAACACGACTGAAGGGGGTCCCATTACGGGCATTTACTAACTTCTATAAGTACTTGAGGAAATTATCATTCTTTACTTTGACTATTGTGGATGTAAGGAGTTGGTTACAGTATTTTGTGATAATCGTGGGCGAAGAAGGAACAGGCTACTACGGCTTTTTGTTTACAACGATGAATTATGAGCAATTACAGAACAAACAGGGCGCTCCCACGAAAGTGAAAAGCACCTATTATCCTCTTCATGTCTGTCTGTCCTCTGCTTGCTTGTCTGTCCTATCAACGCGGCTCCAATTGAACAAATTTCAATGAATTTTTATACTGGGGACTTTACGAATATCTGTCGAGAAACTCCAAATTTTGTTGAAATTGGACAAAATTATGAGATATTTTACATAAAGATATGAATAAGTTCTGTTCTTGCCGGCGACACAAATTCGCCATAAAAGCATTTTTGTGCAGCACAATATTGTAACAGTGTTGACACTGACAAGTACCTCAACAATACACAGATAACTCACTGTTACTCTTCCATTGCAAAAATGTTACCTTACACTATATTGCCTATCTTATTTCAAGAGATATTTTTTTTTACTGTCCGAAATGTTTCGGCTTCACACACATCTACACGTACATAAATAATTTGGTTGGTATATTTTCAAGCCCATTATGTTTGGGAAACTAAGAATGATATTAATGTTATCCCTGAAGATGGCGGTGAAGACGAAATATGTTGGGATGTAAATAAACGTCTCGTGCAAAAAATGTTGGTTATGTTACTTCATTAACCTGGTGTGCACGGTGACAGAATACTGAATAAGTGAGATTTATGCGCTTGCGTTCGTGAGGATTTAATCAGGTAGGGATCATGCCTTTAGAGTCTCTGAAGTATTGCATCTGCAGTACTGGCTGCAAAGCCTAACCACGTCCTGTTAGCACAGTAAAATATACTTTTCGATATATTTACAACAACACTGCCGATGGTTACTTCACAAACAGTCACTCTTTCCAACATTATATTTCCTACTGTAGACAACGTACTTTCACTCTTGGCTATCCACTCATGAAGTCTTCCTTTGCCATAATTCATCCACACTATATCCATATATTGCTGTCCTTCCTCTGTTAGATAATCCATTCATTCAGTACTTCCTCTGTGTAGCTAATTAACGACATTTTCAGAATTCAGTCTCACGAAAGGAGTCCTACCTGAGAAGCTACCTGTTGTTCAGTTTGTCATAAAAATCGCCCCCTTAATGGAAACCATATGTTCATTAGCTCATTAGCTAGAATGCCCCGCCAGCTAAATCTAGGCCACTTCCTTCGTTATTACACGTTACGAATGCATTTCAACAACTGTTAATCTCTTATTTATATCTAAGTAATCGAAACCGTCTCTTCGTGGGTGCAACCATTCCGTGGGATAAAGCGGCCGTAGCGTGAAGCTGACCACTCACCTCTATCTAGCTCTGAAGCTAATAATGCGTGTAGTTACTTTCATAGTTCTCCAAATGCTGTCATGGTGAAGAACTGAATTAAACGTGGAAACAAATAATTTAATGTTCTCTTGGTGCGTCAGATATTTTAGTGGCAGCGATAGATTTCACTGGCATGTAGTCCTTTCACTGACGGACAAAACATACGCTGTATTCACATCTTTCTATTGTAGTACAGATACTGGAAGGCAGCCAGGTAATTGTGGTTTGCGGAATGTTTTTACGAACGTAGGGTTCGTTTTGCTCTCAGCTTCTCTTTGTCCTTCATGCAGTTCCGTTTATAAGTTTAACGAATGCGCACCGGCACTCCATAATTCGGGTGATCAAATCAAGAGAATGAGATTGGCTGGTCACGTGGCACGTATGGAGGACAGGAGTGGAGCATACGGGGTTTTGGTGGAGAGAGAGAGAGACAGACCTGTTGGAAAAATACCACATGGAAGACCCAGATGTAGAAGGGAGGATAATATTACAATGGATTGTTAAGATGTGGAATGGGAAGGCGTGAATTAAGATCACTTCGCTTCAGGATAAGGAAAGGTGGCGGGCGCTTGCTAATGTGGTAATAAACCTTCGATTTCCATAAAATTCGGGAAATTTCTTGACTGAGGACCTGTTAGTTTCTCAGGAAGGAATCTGCTCCATGGAGTTAGTACCAATGCTGTTCAAGAAAGTTTCTTTTCTAGTGTGAAGGTGGTAAATGAGTGAATTAATGCTTAATGAATGGAAAGTTTACGTATATGTTGTGATGTCACATTTCACTTAAACACACATAGAATTATTTTATGTAAGTCCAAGCATAAATGGTGTACGTAAGTGGTGAGAGATCTGACACGCTTACAGTGACGAATGTTAACAGAAAGTTCTTCTGCGATGTGCAGTGTAGTTTGTTAAATACAAACCAGCATGGTGAAGGAGCCTGGATGTAGCAGATCCCTCCGAAACGTTGGTAATTACTTGCCTAACTAAATGTGGTCATTGCCCGAAAGGCCATCCTCTCAAGTGTTTTGAGGTTTAATGCACAATGCGACAAGGTACTTCCTTTCTGTTGGAGATTTCCTAAACCCTCTTTCAACTCTTACGCATATAAAATATTCTACCTACACTGTAAAGGAGTAGAGGTAGCCCAGAAATTTGCCGTTAAAATTGACTACCTTAAGGGCTGCATGATCCGGCGTTCGAATCTCATCAACAAAGAGATTTTTTTCTTCTCCAAACGTCCACAACAGCTCCGGGGCCCACGTAATCTCCTAGTCAATGAATACCGGGGACCCTTCCCCAGGGCTAAAGCATCCGGTGAATGTGACTGCCGGCACACCTCGATCTAGCGACAAGGTAAAGGCATTATAGATCTTCTTTGCAAGCACGGAGTCAATTTTAGCCTCTACATTCACATCTGCCTTTAACTAGATGTAGTAAAGAGAATTAAATTAATATAGATGAAACTTTTATACTTCGTAATCTCTTAAAGAAACTCTGATAATAAATTTCCCCCCTGTTAAGAATACAATCCAGTTTGGTACTTGCATGTACCCTTTAGGTGGAGTAAATTCCTCAACAAAATCAGTGTTTCAAACTGTTCATGGGCGTGATTATTACTACTGGCTTCACTTGGAAAAGGGAGATGAAATTTTAGTGGGCGAACAGTAATCAACTGCTTTACCGAATCGGCAACCGCGTTCACCATCCTGCTGACGTGTTCTATTCAAAGATGGCAGCACAATAACCGTACTAGCGTTTTGTACTTCGTACATGCATCCAGACCACTGCAGCGTGGATTGCCTACCGTGGTCCCAGCTGTCGCCAACTTAACATAGAGAAATGTGGCTATGCAGTCGGAGAATGTAAAGCCGTATGGGATATTCCTCTGAAAGTTTCGGTAGTTATTACCGATATAGCATAACAACACAGAAGATCGTAATCTGTTACATATCTACATAATATTTAACATACTAAAGGCTGTACGTAAGAACATTATCATCTGAAATGTGGCATCGTGTAGCATGGTAGAATGATAACCACTGTTGCGTCCATCATCAGTGGGACTTGTTCGTCAAATAATCGACAAACTTACGTCATGATACACACGACCACGACGGTGCATCTACAAATCTGTGAGTTGGTAATCCGTGAAGAGCGGGGAGGAGTTAGGCTGTGGTCACAAGAGATGCGAATTCAAGCGATTCCCGGTTGTGCGAATTGCTGCGGTTTGTAGTGAATGCAACAAACGATGGCTAATAGTGGGGCGACCGTATGCGACGAACTCTGGAGATTCCGCACGACGTCGTTCGAGAGCAGTCATAGCTTTGAAGTTTATTTTTCTTTGATCTGAACTCTTTCACCCAACGATCAATGGTGTCAAGTCATTGCACCCGTTTTGTTAAGAAAAAGCCTATGGTATTAGCCTGAAGTACTGAATAACTTGTGTGGCTGCTTCAGGAGATCCAGGAACAATTGCACATAGTCCCTCATCATGCTCTCTTTATGAGCAAATCATTCATCCAAAATGGTGTGTATACTTTCGAAAGTAATTATTTGTAAGGGTTGTTTTCTGGGAGAAGAATAAACTTCAATCTACATAGACGATCACTCTCTGCTGCGGACTTGTGTACAAGTGCAGCCGTAATGAGAGTGTCTACGGAGATCACACGGTTACGTTCGAATGCAGCCATACATATCCACACGAACGGAAATTACATCCAATGTGACCAACGTCTTCGATATGTTGCGTCATATCCGTACGTGTAACACGGTGCGTACATGATCTGTGTTGCGTACCGTGTCGGTATTCACGTCAGATTCGAGCTGTTGACTGCGTAAGGAAATGTGTGGCATTAATGTTACGTAGTGGATTTCGTTTTGGTTTCTAGCAAATGAGTGTTGTAGGTATCATGTTATGTATCAGCTGCCTTTCAGGGTCCATGATATGTACCTTGTTCTAATTATGAACAGTCGTATATCTTGATTGAACGGGTATCAAACGTGTGTACTTCGTTGCAGTATGTAAAATGCCAAGTTCGCTCCTGTTTGCAATAAACAATGAGGGGCGCGTGTTTGGGCTGTCAACTACAGGGACAAAGTGGCGGGAGTTTGTGTATCTTGGGTTGGAATTCAAACATTTGTCTGCAGTTCCACATTTTATGTGGGCAGTTGGTGGAGACAGACAAGTATATGTCCATGTCCATGGTCTCGATATTCCCATCCGTATTAAGGAAGAGGCCTACGAAAATGAGGTAATGTTCAGGAGAAAAAGTACCATGAGTAGAATAATTCGTGTATCTTTAGTACGTGAGAATATTGGAGGCAAAAATTCTCTTTCTTGTGAGGAACCGTAAACTATTGTGAATTCAGCAGTACCTCAGAACACAGTAAGAAAAGCATCATTAACAATTAAAAAGGCAAACACTATTCTGTGGTTGTGTACATAAGATGGGATCCTTTGGACTGTCAGTGCTGCCAACGTCTGTAATGGATGTGACAGGCTTATAGCTTATAAGTCTTTTTATGTGTGAGTAAAATGAAAACTTATTGCAAAACTTCTCTTAGTATCTGTCAGTAATGTGCAAACTAAAACTTTATCGTTACTGCTTCTAGTAATTTTTCCTGAACTCTGTTACCTGTGAAGGCCGCATGTAGATGCTGCACCAAGATAACCATCTTGACCATTTGGTTGTGACCACTGGAATTTTAAAGAATGTCGCTGACTTGTTGTTGACTACCCCAAGAAGCCTAGAATCCTTCCCTAATATTTTGTCATGACCCTTCTAATTCCCAGAAAAACTGTTGTTATCATCTCTTATCATGGCTGTGAGGAAGTTCTCATGATGGTTAGCACCATGATCATTCCCCCCAGCCAATCAGACCATGATCACCTACTCACACTCCACTACCAGACCTATGAAGGTCCCTCCAGTACATCCACCCTGAAGATAAAGCTGCAGTGGTAGAATGTTGCAAACTGATTTCATCATTGTGGTCAAATCTTGAAAGTAAATCAAATGTGTTAAAATAATTTTTTTTCCCCCTCTAAATCTTGGTTTGGTAGATTTGCTTTAATTATTCTGTGTAAATTCTATATTTGAATTATATTGTATCACATTGCATAAGGAGGTACTTATTTTGCAATATCAGAATTTTTTTTTTTGCAGCGTTGGCTTCCTATAGAAGGATTTAGTGGACGCCTTCTTCCAACTGATAGATTTCATTATTCTAGTCAAGATGGGACTCGTGATCGTGGTTTGGATAAGATCCGATTGCCATCCATGGCATGGCAATGGGAAGGTGACTGGCATCTGGAAACAACACTTGATGGATCGCCATTAGATCATGATGTAAGTTTCCTTTGCATGTGTCAGAGAATGGTTTTGGTATTGAAATGTTGCACCCATTAAATTTTGTTGATGTTAAATTTATCCCCAAATATTGCAACAATTAAAATACATAGATTGGAATGCTTTAGGCATGTTGTAAGAATGGATGGTGAGAGGACAGTAGTGAAGTTTCTGCAAAGCAAACCAGGAGAACAGAGGAAAAAGGAGGACCTCGATTAAGGTGGTTGGGTGACGCTGAATTGGACTTGAGGGGTATGGGTGGAAAAATATGGAGAACAAGAGCTTAGGACAGAATAGAATGGGCATCTGTCATGGTGGAAGCTAAAGGGTTGTTGTGCTAAAGAAGAAGAAGAAGAGATTATAAATTTTTATCACTAGCAGCATAATGACATTTGGTAGACTTAAATGTATGTAGATGATCCCTTAATTGAGAGGTCTATCCAGAAAAACATGAGGATTATGTTACATATGTTATAGTGACATATTGTGAACTAGGAATTTTGTGCCTGGTGATATCATCTCTTGATCTCCAATTTTGAAAAACAATATGCACCAAAATGGCTTTCATTGATTATACAGCATTTAATCCAGCACATGCACAATTAATGATAAGCAATCATTTTTCGTTTTACAGTGTACCTTCTACACAAAGGAATAACAGTGATGGCAAATTCAGTTACAGATGTGCGTGTGTAGAGTCAAAAAATACTATGTTTTCGATTAAAATTGTTAAAAGTATTTAAAATACGGAATAATTACAAGCACTTTTCTTATAAATGTTTTACATTTCTTGTAAATATCTGTTCATCATTGCAGACAAACAACTATATAAATAGGTCATTTTCATTCTGGGGAATTGTCCATGTATTGTCAGCAGGTGCTTACACCAAGGTGGAATACTGTGTACTGTCATTGACATTTTCATTTGCCACAATGCTGTGATTGAATTTTTCCTGGCTGTAAACATTATTGACCAAGTTGCATGTGTTTGTGGAGATGTCTGTATGGGTGGCAGTAGTATGCTGAGTTGTGAGAAACATTTCAAAGATGGCAATGTAGAAAATACTGCTGTGCCTTGCAGCTTTTGGCCAAGAACTGTCAGCGTGGAATGCAGCAAGCAGAAAGTTGATGTCCTCATCAAATATGACTGAAGAGTAATTGTTAGATCATGGAACAATGTGGAATTGTACATAATACCATGCAGGAGATGGTACACTACACTGCACACATTTTGTTACTTTTCAGTTCAGGATATTTTATCTTCTGTTTATCCAAAAATACAAAGATTTACAATATAGTGAACTATAATTTTGTCTTTTGTTTTGTATGGGTGTGACACTTGGTGTCTCACATTAAGGGAAGTATGTATGGTATTTGAGTTCATGTCCGCAGTGCCGAGGAAGCTACACAGGCCTAAGAGGGAGTAACAGGGGGCTGGAAAAAAAGTTGCTTAATGAGTTGTTTCATGTCTCTTACTCCATCAGCTGTCACTGCTGAATGTTAGTAGGGTGACAGAGTCATTGATGACATGGGCGGGACATGTGGCATGCATAGAGGAGAAGAGAAATGCATGTCCAGGGTTTTGGAGGGAAAACTGAAGGAGAGAAGCCACTTGGAAGACCCAAGCCTAGACACAAATACAACATTTATATATATCTTAAAGAAATAAATTGGCAAGGGACTGGATTTATTGGGCGTGGGATAGGAAAAAGTGGTGGACTCATGTGAATATGGTAACAGACAGACCTTTGGATTCCATGAAATAAGGGGAATTTCTTAACAAACTGAGAATTAAGATTTCCTAAAGAAGGACTCTGCTGCGTGTCATTTGACAGTTTGCTAGTTATTTGGTTATGTCAAGGAGTGTAGTCATTGAGGTGCTTTGTACAGGATTTAAAAAGTGTCAAAATTAAGTGTAGTTGTCTTTAATCTGTGACATACTTATTTTTTCAGGGTTGGACATATGCTGTGGATTTTCCAGCCACATATTATCCGAAGAAACAGTGGAAGTCATGTGTGAGACGTAGGAAGTGGATTCGATATCGCCGCTATAGTGCTTTGAACTCGTGGTGTGCTATTGCACCTTTGCATAAAGATCCAACACAGGTACATTTATTTAGATAATTATGCATGAAGGAGTGTTTATATTGAATACTTGGATATTTATGTCTGTAGATTAGTGAAGTAATAGGTCAGTGTGTTAATGCATTTTGATGTAACATTTGTGGTGTGCCATAGGTCATTAAGATTATGATTTTTCTGGGATGTAGTGCTGTGTAGTTCAGAAGAATGTCTACCCTGTAGGTGGTCGCATCACATTCCTCCAAATTGCTGGTACCCATGTACTAGACTAATTGGCATTGCACCTTTCACCAGCATGAGAACTTCATATAGCATACTATAGATAATAATCATAAAGAAATTGTATAAATACTTAGGAGCAGATAGCTGCATTATTTTTTTAGGAGTTGGGATAAATTTGACCCCTTTCAGGTGAGCGCCAAAGGGTTTTGACTGTGAATTACTCACTTAGTATACTGCTGTTATGTTAACACTGGAGTGTATTTTTAAATGATATACAGTAGAGTTCCTTTAATCTGGATGCAAATACATCTGAATTCCTGATACTTTGGCAGTTTAAGATGATCGTCCCAAGTTAAAGAATTTTGGCGTTCATAATGTCCAGTATGTTTACTGATCCTGTGAATTTATAGAGTGTTACCTGAACTTGATTGAGCCCATTGAGATATGTTGGCTTCCAAAGATCCCAAAATGAGTAGAAAGGTGCTGCTGGCAAGAGGAATTATTTAATGTGAAAGGGGACCCTGATGCCTTGGACAAGCAGCTGAAGGAGATAGATATCCAGATGGAATTCAACTTTGATTAGTTGTGCAGCTCAAATAAAGGAACAGTAAAAGAAATTATCTATAGGAACTGAGGCCACTGTAGGTACTGCTTGATAATCTGGAATAGTTGTACTATATATATATCTTTTGAGTATAAATTGAAGTATGTGTGTTATTGAAAAATATATGTCTGACATCTGCTAAAACAGAAGTTTGACAAAGTGTTTGCAGAATTTACTACTGTTCTGCTACAGGGGTGCATAAATCCTGGTTACCAGGTCACCATGGTCACTAAATTTTGTACAGTTGTAATTAATATTTGTGGGGCCTCAGTAGGGCAGTTGATTCATGTCACTCTTTTGATACTTAGAATTTTGAGGTGGCTGCCAGATTTTGGGAATTTGTGCACTACTGCTCTCTTCTGTCATGGTAGTTAACTTTATAAAGGTGCAAGCATGAAATTCTTGCATGCCCAAGTGGGTCTGTAGGAATTTTTTCAGCACTGATTTGCTGTGTTTGTTTCTTTGTCTTGTACTTCCCAGGGTTTGTTCAGCGAGTACTGAATTGTGCTAGACATTTCTTCTAAGTAGCTTCTTTCACATACTTGGGCCATTGCTAGACATGAATGAAGTTTCTGTATGAGCTAGTTTTGCAGTGTGTGAGGAGAAAATAACAGCTTTTGACTGTTTTGTTGTTCACTTGTTTTGCTCCATCCATCTTTCCTTCCTTCCTTCCTGACATCTCTCATGTCCTTTCTACCTGCTGCCCTACCTCCCTCCTTCCCTCCCTTTTTAACCTTATTTCAGTTGGAATCTTCATATTTTCAATACTTCATAATTTCTCATTGACCCAGACCTCAGTGTGTGAAGTCATTAATTTGAAAGATTGCACACCATAAAGCATGATATGGCATATAATTAGACGTGTAAGTTCAGACGTGTGGCCAAAATCTTGAAATTCAGGTTCACATTCTTTACCTAACGTGTAACTTTGTTGGGGGCATTATTTGTCCAGATTAGTTCTGGGGACTCATCTTCTGTTGTATCTTCATCGTGTGGTTCTTCAGCCTCGCAGGTCATGGCATCTTCTGTTGTTGGTATCTGTTCTCACATTGATCTTCCCAATGTTGCTGTGAGTGCCATCATTTTTATGTTTTATGCGATGCATACTAACCCCATAAATAAATTACAGTGATGATTTTATGTTTCTCCTGCAACATTAAAAACTTCTGCCTTGTACTATATGACTATTTATGTGTTGATTTTTAGAATAAATGGTGATTATTTTCCTAAACAGCAGTTGGTCTTTCTGATGATGATTCATTGTATATTCCATGAAGCAGGAACTGAATTGTAAAACATTACTTAAGCTTTAGAGAGTTTGTCAATTTTCAGCTCTGGATCAATTTGCATCTTTCAGCTAAAGTGTATGGAACATCAGGAATATCAGAGCAGCAACTAGTTTCACTATCTGATTGACCATAACGACTCAACTTTTGGGCAAGTAAGGGCTGGTTTCAAACCCCAGCATTTCTGTGATCAAATGTGTAGTTGTCTGCAAAAGATGAGTTCTTACAATTTTAGATTTTAGAGGTGCCTTAACACGATTGTATTTATGGACACAAAATTTAATGTTGGGTTCATAAATTTTATAGAGGGAGGTAAATAATATCAGAATGACCTTGAGTGCAAGTTTTTGTGTAAAATGGCCATTATTATTATTATTATCATTGGATTTTTAACCTTTATTTTCCTATGAGGCTGTATGTGTTGGGCTCTAAGATATCCTAGTAAATGGCTTAGCATGCCATATGCTGGTCGCTGTGTGTTTACTTGGTAGCAGTTTACATGTCCACACTAAGCCAGAAAAACTCAGGCCTTCATGAGGTACAGTAGGCACTTAAATTTGTCTTCTGAAGGTTAGCCATAGTATGAATGATTTTACAAATTTAAATAATGCTGCCCAATATAAAATGTCATAGAACATCCACTGTGTGATTCTCAAGTTGTTACATGTGAGTGGACAGAATAACATGTTGAAGCTAATAGGTGCAGTTTTTCAATAATTTAAAATGTACCAGCAAAGCTTATCTTTTTTTTTAATACTATCTGGGAAGGGTTGGGTGCTTTACATGATTTTTACATGGGATTGGTTGGAATTAAAAGGCCAGGGTTAAATAGTTACATTTTTTCACTACTGTCACTGCCAGAGGGGGAAGATGATCACTACTGCTGTTGAGTATGTAGATAAAGAATGCATGTGGCTTCATCTGTACTGCTGTGTTCATTTTTGTGTTTTAGAAGAGGAAAAACCTAGGTTAAGAATGCATGGGGCTATTCTTGTTCTCCTTCTATACACTTTCTGTAATGGTTAAATGGATAGGCAGATTTATAAAGTTGGTCTGGCTGTCCGTCACAGACCAGAAAGCACATTTAGTCTGAAAGAACATACTCTGATTCATGCTGCTATAACTGCTATTCTAATTCATGTATTTCTGTCAAACTTCAAGTGGGTTCTCAATAAATTGCCTACTGGTGATGTTGCTTAAAGTGGCTACCTGTTGAGAGATAGACCATGGAAGAGGAGCAAATGTGCCTGGTGTCTTTGCTTTGTTTTTCTTTGCTTTCCTGTCCTCTTCTGCCATTTTGGTATAGCCTCTCCTAGTTGTAGAGTGACACTGCATGCTTATGTACTTTTATAATTTCAATACTTAACCCTTTAATGCCGAACAGCCACTAAAGTGGCTGCGCAGTGGGCCCTTTAAATAGCTGAACGGCCACTAAAGTGGCCGTGCAGTGAGCCCTTTAAATAGCCGAACGGCCACTAAATTCCGGCATCAAAGGGTTAAATGTGCTTGAACATGATCAGAAAGGGTTGAAACTTGTAACAAGTTGTTGTATTTTAATAAGAAAATATGATTGTGCTGATTGGATGAGCAGTTTTATTTGCTGTGTATGCTTGTTGCTAAAGCACAAGGGGATATCATTTCTGGAGATGATACAGTGTATTTTTCGAGTACCTGCAAGTGTACAGGCTTCCCTGAATATCTGTTTGGGTATTGCTGTTCTGTTGCTGTGTTCTTCAGCAGTACAACACTCAGATGTAACTGAGGGGATCTTCTCAGCGGCCCACTCTGTAAAGCTGTCTTAATGTCGTGATGGTGCTTCATAGAAGGTTTTTTGCAGCAGTAGTTTTGATTGGGTTTTTAAACTTTTTGAAAATCTACAATTAGTGGGACTCTGTTCCACTGTTGTTAATGTTTAATGAAGTAGAGAGTAAAATAATTTCTGTGTAGTGTGAGATTTGTAATAGCTTTGGAACTTGGTATCTGTAATAAGTAAAAACAAAGTCTATCATTTTGCAAAATAACAAAGAGCCCTTTGGGGGGAGGGGAGCAGGGACATGGCTTTCCACTTCCTGCCCCCATTTAATCCAGTTCATTTTTGGTTATTATCATTTTATGCTATATAGTCTTGCTATTAAAAATGTGTTTAAATAACCAAGATTGAAAGAAAGAAAGAAAGAAAGAAAGAACGAATGAATACGTATATAAATATGTAAGAAATAAAAACATTGTCTCCATTAATTTCTAGTGCTGTGTGCTTGTTAATTTAGTATCATCAGTTTAAGGAACCAAGATAATGTAGTCAGTGTAGTTGTGTGGCTATGGGCTGGATGATCCAGGGTTCGAATCCTGGCGAGGGCAAGAGATTTTTATCTTCTCCAAACCTTTCAGACTAGGTATGGGCCCCACCCAGCCACCTGTTCAGTGAATACTGTGGTTTTTTTTCCCCCAGGGTCAGGTTGTTGAGGCATGAAGGTGACATCTGACTTTTATCTCATGCCAAGGTTAAGAATGAGTTTAGCTCTATCTCTTTTCCACCTGTTTTTCTTCATGGGGTGGGAAGGAAAGACTTTGTGTTCGTTTTTGAATAATGGTGCCCATTATTTCATTTGCTGGACCATAAGAGGATATATTGGATGGATCCCAACTTTCTGTAAATGGCAGTAATTGAGATGTAATGCCACACGTCTCATTTGGAAATGCGAATGAAAGAGAGCATGTAATATTGAGGTTGGTAATGTATGGAGCTGTATCCCCACTCCCCCTATATGTCTTAATGGCATGGTACTTGCCTAAACATGGGCACACATTTAGGTTTTCAGATAATTCAGAAATGACATTCTGCTTATGAAAACCAGATAATGTGTGTGTGTGTGTGTGTGTGTATAAGGAAGACATGCGAGTAGAAAGAAAAGCTTGTAAAATGCAAATAAAAGAGAACAAGAGTGATGGTGAATAGCTCTTTGATAGTGTTAGTGATAATTACAATAAGCCTGTGAGCATTATCTGTACCACACCTATTACATTACTGAATGGATCCTTTGCAGATATGGTCTGTGGGTACAGTTAATTAGATGTACCTTTTATTAGATTAAGTTACTGGCTTTGATTAAATATGGTGTGGACATTATGATGCTGGAAGCTGTCTCAGCTGTTTGGTGTTTAATTTCCAGTGATCAACAATAACAGCATTTTAGATTCATGAATGTATGTGGTGCAATAAATATTAGCACAAGTTATTTTAGGATCCTGATACATGTAGATTAAAGAGATTTTGGAATGTGTGACTGTTGTAGTTTTTTTTAAATGTAGTTTTTAATACAACAATGCGACATGCATGCATACTTTCCTTGAGTTATCAGTTTGATGACAGTAATTAATGGACTGTTGGAGTTAGGTGTGGGAGATATATCGACATACCTACACATCGTGTAGGAAATATTGTTTTTTGTTAAGTTTGTCTGTAACAAATTTAGAGTAGACAAAATCTATACTTGTACAACATGTAATTCTGTTTGACTAGAAATCTGAGCATTAGGGAAACAGGCTTTGTGAGTGTTGCTTGGGTTTCCTCATTTTCAGCTATTTCTGGTAAAGATGAACATTTGTAATATTGTCTGTTGTGTGGCTTGCTGTAGTGAATGTCTGATCACATCTAATAATGGTCACTTATGAATACAGGAGCCATTCATTGCTGTGGCTGTGGGAGGCCAGAGTGTGCCAGGTGGAAATCCTGGCACTCTTCTAGTATGGGCAATAACTGCTCATGGTCGGGTGAGTACTTATTTCAAGAATTTTTGTGAATGTGACAAAAGGTTTTAAATTTGCAGCAAAATTTGAGTTAAAGGACAGGTGACATTTACAGAACATAATAGCAAGTTTGCACAGGTTATTTTTTTATAAGTTAAGTGATTTAAGGGCAGAAGTGAAGGTCTTCAGTGTACCCTGAAGACAAATGCATCAGGTTCCTTCAGAATGGTAGCTTCATACCAGAATTGCGTTTGTGGAAGATTTGTATCGCTGTATAAAAATATTTTATTGAAGGATAAGTGCAGTTAGTTTTCAGATCTCATATTAAAGGAGACCATTCATGTCTCTATTCTTATGACTTCTACCAGAAGCATCCACAGTACCCTCTTCAGACTGCTCTTAACCAATATTTTTTAACTTTATTCCATGTTCAGCCTTCTTTTAGAGCAGTGTCTGTGATTGTTCTTTTCAAATTTCTTCTTTGACTTTTCTCTTCTTCTGCCATGAAGGGTCCAATTCAGTACTTGCTTTACTGTTTACTTTGTTTATTTCCTTACCATATGTCTAACCCATTTTGGTTTTTTCAAATTTTTTCTTTCTGGTTCCACTGTAATGTTTTGTGTCCTGTTCTGCTCCAAAGCCTTTGGCTGGAGATCATTTTGGATCTTTTTGTGTTCATAAGGCTCCTGAAGCAAAGCTTTACAGATGCCTGTAATTTGTTTCAAGGCTGTAATTTGTTTTCCATGTTCCACAGCAGATTCAAAGGCCAGTGTTAACAGTGATCTTAAAACATTTTATGTGGGTTTATTTGGTATGTGAAAGAAGAGAACTTTAGAAACTTGCAAAGCAAGATGTAGTAGGTGGGACTGATAGGTATACTGTGTAATGATCAACATGTTTCTGTTGTCTGTGCCATAGGTGATGTTCCGAACTGGTGTTAGCACAACTGCACCTGAAGGTTTAAGGTGGACCTCAATACCAGTCCCAGCAGGTTGTGAAGTAAAACAGATTAGCATCGGTCCAACAGGACTTGTGTGGGCTGTTCTGTGGAATGGACGTACACTAGTCAGAGCAGGAGTTACAAGAGAGAGCCTCACAGGTATTACAGTGAAAATCTATGTCCTGGTTTGTCTTCAAATATACTGCACTGAAGTAATGAAACTGCTTACTTATTATGGCACTCTTCTTCTTCATTTGTGATGTAGGCCACAACCTGTTCCATCCTCTAAAGGAAACATCATTTATGATTTTATGATATGTATTCATCATTACCGTAACTACTTTTTTCAGGGGAATTTTGGTTGGAAGTGGGAGCACCAGAGGATTTGAAGTTGACCCATGTTTCTGTTGGGACAAATGCAGTATGGGCAGTGACTAGTGATCAGCGTGTGTGGTTTCGTAAGGGTGTTCGAGGAGAGAGTGCAGGCACCAGTGAGGAGCTGGCACGAGGATCTGGCTGGGTAGAGATGGTTGGCAATATGACCATAGTGTCAGTAGCTGCAAATGATCAGGTGTGTTGTATTTGTAATAATATTTGTGGCAAGTTCTTCCCATTATATTGTCTTTGTATTTGATATAAAAAATAAAATTTTGTGATGGGAGGATCCATGATCATGGTAGTGAGAGCTTAGTGTGATGGGGTGAATGATAATAAGTTTTTGGTATTCTGCATAGAATAATTATTAGTCTTGTGATAAGATCCTGAACTGTCACTCAGTTGATGATGGTTGTGGGTCTTACTGCTGGTTAGATTTGTTTGCAGATTTTTCTGCTAACAGACTGAAAACTTTGCCATTGACAAAGATAAACTTAAGAAATGTGAAGATTATCAAAATACCTTCATCCCATGATTTGGACTCTTTACTAAATCAACTTCCCACTGTTGCAATTCTCATGAACATATGGAGTAATGTGATCAATACCAAGTTGTAGAGCCCATCTGTACATCATCGCTGCTGATCTATTATTGGACCTGTAGCAGAGCTGTTCAAGGCAAACAGCAAGTACTGTAAATATGTGCATATTCTTTTCATTGAACTGATATCAATAAATTAACTTTTATTTGTAAAGATTTAGCTTTGCCATAAAAATCTGTGGTGGTTGAATTGTGACCTTGCAGAAAAAACATGCACTTTATGTAACACTCCACACATTCATGCGTGACAGGTATGTGACTTTATTTGGCTTCTCATCATCAACAAATTGTTTTTCACAAATTGTTTGCAACTCATCAGAATGTCCTTCATGGCTCCATTTTGATTTTTGACCCCTGCATTGTTAACCAACACACAACAGAAACAGTCACGTGCTATGAAACCTGAGGTTGTTGCAGAGGTGATGGTGACTGTGTTGATTATCATCCTCTGGTATGTGACAGCTGTGTAGTCAGAGATTTGCCAGTGCTTAGGAGGAAGATAGAAGGGTAATGTCCTGTAATCTGGCTGAAATTCTTGAACGTTTTGGGGGAACCTGCTGCATCCATTTTCAGGGTGGAAGGATAAGCTTTTCAGATGGATCTGCTGCCCTCTTCCATTGCAGGAGAGTAATATTTTTGTCTCCTGAAAGTGGAGGTTGTAAGTTCCTTCAACATGAAGATTCTGTTGTTGTTGCATGTTCTTGTGTGACAGCAGAAACGAGTCCTCATTTACACCACTTCGAAAACCTCAGAACCTTTTCAAAATGTTGGCAACTATGTCAAGCAAACTATGAGGCATAACATCTTAGCAGTCAGTAATCATCAAACTGTTCGACTGATTTTGATCAAATATCTAAAGAGGAAGGAAGTTTGTTCAGTGCTGATGTCAGAAATTTTGAGTTCTTAATTAGATTCTTATCAGGATGTCATAGCTCTGAACCACTACTTGATGTTGGTGTGTATTTGTACAGGTTTTTGCTATAGGCAGTGAAGATCGGTGCTTATACTTCCGAACAGGAGTACTGCCATCAGAACTGACAGGAAAAAAATGGCGTGCCATACATTCACCAACACAGTTGAGTCGTACCAGCAGCAATGCTAGTCTGTGGTCTGCAAATTATAGGCATAGTTTATGTGGTGGGACACCACGGGAGAAAAGGGTGCGCAGTTGGAGTTCTCTTGCAAGAAGCAGCTGTGGTAGTGATGTGCAGAGCTTGATACAGGACTCTGAAGAGACATCAAGATCTGCACCCACACCAACATCACTTAGACTGCAGCCTGCTCTTTGGCAGAGGAGCAGTGATGGTGCATCTCTCTCACTCCAGAGGCCAAGCTACTCAGAAGAGTCAGTCATTGATAGCAGTGGGGCAGGACAGTTGGAGAAGAGGTAGGGTATGATCAGATCTCATGGCACATTATATTTTTCTACTGCTTCACTCTTCGTAGTGAGGTTAGCAGGAACTGTAAATTAGTAACTAACTTTCATAAACATCTGTGCTCATATAACCCTGTTTTTCACTTTGTCCAACATGTGATTACTCCTCAGAACTCATGTGTAGGACAGGGGATCACTGTATGCCCATAGAGCATGTGTCTCAACAGATAAGACTTATTGGAGTGTGTTGAATATGAACCAATGACAAGAAAATTTGATAGATGTGGCAGTTGTCATGTTCTGCTTAGCATTATCTCAATACTTAACTTTCCTCTCAAACTACATATGGCATTAGAAAAACAGCTATGCTTCCTTTCAGACTGCATGTACAGTAGCAGCAATGCAGCATCTGAGGTTGCTCACTAACTATGCATACAGTGTAGCACAACAGCTGAGCTGTTGTACTCTGTATATATAGCAAGCATGATTTAATATATCTAGAATTAGCACTGCAGATTAGCTCCCTTCATCTGTGTATGTGTGTCACCTCAATACCACAGTTTACAGGTTTATCTTTCTCAAGTGGCACTGGATCAAATTTTTTAATCATTTTTCAGTTATTGTCTTGATCGACTGATATGACTATGATCATTGTATTGGGTGGTCATGTATGTCTGTCTGCGAAGGATGTGTTTATGAGATCATTGCAAACAGTGTCATGGAGTTACATACTTGTGTGTTTGTACCCACTTATTGAATTGTATATTATTATTTTCTTCATAGATTTTTTACATGCCATTTACAATGCTAATGTTACTTACGCATGTCTTGTTTGGGAGGCATCGATGTATTGAAAATATAAGATGGCTGCTGACTTCAAATGTGATGCTGGTGATAGTAGGGTACATACTGCGTTGCAGCATGTGCAAATTTGATGCCGATGGACCATGGAAACTTTTTAAGATATTGGCAGCACAGGTATCAATTAGTGTTAGTTGCTGGGAACGCAGGTGCAGTTAATTGAAACTGCACACAACAGATATATCAATGAATAAGCATGAGTGTGTATTTTTTGCAGGTATGATGAGGATACACAGTCAAGTCAGAGCAGTAATGAAATGATCAATACTTCCACTGCAATCCAGGAACACTCAGAAGGTTGTGTCACCGAAATCCAACCTGTGTTGGTTTTGGGGAAGGGTGGTGAAGTGAAAAAGAACCCTACAGTATGGAGTCCTGTCCGAAGTGTAGGTTCCATGGTGGGGATGGAAGCTCACCCAGAATCTGATGGAAGTGTCTTTGAGCCTGCATCTGGTGACTCAGGAGTGTTTGGTGAAGATGAGGATGCTGAGGCCATGTACTGGGCCAATGGTGATGTGGTGTGGTGTGTAGTGGAAGCTGGAGCTTGCACTGTGGACCCATTATATCCACCCAATTGGTAACTGAATATTTTGTATGTGGCAGCTTGAAAGAATGGCAGATATAGTGTAGAAACTAAAGTATTGCTCAGAGTAGGGGCCTGTACTTTTGCCTGTCATTTTGTATTGGTATGAAACTCAGTGTGTCACACTGAGAGGGGAACATGCAGTGTTTTGAGAACAGGGTGCCCGGGAGAATATTCACTTGGAAATGTGTGATGGCTGTATTTCATTGTATATCTGGTTTAGTAATAATCTCTCAATAAACATCTGCCCTAACATACTAAATTTTAGGACATACTTGACTTCATGAAAGGAAATTAAAGAATGTGATATAAAATGTATCTGAAAACATTACATTTACAAATATTGGCTAATGCCCAGATCATGCAACAGACCACACAAATCCTCTTTTGGTCTTTTCAAGATCTGTGCATTCTTTGGTATCCTTTTGGTTTATGCTCTAGAATCTATAGCTATTCCTTCATATAACTTGGTCTGTCTTTTGTAATTTTCACTGACTACATTTAATGTTTTGTAATATTTTCTTTCTTGACATAGTGGCACCTGTTACAGGCTGTCATTGTTCTTAAATATCTGATCTTTCCTTATTGTGTTCTATTTGTGTTTTATACTGTGTCCAGATTTACTTCTTAATAGGAAACTGGTAAATGTAAATGAATGTAACAGGTAGTTAACAGCCAGTAATAACATTATTGTGTCTGTAGGTTTGTTGAGGTCCCTGTGGCTCCTGAAGTGGAATTTTTGAAGCCCTGGAGGGTCAAAATTCTACAAGAACTGAAGAAGCGCTTACCAGAAGAAGGATCAAGCTTTGAAAAATATGAGAAAGCAGTTGAAATGTGAGTCAGCTTTTATAATGATGCTAGAAGTGACATTTTGTGGAATTTTATGTAGTGCATCTGGAAATTGTGTCAGGCACGTATCAAGTTTATGTATTGGTGCTGTCGTGAACTGAATGGCAAGTAATAGCCTTGTTTTGCATATGTGTGTGTGTGTGTGTGTGGGGGGGGGGGGGCGTTGGTGTGCGTGCACGCTTTTTTCTGTAGTTGATGTAACATCAAGTACAGTTTTACATGCCATGCACAGTGACTGAAATTGTGTATGATGTTCCTGAAGTTGTATTCTTAATTTTTACATTTCTGTGAGATGTTCACATTCTTGATCTTGTATAAATTTTAACTTGTCTGTCAACCATTTGGTACTGAACATTATATGTACGTAGCATGCAGTGTGATGCTCAAAACACCAAGTGTCATGTAATATATCTGCTGTCATGCATTCCCTTATGCAGGGGGCATTTAAATTCCAGTCTTTTGCACATTGCTACAGATATTTAATGGTGGTGCCAAAGGGTTAGGGGACCGCGGTAGCACAGTGGTTAAGGCGCTGTGCTACAAATCGGAAGGTCACTGGTTCGATCCTAGCTGGTGTCACTGGAATTTTTCATTGACATAAAATCATTCAGATCGCACTATGGCCCTGGGGTCGACTCAGCCTGTAACAGAAATGAGTACCAGGAGCATTTCCTGGGGTAAAGGCGGCCGGTGCGTAAGGCTGACAACCTTACCACCATCCTGTGCCATTGTCATGAAATCTGGGAACCTTAACTTCCTGGAACCCT